>WNGF01004911.1_pt1 | contig 17287 bp, 9 predicted proteins | sample 5400641 | NCBI WGS metagenome assembly WNGF01 (sample SAMN13153371, study PRJNA577476) | soil metagenome | isolation source: 80 cm soil or saprolite under grassland replicate 2 | place: USA:California | collected 2016-06-15
CTCGGCGGAACGCCAGGATTTCTCATCGCACTCGACAATGAATGTCGACAGTTCATCGTCGAATCGGTAGCAGTGCGCCTGGAAAACGCCGTACTTGTTTTCGAGGAAGTAAAAAGTGAACGCGTCGAACGGAAATGTCGTTCCAAACCAGACGTACCGTGCCGTTCGCGCATCGAGGTCGGGCTTGAAATGCTCGGCGTATTGCCGTCGGATTCCGCTGTTGATTCCATCGGCGGCGACGATCAGGTCGGCGTCGCCGAGTCCGAGCGCATCGAGCTCAGATGAGTCGCGAACATCGGTGCAGAATCGAAGCTCAACGCCAAGCTCAGCCGCCCGTTGCTGGAGAATATTGAGCAGCTTTTTCCGCGCGATGCCGCTGAATCCATGTCCGCCAGATGTAATCCGTCGACCGTGGATGAAGACATCGATGTCGTCCCAGTGGGCGAAGTTTTCGGTGATCGCCCGAAACGTCGGCTCGTCGGCGACGCGGAAGTTCTCGAGTGTCTGATCTGAGAAAACGACGCCCCATCCGAACGTGTCGTCGGGGCGGTTGCGCTCGAGGACCGTAATGTTGTGCGACGCATTCGCTTGCGCGAGCAGTAGCGCCGTGTAGAGGCCAGCTGGTCCGCCACCGATGATTACGATCTTCAAGCCTTCATGCTCCACCGTGTCAACTCGACCTGGCTGGTCATTCACACGCCGTTCGGAATCAGATCCACGCGCGAGATGTATGGAGATTGGCGCCGGAGGGCGTCCTCAGTCCCACGTAATAGCTCTTTCACCCGCGCTCCCGTCATTCCATTGTCGATGTCGATGTGTGCTAAGACCCACACGCGACGCGGACCAAGAAAAGTTACGAGCAGCTCGCCAACCGCGACGATGCCGGGCTGCGCGGCAATCGTTTTCCTGATGTTTTCTCTGATCGTGCGTGTTGCCTGGCGCCCGATGATGAAATCGCGGTTCCGCCTGGCAAGATCGAACGCAACATAGCCGAGGACTGCTGCAATCAGGATTGCGGCAACACCGTCGGATACAACTGAGCCTGACGCCTGATGCAATGCAATTCCAACCAGTGCGATGAGATTTCCAAGGATCGCCGCCGCATCTTCGGCAAATACGGCGCGAGCGACCGGATCTGACGACAGATCCAGGTGCTCCAGAAAATCCCGGTTCAACAGCCCTGCCTCGCGTTTGATCTGCCGGTAGGCCTGGATGAGCGAGACGCTGTCGAGAACAAATGCGATCGCGAGTACGAGGTAGGCCACCTGGAAATGCGTGGTCTCCGTCGGATGTCTCAACTCGTTGACGCCCTGCCGAAGCGACAACAGCGTACCGGTGGCAAATACTCCGAGCGACGCGATCAGCGCCCAGAAGTATGCCTCGCGACCGTGGCCCAGTGGGTGATCTTCATCGGGAGGTGCTTTGCTGCGCGACTGCGCTACGAGGAGCAGTACTTCGTTTCCCGTATCGGCGGTGGAGTGGAACGCTTCGGCCAGCAGTGCGCTCGAGCCCGTGAAGATTCCCGCACCGAGCTTGGCGATTGCTACACCGAGGTTTGCCACGATTGCCACAACAATCGTGCGACGGCTCTCCGCTTCGAGTGGGAGAACGCCCCCGCGTACCCGCACTACGACGCGCGCTGCACTTGCCGCTTGAGCACGCGCGCCGGCGGATGCAACCACGCCAGAACCGGCGTCGTCATCGTCGTTGTCACCAGAGCCATCAGCACCATCATCGCGAACAACGTCGGTGAGATGACACCGATGTCGAGCCCGATGTTGAGAATGATGAGCTCCATCAGACCGCGAGTGTTCATCATTGCGCCGAGGGCCAGTGATTCCCGCCACTGAAGGCCCGTGATTCTCGCGGCGATCGTCGTCCCACCAAATTTTCCCGCCACTGCCACGAGCGTTACCAGCCCGCATACCAGCCACTGCTCCGTACCACCGATGAGGCCAATTCGCGTCCGCAATCCCGTGAACGCAAAAAACAAGGGAAGCAGCAATACGACCATCACGTTTTCGATCTGACCTCGAAGGGCCTGTACCACCTGCTCGTCTCTCGGCATCAGCGCGCCAAGCAGAAACGCCCCGAACAGCGCGTGTATCCCCAACCGCTCGGTGATCCACGCCGAAACAAGTACCGACACGAGCACGACGGCCAGCAGGTCAGCCCCGAAAACGCCGCCTGAGCCGAAACGCTCGACGAGCCTCCTCAGGGAGGTTTTCCCCACCGTCGCCATCAGGGAAACGAACACAAGCGTTCCTCCAATGGTCACCCAGAGGGGCACCCCCGCACGGCCATGCCGCGCCAGAACGACCACCGCCGCGAGAATGCACCACGCTGAAACGTCGCCCACTGCTGCGCAGGCAATCGCGATCGTCCCCAGACGCGTCCGCATGAGACGGCGCTCAACGAGAATGCGGGCGAGCACGGGAAACGCCGTCACGCTCATCGCGGCGCCGACAAACAGAGCAAAGCCGGCAAACTCAACCCCTTTTGGGGCAAGCCTGGTATAAAGAAAAAGCGCTAATGCAGTACCCATGAGAAACGGCACTGCTATGCTGGCGTGGCTCGTTACCAGTGCTGTCTCGCCGCGCTCGCGCAAATGCGTGGGATCGATCTCGAGTCCCACCACGAACATGAAAAAAAGAAGTCCTATCTGACTGAGAGCGCTTAGAAACCCGAGACTCGCCGGCGGAAAGAGCGTAGCTGAAAATCCCGGGACCAGGGAACCGAGCACAGATGGACCGAGTATGATACCGGCGAGCATCTCGCCGATGACGCGCGGCTGGCCCAGCCTGGCGAGAATGCGGCCGGTGAGCCGAGCTGCGAGGACGATGACGATAATCTGGGCCAAGAGCAGCGGCAGATTCAGCGCTACTGAGCCGGGCGCCGAAGGCAACGGGGCCGTTGCGGCCGGTCCGCCCGAAATGAGTGCGCGCCCTAGACGAAGGATTGCAACGAGCCCGACGACCGGCAGACCCACCAACACAACGTAGATGAGCGCGAGTCGTTGCGGTGTGAATCTCGGTTCCACTACGTCCGAATACTTACGTTGATGTGCTCTACTCGCCATCGCCAGCCCTCAATCGTAACCATACATTACCGCCCGAAGGGCAGGAATGATGGCGTGTTGCTTGCCTTCCGTCTACCACGATCGCTTACCGCCCATGAGGTGCGCCCGCTATGACCGTCCCTGCCCAGGAATATCCCGACCGCATAGGCCTCGTATCCGACGAGCCGCCAGCGTTTGAACCGTATATCCCGCCCCAGAGCAACCTCCGCGAGTTCACGCCGCTTCCCGTTATCGTCGGGGCGATTCTCGGCCTCATTTTCGGGGCTTCTTCGCTCTATCTCGTGCTCAAGGTGGGGCTCACGGTCAGTGCGTCAATCCCCGTCGCCGTCATCTCCATCACGGTTTTCCGGCTGTTCGCGAAGCTTGGCGCGCGCGACGCAACGATCCTCGAGCACAACATCGTCCAGACCGCTGGCTCAGCGGGTGAATCGATCGCATTCGGCGTCGGGGTCACAATGCCGGCGATCCTCATACTCGGATTCGACCTCGAGATCACACGCGTCATGCTCGTCGCCGTGCTCGGCGGCCTGCTTGGAATTCTGATGATGATTCCGCTCCGACGCGCACTCATCGTCGCACAGCACGGAATCCTCAAGTATCCGGAAGGAACGGCGTGCGCCGAGGTGCTCAAGGCGGGGGCGTCGGCGGAGTCACGTGCCGCCGCATCGGCCGCAGCAAAACGCGAGCAGGAAAAGCTTGGGCTGGGAACCAGCGCGAAAACGATCTTTACAGGCTTCGGATTCGCACTTCTCTACAAAACGGCGATGGTGGCGTTTCAGAGCTGGAAGGAAGTACCGGAGAAAATCTTTGGAATGCCTTTCCGGAACGCGTCGATTTCCGCTGAGATATCGCCCGAGCTGCTGGGAGTCGGGTACATAATCGGCCCGCGCATCGCCTCGATCATGTGCGCCGGCGGTGTGCTCGCGTATCTCGTGCTCATTCCGATGATCAGCTATTTCGGCCAGTTTCTCACTGCGCCACTTCCGCCGGAGAGCACCACGTTGATCAAGGACATGAGCCCGTCCGCAATTCGCAATGCGTACGTGCTTTACATCGGTGCTGGCGCAGTGGCGGCTGGTGGATTGATCAGCGTTTTCCGGTCGCTGCCCACAATTTGGCACGGGCTCCGTGGCGGACTCAGCGATTACTCCGCCTCGAAAACGAGCGGCGCGCCCGTGAAGCTGCGCACCGATCGCGACATCCCGATCAACGTCGTCCTCATCGGCGTGCTCGCGCTGGTTCTGGTAATCTCCTTCGCCAGCCCGCTGTATGTCGGCGGGACCGGGATCGCGACACGCTTCGCAGCGGCTGTGTTGATCGTCGTCTTCGGATTCCTGTTCGTTACCGTCTCATCACGTCTCACCGGCGAGATCGGATCGTCGTCCAACCCGATCTCAGGGATGACTGTCGCTACCCTGCTTCTCACCTGTCTCACCTTCGTCATCCTTGGGTGGACCGGTAACAACTATTTCGTCACCGCGCTTTCGATCGGCGCGATCGTCTGCATTGCCGCGTCCAATGGCGGCACGACGTCGCAGGATCTGAAGACCGGATTTCTCGTCGGCTCGACGCCGCGTAATCAACAGATTGCGATTCTCATTGGTGCAACGGTATCCGCGCTCGCGCTCGGTCCGATTCTTCTCAAGCTCAACTCGGCGGGCTCGGTGTATGTTCCGCTCAGCACCGCCGTGCAGGGCCTTCCGACCGGTGGCATCCAGCCCGGGGAGAAAGTCGACGTTCGCACGCTCCATCGCCGCGAGAAGATCGAAGGCACTCTCGCCAACGGCGCGCCGGACAACAAGGAATATTTCGTCTGGCACCGCCAGGATCCGAGCGGCGGCAACGCCGAGAAGTATCTCGTGGATGACACCGGGGCTCCGGTGTACTTCGTGGACCGCGGTATCAATGGCAGCATCCGCACGCTGCCTAACGGACAGGCGATTCCCAAGTTCGACGCGCCCAAGGCGACCCTCATGTCCTACATCATCAAGGGAATACTCGGCAGTAAGCTGCCGTGGGGACTCGTGTTGCTTGGCGCCATGATCGCGATCGTTCTTGAGATGTCGGGGATTCCATCGCTCGCGTTCGCGGTAGGCGTTTATCTGCCGCTGTCGTCGTCGTCCCCGATTTTCATCGGCGGTCTTGTCCGCCTCATGGTAGACAAGTGGATCGCCCGGAAGCACGCTGGTGCGCGACTTACCCGTGATCAGCTCATCGCCGAGGGCGACAAGAGTGCGGGAGTGCTGATGGCGTCGGGTTACATCGCTGGAGGCGCGATCGCCGGAATTCTCATCGCGTTCCTTGCTGGTGTTCCGGCGATGGCAGGATTCAACAAGACCATCGAGACGTTCGGCGAATCGAATCCACTGCGCAGTGGGCCGGTGGCCAATCTATGGTCGCTGATTCCGTTCGCGATACTGATCATGGTGCTTTATCTCACTGGACGTGAGAAGCTGCTGGCGCCCAAGCCGGGCAGAGTGGCCTAGAAGAGCGATCCGCGCGCGGAGCTAGATTATCGCGACGTGACCTCTATCACCCAGACGTCGCCCTGCCGATCCGCGATCGGGAAATAGGCACGATCTCGCGCGAGATCCCAATCCGAACGGTACGACTGACGCGCGGGATCATCGAAGCGAATCAGTAGTTTCGGCTTCCCTCCCACTGCCGGAACCGACCAGATGGACGCATTGCCCCTTGTGTCGTGACTCTTGAAGTAGAGTATCTGTCCGTCAACGCTCCAGTCCGGTCTCTCGGCAATTGGGTTGCCCGGCTCCCTCGCATTTACCACGATGCGCGGCGGTCCGGAATCCACCGCCGCGACAACCAGTGAGCCACCACCTATTGCTGTCACATAAGCCAGCGATCGCGCATCAGGCGACCAGGCCGCGTCCCACCCGGGGAGTGTGCGCACTGATTTCTTCCACGCTCCGTCCGTTCCGCGCCGGACGATTCTGACCAGGCTGGATTGAAGTCCCTCGTTGTAAGTGAGCGCCGATCCATCGGGCGACCACCTCGGGCGACGCTCCTGCTCCGGAGAAGAAGTCACACGTTGCAATGGACGACCGTCGAGGGGCTGCACGTATATGTCGCGTGATCCCGATCTCCACGAGGTGAACGCGATCTCGCGGCCGTCAGGCGAGACATCGGGGGCAAAATCGTTGGCAGGGTCGGCAGTGAGCTGTTCCGGATCGCTGCCGGCTTTTGTCAGCGACAACCGATAGATATCAGAGTTCCCCGCCAGATCGGAATCGTACACCAGCCACTGGCCATCGCTGGAAACGTGAATGCCCACGATTACCTGGCTCCCGGTCGTCAGCGGTGTCGCACCGGCAATCGAAACCGGCGGGTTGGCGGGAAGTGGCAGCGACCAAACGTTGGCTTTCGCGGAGTAGACGGTGTACGCGAATCGCGATCCATCGGCGGATAGCGAGATGGACTGCGCATTGAGACCGGTTGTGAGACGCACCGGATCGCCTGAAGCATGGCCACGTGCAATTCGCGTCGCGTAGATGTCGCCTCGGCCGCGACGGTTGGAGACGTAATAGAGCCATTGTCCGTCGGGCGACCACACCGGACTCTGGTTCAATGAGGTGCTGTCAGTGACAGCCGCAATCGCTGCATCGCTCACTCGGCAAACGACGATTCGCGATGGAGGGAGAAGTCCGAACTGGGGCCCGATGGTGAGAGATCCGCCGCTCCCCGATGAGCAGGCTATGAACTCGCCGCTGGGAGACCAGGTACAGAGCGCTGGCTCGAAGATCCGGGTGAGTAGACGCGTCGCACCCGCCAGATTGCGGATGAAAAGTGAGTCCGCCACGACGTACGCGATTGTCTGTCCATCTTTCGCCCAGACAGCCGAAGAGACGGGACTACCGTTTCCAGCCATCAATTCCTGACGCGCCGGCCCACCCGCTGCTGGCGCGCTGAACGCTGCTCCTCTATCGAGGTACAGTATCCGTGTTCCGTCGGGTGACCACTGCGGGCTTGACTGCGAGGCAACGGAGTCATCGGTCAACGGACTGGCCCTCCCTCCAGCCACCTGGCGGATGTAGATGCGGGTCCCCGCCGAGGTTCCCGCGGCGTACGCAACCGAGCGACCGTCGGGTGAAATCGCGGGCTGAAGATGGAGCCCGGGCTCAGACGTTATCTGAACGGACCGTCCGAACTCTATCGGTGGCGCCGGAAGCCGGAGTACGTATCCACCCAGGAAAAAAGATCCCAGAGCGACGGCAAGGAACGCGGCGGACAGGATCGCCGGATTTAAGGACCTGCGGCCGACCAATCGTCCGGTGCTTCGTCCCGCAGATCTCCTGACGCCCTGATCGCTCACGAGTGCCTGCGCGAATTCTGCAGCGCTTGCAAACCTGTCCGCTGGGAGCTTCTGGAGAGCTGTGAGCACGGCGTCCTCGGCCGCGCTTGGTATCGCTTTTCGCTGAGCGATGAGTGATTTAGGCTCGGCTGTGATAACCTGAGCCACGATCGCCTGGCTCGTGGGGCCGGTGAACGGCGGCTCACCAATCAGCATCTCGTACACGACCGCGCCGAGCGCATAAATGTCGCTCCGCGCGGTGATCTCGCGCTCGCCCATCGCCTGCTCTGGACTCATGTACTGCGGCGTTCCCAGTGAAAGTCCCGTCTCGGTCATTCGATGACCGCCAGCGGTGGTGACGGCCAACGCGATGCCGAAGTCCGCGACCAATGCCTGTCCATCGTGAAGGAGGATATTCTCGGGCTTGATATCGCGATGAATCACGCTGTGCCGGTGTGCGTAGTCCAGCGCGCTCAAAACCTCGGTTGCGATGGCGATAGCGTCACTGACAGGCAGCTGTTTTTCCCGATGCAGTCGGTCACGCAACGATTCCCCTTCAACGTACGGCATCACGTAGAAGAGGAATGTCCCGGCCTCTCCCGAGTCGAACAGCGGCAGGATGTGCGGATGCTGGAGCGCCGCTGTGGTGTTGATCTCTGCGAGGAAGCGCTCGGCGCCCATTACCGCGGCGAGCTCCGGGCGAAGGATTTTGACAGCCACCTTGCGATGGTGCCTGAGGTCCTCGGCGAGATATACAGTCGCCATTCCGCCCGAGCCAAGTTCACGCTCGATCCGATAGCGGTCAGACAGTGCGGCAGTGATCCTTTCGAGCGTTTCCATCATTGGGCGCGATGCGTGGCACATGACAAAGACGCGACAAGCGCGTGGATTGTCCGGGCGTTCCGGCGCGAGCCAAAGACTTTGCCAGCGCCACAAGATGGACGTGGGCGGGAGACAGTGCCAGACGGGGTTGCAATTTCATCCGGCGTCAGCCTGTCAGCGGACACAACGTAATGACTACAGGGCCGCCTGGTTACTTTTTGCCCAACCCCGAGGGAGTTGCATGGGTCATGCAACTGGTCCCGTCGGCGTGAGACCGTGCGCCGATCGCGACATACTATCTCAAGCCGCCTGGGCCTCAGCGTCATCCCGAAGGTTCAGGCGGCGAAGCATCGGAGCGATCGTCAATCCCTGCAGGAGTATCGAGACGACGACGACTCCGAAGGTCATCGCGACAAGTACGTTCCGCTCCGGAAAACCGGGCGGAAGACTCAAGGCAAGAACCATCGAGAGCGCGCCTCTCAGCCCACCCCAGCTGAGGGGCCACTCCCAGGTTTTCGGTAGCCTCTCATCCGTGCGGCTGAGGAGAGCGAACACCGCCACGATGATCCCAATTCGAGCCACAGTCACAGCGAGATATGCGGTCGTGGTCTCTTTCCACGCAGCGAAAAGAGCGAGCGGAAGCGCCTCGAATCCCATCAGCAGAAAGACAAGAGAGTTGAGAGCGAATGCCACATATTCCCAGAACGCAATCAGTGTGACGCGTGTCCCCTGCGATATTCCGACGCGTCTGCCGTAATTCCCGCAGATCATACCTGCCGTGACCGTTGCGATCACTCCCGACAGCTGCAGGCTGTCAGCGAGCGCAAACGATCCATACGCGGCAATGACCGTGATCGTGATTTCGATCATCACATCGTCTATCCGCTTTGCCACCATCGAGGCAACCAGTCCAATCGCGCCGCCCACGAGTGCGCCACCGCCGGCTATCAAAATGAAGTCGATCGCCAGCCTCGGTATGCTGACATCGCTACCCTGCACGAATCGCAGTACCAGCGCGAAGAACACGATCGCGGTTCCATCGTTGAACAGGCTTTCACCCTCGACCAGAAGCTCGAGTCGAGCCGGGGCGCGCAATGTCCTGAAGAGACCGACTACGGCGATCGGGTCGGTGGCGGCAAGCAGCGCGCCGAGTACAAGACCATGGCGCAGCGTGAATGCCTCATGCAGCCCGAAGACCCGGAAAAAGATGGTGACGATGACCGCGGTCATCCCAATTGCGGCTACGACTCCGGGGAGAGCCAGTGCCGTAATCGCGAACGAATTGCGCCTGAAGTTCTTGAACTCGATATGAAAAGCCGCCTCGAATAACAGGCCCGGTAGGAACACCACAAAAAGGACATCCTTGGTGAGGTGCGGTACCTGCATTACTCCGAGGGTGCCCAGTCCGAGACCGGCGATCAGCAGCGCGACAGTGTAGGGGATGGGAATCCGGCGTGTGGCGATCGCGACCGCAGTGGCGATCGAGAAGAGGATGATCAGGGTGCCGGCCTGCGTCATTACCAAACTTGCGATGCTTGGGCGCGCTGGAACAGTTTAGTATCATTTAGGTACTAATCTTTGGCGCGATTTTGGTGTATGACTTATGCGTTGTTGCATACTACTCGAGGAGATATATCCGCATGAACTACCGCGTAATTTCCCTTTCTGCAGCCGTCTTGGCGATTGCCGGGTGCGCGACGACATCGCAATCCCCGACTGTTTCGGCGTCGTCGGCAGATGGCTCGAGCGCGCTCTCGCGCTCGAACCCGTTCGCTACGGCGAGCACGTTGCCCTTCCACGCGCCGCCCTTCGACCGTATCAAAGACTCCGACTACCAGCCTGCGCTGGAAGCAGGGATGAAGGAGCAGATCGTCGAGATCGAGCCGATCGCCAATCAGTCGGCGCCGGCAACCTTCGACAACACGATCATCCCGATGGAGCGCTCGGGTGCCTTGCTCACTCGCGCATCCAAGGTGTTCAACGCAATCACTTCAGCGAATACCGATTCCACACTCCAGCGCATCCAGGAGCAGGAAGCACCGAAGCTGGCCGCGCACACCGATGCGATTTATCTCAATGGCAAGCTCTTTCAGCGCGTGAAGAGCATCTACGACAATCGTCAAACGCTCGGCTTCAACCCCGAACAGACATTTCTCGTCGAGCTCTACTACAAGAACTTCGTCCGAGCAGGGGCGCAGCTGTCGGAGGCCGACAAGACCCAGCTTCGCTCGTTGAATCAGGAAGAGGCCAAGCTCTCTACTGATTTCCAGAACAAGCTTCTTGCTGCAACCAAGGCGGGCGCTCTCGTAATCGACAACCTGTCCGACCTCGATGGCATGAGCGCGGGCGAGATTGCGGCTGCAGCCGAAGCTGCGAAGTCGCGCGGGCTCACTGGCAAATGGGTGATTCCGTTGCAGAACACAACACAGCATCCGGCACAGGCATCACTCAAGAACCGCGCGGTGCGCCAGCGCCTGTTCGTCGCCTCGACTCAGCGCGCGGAGCACAACGATACGACCGATACACGGGCAACGATCACGCGACTCGCACAGCTCCGCGCCGACAAGGCGAAGCTCCTCGGCTTTCCTACCTACTCTGCTTACGCACTCGAGAATCAGATGTCGAAGGCACCTCCGTCGGCGCTAAAGCTGCTGAACGACATGGTGCCGGCTGCTACCGCGAAAGCGCGCTCGGAGGCGGCACAGATGCAGGCGCTCATCGACAAGCAGAGTGGCGGATTCAAGCTCGCTCCGTGGGATTGGCAGTACTACTCGGAGCAGGTGCGCAAGGCACAGTACGATCTCGACGAATCTCAGCTCAAGCCGTACTTCGAGCTCGATCGTGTGCTCCGCGACGGCGTGTTCTTCGCCGCAAATAAGCTGTACGGGCTGACGTTCAAGGAGCGAAAGGATATCCCTGTCTATCATCCCGACGTTCGCGTGTTCGAGGTAACCGACGTTGACGGCAAGCCGCTGGCGCTGTTTTACTCTGATTACTTCAAGCGCGACGAAAAGAGCGGCGGGGCATGGATGGACACGTTTGTAGATCAGTCGGGATTAATGGGTACGCTGCCGGTGGTCTTCAACGTTGCGAATTTCACAAAGCCCGCTCCTGGTCAGCCTGCTCTGCTCACGTTCAGCGACGTGACGACGATGTTCCACGAGTTTGGGCACGCTCTACACGGAATGTTCTCCAGGGTGCAGTATCCAACGCTGTCGGGGACGAACGTGCCACGGGATTTCGTCGAGTTCCCTTCGCAGTTCAACGAGCACTGGGCGCTCGACACGACGGTATTCGCGAACTACGCGAAGCACTACCAGAGCGGACAGCCGATGCCGAAGACCTTGGTCGACAAGATCAAGGCAGCGAAGACGTTCAATCAGGGATTCGCAACGACGGAGTATCTCGCGGCATCGCTTCTCGATATCGCGTGGCACACGCTGCCGGCCGGGTCGTCGAAGCAGGACGTCGATGCATTCGAGACTGCGGCACTCAAGCGATTCAACGTCGACATGTACGAGGTGCCACCGCGCTATCGTACTTCATACTTTGCGCACATCTGGGGCGGTGGGTATGCGTCGAGCTACTACGCCTATCTGTGGAGCGAAGTCATCGACGACGACGCCTACGCGTGGTTCAAGGAGAATGGCGGGTTGACTCGCGCAAACGGCCAGCGCTTCCGCGAGATGATCCTGTCGCGCGGCGGCACTCAGGACGTCGCAACTCTGTACCGGACGTTCAGAGGACGAGACCCCAGCGTTGAGCCGCTCCTGGAGGAGCGTGGGCTTAAACCACCGGGGAAATAGACCGATAGACCGATAGGTCTACGGGGCCTTTGGCGGTACGGATCGACTTGATTCTGCACCTTCTGGGTTTGGCGTCAAGGCCGCGCCGGAGGCTGACCGGTCAGCTATCGTCGCCTGTCCCGCTCACCATGCTTTTAAAGAGGGCACTCAGCGCGGCGGCCGGATCGTTGGACACTCCCTCATGCACCGGTCCACACTGAATCACGTCCGATCGCGGAGAAGTCAGCCAGTGGAAGCGCTCCGACGGCGGAGCGAGCGCGATCGGGCCGGCGCCATCGTCTCCACGGCAAATCGCCTCGCACGATTTCAGATATCTGACGAGCAGCTCGGTGTCCACTCCATGCGCCCGCCTTGCCAGCTCCGCCCGATCTGTAATGACTTGCATCCCGAGGAACTCTGTAGTGCGCGCGTGGACGATTACTCCTACCGGTGTGAACGCGCCCGTATGGACGTGAGGAACCACGCGCAGTACCGCAAAATTGTACGACACCGAATTGTCGTCGGGTTTCTGCTTCGTCACGATCTTCTTCACCGGCGAGCCGCCAACCGCATGGGCCTGACTCGCTTTGCGCGAGCGCGAGCGTCCATTGCCTCCGCCACGAACGCACGAGGTGGCTCGAGCCGAGTGGTGAGATAATCGATGTATCGGCGCCGAGCTGCCTCGACGTTGGCGAACTCCGCGGTGACCGTCTTGTCATTGAGCATGCCATCCGGGACGACGTGGACAACTCGTTCGATCAGATCCTCGGTGAAACGCGCACTCAATCGATCGTCGGCCCTGTGAAGGTCGCCGCTCATCGACAACAGCACGTGGTCCTTGATGAGTGGAAATGACGATCTCGTCCGCGCGTCGTTGACCGACCGCCAATCGTGATGCACGTACAACGCGGCTCCGTGATCGATCAGCCACGGCTTGCGATTCCAGATCAGGAGATTGGGATTTCGATGCGTTCGATCGGGGTTCGAGAGGAAAGCGTCGAACCAGACAATCTGCGCCGCCAGATCAGGTGAAATGAATTCGCCAGCCGCGGCAGGATCGAAGTTGAACGCACCGTCGAGATATCGCATCCCGAAATTGACGCCGTGACTGGTGCGAAGAAGATCCTGGATTTCAGGATCGGGCTCCGAGCGCCCGAAGGCTTCAGGGATCGTTATCAGAGCCAGCTCCGGCACCGGCAATACTTCTCGCGCCAGCAGCCCGACGATCAACTCGGCGATCAGCGCCTTTACTCCCTGCCCCGCCCCGCGAAACTTGGCGACGAACAGATCACCGCTATCGGTATCGACGATGGCCGGCAGCGATCCACCCTCGCGGAGAGGCTGGACATATCGAGTAGCGGTGAGGGCTCTGACGAACATGTCTGCAGAAGATACTGCCGCACCAGCGACGCGCTTACTTCTCGACGACTACCATCAGCCCGCTTCCCACCAGACGCTCGCCGGCTTTGTCCGACGGTGAGTTTACAAGCTTGCCATCGACGACCATCGTCGTCGAGCCACCGCCGTCGAAGTTCATTCCCTCGTACACACCGAGGTCGAGCATCAGCTTTGCAAGCTCTATGAGAGACATTCCCGATGTCGATTCCTGTCGGCCATCTACGGTTATGAGATAGAGTCTCGTGCTGTCACGCGAGAAGCCAACCGCAGTTCGCGGGTGACGCTCGGCAGAAAAGCGCGGAAAGGTTCCCTCTAGCTTGTCTGCACTGTCGGCAACGCTGACGCCATGAACGATGAGCCGAGGCCATCCGCCTATCACTGTGCGGAGTGCTCTGCCGCGAGGCTCGAGCCGAGCTACGATCCCAAGCATGCGGCCAGAGCGAGCGATCTGTCTCAGATCGGCTCGGCTCGTCCCTTCAGCCGCTAAGACACCTCCACTGCTGAGGGCCAACTTTCCTCCAGTCACGGGACCGCCGGCAATTCGGAAGATCAGGGTATCACGGCGGCGTCCAATACGCTCGAGCGATAGCGACAGCGGATGGCGGCCGATGGAGTCCGTGGGCGACCTATCGCCGAATGCCGGAGTATAGAGCACCAGCCCGTTGCCCGGCGGCGAGGAGTTGAGCCTGTCCAGGGAAAATGTTTTTTGTCCGGGTGGGATTGCCTTTCCGGCGAACGCAAAACGCTCAATCAGTGGGTGATCACTCGAATCAACCGCGAACTGCGAGTGAATTGTGTCGAAGGCATCGTACGGCGAGTCGGTGGTCTTCACTCCCTTGATGAGGTCGCCTTCGATTACGACGTTGTTTTCGTTCTCGCTTGCTCCGCGGATAGCGAAGAAGTCGCCGTTGACGGCGCCGGCGACCCTCCCAGGTCCTTTGTACCGACGGACCATCGAGCTGACGGTCTCGCGTCCGAAGAAACGATCGCCCGCGCGCACAGCCCGGATGCTGATCCCCGGTTGGCGGAGATTCACCTCCAGAACGTTGATCCGCCACGGCCCTTTGTTGATAACCATCCTGAGATGTACAACACCCGGTGCTACGTCGCGGCTGGTAGACGAGTCGATCTGCTGAGCGAGCAGCGCGACGGGATTTCCCGTCGCGCTGACACATACCGCCAGAGCGAGCGCGCCGAAGCGCACCCGCTGCACTAGAACTCTACCTTCGTCCCGATCTGCGCGCGGCGTGCCCCGAACGCCGAGTTGGGCAATCCATAATTCGTCAGCGGATTTCCGGCGGCGTCTTTCTGGCGCCCGAAGAAGTTCGCGACGTTGTTGGTGTTGAAGACGTTGAAAACTTCGGCGGTGATGTGGAACGCCGTACTGCGGCCGCTGAAGAACACTTTGCCCAGCCTCAGATCAAGATTACGATACCACCATTTCCAGTCGTTGCCGGGAAATACCGTTCGCTCACCGCTCGCTGACCCGTCGGGCAGGAAATCATCGGTGAGTGCGTCGTCCTTGTTCACGTCGACGCCGAGTGTGACCCCATATGGACGCGGGCTCGCGATTGTCGCGATGCTGGAGATCTCGATGCCCCACGGCAGCGTTGCGACTTCCGACAGGACGAACCGGTGGCGCTCGTCCCCTCCAGTGCGCTGCATGTTGTACGAGTCCCGGAACGGATAGGCCGGCGCTGTTACTGCATCGTAATCAGCTTTGTAGTAGCCCAGCGTGTAAGAGAAGTTCGACATCAGCGCCGCTCGCCTGTATCCGACGGAAAGAACCAGAGCATCGAACTTCGCCCGCCCGAAATCATCCCAGAGAACGATGTCGGCGTATTTCGGAGTCAGGTTACGCACGTTTCGAGTGACGTCCCGGTAGTTGGGATTGAGACGTGTATAGAGGTGACGAATGCTCTGGTGGATGTAATCGGCGTTCAGGGCGAGGTCTGGATTGACCTGATGACCTATCCCGAGCGATAACTGCCTGTTCTCGGGCGCTTCCATTTTGTTCTTCACCAGAACGATGTTCGGGGTCGTGGCCACCTGTCCCGCTATCACACGTTGGCGCAGAACCTCGACGTCCGTCGTGCCCGGGCTGGTGATGGTATAGGTGCGCCACGCTGCAGCCAGCTTTTCCTGGAAACCGATGAAGCTGGCCACGCGGTCGTAGATGATCCCCGCTCCGCCCCGCAGGAAGGTACGGTTCATCCCGGTAACGTCCCACGAGAATGAGACACGCGGCGAGAAATTGTTCAAGTCGTTCTTGCGATCACCACGGTTGATGTAGTTGGCAAGCTGAGGCCGGTTGGTGATCGCCGTGTCGCTTGCCCACGGCACTGTAAACTTGTTGTTGACCGTGTTCAGCTCGGCGTCATATCGAAGGCCCAGGTTCATCGTGAAGGTGGGCACGATCCGCCATTCGTCGTTCAGGTAACCCCCAGTTACCCATCCCGATGCCTCTGCCAGCGCCTCGGTTGTCCCATTGGTGTCTGGGAATCCCACTCCTACTGTGGCCTGGTTCGGAACCTTGCTCGTGTCCGTGCCAAAACGGAATGAGCCGAGCAGGAAGTTCGGTGAGAACTGGTCGGCCGCGATGTGGCTCAGCTCGAAGCCGGCCTTGAAGAGGTGGCTGCCATGCCAGTTGTCTTTGGTGTACGTCGCGCGATCGATGAATCTCAGGTGACGCTCGTTGAGCTTGAGGGGGAAAGTCGCCGTACCGAGCACGAGGCTCGGATAATTGAGCTGCGGTCCCGGTACGAGCTGTCCCTCATCGTGATTCCAGTTCACGAGCTGAAGGCTGATCTCGTTCATCGTATTGGCGCTTGGCAGGTAGCGATGCCGTAGCTGTGCGACGTTGATCAGGTACTTCTGGTCGATGCCGCCTTCACGCGCTGTCGTGCCACCGAAGTTCGACTCGCCCGTCATTCTTCGAATGGCCCACTCGACGTCGAACGACTGTCGAGGGTTCCGCTCGAACGTCACGCGCGCGAAAGCGGTGTGATTCAGATTCGGGGCTTTGAAGGACCCTTTGAATGTGTCCCAGACAGATGGGTTGAACGCCGGGCGTCCTGGAACCACATCGATGAAGTTGTTGGTGTTCGTGACTTCGTAATTCGCAGCGTAAAACAGCCGATTCTTTTCGAGAGCCCCGCGGATGTTGAAGCCGAGCTGCTGGCGGCTGAAGTTCGGCGTCGTCGTCTGAAACACGGTTCGTGCAATCATGCTCTTGTTCTGCAGATATCCGAACGCTGATCCCGACATCTCATTTGCGCCCCGATTCGTCACAGCACTGATCACGTACGCTCCGGCATGGGAATACTCGGCGTCGTACGGATTGAGGAAAACGCGGAATTCCTGCACGGATTCCTGCGGGATCGGAGCTCCGGTTTGCGGAATGCCTACGAGGTTCCCATTGAACAGTGACTTCAGCTCAATTCCGTCGAGGTAGAAGTTGATGAACCGGAGATCCGGGACCGCGCCGGCTGAAGGAAGGGCGCGTCCCGCCTGCGGGGCGTAGCTCTTGATGCCCGGCGCGATTGAAGCAAGGGTCATGATGTTGCGATCGATCGTCGGAAGATTCTGTATCTGCTGCCTGACCACGGGCGCCGACACTGATGTCCGCTGCACTTCGACATTGGTCATCACGCCGCTCTTCACCGTCACTGTGCTCAGCTCGGCTGCACTGCGGTCGAGCGTAAAGACGAGGTTGGCGCGCTGTCCTACCAGGAGCTCTACCGACTCACTTGACGCCGAGTAGCCGAGGGCGCGGACGGTTACGTCGTAACGACCGGGAGAGAGGCCGAGGATTCGGAACTGTCCTGCGGGCGTGGACCGCGCAGATCGAGTGAGACTGGTCGCTGGGTCGAGAACAACTATCTGTGCTCCGGA
>WNGF01012321.1_pt1 | contig 17286 bp, 20 predicted proteins | sample 5400641 | NCBI WGS metagenome assembly WNGF01 (sample SAMN13153371, study PRJNA577476) | soil metagenome | isolation source: 80 cm soil or saprolite under grassland replicate 2 | place: USA:California | collected 2016-06-15
AAGACCATCGCGACGAGGTCGATGAGAAACGTCGATTGGAGCACCCGCCGGCCCTTGAGGTAGGCGAATCCCTCCCTCACCGCGGCCCATCCGGTCGGAGCGCCCTCCGCGCGCTCGGGCGGCATTGGCCGGATGGAGAGCGCCGCGCCGAGCATCGCCAGGTAGGTCACGAGATCGATGCCGTACGCCCAGGGCAGGTCGAGGCGCGCGATCACGATGCCAGCCAGCGCGGGTCCGACCAGCGCGGTACCGTTCCAGATCACCTGGCTGAGGGCCAGCGCCGAGGGGAGGAGCTCCCGGCCCACCAGGCGGGGCGTCATGGCCGAGCGGGTGGGCCCGTCGATGGCCGAGACCGCGGCGATCAGCGCGACCGCCGCGTAGATCAGCGCCACGGGTGGACGGCCCACGAGCGCGCCGCCCAATAGCAGTCCCGATGCCGCCATGTAGCCCAGCTGGGCCAGGACGAGCAGCTTCCGCCGGTCGTACGCGTCGAGGATGGTGCTGCCGATCAGGGTGCCAGCCGCGAGCGCCACCAGGCCAACGAGCCCGATGACCCCCACCGCCGCCGGCGAGCCGGTGAGCCGCTGGACCTGGACGAACGTGGCCACCAACGTGAACTGGTAGCCGAGCTCAGAGACGAGCAGGCCGGTCCAGATCAAGCGGAAGTCACGGGATGCGCGAAGCGGCGTGATGTCGACGGCCAGGCCGCGCAGGGGCGGGCGCCGGTTCCGCCGGCGCCCGCCCCCTTCACCGTCCGACGTCACGCTCCGACCCTAGCAAGTCGGTAGGATCGCTCCGGTTGGCAACGAGGGAGGGCGATCGATGGGCTGTCTGATCTTCGTGTTCGGGCTCCTCACGCCGAGAGTCGTGCTGTTCATCCTGTGGATCTTCACCAACTACCTGAGCCGGGCCTACGGGAGCTGGTTCTGGCCCACGCTCGGGTTCTTCTTCCTGCCCAGCACGACGATCGCCTACGCCATCGCGCAGAACGCCTTCGACGGCGTGAAGGGGTGGGGCCTCGTCGTCCTGATCATCGGCGTCTTCGTCGACCTCAGCCTCCACGGTGGCGGCGGGCGGGCCGCAGGCCGTCGCGGGTGGCGCCGTCGCGAGGACTACTCCTAGGGCGTCTCCGAGGTCCACGGGCCCACCCCGCCGATCCGCTCCACCGTCACGTGCGTGACGAATCCGGGTGGCGGGTTCGGCATCGGGGGGAACTTCACATGCGGGCCGATGTAGGTGTGGGCAAGCTCCTGGAGCAGCTCCGGCGCCCCGCCCTCGGTGATCCGGGCGCGCCCGTACAGCACAAGGTACTCGGTGAGGCCGGCGGTGTTCCTCGTCGTGGCGTGGACGGTGACGGCGATCCTGGGATCACGGCGGAGATTCCGGAGCTTGCGCTGGTCGGGCATCGTGGCGATAACCACCTCCTCACCGTCGACGCCGACCCATGCCACCGTGACCTGTGGGGTGCCGTCGGGGTCGAGGGTGACCACCGTGGCCAGCGCGGCGCCTTTCAGCAGGTCCCTGGCCTCCTCGGGGATCCGCATCCCCCTACTGGGAGGTCGCGCCGATGGCGTGGTCCACGACGTCGAGGCCCTCGTCCAGCAGGGCCTCGTCGATCGTGAGGGGCGGGAGCAGGCGGATCACGTTGTCGTAGGTCCCGGCTTTGAGGATCACGACCCCCTCGCTCAGGCAGCGCTGCACGATACCGGTTCCGGTCGGACCGTCGAGCGGCTCCTTGGTCTCCCGGTCCGCCACGAGCTCGACCGCCGTCATCATCCCCCGGCCCCTGACGTCGCCGATCAGCACGTGCCGGGACTGCATGTCGCGGAGCCGGGCCAGGATGCGCTCGCCGAGCTTGCGGGACCGCTCCAACAGCCCCTCCCGCTCGATCTTCTCCAGCACCGCGAGCGCCGCCGCCGCCGCAACGGGGTTGCCGCCGTACGTGCCGCCCAGGCCGCCGACGTGAACCGACTCCATCAGGTCGGCCCGCCCGGTCACCGCCGAGATGGGCATGCCGCTCCCGAGCGACTTCGCCGTGGTCACGACATCGGGGACGATGCCCTCGTCCTCGATGGCGAACCACCGTCCGGCCCGGCCCATGCCGCTCTGGATCTCGTCGGCGATGAACACGATCCCGTGCTCCCGGCACAGGTCGGCAAGGCCCGTCAGGAACCCCGGCGCCGGCACGATGAACCCACCCTCGCCCTGGATCGGCTCCACGATGACCGCTGCGATGTTCTCTTCGCCGATCTGCTTGTGCATCTCGTCCCTCGCGTACGCCAGGGCCTCCTCGGCGCAGTGCTCCGGACCGCTCGGCCACCGGTACGCGTAGGCGAAGGGAAGCCGGTAGATCTCGGGGGCGAACGGGCCCATCCCTTGCTTGTACGGCATCACCTTGGCCGTGAGCGACATGGCCAGGAGCGTCCGCCCGTGGAACGCGTGGTCGAACGTGACCACCGCGGGCCTCCCCGTCGCCTTGCGGGCGATCTTCACCGCGTTCTCCACGGCCTCGGCCCCGGAGTTCGCGAACATCGTCCGCTTGTCGAACTCGCCGGGCGCCAAGGCGTTCAGCCGCTCCGCGAGCTCGATGTACGGCTCGTTCGCCGTCACGTGGAAGCACGTATGGGTGTCGAGCTCCAGCTGCTTCTGGGCCGCAGCCACCACCTCAGGCGGCGTGTGGCCGACGTTCAGGACCGAGATGCCCGTGGCGAAGTCGATCAGCCGGTTGCCGTCGACGTCCTCGATGATCGAGCCTGACGCGCGGGCGGTGACGATGGGGTGGACGTTGAACACGGCCTGGGGGATGGCGGCCTTCCGGCGCTCGAACCACTCGCGGGACTTCGGACCGGGGATCTCGGTGACGACCTTTCGCTCCTGCGGGATGTCCATCGTTCGTCCTTCCGGCCGGGACTGTCGGTCAAGTGTGCCACGCCGGGCGGGCCGCCCGCGCGGCTGGCCCGCGCGCCACCTCGCGGTGGCCGGGTGGTCCTCGAACCGAGACTTTCGGCATACTTGGGGCAGAGCGCCGGCCCCGCCCGGGGTCGTCCACGGTTCGAGGAGGCACGTATGGCGACCGCGATGAAGGCCTGGAAGCTGTTCATCGGTGGCACGTGGGTGGATCCGGCCGCCGGGGAGACCGAGCAGGACATCGACCCAGCGACGACGGACCCGGTCGCCGAGGTCGCGGTGGCCTCGGAGGAGGACGTCGAGCGGGCCGTGAAGGCGGCCAAGACGGCCTACGAGGATGTCTGGTTCGACACCCCTCCGAAGGAACGGAGCGCGATGATGCTCAAGCTCGCGGACGCGATGGAGGGTGACGCGGACAACCTGGCCCGCCTGGAGTCCGAGGACGTGGGCAAGCCCATCGCGGTCTCGGCCGCCGACATCCCGTTCATCGTGGATAACCTCCGGTACTTCGCCGGCGCGGCGCGGAACATGGAGGGGAAGAACACCGGTGAGTACGAGCGCGGGTTCACCAGCTGGATCCGCCGGGAGCCGCTCGGGGTCACGGCCGGCATCTGCCCCTGGAACTACCCACTCATGATGGCCATCTGGAAGGTGGCCCCGGCGCTCGCCGCGGGCAACGTCTCGATCCTCAAGCCGGCGGAGCTCACGCCCCAGACGACGCTTCGCCTGGCCGAGCTCTCGGCAGACATCTTCCCTCCCGGCGTGATCAGCGTCGTCACCGGCCGCGGCTCGGTCGTGGGGGCCGCCCTGTGCCGACACCCGGACGTTTCGCTCGTGTCGATCACCGGCGACACCGCCACCGGCAAACTGGTCGCCAAGGAGGCGGCCGACACGGTCAAGCGGGTCCACCTGGAGCTCGGCGGCAAGGCCCCGGTCGTGGTGTTCGACGACGCGGACGTCTCCAAGCTCGTGGAGATGATGAAGTTCGCCGGCTACACGAACTCCGGACAGGACTGCACCGCCGCCACCCGGATCGTGGCCGGACCGAAGATCTACGACGACGTGCTCTCCGAGCTCGTCCCCGCGGTCGAGTCGCTCGTGGTTGGCGACACCCAGAAGGAGGAGACCGAGATGGGCCCGCTCGTCTCCGACTCGCAGCGCCAGAACGTGGCGGGCTTCGTCGAGCGGGCCCGGGAGAAGGGGGCGAACGTGGTCACCGGCGGCGAAGCCATGGCCGGCGCCGGGTACTTCTACAAGCCCACGATCGTGGCCGACGTTGACCAGTCGGACGAGATCATCCAGCGCGAGGTGTTCGGACCGGTGGTCACGATCCAGCGATTCAAGGACGACGACCAGGCCATCGCCTGGGCGAACGACGTCGTCTACGGCCTCGCGTCGTCCGTGTGGACCCGCGACATCGGCCGAGCGTTGAACGCCGCACGCAAGCTCCAGTTCGGCGCGGTGTGGATCAACACGCACTTCGGGCTGACGTCGGAGATGCCGCACGGCGGCTACAAGCAGAGCGGGTACGGCAAGGACATGTCGATGTACTCACTCGAGGACTACACCCAGATCAAGCACGTGATGGCGGCCGTCGACTAGCGGGGGTTCGGGGGGCTCACGCGTAGCCCCCCGAAGGACAGAGGTGAGACCCATGCAGACCAGGACGTTCCTCGTGAACGGGGAGTGGCGGACGGGCAAGGGGATCCTCCCGGTCAAGAGCCCGTACGACGGGACGGTGGTGGCCGAGGTCGGCGTGCCCACCGAGGCCGACGTCGAGGAGGCGGCGAAGGTCGCTGCCGAGACGTTCCGGGAGAGCCGGTTCCTCCCCGTGCACGCGCGGGCCGATGCCCTCGACCACATATCGCGTGGCCTGGCCCAGAGCATCGACGACAACGCGGCTCTGATCGCCCGGGAGGGCGGAAAGCCGCTCAAGTGGGCGACGGTGGAGGCGACACGGGCGGTGTCCACGTTCCGGTGGGCCTCCGAGGTGCTTCGCCACGGCGCGGACGAGGTGATGCGCCTGGACACCGAGGCGTCGCTCGGCTCGCGCCTCGGCATCATCCGCAGGTTCCCGTTCGGCCCGGTCCTGGGCATCTCGCCGTTCAACTTCCCGCTGAACCTTGTGGCCCACAAGGTGGCTCCCGCCCTGGCCGTGGGCGCACCGATCGTGGTCAAGCCGGCCGCGGCCACGCCGCTCGGGGCAATCCGCCTGGCCGAGTTGTTCGCCCAGACCGACCTGCCCAAGGGGATGTACCAGGTGCTGCCGGTGTCCTCGAGCGTCGCCGACGGGATGGCTCGCGACGTCCGGTACCGCAAGATCTCGTTCACCGGGTCCTCCGAGGTCGGGTGGTATCTGAAGGGCCTGGACCCCAGGAAGCGGGTGACGCTCGAGCTCGGCGGCAACGCGGGGGTCATCGTCCACTCCGACGCCGACCTCGACCTCGCGGCGCAACGCATCGCCTTCGGGGGCTACTACCAGGCCGGCCAGAGCTGCATCAGCGTCCAGCGCGTGCTGGTGCAATCGGAGGTCTACGACGACTTCACCACGCGCCTGGTGAAGCAGGTCGAGAGCCTGAAGTACGGCGATCCCATGGACCCGACCGTGGACGTCGGACCGCTGATCGACGCCGGGTCGCTCGAGCGCATCGCGACCTGGGTAGATGAGGCCGTGGCCCAGGGCGCCGAGGTCCTGACCGGCGGCCGCCGGGACGACCCCTTCTACGCGCCGACGGTGCTGGCCGGGACGAGCCCGGAGATGAAGGTGCGGTGCGAGGAGATCTTCGGGCCGGTCACGACCGTAAGCCCCTACCAGACCTTCGAGGAGGCCATCGCCGAGGTCAACAACTCGCGGTACGGTCTGCAGGCGGGCGTGTTCACCCGGGACATCGACCGGGCGTTCCAGGCTCACCGGGAGATCGATGTGGGCGGGGTCATCGTGAACGACCAGTCGGCGTTCCGGGCGGATCAGATGCCGTACGGCGGCTCGAAGGACTCGGGGTTCGGCCGGGAAGGGCTCAGGTTCGCCATGGAGGAGATGACCGATCCTCGGATCATGGTCCTCTCGCACGTCCCGCTGTAGCGAACCAAACCTTCCAAGGCGACGGGGGTTACCCTGGAACGGTGAACGGGAACACGCTCCTGCTCATCCTGGTCCCCTTCGCCTTCCTGGCCGGCGGCCTCGCTGTGTTCCTGGCGATGTCGGCCCGCCACGAGGTCCATGCCCTGGAAGTGGGGATGGAGCCCGAGCGGCGGGTCCGGCCCTGGTGGGGGAACCCACTCCCGTGGGTGGTGGCAAGCGTCGGGTTCGCGTTCCTCGGGCTGGTGATCGCGCCCAGGCTGTTCGGGGTGGCCTTCCTGCTGCTGCCGTTCATGTGGGTGAGCGGCGTTCGCCGCCGCGAGCGGCGGTAGCCAGGACCTCGTCGGCGAAGTCGGCGATCCGGCCGGCGAGCTCCTTCTCCCTGTGCCAGAAGAAGTGGTCGGTCCCCGGAACGATCGCCACCTCGGCCCGCGGCAGCCTCCGGGCGAGCGTCTCGAGCTCGGGCCGGGGGGAAATCGTGTCGCCCTGCCCGGAGGCCAGCAACACCGGCACGCCGAGGACACGGAGTTCGGAGCGGGCGGGGAGGTCCGGCAGATCCACCGCGGATTCACCGAGCGGAAGCCCGACCAGGGCCAGCGCGGCCACCCGCTCGTCCTGGACGGCCTCCCGGAGGGCGACGTTCGCTCCGAACGACCAGCCGCACACGAGCGTTGGTCCGTCGACAGCCTCCCGGACCCGTGCGATCGCGGCGGCCGCGTCGCCGACCTCGCCGCGTCCTGCGGAGAAGGACCCGCCGGACTGCATCACGCCTCGGAAGTTGAACGAGAGCACGGCGAACCCTCTCGCCGACAGCTCGTTCCGGATGGCCCACAGGACCGGATGGTCCTTGCTCCCTCCCTGGCGAGGATCGGCGTGACAGACCACGGCTGAGCCTCGAGCCTGGATCCTGGGAAGGCGGAGCTCTCCTTCCAGCGACACCCCGTCATCGGTCGTGAAGCGAACCTCGTCCACCTCGACGATGCTATTCCACCATGACTCGAACACCGCCCGATCGGGCAACGCGGCGGGGCCTCGCCATCCGGGACCCGCTGCCCTGGCGAGATCTCGTGGAGATTGTCCAGACCGCAGAGCAGGCCGGGTACGAGGCCCTGTTCGTTCCGGAGAGCTCGGGGCGCGAGGCCTTTTCAACCTTGGCGGGGCTGTCCGGGTACACCGACGCGCTCCTCCTGGGGACCGGCATCGTGACGATCGTGGCCCGTCGCCTGTCGACGACGGCAATGGCGGCCGCCACCCTGTACGAGATCTCCGGTGGCCGATTGGTCCTCGGCCTGGGGACCGGCCCGGTGGGTCCCGGCGTCCTCGACCGCCTCCGCGAGTACGTCACCCTGCTCCGGTCGGCCCTCGCCGGCGAGGAGGTCGAGACGCCTGAGAACGACCGGTTCCGCCTCTCGTTCCATCCGGGCCGGGCCGTCCCGATCTGGCTCGCCGCGTTGAGCCCCAGGGCCATGCGGCTGGCTGGAGAAGTCGCCGACGGCGTGCTGCTGAACTGGTGTCCGCCCGAACGGGTCGCGTTCGCGCGGGAGCGGATCCGCGAGGGCGCGGAGGCGGCGGGGCGCGACCCTGCCTCGGTGACCCTCGCCGTGTACGTCCGGGCATGCGTGGGCCAGGAGCCTGGGGCCGCCATGGCCGCGCTCGCGGCCATGGCGGCCCAGTACGCCTCCTACCCGGCCTATCGTCGCCAGTTCGAGGCGGTCGGCCTGGGGGAACAGGCCGGGGCGGCGGCGGAGGCCCTCGCCGCGGGAAAGCCCGACCGCGTGCCCGAGGAGCTGGTCCGCCGGGTGTGCCTCACGGGTGAGGCCCTCGAGGCCCGGGCTGGGCTCCGGGCGTACGCCGATGCCGGCGCCGACCTCCCGGTGGTCTATCCCGTGGCCACGCGGGACGCCCTGTCGTCGATCCTGGGGACGGCCTTCGCGCTCGCGCCCCACACGGAGGTGGCGTGACGGCCCCCGTGCCACCGGCTCGTCGGGGCATATCGTCGTGAAGAGGGGGTATATTTACACGGTCCGCACCGTGGCAAAGGGGAAAACGATGACCTACACGATCTGTGAGCCCTGCATCGACATCAAGGACAAGGCGTGCGTCGACGAGTGTCCGGTCGACTGCATCTACGAGGGACCGCGCATGCTCTACATCCACCCCGATGAGTGCGTCGACTGTGGGGCGTGTGAGCCGGTGTGTCCGGTGACGGCGATCTTGGCGCAAGCGGGCTAGCCGAGCCTTTTAGGCCCCGGCGGCAACCTCCCCGTTCCCAGCCGGTAGGACGCCGGGTAGGCGGGCCGTCTCGGGAAGTTCCTGGACCGGCCACCGCTCCCTGGACTTGGCCGAGAGCTTGGCCATGAGCTCGATGGCCGCCGGGTCCTCGGATCCCGGCCGCCACGTCACGATGCCCTCCCCGACGGCTCGGTTCCAGATGTCCTGACCCTTCTCGGTGCGGATGACCGTCAGGGTCCACCCGTCGCTCTGGCCCAGGCCTCCGAAGGAGATGTCCGCGTGCTCTGCGGCGAAGTCCGGGCAGAGCAGGCACCCCGGCCGGGTGAACCGGTGCGACTTCTTGAGCGAGTACGTGATTTCCTCGCCGTCCTTCGTGTAGAAGAGCAGCTTGCCCTTGACGTTCACCCGGACGATGTCCTTCAGCTTCAGGCCCAGCTCCTGCTGCGCGATCTCGACCATCAGGCCCTCGTAGGTGAAGCTCTTGGAGCACAGGAGTCCGAACGTCCAGTTGATCTTCTTCGCCCACTTGTTCACGCGGCGGGCCGCCATGGCGCCCGTGACGCTGGCCTGGCACGACATGCCCACCAGGGCCACGTGGGACAGGCCCATCTGGGCCGCCTTCAGCATGGCGAGCGGGTTCGCGGAGTACGTGTAGCGCGACCCCGCCGTGGCCAGGACGCCATCCCGGTCGGTGACCACGGTGGGCTCGGCGTCCCACGCGCGCTCGTCCGACAGCTTCGAGGTGCAGACCCCGTCGATCTCGCCGCTCTCCAGGCCCCAGATGAGCATGGCGGAAACCACCCCGCCGTCCTGGCCGTGCATCAGGGCCTCCGGGTCGTTGGCCCTGGCCAGCACGATATCTCGGTACTGGCCGATGACCTCCTCCGGCTTCCTCGTCTGGCCGAACAGCAGCTGGTCGATGTCCGATTCCCAATCGCGGAACCTGGGGCAGGCCAAGGTGCAGAGCGAGCAGCCGCGGTCGCCGTGCGCGCACTGGTCGAGACCGTCCTCCTGAAGCTGGACGGGCTGGTAGTCCTCGTAGCCCAGGACGTGGAAGGGGCAGGCCACGATGCAGGCGGTGCATCCGGTGCACAGCCCGGTCAGGACGACCTCGTGATACAGGTCGTACCACTGCGTCCGGTCCGCGGCGGGCACGACCCGAAGCATAGCGCGGGCATCTCGATTCGCGGAAAAGCCCTTCGGTCCCCTCGTCCGTAATACGGGGGTCGGCCCTTCGGAGGAGGAAGCATGCGAACGTCCTCGAGTCTGTTCGCCGTCGTGCTGGTGCTCGCGTTGGCCGCCACGGCGTGCGGCAAAGACAACGGGAGCGAGGGGGGTGGTGAGACCATCACGATCGCCGGCCAGAAGGCCAACGACAAGGGAACCAAGGACGTCTCGGGGGCGTCGAGCTCCGAGCTGGAGCTCAACAACGAAGGGAATGTCTACTACTTCGAACCCACGATCCTGAAAGGGACGGCGGGGCAGAAGATTACCCTCGAGCTGTCCAACGAGGGGAGCGCGCTGCACAACTTCAGCGTCACGGATCAGGGCATCGACCAAGACGTCCCGTCGGAGATGAAGGCCGAGGTGACCGTGACGTTCCCGCAATCGGGGACGTTGGTCTTCTTCTGCAAGTACCACCAGACCAAGGGGATGGTGGGGGCCCTCGAGGTGGCCTGACCGGGGAGTCGGCCATCTGCCGAATCGCTAGGCTAGCCGGGCGAGTCCACGGTGAGGGAGGCCCGGGGATGGGGAGGACGATCGGCGGCCTGCGGCGTGCCGCGTGTGCCCTGTCGCTCCTGCTCCTTCTGGCCGCGTGCGGGAGCTCCAACTCCGACGGTGGAGGCGGAGGGGGCGGCGGCGGTGGCGGGGGAGGAGCTGGCCTGACCATCACCGTCAAGGGCTTCGCTTTCCATCCGAACACGCTCTCGGCCCCCGACGGACAGCAGTCCACGGTCACGATCACGAACGAGGACTCGGTGACCCACAGCTTCACGCTGGACGACGGCGGCGTTTCCAGGGACGTGCCGGCCGGTCAGACCGTCCAGGTCACGGTGCCCTTCCCCGCATCGGGGACCGCGGGGTTCCACTGCAGGTTCCACTCGTCGATGACCGGGACGCTCCTGGCCGCCTGAGCGGGCCTAGATGGCGAAGGACTGACCGCAGGCGCACTCGTGCGTGGCCCGCGGGTTCAGCATCTTCAGGCCGCCGCCGAGCATGGCGTCGTCGAACTCCAGGGTGGAACCCTCGACGATCGGCGCGCTCGTCCGGTCCACCAGGACCTGCACCCCGTCCACGTCGATGACGTGGTCGCCCTGGGTCGCGGCCTCGGCGAAGGACAGCTCGTAGGAGAAGCCGGAGCACCCTCCGGCCACCACCCGGACCCGGAGGATGGGAGCCGCCCTACCCTCACGGTCCGCGAGGGCCCGGATCTTCCCGGCGGCCTTGGCGGTGACGGTGAGGACGGTCGCGGTGTCGCTGTCCATCGCGCCTCCAGGATACCCGTCCACACCGGCTAACCGGCCGCAAGCTTCTGGAAGGCCGTCTTGAGCACTTCGGGGAACGTTGGGTAGGCATGGATGGCGTCACCCACGACATGGGCCGGGGTTCGTGCGGCCATCGCCGCCACCACCTCATGGATCATGGCCCCGGCCTCCTCGCCGACCACGTGGCCCCCCAGGAGCTCACCGGTCCGTGCGTCGGCCACAAGCTTGACCACGCCGTGGGTCCGGCCCTCGATCGTCGCCCGCTCGCCGTCTTCCATGCGGACCTTGGCGATGCGAACGTCGTTCCCCGCTTCCCGGGCCTGGCGTTCGGTGAGCCCCACGCTCGCCACCTCAGGGTCGCAGAACGTCACCCGGGGCACGACCCGATAGTCGCGGAGGCGTGGCTTGCCCAAGATGTCGTCGACGACGAGGTCCGCCTCGTATGTACCCACGTGGGTGAACAGGAGCTCGCCGGTGGCGTCGCCGGCCGCCCAGACGTGGTCGTTTGTGGTGCGCAGGGTGTCGGTGAGCACCGGCTTGCCCTCGTCGTCGAGCTCTACGCCGGCCGCGTCGAGGTCGTGTGGTTCGAACCGCGCGCGCCGGCCCGCGGCCACGAGCAGCTCGGCGCTCTCGAGGTCCTCCCCATTCGACAGATGCAGGCGCCATCTCCGTCCGTGGTACTCGGCGCGGACACAGGTCGTCCCTGGCAGCAGCCGGATGCCTTCCCCCTTCAACGCGGGGACCAGGGCCGCCGCCGCATCCTCGTCCTCGCCGGGGAGGATCCTTGGAAGGACCTCGATGGCGGTGACGCTCGAGCCGAACCGGGCGTAGATCTGGGCGAACTCGATTCCGATGGCCCCCGTCCCCAGGATGGCGATCGACCGGGGCACCGATTCGGGCTTCCAGATGGCCTCCTTGTTGGTCCAGTACGGGCCATCCTCGATTCCCTCGATTGGCGGCGTGACCGATTCGCTCCCGGTGGCCAGGACGATCCGATCCGCTTCGACCTCGGTGCCATCGGCCATCTCGATCAGGTGCGGCCCCACCAGGCGGGCCTCTTCCATGAGGACCCGGACCCCGAGCCGCTCGAAGGGTTTGGCTCCGCCGCCCGACTGCGCCTCGATGATCCGCCGAGCCCGGTCCCGAACGGCGAGGAAGTCCACGTCCACTGCCGGGACGCGCACCCCGAAGCGGTCCGCGTCCCGGGCCAGCGCCGCGATCTTGGCGCTTCGGAGCATGACCTTGGTGGGGACGCAGCCGTAGAGGTTGCATTCGCCCCCCAGCTTGTCCCGCTCCGCAAGACCGACGGCGAGCGCGCCAGTTCGCCCAAGCCGGAAGGCGATCTCCGAGCCCGTCGCGCCGGCGCCGATCACGAAGACGTCGAACCGCTCCACCCCATGGATTCAATCACCCGCAGCCGGTCCAGTTGCATCAACTCGCGGTAAACACCGATCCTCGCTAGGGTACGGCCGGAGGGGTCGATGAGTAGATCGGTCATCGGGAATGCGCTCGAAGATGTATCGGTCGGCCGCATCCTTCTCGTCGACGACGAGCCGAGGATCCTCGACTTCGTGCGCCGGGGGCTGCAGGCCGAGGGGTTCTCGGTCGATGTGGCCTCCGTCGGGGAGGAGGGACTCCGGATGGCCGTCTCTCAGCCCTACGACCTCGTGATCCTCGATCTGGTCATGCCCGGGCTGGACGGCGCCGGGATCCTTCGAAAGCTGCTCACCCGCAAGCCTTCCCAAGCGGTCCTGATCCTCTCGGCACTCTCCGACACGGGCACCAAGGTGGCGCTCCTGGAGCTTGGCGCCGAGGACTACCTGGCCAAACCGTTCTCCCTCGAGGAGTTGCTGGCCAGGGTGCGAGCGCGCATCCGTGGCGTGGCCCGCCACGGCCCGACGACCATCCGGACGCGCGACGTGGTCCTCGACCTGGTCCGCAGAGAGGTGAACATGGGCACGGGCGCCGTCCCGCTGGCCGATCGAGAGTTCCTGTTGCTTCGGGAGCTCCTTCGAAACGCCGGACGCACCGTCTCGAAGGAGCGCCTGCTCTCCTCCGTGTGGGGGTATCAGTTCGATCCCCGGTCAAACGTCGTGGACGTCTACGTCGGGCGGCTTCGGGCCAAGCTCGGAGCCGAACTCATCACGACCGTCCGGGGGGAGGGATATCGGATCGATGCGGCCTGATCGGTTTGAGTGGCCGAAGCGCGAGAACTGGGTGGACATCGCATGGGTCGCGTTCGCCCTTGCCAACCTGGCGGCCATGGCACTCATCCCCACGTGGGAGACGGTCCCGTTCCATTTCATCTGGGTCAGCCTCACGCTGCTGTACGGGTTCCGCGTGTGGCGGATGCGCCCGACGATGTGGGTGCTCGGCGCGGTGATGGCGTCGACGGCCACGCTCATCTGGATCGACGTCACGCGGGGGGCCCAGCCCGCGGACGAGCTCACTGAGGTCCCCTTGATGGCGGCGATGTTCCTCGCCATGGTGTGGCACGCTCGCCGTCGCCTGGCAGCGATGGAGGAGATCGAGCGGGTGTCGGGCGAGAACCTGCGGCTCCTGGAGCGTGAACGCCGGTTCGTCCAGGACGCATCGCACGAGCTCCGCACGCCGATCACGGTCGCGCTGGGCCACGCCGAGCTCATCCAACGCGCCGCCAGGGACTCGACGGTCGCGGACGATGCCCGCGTCATCGCCGACGAGCTGGCCCGGCTCCGGCGGCTGGCAGACCGCCTGCTCCTGTTGGCGGGGCAAGAGGATCCTGACTTCCTCCGCAGGCAATCCGTCGACGTCGGTGCGATCGTGCTGGACGCATACCATCGGTGGGCGGCGACCTCACGGCGATGGGTTCTGGGTGAAATTTCCGAAGTTCAGGCCGATGCCGACCCGGACCGCCTGGCAGTGGCGCTCGATGCCCTCATCGAGAACGCCGTGAACCACACGCGCGCGGAGGACGCCATCGAGATGGCCGTGCGGCGAAGCGGCGCAACCGCCGTGATCTCCGTTCGCGATTCTGGAACGGGAATCTCCCGAGCGGACCTCGACCGGATCTTCCACCGCTTCGCCCGGGCGGATCCGGGCCGAAGTAGGAACACCGGTGGCTTCGGGTTGGGCCTCTCGATCGTCAGGGCCATCGTGGAGGCGCACGGTGGGTCGGTGGCGGTTCGCAGCACGCCGGGCGAGGGGAGCGTGTTCGAGATCCTGCTGTCGGCGACGCCATCCGAGCAGCCCCCCGCGGAGCTGCTCTCGCGCGAGCGGGAGCCTGCTGCCTCCGGTGAGCCCGGCCGAGGCGGGTGACCAGGAGCCGGCGTGGACGCGTGGATGACCAGCTGGCGGCTCGATCCGCCGGTCGTCGTCGGGGTCTTCGGGATCGGCCTGGTCTATGTGGAAGCCGCCCGCCGGTTGAAGCGGATCGGCGCCGGATTCCCCCGCTCCCGCGAACGGTGCCTCCTGGCTGGGCTGGTCGTCGTCTTCCTCTCACTGGATGGCCCCATCGATGCCGGGGCGAGCGGATTGTTGTCCGTGCACATGCTTCAGCACATGTTGCTGACGATGGTCGCGGCACCGCTCATCGTGCTGGGTGCCCCCGTGACCCTGGCCCTTCGCGCGTCCTCGCCCGGGACACGGCGCAGGATCCTGGTTCCCATCTTGAACAGCCGGATGGCGCGGATCGCCGCCAATCCGCTGGTGGCGTGGTCGCTGCTCTTCGTCGTCCTGTGGGCTTCCCATCTGACGAGCCTGTACGAGGCGGCCATGCTGAACCGGGGCCTCCATGCCCTGGAGCACGTGGCCTACCTGGGGACGGCGGTGCTCTTCTGGTGGCCGGTGGTCGGCCTGGACCCCATCCCCTCACGGATCTCGCACCCGGCGCGCATCTTGTACCTGTTCCTGGCGATGCCGCCGATGGCGTTCCTCGGTCTGGCCATCTACAGCTCCGATCACCTCCTGTACCCGTACTACGCGACCGTCCCCGGCGCGACCATCGCCTCGGCGCTGGCGGACCAGCACCTGGCCGGAGCGATCATGTGGGAGGGAGGCGTGTTCGTGGTGGTGCCGGCGCTCGCGCTGGTGCTGCTCGACTGGATGCGCCGCGACGAGCGCGAGGCCGAGCGAACCGAGGAGCGGGCCGCTCGGGCCGAGAGGCGGCACGAGCCCGGAACGAGTGTCAACGTGTGAGGATGGACGGGGAGGCGGACATGGGACCGAGCGATGGGAGGCGGACCGGATGACCGGACTGAACGACCGGTGCGTCCGGTGCGGCGTCCGCGTTCCGTGGGGTCGTTCGGTGTGTCGGCAGTGCAACCCGGCCGACCTGCCGAGCCCCAGTCCCACCCAGTATCACGCCACCGTGTTCCTGTCGGTGTTGCTGACGCTGGTCGTGGTGGCCGTCGTGCTGCTGATCCGGGGCTGAACCCGGTCGATCCCTCGCTCAGGGGCCGTCGGCGTGCTGGTGCTGGCGGGCCACATCCCGGAACCAGCCCACCGCTGCGAGCAGGAAGAGCACTCCCCCCACGGCGAGCAGCCACCGGCTGACCACGAGCCCCAGGGCGAGCATGACGGCCGCGATGGAGAACCCGAAGGGCCAGATGGTCGGAGCCACGTGAGCCTCGACCTCCGAGGCCTCGCCCGGCGCGTGTCCATCGCCCTCCGGCCTGGACGCGTCCCGGACTCGCCCTCTGGCCACCATCCCCAGGTAGAAGAACGCCACCGACCCCACGAGGAGCAGCGGCGCGCCGGCCAGCTCATGGCTGGTGATGCCGTAGATGGCTCCCGTCACGACCAGGAAGGCGGCGAGCCCGAACCACACCCGCGCCGCCGTGATCACGCCTCGACCTCCACCTGCGAAGCCAAACCCGTCATCGAACCCGCCGCTCCGTGGTCACCTCGGGGTAAGGAGATAGAACACCGTGTACAGACCCACCCAGACGACATCGACGAAGTGCCAGTAGATGGCCCCGGCTTCGAGCGACTCGTGCCGGGACGGGGACAGCTGACCCGTGCGGGCCTGTGTGAACACGAGCCCCAGGAAGACGACCCCGCCGAACACGTGGGCCATGTGGAGGCTGGTCATGACGTAGAAGAGCGTGCCGAAGATGCCGTCCTTCAGGCCGAACCCCAGCTGCGAGTAGTCGTACAGCTGGAGCGCGAGGAACGAGGCGCCGAGCGCCAGCGTGGCCGCCAGCCAGGCCTGGAGGCGCCTCGCGTGGCCCTTTCGGATGGCCCGGACGCCCTGTTGCAGGACGAGGCTGCTGCTCACCAGGATGACGGTGAGGACCGTCGCGATCCCGATCTCGAGGTGGGGGATCCCCTTGGGAGGCCAGGCCGGGCTGGCCTCGCGGATCGTGAAGTAGGCCCCGAAGAACGTGGCGAAGAACATGGCCTCGGACGCGACGAACAGGACCATCCCAAGGATGGGCCCGCTGGTGCCTCGGGCCACCCGCTCGTCGGTGATCTCGGCCGCGCTCATCCCGACCCCCGATCCGTGAGCCGCGCTTCGGCCTGCCGCGCGTCATACACCGGCCGGTTGGAGTGGATTGGAGGAAGGACGTCGAAGTTGTGTGGCGGGGGCGGCGACGAGGTCGCCCATTCGAGCGTGTTGGCCTGCCACGGGTCGGGCGGGGCGGTCCTGGGCTTGCGGAGCGTGGTGATCACGTTGGCCAGGAAGATCAACAGCGAGATGGCGATGAGGAAGGCGCCGATCGTGGCCACCAGGTTCAAGAAGCTCCAGCCTCGATCGGGCGCGTAGTCTGCGATCCTCCGGGGCATTCCCCGAAGGCCCAGGATGTGCATGGGGAAGAACGTCACGTTGAACCCGATGAACTGCAACCAGAAGTGCCACTGGCCGAGCTTCCGGGAGAGCATCCTGCCCGATATCTTGGGGAACCAGTAGTACATGGCCGCCATGATCCCGAAGAGCGTGCCCCCGAACAGGACGTAATGGAGATGCGCCACGACCCAGTAGGTGTCGTGGATGGCGAAGTCCATGGCGGGGGAGGCCGCCCACACCCCGTCGATCCCCCCGATCAGGAACAACGCGATGAACCCCAGCGCGAAGAGCATGGGCACCTCGAAGCGAAGCTTCCCCTTCCACAGGGTCCCCAGCCATACGAAGAACAACACGCCGGTGGGGATCGAGATCAGCTCCGTGGTGATGCTGAAGAACGGGAGCTCGACCGCCCCGGTGGCGAACATGTGGTGCGCCCAGACCGTGAACGAGAGCGCGGTGATCATCAGGAACGACAGGACGACGCCCCTGTAGCTGAAGATCGGCTTGCCCGAGAACACCGAGAGGATCTCGGTGACGACGCCCCAGGCCCCCAGGATCAGCATGTAGACCTCGGGGTGGCCGAAGAACCAGAACACGTTCTGCCACAGGAGCGCCACGCCCCCGTGCGCGGGGTCGAAGAACGAGGTGCCCAGCCGGCGGTCGGCGAAGAGCATGATCAGTCCGGCCGTGAGCACGGGCGCGGCCAGGATGACCAGGAGCGACGTGGCCAGGATGCTCCAGACGAAGACCGGCACCCGCATCATGGTCATCCCCGGGGCCCGCATCCGAAGGATGGTCACGATGAAGTTGATGGC
>WNGF01012146.1_pt1 | contig 17279 bp, 10 predicted proteins | sample 5400641 | NCBI WGS metagenome assembly WNGF01 (sample SAMN13153371, study PRJNA577476) | soil metagenome | isolation source: 80 cm soil or saprolite under grassland replicate 2 | place: USA:California | collected 2016-06-15
CCGATCTTCGCCGTCATCAAGACGAACAACTCCCTCGACATCTCCTTCGGGCTCGTGAGCCTGTACGGCACCGGCGCGATCGCCGGGACGAGCACGGAGATCGTGAACACGCAGGTGTTCGCGTTCGACCGACAGGACTACAGCGGCTTCGCGAGCAACGCGGTCATCTACATCAACCACACCTCTCGGTACGGGCTGGCGTGGTACGCGTTCCTGAATCAGACCCTGGCGGCCGCCCTGAAGCTGGGTGGCACCTACGTGTCGACGCCGCTCGACCAGACGTTCACCGGGATGATTGGCGCCCTTCCGGTCTATCAGATCACATCCCGCTTCAATCCGACCACGGGGATTTACATCATGCAGTTGAAGATCTACAACAACGCCCTCGTGATGCCGCTGAGCGTGTTCCGCCTCCAGCACGCGCAGGTCCAGATCGGCGTCGGGGAGAACACGCAGAGCGTGCAGTTCTAGGGGACCACACATGCCGAAGCAACGAAAGGTGATGATGCCGAGGGGCGCGATCCAGCAGAAGGCGGAGTGGTCCGGGACGCGCGGATCGTACCTCACCCGAATCCCCAACCTTACCCGCGACACACTCGAGGAGATCGAGGTGTACCCGATCCGGGAGCCGTTGACGTACTCCCGCGTCGTGTACGACCACGACCGATCGGAGTACATCTACGAGGTCTGGGAGCCGCAGCTCGATGCGCGGGAGAAGGAGTTCCTGGACATGATCAAGGACTCCCTGAACCGCACCCTCGAATACGAATGGGACAAGATGGCGGAGAAGGACAAGCGGGAGTACCTCCAGGAAGCGGTCGACTCGTTCATCAAGTCCCGCGGCCTACGCCTCGAGCCGGCCTCGAAGGACAAGATCGTCTACTACATCATCCGCGACTTCGTCGGATACGGTCCCGTGGACGTCCTGATGGCCGACCTGCGGATCGAGGACGTCTCCTGCGACGGCACCGCCATCCCCCTGTTCATCTTCCACCAGAAGTACGAGTCGATCAAGACGAACGTCATCTTCGACGACGACGACGCTCTGAACTCGTTCGCCGTCATGCTCGGCCAGCGCTGCGCGAAGCAGATCTCGGTCGCGAACCCGATCCTCGACGGCACGTCCGTCGAAGGACACCGCGTCCAGGCGACGTACAGCCGCGAGGTCACGACCCGCGGCTCCTCGTTCACGATCCGGCGGTACAAGGAGAAGCCCTTCACGCCGACCGAACTCGTGAAGTTCGGCACGGCGAGCGCGGAGATGGTCGCGTACCTCTGGGTCGCCGTGGAGAACGGCAAGTCCATGATGGTCTGCGGCGGCACCGCGAGCGGAAAGACGGCGACGCTGAACAGTGCGGGCCTCTTCATCCGGCCGGGCGCCAAGATCGTCTCCATCGAGGACACGCGGGAGATCAACCTGCCCCACGAGAACTGGATCCCCGGCACGACGCGGTCCGGCGTCGGCGAGCGCGGCCCCGATGGGAAGGCGGGCGGCGAGATCGACATGTACGACCTCGTGCGCGCGGCGTTGCGGCAGCGGCCGAACTACATCCTCGTCGGAGAGGTCCGCGGCGCGGAGACCTACACGATGTTCCAAGCGATGGCGACGGGCCACCCGACCATGTCGACGATGCATGCGGACTCCGTCAAGTCGATGGTCAACCGGCTGGAGAACCCGCCGATCAACACGCCGCGTATCCTGCTCACCGCGCTCAACTTCGTCATCATCCAGACGCACGCGCGAATCGGCGATTCGATCGTCCGGCGCATCAAGCAGGTCGTCGAACTCGTCGGGTTTGAGCCGGAGACGAACGAGCTGATCACGAACACCGTGTACGAGTGGGATGCGGCGACGGACACGTTCGTCTACAAGGGGCACTCGTTCCTCTTCGACGAGATCATGGAAATGAAGAACATGACCCACGAGGAGATGGAAGCGGAGTTCCAGCGCCGGATCGACATTGTCAACTACATGGTCCAGAAGGGCATGGTCGACTTCCGCGAGATCGCGAAGATCGTCGTGCAATACTACCAATACCCCGAAGAGACGGCGAAGCGCGTCCGCGACGAGATGGGCTGGGCCGATCACGGGGCCATGAAGGCCGTCGAAGCGGGGGGTGAGACCGTTGGGTAGCTCCGCCTTTGAGAAGCTCGAGACCCGCGGGACGCTCACGAAGACGAAGCGATTCCGCCCCGGCGAGGAGGCCGGCAAGGGCCATCACATGGTCAAGCTCCCGAAAGGCGCGAAGCCGGTGAACGTGAGCCTTTCGGCGAAGGAACAGGTCGCCTGGCGCATGTTCGGGAAGTTCGTTCAGACCCGGAAACGCGACGATACCGAACTCGAGGACAGCCTACTCAGCGCGCACATCCGGCTTCGGCCCGAGGAGTATCTGGCCGTCGCCTGGATGAACACGACCTTCGCCGCGATCGGGGCCGTCGTGGCGGCGTTCATCGCCTCGATCTTCCTGTTCATCCTCCGGATCGACATCTTGACCCTCATCATCATCCTCGGCCTCGTCGCGGCGCTCCCGATCTTCTTCTCGTCCATGTACTACTTCGGGCTCCCGATCGGGTACCACGGCAAGCCGGCCTCCATGGCGAAGAAGCGCGGCCGGAAGATCGACAAGAAGATCTCCGGCGCCATGTCGTTCATCTCCGCGATGGCCTCCGCGGACGTCCCGGTGGACGTGATCTTCAAGGAGCTCTCGAAGCAGACCGTATACGGCGAGGTCGCCAAGGAGGCGGAATGGATCACCCGAGACACGGAGCTCCTCGGCGTGGACATCCTGACCGCCATCCGAAAGGCGGCCCAGCGATCCCCGTCCTCGAAGTTCCAGGACTTCCTGCAAGGCGTGGTGACGACGTCGACGAGCGGCGGCCAGCTCAAGCCGTACTTCCTGGTGAAGGCGGAGCAGTTCGAAAAGGAAGACCGCCTCGGGATGCGGCAGAGGATGGAGACGCTCGGGATGCTCGCCGAGTCGTTCGTGACCGTCGTGGTGGCGTTCCCCCTGTTCCTCGTGGTGATCATGGCCATCATGGCACTCATCAGCAAGACGGGCTCGGGGTTCGTCCTCCTCTTGTTGTACGTAGTCGTCGGCCTCATGATCCCGATGAGCCAGTTCGGTTTCATCTTCGTCATCTGGAACATGGAACAGGAGAGCTGACACATGGCGAACGTGGAACTCGAGAAGGCCCGCGTGCGGCTGTACCAGAAGTCGGACCGGCGCCAGGCGATCATCGCCCTCAGCTCGGTGCTGCTCGTCCTCTTCGGCTTCGTCGGATTCCTCAACCTGATCAACTCGGTGAACCTGGGCTTCCGTGGAGATCAATCGCCCGCGGAGCGCTTCATCTATTGGTTGGTCCTCGGAACCCTCGGCTTCATCGGTCCATACGGGTTCTTCCTCGCGAAGAAGCAGCGGGAGATCAAACTCATCGAGCGCCGCCTCCCGGACTTCCTCCGTGACGTCGCGGAGGCCGGGCGGTTCGGCATGACCCTCGCCGAGGCAATCGTGGTCTCGTCGGGGGGGCGCTACGGCAAACTCACGCCGGAGATCAAGAAGATGGCGGCCCAGATCAGCTGGGGCGTCCCGGCGACCGAGGCGCTCCGCCTGTTCTCCGAGCGCGTGAAGACCCCGATGGTGCAGCGGGTCATCGCGATCATCGTGAAGTCGTCCGACGCGGGGGGCGATGTTGCCGACGTCCTGACGATGGTCAGCCACGACACGAAGGAGAACCAGCTGACGGAAGACGAGCGGCGGATCGCAATGTCGACGTACATCGCGGTCATCTACATCTCGTTCATGGTGTTCCTCGTCACGATCTGGATCTTGAACGTGACGTTCCTGCCGAAGATGCTCGAGGCGAGCAACGCCCTGGGCCAGACGGGGACGGCCGTGGCGAGCCCCTTGGCAACGGACTTGGTCGGCGTCGTGCGGAGCATCCGCCTCGCGTTCTTCATCGCGATCATCGTGCACGGCCTCGGCGATGGCATCCTCGCGGGCGTCCTGGACACCGGCAGCATCCCGAACGGACTGCGCCACAGCTTCGTCATGCTACTGATCGGGTTCTTGGCGTTCCTGATCATCTGAGGTGACCAAATGGCCCAATCGATGCAGCAAGAGTACGCGGGGCAGAGCGAGCAAGCCGGCGCGTCCGGAGGGAAGCAGAAGAAGCCGACGCGCAAGTCGTTCGACTCCGCGAAGCGACGCTTCAACCGGAAGCTGCTCGGCGACAAGGGCGTGAAGGTCAAGGCGCCGAAGGTGAGCAGCATCGAGGAGACGACCCTCGGCAAGATCACCACGATCCCGAAGATCGTCCGACGCAACATGAACGAAATCGAGATCCAGCCGATCCTGAAGAATTTCTCCTATGTGCGAATCCTGTACGACACGATGGCGAACGAGTATTTCTACGAGGCCATCGAACCGAAGCTCCTCGAGGAGGAGTCGGAGTTGCTCGAGGTCCTGAAGGAGATCCTCGTCGAGAACCTCGAGATGCTCGAGGACGCGGACAAGGAGCAGAAGCAGAACTACCTCCGGCGAATTGTCGACGGCCTCCTGCGAGAGCTCGGGGTCGACCTGCACCCGGTCTCGAAGGAGCGCATCATGTACTACGTGTACCGGGACTTCATGCGGTACGGCCCGATCGACGTCGTCATGACGGACATCCAGGTCGAGGACGTCTCCTGCGATGGGGTGAACGTGCCGTTCTACATCTACCACCGCAAGTACGGCTCCATCCCCTCGAACCTGAAGTTCGACAGCGCGGAGGAGCTGGACTCCTTCGTGATCTGGCTCGCCCAGCGGTCCGGGAAGCACATCTCCGTCGCCAAGCCCATGCTCGACGCGACGATCCCCGATGGCTCGCGACTTCAAGCGACCCTGGGGATGCACGTCACGAAGCGCGGGTCCTCGTTCACGATCCGGCGGTTCCGGGAGAACCCCTTCACGCCGCTCGACCTCGTCCGCTTCAAGACGATGTCGCCGGAGATGATGGCGTACATGTGGCTCGCCATCGAGAATGGCCAGTCGATGCTGATCTGCGGTGGCACGGCGTCGGGCAAGACGACGACGCTGAACGCGATCCTGCTGTTCATCCCGCCCCAGATGAAAATCGTGTCCATCGAGGACACGCGCGAGCTGAACTTGCCCCACGAGAACTGGGTGCCTCTTCTCACGCGCGCCGGCTTCGGAGGCAAGTCGCAGGTCACCGGCAAGCCCGCAGGAGAGATCGACATGTTCGACCTCCTGACCGCGGCCCTCCGGCAGCGCCCGCAGTACATGATGATCGGTGAGGTCCGTGGGCCCGAGGCGTTTGTCGTGTTCCAGGCCATGGCCACCGGCAAGTCCGCGTACACGACGTTCCACGCGGACGACGTTCAGGCGATGGTCCACCGGCTCGAGAACGATCCGATCAACCTGCCGCGCGCCCTCGTGGCGGCCCTCGACATCGTCCTGTTGCAGGCCCAGGTGAAGGTCGGCACGGACATGACTCGGCGCGTCAAGGCGATCGTCGAGGTGGTCGGCACGGATCCGGAGTCGAACGAACTGATCACCAACTCCGCGTACACCTGGAACCCCGCGGATGACACGTTCAACTATTCGGGTCACTCGTACGTCTACGAGAAGATCTCCCTCGCGCGGAACTGGAACCAGCGGAGGATGGAACAAGAGGTCAAGCGCCGCCTGGACCTCTTCGACTACATGAAGCGCATGGAAATCAAGAACTACCGCGACGTCGCGAAGATCGTCTCGTCGTACTACCGGGACCCGGACGGCATGATCAAGATCGTCCGCGAAACGCTGCAAGCGCAAGGCGTCGCCGTGCCTGCGTCGTGAAACCCGCCTACGACGATCGCGCGCCGCGCACTCCGAGGGCTAAGCCTCCCGAGACGGCCAGGCACGCTCCGAGCACCGCGAAGAGGGCCGGCGCCGCATTCTGTGCGACCATCCAGCCCGCCAGCACCGCCCCGATCGAGCCGACACCGAAGACGCTCAGGAACGAGAATCCGAAGGCGAGACCTCGGAGGGACCGCGGGGCTTCACCGGCGACGAGCGTGTTCTGCAGAGGCTCCAGGGAAAAGAGCACGAAGCCGAAGGCCAGCGCCGCCACGGTGAAAGCGCCCGAGGTCGGGATGAGCGCAAGGGCGAGGAGGATGCCCGCCGCGACGAGACTGAGGCCGAACAGGATGCGGTCCGGATGTGTTCGGTCCGCGAGCCTCCCCGAGAGGATCTGGCCGATCGCGCCGAGCCCAAGCGCGACGGCGAATGCGGCCGCCCCCATGAATCGAGGGAGGAACGTCAGGCCTCCCTGGTATGCGAACCCCGCGAACATGTAGACGAGCAGGATCCGGACGTACGGGATCGTGAAGAGCCTGCGCAGGGACCCCCGCGTGGGCCCCGAAGGCTCGGCCCCCGCCGGCGGAAGAAGCCCGGCCAGGAGGAGCGCCGTCGCTATCAAAGATGGCAGGATGAGGCCTGCCGCGGCGAGACGCCAAGACCCGCCGAAGGCGAGCACGGCGCCGACCGCAGCCGGGCCGGAAGCTATCCCGAGGCTCCCACCCATCCCGTGCCAGCCCATCCCCCGACCCTGTTCGGCGACGGTCCGCGAGATCACGGATAGCCCCGTCGGATGGTAGATTCCAGAGAAGAGCCCGAGCGTCCCGAGCCCGACCGCGAGCGTGGGAATCGAAGGACTCAGGGCGATCCCAGCGAGGGACCCGGCCGTTCCGAGACCGCAGAGGACGAGCAGCCGTCCCGGCGATCGGCGGTCCGCCAAGAACCCGAACGGCACGCTGCCGACGCCGTATCCGCCGTACGCGATCGACGCGAGCAAGCCCAGGGTCACGTCGTCCGCCCGGAACTCGTTGCGCCAGGCGAGCAGGAACACGGGAATCGCCAGGACGTTCGCATGGACCGCGCCGTGGAAGAACGCCAGGAGGGCCACGACCCTCCGATCCTGCCGCCGCATCCCTCGCGGCATTGCGCGGGCCCCATAAGGCCTTCGCCGGCATCACACGCGCACGACGGCGGCGATCGAACCGGGGACCTCGAGGACGAGGCTCACGATCATGAGGACGACGATCCACACGCCGCGAGGAAGCGCCACAGCAAAGCGCAGGAGCCGGCCGACCCATCGTCTTTCCGGATTCGTTCGGGACGCGCCGAACCGCACGACTGTCCGGGCGGTGCGCAATCCGAGGGAGCGGCGGGCTCACAGGTCGTCGGCGGACTTATCGCTCGACTCGGCGTCGGAGCTCTGGTCTTCCTGGCTCTCCGCCGCCTTCTTGATGATCTTCCGTTGGACCGGCGGTTGAGGGGCGACGGGCCTTCGGATCACGCGGCGCGGCAGGGCTTCCGATTCGGCGGCGGGTGCGGTGGCCCGGGCTGCCGTCGCCGCGGCTTGGGGCCCCGACGGTGCTTCCGACGGGGCTAGAGAAGGAGCGGCGCCCCGACGACCCGTGGGCGTGGCCACCACGACGCCGCCACCACCAGGCGGGCGCTGGTCCCGCATGAGCGAGCCGCACTTATGGCACACCGTGGCCGTCACCGAGTTCAAGGTGCCGCACACGGGACACGGCCTCGACCCCATCTTCCGCATCTCTTCCTCTTCGCGGAGCCAGTCTTCGAATGTCACGAACGTCGGCTGCTTCCGCCACCACTCCTGGAACTCGCGGTCGGACAGAGACCGGCCGAGCTGGCGGGACGCTTCCTCCCGCAGCTTCGCCACGACCTCGTCGTATTGCACGCGCATCTTCTCCTCGTAATCCGCCATTTCCACCTGCCCGGTCGCGAACTCGACGCCGCACTCGGGGCACTGCTTCACGTCGACGGGGATCCAGGCCTGGCAGTTCGAGCACTTCGCCATGTCCTTCTCGAACTCGACGCCGCACTTCGGGCACGACGTCGCGTCCTCGGGGATGAAGGCTCGCCGCACTCGACCATCTTGCCGAGGCCATAGACCTTCCAGTACACCGTGGCGCCGATTATGATGGCGGCCGCGGCGGCAAGGATGATGAAGAACAGCCAGTAGGGCAGGCCAAGGATGGGCACGGGCTGGCTTAGGAACGGGAGGTTCGTCTTGACCGTCACCGCCTGGGTGTACGGCTGGATCAGGCCGGAGGACGGCGTGATGACGAGATCATACGAACCGTCCGCCTGGCCGGCCGGCAAGGTCAGCCTCCCGATGAAGAAGCCGTCGACCTGGGAGGTCGTCGTGTTCAAGGCGACCGTCCCCGCACCGGAGCGCAGCGTGATCGTTAGGTCGACGCCCGAGATCCCGTTTCCGTTCTGATCCCGCACGTAGCCCGTCACGGCGAAGTCCGTCCCCGGCTCGAGGGTCTGGCCCGCGGCCGGCGAGATGAGGATGACGTCCCCCTGAGGCGGCTGCACGTTCACTGTGACGGTCGCCACGTTGTTCGACTCGTTGGCGGCGCCGCCTTCGTTGATGCGGTTGTCCGGGTCGACGCGGAGCTGGATCGCCTGCTGCCCCGTCGCGGAGATGCCGCTGACGTTCAGCGGCGTCGTGAGCGAGGCTCCGATCGTCAGCCCGTTCACCCGGCCGATCTCGAAGCCGGCCAGGAACGCGGCGAGGGAGACGTTGACCGCCGTGGTCTGACCGACGTTGTACACGATGACCGTGATCGTGAATCCATGGTTCTGCGTCTCGTTCTGAATCGTCCCGTAGTCCGACTGCCGCAACACGAGATCCGGGGGCGTCTGCACACCGACCGAGAACGTCGCGTTGTTGTTGCCGAGGATGTAGTCCTTGTTCCGGATGTCCGGGCCGCTCGGGAGCTTCGTCGCGAACGTCAGGACATGTGCGCCGACGGACGCCGGGCGCCACGTCACCGTGACGACCGTATCGACGCCCGGCGTGATGTCGAACGTCATCGGACCCCCGACCCGGAGCGCGCCTTCCCAGATCTCGAGCGTCGCACCGGTCGCGCGGTTCGTCCCGACATTGTGGACCGTCACACGCACGGCGACGTCGTTGTTCACGACCGGGTCCGTGGTGAACTGGACGTCCGCGGACGAGATTGCGAGGTCGGGCCAGGTGAACAGGGTGAAGGTTCGCGGCAGGATGTTGTTCGTCTCATCCGTCTCGCGGACGAGGCCGCCGTCCGTGATGGTGAAGACCGGCGGATCCACCACCGCCGAGACCGTGCGACTCGATTCGAGCGCCCCGAGCGGGTGCCAGACAATCGAAGCGGTCGCGGTGCCGTTCTTGGGGACGAGCGGGATCACGAGGTCCCCGATCCAGAGGCCCGTCGCCCGGTAATCGAGCGGGGCGAAGTCCATGATCCCGTCGAGATTCCGGTCCACGTTGTCCTCGAAGAAGCTGACCGTGACGTTCCGCACGTTGATCTGCCCGACGTTTCGGACTGTCACCGTGACGCTGATGTCCGTGTTGATCGGCTGCATCTGGGAGGCGCCGTTGCCGCCGGAGACGCTCATCGACGCGATGCTGAGGTCCGGGGTGAGGCTCGAGAACGTCAGGCCGAGGACGGTGTCCGACATGACGAGCGACGATCCCGGGGCGTCGGGCGTGTAGGTCGTCCCGTCGATCACGGCCGACCCTTGCGCGAGGTATGAGTTGTTGACGGTGCGGGTCGAGGCCGTCCGCGACTCCGAGAACGCGCGGTAGACGATGAACCCGAGTGGCGCGCTCACGGGCCACGTGCTGGATGAGGTGTAGTAGATGTCCCCCGGCGATGGGTCTGGGACCGTGAAGGCCGTCAGGGTGTTCGGGTCCATGCGCTGCACGGTGATGCCGACGTTCGCGTCGGCGAGCAAGGTGCCGGTCCCGTCCACCGCGTCCACGGTGAGCCACCAGTAGCGGGCCACGCGGGATCCGCCTGTGATCATCGTCTCCCACCATGTGCCGTCGGGGTCGTACGTCTGGACGGAGGTCAGCTGGACGTTCTGCGAGCCGCCGAAGACGAGCTGGGAGGTCTGAAGGGGATCGAAGGTCGTGTTGCGGATGTCGACATCGACCGTGTTCGCGTCGCCGTCGTCCGTGGAGATCGCGAGGCTCGTCACGCCGCTCAAGCTGGCGTCCCACAGGTTCGTGCGCTGGACCGTGTCGATCCACACGCCCGGCCCGGTAAGCGACACTCGGTTCAGGATCGCGCTGCCGCCGTACAGGGTGAGGTTTCCATCGACGGTCGAGTCCGTGATCGAGACGCTCGACGTCGTGCCGTCTTCGCGAAGGAGGCCGGGCACGCCGCGCGCCGAGAGATTCAGGGCGCTCCCCGCGCTCGTCACGAGGGCGCCGCCGTTCGCGACATAGAACGGAAGCGGGAAGTTGCTCCAGACCGTGGAGTCGACGAGGGTCAGGGACCCGCCGGACAGGATCTTGACATAGGCCCGGCCTTTGCCGTCGGAGCCCTGGTCGACGTAGAGTCCGCCGGTCGAGATCGTGACATGGCCGGAGACCTCGAGGCACGTCGCCACGGAGACGTCGCCGACGATCTGCCGGTCGAACGACCAGGTGGTGACCCCGGTCGGGCAGACCTGGAGGTTGTCGAAGGAGATCGTGAGCGCCTGGTTGTTGTCCGCGTCGCTCACGGCCGGATAGGGATTGAAGAACACGTCCCCCGCGCTCGTCGAGCCGGAGTACGTCGCGACCTGGTGGTAGTTCCCGAACGACTCCGCGTTCGGCAGGCTCGCGGTCGTAATCTGGTCCGTGTAGAGCGGGATCGTCGCGACGCCGTCGGAGTTCGTGCGGTTCCATGCGTTCGCGCCGCTCGCTTGGCGGCCGACGTACCACAGCGTCCGGGACGTGGGCGTTGCGGTGAGACCGTTGTCGGGGTACTGAGCCGTCGTGCTGCTCGGGCTCAGGGTGGACCAGATCGTCGCGCCGGCGATCGGGATGCCGCTCGAGTCCACGACGGTATCGTGAGCCCAGCGCAGGAGGTTCACGCTGCCCCCTGCGGCGGTCGGCCGGAAGGCCGATTCCCAGTCCACCCGGGACGCCGGGTCCTGGGTGCGGTCGATGGTCACGTTGTACAGGTAGGCGTTCGAACTGCCGTCGACTCGAAGCTCGTTGTGGCGCCCGGGCGTCAACCCATTCGACGCGTAGTCCACGCCGACGTAGGAGTCGTAGGCGTACAGGCTGCTCGACGCGGACAGGTCGATGTTGCTCGAGTTGCCGGACGCATACTCGTAGATCCGCTCCATCGTCGAACGGTAGAGGCTCGCGGACGTCGCGGACCAGGCAATCAGGGGCGCATCGTTGTTGTCATCCGTGTCGAGGCCGAGGTCTGAGATCTCGGAATCCGTGAAGCCCGTGACCTTCGAATCGGTGAGGTTCAGCGACGCGCTCGTCGCATTGAACCAACCGGGGAACTTGAGGCTCGCCCCGTGCCTCATCGTGAACTGGCTGTTGGCTCCGGAGACCGTGAAGGCGAGCTTGAGATAGGGAGAGATCGCGTCCGTCTGCGTCGTCACCGTCGAGTTGTCCAGGACGAGCGCGCCACCGGCGTTCACGTTGAGCGAGTAGCCGGTGTGGGACTCATCCTTCGCGAAGCTCAGGCCGCCGTCGATGAGGGTCAGGCTCCCGCCCGAGTTGATGTTGATCGTCCCATCGACCGTATACAGGATCCCGCTGCACACCTGCGTGTTGGTGATCGTCCAATCGCCCGTGATGACGCCGCCGACCTGGTCGCACGTGCCCGCCTGAGACGGTCGGCTCATCGCGAGGATGGCCGCAAAGAGCCCGCCCAACACGAGGGTCCCGACAACCAAGAGGCTGAACGCCCTCGCGTCGCGTCCGGCTCGATTCTGCATCTGGTGACCTCCCAGGGTCGAGCCCTGCGCGCACGTCCGGAGGGCGGGACCGGAGGGATTGTTGCGCTCGCATCCCGAGCCGCTCCATAAGAATGTTACCGGCCGATTATCCGCGCCGATACGGATGTGTTCTCATGCGGGAGAACATCGGATTTTCCGGGAGAGAATATTTCTATTCGCATGGAACCATAGAAATACCCGAATCCGTCCCAAGAAATGCGTGAAACCGGCGCGGGGACGGTTCCCGCCGCGTGCCTAGGCCGATCCGATCGCCGCGTCGCGGTCGGATGCCGCACGGACCGACACAGGCCGAGCGTGCCCGACGTGATTCTCACGCTATCATCGAATGGTAACTACCACGAACAGTTTATATATCGTCGGTTCGGGTGTGCGGTCATCTTCCCGCCCACCGGGAGGCCACAATCCATGAAGACGATCCTGCGCGAAGACGAATCGGGTGTGTCGGAAGTCATCGGCACGATCCTGATCCTCGCGATGACGGTCGTGCTGTTCTCCGTGATCATCATCTGGGTGTCGAACATCCCGACGCCCACCGCGCAGACCCGGCTGGACGTCCGGCCGGAGATGCTGCCGATCTATATCGGCGGAGTGGAGGCGGGAGTGAACATCACCCTGCTCCACTTGGGCGGTGAGGCGCTCCAGCCCGTTCCGACGATCATTTACGTCGTCTCGCAGAGGGGTTCGGGCGCCCCGCAGACGGACGTCGTCATCCTCCATCCCTACAACGGGCTCCTCGGCACGCCCAGCGGTCTCCTGGACGGCAAGGACAGCGTCTGGGACATCGGGGAGCGATGGGAGTACAAGAACTACGCCCTACGGTCGTCGGACACCATCTCCATCACAATCGTCGACATCCAGAAGAGCTTCATCGTGTGGACGGGCCAACTGAACGCGCCCGCAGGCACCCGGCCCCCGGTCTTCGTCGACAAGTGGACGGACGACATGCAGGGCACCGACATAATCGACCCGATCCAAGCGAATCTCGGTTTCTTCCTCTATGCGAAGGTCGCGGATCCGGACGGCGACATGAACCGGAACTCCGTGTTCGCCACGCTCACCATGTGGTACGGGATCGACCCGACGTGTTCGTCCCCGCAGAAGGTTCACGATGACGGCGTCCCCCCGGACCGCGTGCCCGGGGACGACATCTACACGCTCGGCAACATCATCTGCATGAGCCCACCCTACCCGCCGCTCACCTGGGACGGGTCGATCATCCTGCTGAACGCGACCGACCTGAAGGGCCACCAGACGACGACCCGCTTCGTGCTCCATGTCGTCGAGCAGACGGGCGGCGGGGGCGGCGGGGGCGGCGGTCGAATCCCGAGCGAGCTGTGGCAGTACATCGGCTACGTCCAGATCCGGACGGGCGAAGTCTGGGTGAGCAACCTGGGCCAGCCGTACAGCACGACCACGACGTTCCAGCCGTACCGGGTGACCAAGAGTCAGCTCAATGCCCTCGGCGGGGCGCTCTTCCACTTCAAGATGGCGAACCATGGGAACACGACGATCTTCATCGACGGATGGACCGTGGCGTTCTTCACGAGCTCGCAGTCCGCGGGCGGCTTCGCACAGTACATCGTGAAGCCGGTCGACCCGACCATACCAGCGAACTCGGGCGGAATCGGTGCCTACCCGGGCATCGCGACGAACGTGAACGACTTCCAGTACGCCCAAGTCTTCGACATCAACGTCGCGAACCAGGAGACCGGCGGCACGCCCACGATCGTCCTCGTGGCGGTGAACACTCCGTTCAAGTCGGACTGGGGCCGAAACTGGGGTACCGATTCGATGTTCATCAACATCCTCATCTCGGGGATGGCGGGGCCCGCGAACTACACGTACCAGCAGCTCGTCGGGAACGGACCGAACCCGCGGAACTGCGTCGGGTTGGGGCCCGGCTACAATCCGATCAACCACCTGAATGACGCGATCGTGGCGTGCCGGTCCTCGTGGTACGCTCAGGTGATCCCGTTCATCGGCATGGTCATCTACTAGGGTCCGCAGCGAAGCACAGCCCAGAATCCCCCCAGGGGCGTCGAAGCCTCAGCGCGGACCCCGGTTTACCTCGAGGACTTTGAGCCATCGATGCCCATTCATGGAGCGAGAGCAAGCTTCCGGATCCGGGTGGCGCCTCTGGAAGCCGAACGTGCCCCGGCACTGCCACACACTGACCGGCGACGCGGGGATTACCCTGCTGAGTGCGCTCATCCGCGGCATGCGATCCCAGTTGGATCCAGTGGAATACGCCCGGATGACCCGGTCGCCACGGAGGCCGCGGGACGCATGGCCTGGTGCGGGATCAGAGGAGCGGTCCCTCCCGGAACGAGGAGACTCGCCACGGCGCCGCACTCGACCATCTTGCCGAGGCCGTAGACCTTCCAGTACATGATGAGCTCGAGGGTCGCCGGACCCGTGAGGGCCATGCCGGGGATGCTCATGGACCGGTTCACAAAGCCTCCTGCCGCCACGTTGATGCCGGTCACCCGGACCACTTCGTTGCCGCGGTTCCCGTTCGGGTACGCGGCGACCGCGACGTTGGTGGCGGCGGTCTGCCCGCTGTTTGAGATCAAAGCGCGGACCGTGAAGGGCTGGTTCTGAACGACGGTCATGATTCCGGTGTACTCGCCTTGGTTGAGCACGAGATCGGGACCCGTCCGGACCTGGATGGGGAAGGTCACCGTAAGCCACACGTTGCTGTCCGCCGCATCGATCGCCGGATACGGTGGGAAGAACGCGCCAACGGTCTCTGTGTAGACCGAGAACGTCGCGACTTCCTCGTAGTTCCCGAAAGACTCCGCATTCGGCAGGCTCGTCGTCGTAATCTGATCCGTGTAGAGCGGAATCACGGCGGTGCCGCTCGAATACGTGCGGTCCCACGCGTTGTTGCCGCTCGGTGTTCGGCCGAGATACCAGATCGTCCGCGCCGTGGGGGTGGTCGCGAACCCGTTGTCCGGGTACTGGGCCGCGCCTGCGCCCGGGCTGAGGGTCGAGGCGACCGTCGCACCGCTCACCGGGAACGACGTGGAATCGACCGCGGTCACGTGCGCCCACCGGAGCAGAGAGATGCTCCCGCCGGCCGCCGTGGGGACGTACGCGGGGAGGAAGTCCGACATCGATCCGGGGTCTTGGCTCCGGTCGACCGTGAAGGATATCGTTCAGGTCTCGCGGACGTTCCTGGGATATGGACAATTTCAGATTACGCTATCAGTACCGAACGGCGCCAAACGGGTTACGTCTTAATCTCTATGCGATCGGCCGTTCCCCACATACCATCATCGATGTTGAAGACCAGCCGGCCCGTAGATTCTGAGGTCTGACTTGTTACCAAAACGTTGTCACGAAAGAGGTTGTATAATGTATTGGGTCTTAGCCAGAGTTCGAAGAACGTTAGCGAGCCTGCATCTGTCGTAACGATGTCGAAGATCACGTCGGTATCAGAGTACGAAACCAACATGACTAAGCTCAAATCGTTCGGAGAAATTGTCCCGAAAGTCGGTCTAACCGATGCAGGAACCTGAATGCCGTCCATGAGTAGGATCGCATCGATCAAGCCGAACTGTCCCCCTGTGAATCCGTTATCCTCCAAGATCATGTCAAACGTACCCATGTTCAGAACTGCATCCTGGGTGTATAGCCTGAGACCAACAAAGTCATCAAGCATACGGAATGAAGAATCTGTAGTATGGGGGGTAACTCCGATTAAGTCCATGACGGCGAAGACTGCAGTCGCTGGGTTGATTATGGTTTCGCCGGCAATACCATCTATCTCAACGGTCCCGTCATTGGTCTGGCCATCGAATGTCCCGACTGTGCTGATGAAATCTCCGCCGACAACGGTGACTGTCGAGAAGGTGTTGTCTATGAACGTACCGCCATTCCAGAAGTCACCATTGACTCTCAGGCCAAAGCCGCCCGTGTCGATCGCGCCAAGGTAATTTGTTCCTCCGCAATCTGAGCTCGCGCACCATTCCGCGACACTCAGATCGGCATCCAGCACACCGGTTCCTGCCCCGGAGAGGCTATCGAGTTTGACTCCGTTTCCTATTCCCGGTATGCCAGCACCTCCGGGCCCGCCGGAGGTGTGTGACCAACAACCGGCATCAGTAGCGATTGCGGTCGGAGTACATGCAGGGTCATTTAGAACGAGGTAATGGACATCCGTGGGCGTTGCAGCAGATGGAGTGGACACAGACAGGATGGTCAAGACAAAAACGGCTATGAGCAATGCGGCCGCTGGTTTCTTCATAGGGCTGCAATTCGGAGCCAACTTCGCATATATTAACCTTGGGCGTTTGGGTCCTACGGTACTTAGCCGTGTGATTCGTTTCGTCCTTAAGAACCGCATATTGGCACTTTGGTCCCCCGGCCCTCCGCGCGCCCTGGGCCGGGCCATGAATGGCGGGTCCACGAAATTCCAAGAGCGAGACCCGGTTCCGTGATGCCCGAATTTTCGGACCGGCAAGAGGATGCGTGCCGCAGGGCGAGCGCAAGGTCGGAGTTGCCGAGCCTCCGGCGCGGCAAGAGACCCGCTCGGTCGGTGGGTTGGGCGAAACGCTCGCACGAGCGGCCGGTATGGGCGCTTGCATCACGCAGAGAGGATGGCCTGAAAGAATCTTTCGGGATCGAGGAATCCTCCGCGCGGTTTCGGAAGTCGGTGCCTCGGGGTGCCGCGACGACTCCGTCGCTCGCCAAGACCGGGACGTGGCTGAAAGAAAAGGGGTGGAGGAAGGGGATCTCAGAGATCCTCTTCCGACTTCTCGCTTCCTTCCGAGCCCTCGGTGCTTTCCTGGCCCTCGCTCAGCGGCTTCTTGATGACACGCTTCTGCACGACCGGCTGAGGCGCCCCGGACCTCTGGAAGAGCCGGCGTCCGATCGTCGCGGTCGCAGGCGGGGTTCCGCTGGGCGCGCCGTACGGCGCTCCCTGGGCCCCCTGGCCATCCGATGTGCCGGGTCCCGGAGGAGAGGGCCTCCGAGGCGCGGATGCGACGACGGCCCCGCCACCGGCGCCACCGGCGCCACCGGCGCCACCGGTTGGCGGGCGCTGGTCCCGCATGAGCGAGCCGCACTTGTGGCAGACTCTCGCGGTCACGGAGTTGAGCGTCCCGCAGGTGGGGCACGGCCGCGAGCCCATCTTGCGCATCTCCTCTTCCTCCCGGAGCCAGTCCTCGTACGTCAGGAAGGTCGGCTGCTTGCGCCACCACTCCTGGAACTCGCTCTCCGAGAGGCTGCGGCCCAGCTGTCGAGAGGCCTCTTCCTTGAACCGGCCGACGACCTCGTCGTACTGCAGGCGCATCTTCTGCTGGTAGTCCGCCATCTCGAGCTCGCCCGTCGCGAACTCGACGCCGCACTCGGGGCACTGCTTCACGTCGACGGGGATCCAGGCCTGGCAGTTCGAGCACTTCGCCATGTCCTTCTCGAACTCGACGCCGCACTTCGGGCACGACGTCGCGTCCTCGGGGATGAAGG
>WNGF01004917.1_pt1 | contig 17277 bp, 16 predicted proteins | sample 5400641 | NCBI WGS metagenome assembly WNGF01 (sample SAMN13153371, study PRJNA577476) | soil metagenome | isolation source: 80 cm soil or saprolite under grassland replicate 2 | place: USA:California | collected 2016-06-15
TTCTGCTTCATCACGAAGACGGGGCCGAAGAGCGGCAGCGGCTGCAGCGCCACGCGCACGACCTTTGCGCCCTCGTTCCGGTGGCAGCCCGCGGCCCCGAACAGCGCGAGCGCGATTGCAATGAACCTCTTCATGACCGCTCCTTTCCGAAGGGCCCGCTCAGGCCCGTATCCGGTCGAGGTGGAGGAAGTGTGGGTGCGCCGCCTCTTCCTTCGTCTTCCGCACCGCGAAGGACTGCTCGACGGCCTCCTCGGGCTCGATCACCCAGATCGCCGCGAGATCCACGTCACCCAGCTGCTCGCGAATGCGAACGTACTCGCGCTGGAACTCCGGCCCGGCCACGTGCGCGCGGACCGGGCGCCCCTTGACGTGCCAGCTCTCGTCGCCGCGCCGGACGAGCACCGACACGCGCCCTCCCGACCAGAGGCTGCGCAGGAGGTTCTTGTTCGTCCGGGACGACTCGAGGAGCTCGAGGTGCACGAGCCGACCTTCTGCGTCCAGCGTGAGCGACTGCTTCACGACGGCGTGCGGCGACCCGTCCGCGTCGACGGTCGCGAGCACCTTGATGCTCGCCTCGTCGCGGAGCAGCGCGATCAGCGCCTCGTCGAGCTCGATTCCCATGGCGTCCTCTCCTCGATCGCTCACAGCAGCCGGGACAGATCGGTGTCGGGGTGGTTTCCGCAGCGGCGGTAGTCGTCGAAGTCTGCCGAGAGCGTGTACTTCACGCGGAGATCGTGCAGCCCCTTCGCGAGGCGCACGTAGTACTCGAGGCTCGCGTTGCGCTGTTCGTGGAACGGGGACCCGGGGCGCGGGACCCACACGATGTAGACGGTCGTGACGCCCTGCCTCGCGAGGTCCTCGGCCTCCGCGAGCGTCGCCGCGAGCGCGTCCTCCTCGGACGAGAACCCGTTCGGCTTCGCGAGCTCGACGCCCCCGACGAGCCCGGTGCCGACGTTCCCGCGCCCGAAGATCCCGACGGCGGCGACGAGGCGTCGCTTCCACTCGCGGTAGCCGACCTTCTCGGCCTTCCCCGGACAGACCCACCCGAACACGCGCTCGTCGAGGACCTCGAGGTCGCTCGTGTAGCTCGTGAGGCCGGTCTCGGCGTGAAGGCGCGCGAGCTGCCGCTCGCTGAACGCGGTGCCGATGAGCTGGCTCGGGAAGCGGCGGGTCCTGAAGTTCTCGCCGACCGCCTGCAGGATCTCGACATAGTGATCGACCTCGCGGTCGAAGAGCTCCGCGCCGCGGAAGTCGGTCCCCGCGGTGAGGCAGATGCCGGTGTAGCGACCCGGCTCCTCGAGCGCCGCGCGGATCGTCTCGGCGACGTCCCGCGGCTCGAGCCGGGTCGGGATCCCGAGCTCCGCCCTCTGCTGCTTGCCGTGGGTGTTGATGTCGCAGAACTTGCAGCCGTTCCCGTTCCCCCAGAAATGGCACGCGCTCGACTGGAAGATGTTGAGGCGCTGCGGCCGGGCGGTCACGACGTACTTCATCGGGATGCCGGAGGACGTGGTCCGGTCGTAGTAGGCGGGCTTCGGCCAGAGCGTCACCGGCTCGATCGGCTCACCGCCCTCCACGAGCCAGAAGCGGCCGTCGATCGCGTCCACGACGTACGGGCCCTGCTGCAGCGGCGTCGGGTCGGTGAGGATCGTCGTCCCGTCCCGCAGCAGCAGCGACTCGGGGAGGGGCGTCAGGCTCGCGTCGCGGGAGCCGAAGATGTACGAGCCGCGAAGCTGGTCGCGCTGCGGGTCGACGGCCGCGATCGCGCGGTCGGTGTAGTGAACGCCGCGGCGCTGCACGTCGATCTTCAACGCGACGAGGCGCGGGAACCCGGGGTTCCGCTCGAGCACCTCGTCCAGCCTGGGCTCCTGCTCTCTTCTGATCGCGACGATGGCCATGGCGCCTCCCACGTGGTCCGCGACGCTACGCCGCGGCCCGGGGCGCGTCTGTCAACGAATTGCCTCGCGATGTCCGTCGTCGGCGAGCTCGCGCAGACCGCTCTCGTCGCAGAGCACGATCCGATGGCGCCGGACCTCGACGAGACCCTGCGCCCGAAGGCGCTCGAGCGTCGTCGAGACCCACTGGCGGGTCGATCCCACCATCTTCGCCAGCTCCTCGTGCGTGAGAGGGCGCCCCAGCAGCAGCCCTCCGGCCGTCGGGGTCCCGTCGAAGCTTCCGATCGTGAGGAGGAGCTGGGCGAGGCGGCTGGTGACGGAGCGCGTCCCGAGCATGCGGATCACCGCCGAGTAGCAGCGGCTCTTGTGCACGAGCGCCTCGACGAGGTTCGAGGCGAACGCCGGGATCTCGCGCACGAGCCTCCGGACCTGCTCGCCGCCGAGCCCCAGCACCTCCGTCGGGCGAACCGCCGTCCCCGACCAGACGTGGAACCCCTCCCCGTACAGCTCCGGCCCCCCGACGAAGTTGCCGGGCGACCAGTAGGCGAGCGTGATCTCCCGGCCGGACGGCGCCGTGTAGAAGACGCGGATGGCGCCGGACAGGATCACGTAGATCCCCTCGTGGCGGTCCCCCTGCCGGAAGACCGTCTCGCCCTTGGGAGCCGCCCGCGCCACCCCGAGCGCCTCGACGCGCCGGCGCTCGTGCTCGCTCAGGCCGGCGAACAGGTCGGGGCCGCCGGCCGCGCGGTCCTCCTCGTCGCAGAGCCGCAGAGTCGATCTCGCCCCGCAGGAGGCCGAAGGCAGCGGCGCCACTCCGACATCCAGGGCCAGCAGTGGCGTCATGATTCTCCTCCTCGCAGGCGATCTCCTCTTCGTATCCGTTATAACGGACGCCATGTCAAGACGTCCGCTGTCGCGTCGGGCGCGACTCCACCGGAGTCTCCGCCGCGAGGAGCCCATTCCCATGCCGAACCGCATCCACCGCGCGTGGTACGTCGTCGCAACCACGTTCCTCGTCCTGCTCGTGTCGGCCGCGATCCGCGCGACGCCAGGCGTCCTGATCGTGCCCCTCGAGCACGAGCTCGGCTGGTCGCGGGTGACCCTGTCGCTCGCCGTGTCCGTGAACCTCCTCCTCTACGGGCTCGTCGGCCCCTTCGGGGCGGCCGTCGCCGAGAAGGTCGGCCTCCGCCGCACGATGGCGCTCGCGATGGGGACGCTCGCGGCCGCGCTCCTCCTCACCACGCGGATCCGCGCGCCCTGGCAGCTCGTCGTGCTCTGGGGAGTGGTCGTCGGCGCCGGCACCGGATCCGCCGCGATGGTGCTCGGGAGCGTGGTGGTGTCGCGCTGGTTCGCGCGGCGGCGCGGGCTCGTCCTCGGCGCGCTCACCGCGAGCACCGCGACGGGCCAGCTCCTCTTCCTGCCGCTGCTCGCGCACGTCGCGTCATCCGGCGCCGGCTGGCGCGGCGCGCTCGCGGTGGTCGCGTCGGCCGCGCTCCTCATGGTCCCCCTCGCGCTCGTGCTCGTGCGGGAGACGCCTGCGTCCGTCGGGCTCCGGCCCTTCGGAGCGACCGACCGCGACGCCGCCCCGCCCGCGCGCGGCGGCAGCGCCGCGGCGCTCGCGCTCCGCACGCTCCGGCGCGCAGCCGGATCGCCGCACTTCTGGCCGCTCGCGGGCACCTTCTTCGTCTGCGGCGCCACCGCGAACGGGCTCGTCGGAACGCACCTCATCCCGGCGTGCATGGACGCCGGGATCGGCGAGGTCCGCGCGGCGGGCATGCTCGCCACGATGGGGGCGTTCGACCTGCTCGGGACGACGATCTCCGGATGGCTCACGGATCGCTACGATCCCCGCCGGCTCCTGTTCGCGTACTACGGCATCCGCGGGACGTCGCTCCTGTTCCTGCCGCACGCGCTCGGGGTCGCCGGCCCCGGGCTCCACGTCTTCACGCTCCTGTACGGGCTCGACTGGGTCGCGACGGTTCCGCCGACCGCGCGACTCGCCGCCGACGCCTTCGGGGATGAAGATGGGCCCATCGTGTTCGGCTGGTTGTTCGCGGCCCACCAGGTCGGCGCGGCCCTCGCGGCGCTCGGCGCCGGCGTGGCCCGGACCCGCCTGGGCAACTACCACGCGACGTTCCTGATGGCCGGTGCCATGTGCGCCGCAGCCGCTGCGACGGCGCTACTCATCCGGCGCGAACGCCACGTCCCGCAACCGTTCCGATAGATTATCGGCAAAGCCCGACCGGTGTTCGCACGCTGGCGCACGGTCTCGGCTGCTGACCGTGAAGCAGGTCGATGCCCAGCTCGGAGTTTCCCGTAAAAGGAGTCGACGCCGATGCGCCTCAGGGAAAAGGAGATCACAGATCGCGCGGAGCTGCGCCGCATCGTCCGTGATGCACGGATGTGCCGTCAGCCGCCCCGTCGCTGGCGCTTCTCGAGCTCACGCAGGGTCGAGCCGATGGTCGAGAGGAAGTTGCCGAGGAAGCCCTCGAACCTGCCGATCTCGTCCGAGGCCGTGGGGTGGATCGTACCGCCGATGTCGTAGTCGCCGCCGGCGAGGCGAACGGAGACGTTCTCCATCGCGGTGGTCATCCTGCCGAGCCGCCGGAACACCAGCACCTCGAACAGGACGAAGAGCAGCCCGAGGACCGTGACGACCACCGCCCCGATGAGCAGAACGACGCGCAGCTGCTCCGACGCGTTGCGGTCGCGCAGCGCCGTCACGTCGTGGAGCACGAAGAGCCCGCCGACCCGCTGCCCGGCGGCGTCGAGCACCGGGACGACGCCCCGCACGAACAGCCGCGAGCCGCGCTCGACGGGCACGAGATACCGCCCGCCGTCCGGCACGTCGCGGACGTCGGCGCTCACACCGACGATCGGCGCCTCCGAGCTGGTGGCGTCGACAGCCACGACCTCGGGGTCGTCCCCCCAGTTGTTGCGCCGCTCTCCGCGCGTCGCGGCCCACGCCTTCTCGTCGAGGTACTTCTTCTCCACGACGAGCGCGAACTCGTCGCCGGTCTCGGCCTTCATCCGCGCGAGGAAGTCGTCGATCTCCTGGCCGAGCTCCATGTAGCCGAGGAGCTTGCCCTGGGCGACGAACGGGCGAACGACACGGAGCGCGAACGCGGTCTGCCCGAGCTCCTTCCCGGCCGCGGTGTCTCCGGTCCGGATCGCGCCGAGCAGCGTCCGCCGGTTGATGACGTCATCGTGCAGCTCGGGCCGGTGGACCCGGAGGAAGCAGGTCCGCGCGGGCGCCGGATCGATGAAGTACCAGTGCGTGACGTTGTGGCGCGTCCTCAGGTCCTTGAAGATGGGCGCCGCGGTCTCGAGGAGGTGGTCGCGATCGCGGAGCGCGAAGAACGTGGCGAACGCCGGCTCGCCGATGAGGGTGTCGAGGGCGGTGGAGAGCTTGTCGACCTCGCGCTGCTCGATGCCGATGAAGGACTGGGCGGCGGCCTTTACCGCCAGGTCCGCCGCGTACCGCATGTCCTGCTCGTAGTTGTACCGGGCCAGCACGGCGTTCGCGACGGCGATCACCACGAGGCAGCCGACCACCGCGCCGGCGATCTTCACCTTGATCGAGACGTTCGAGACGTTCTTCATCCCACTTCCTCGCGCTATGACGCTAGGGCAGCACGCCGAGAACGGCGGTCGCCGCCGCCTTCAGCTTGGAGAGCTTCTCCGGATCGTCCGCCGTGTCGGCATCGATGAATCCGAGCCCGAACCCCGCTCGGATGGCGATCTCACCGCGTGTCTTGAACGGGTCGAGCTTCTTCTGCTCGATGAAGGCGTTGATCCGCTGCACCGTCGCGTAGAGCTCGCCGGGCGGGGCGCGGGTCGCCTCCGGGGCGCCCGCTCCGGGCCGGGCGGCGGAGCGCTCGGCGACGAGCTCCTCGAGCTTCGCGGCCGCGACCGACGCCGAGATGGCAAGCGGCTGCAGGTTCACCGACGGCGAGCAGAGAAAGAGCAGGTTCGCGCCCGCTACGGGACGAACCACGATCCGGGCGTTCGCGTAGCGCAGGTCGAGCATGCGGACCGTTCCGGAGACGGTCCCGAGCCCGGCGGTGCTCTTGGCCACGGTCTTGGCCGCGTCCGCGAGCGCGGACCCGTCGAAGACCGGCGGGAACGCCTGCGCGAGGAGCTTCCCGTCCGCGCTACAGACGAGCGTGCCGACCACGCCCGGGACGGTGTTCAGCTGGCTCAGCAGGGTCTGCATGGAGTCTCCTTGGCTCGCGCTCACCGGCTGGGCAACAGCGCCCTGCGGACCTCGGCCTCGACCGCACCGACCTGCGACTCGGCTTCGACGAGCACCGCGAGGAGATTGTTCTTCGACAGGAAGAGGAGGAGATGCCGCGTCGAGCCCTGCACCACGGCCGTGTGGAGCTCGCCCGCCTGCAGCCCCTCTCCGAGCTGTCGCCCCATCATCGCGGCGTAGAGCGCCTGGCCGGCGAGGACCTCCGCCTCGTAGCTGTCGTCCCCGACGCGCGCCCCGTCCTTGCCCTGCAGCACGGCGTAGGCGACGCCCGGGATGGCCCGCAGCCTGTTCATGAGCGCCTCTGCGGACGTCGGCTTCCGGGCGCTCGCTGGCGAGGGCAGCGGGTCGGTGCGGGGCACCGCGCGGCGCTCGTCCATGAGCCGGTGCGCGTCCAGGATCAGGAACTGGCAGCTCTTCTGAATGGTGGAGCGCGTCGTCGCGACGTTCTCCTGCATGCTGAAGCGGCCGCCCGGCCAGGAGACGATCTCACAGAATGCCGCCTCGCCGATGAGGGCCCCTTGCTCCGCGTGAATGATGTCGCCGTTCCGCAGGAAGATGAGACCCCGGCGTCCTTCGTGGTGGACCTCGATGCACCCGGAGAACCGGTTCTGCACGTTCAGTTGGATGATGTCCGAGAGACCGAGGCCGGTGATCTCGCCCTCGAACCCGTCCGTCTTCAGCGCGTCGTTGTTCGGGGCCATCGCCTCACCTCGCCTTCGCGGAGCATCTCCACGGGCGCTCCGTACGGAGCTCCTCGGCGGGCGCCCCACATGCGTAGCGAGCGTATCCTATTTGCTCGTCGGACGATCACGCCGGATCCCGCACCGGCGCTCACGATCGCGCGATCTGGTGCGGCGATGTCGCTGGCTGTCGTCGGAAGTGGGCGCACGCACACCTGCGCCCGTACTCGGCGGCGCACGCGGCTACTTCCCACGGGCGCGCGTCGGCGCGCGCGCATCCAATCCCTCGGCGAGGAAGGAGAGCAGGTCTGCGAGCTCGCTCGGCTCGAACCGTGGCCACGTGATTCCCTGCGCCGGCATCCGCTCCCACATCCGCGGCGCGTGGTTCCACATCCGCTGGAGGATCGCTTCCCGCGCCTCCCCCACCATTCGCCCACTGAGCCGCGGGCCGACGCCGCCCTCCCCGCCGGCGCCGTGGCAGCGGATGCAGCCGCCCCGAGTGTACATCGCCGCGCCGCGCGCGGGGTCGGACGGCGGACCGGCATAGCGGGCGAGGAAGAGATATGCGAACACGTCCCCGAGCTCGTCATCCACGAACACGGGCGGCCTCATCCCCATCGCCTGCATCGCCGAGCTCATCGCGGGCCAGTGGTTCCACATCGTCCCAGCAAGCTGAGTAACGCTGCCGCGGAGCTCAGTGAGCCCGAGATCGGGGCCGACGCCGCCGCCCTGCCCGAACACAGCGTGACAGCGCATGCAGCCCTTCGCGGAGAAGAGCCGGCGGCCCTTCTCCGGATCCCCGGCTGACCGGAACTCCCGAGGCGCCGCGCGCTGGCCCTGGCTCCGCAGGAAGGCGACGAGATCGAGGAACTCGTTGCCGCGGAACCGGGGCGGATCGAGCTTCATCCGCCGCATGGCGCCGGTCATCGCCGGGCCGTGGTTCCAAAGTGCCTGGGCGATCCGCAGCGGCGGCGTGCCCCTCGGGATGGCGTCGAGACGCGGCCCGATCATCCCGCCCTCGCGCCCCACCGCGTGGCAGCGGATGCAGTGCTTCTCCGCGAATAGCGCCTTGCCGTTCCGCGGATCGCCCGGCTCGTCGAAGTAATTGAGGAAATAGAGGAAGGCGATGAGATCCGCGAGCTCGTTCCCGTCGAACGTCGGTGGGGCCACGCGAAACTCCCGCATCTTCTCGTGCATCACGACCGAGTGGTTCCACAGACCGGCGGCGATCTCGGGAAACGATCCCTTCACGGCGGTCCGGCCGAGGTCCGGGCCGATGCGCCCGCCGGTGCCGCGCACCGCGTGGCAGCCGACGCAGCGCTTCGAGACGAAGAGTGCCTGGCCACGGATCGGATCGCCGTGCCAGGGCGCGCCCTCCGGCGCAGCGGCGGCCGCGAGGGCGAAGCCGGCCGCGAGCGCGAAGCCGAGCGCGAGCGCGAGAGCCGCCGTGGCGCGTCTCCTCGTCAAGGCACCTCCCCTCCGCCCGGCAGATAGCTCTCCACGCGCCGCGCGACGTCGGCGACCGACCGCGCACGACCCTCGCGCACCTCCCAGATCGAGACGATGGGGAAGAGCTTGGTGAAGGCGGCGTACAGCAGGATGAAGACGGCGACGAATGCGGTGAACAGCGACCACTCCACCCACGACGGCGCGTAGGGCGCGGCCTCCATGGGTAGCCGCGGCACGGAAAGGCTCGGCACCACGATGAGGAAGCGCTCGAGCCACATGCCGATCTCCACCGAGACCGCCGCTACGACCGTACCCCAGACCGTCGCCCGGGTCCGCCGTCGCGCGAGGAGCGCGACCGGAACCACGAAGCAAGCGACGAGCATGGTCCAGAACGAGCCGGCGAAGCGCCCCTGCGTCTTCGAGACGAAGACGGCCATGTGCGACGGCTCGGCGCCGTAGTACGTCGTGAGGAACTCCGCGAACGTGAAGTAGAACCAGAGGAGCGCCATCACGAGGAGCAGGAGCCCGAGATTGTCGAAGTGGACCGGCTTCAGATACGCCTCGAGCCCGTAGGCGCGCCGCACCACCGCCATCGCGAGGATGATCGCGGCGATCCCGGAGAAGATCGCGCCGACCACGAAGTACGGCCCGAAGATCGTCGAGTGCCACATCGGCTGCACGGTCATCGCGAAGACCCACGACACGACCGTGTGGACGCTCACCGCGATCGGGATGACGAGGACGGCCATCACCGAGATCGCCCGGTGCAGTGTTCGCAGCTGGCGCGGCGTGCCGGTCCAGCCGAGGGCGAGGGGCCGGTACAGCCAGCCGCGATGTGGGAGGCGATCGCGCAGGAGCGCGATGTCCGGGATGAGCGGCAGATAGAGGTAGATCGTGCTCGCGGTGAGGTAGGTCGTCACGGACGCAACGTCCCAGAGCAGCGGCGAGCGGAAGTTCGCGTGGCGCAGGATGAACAACGCGCGGTCGGGTCGGCCGAGGTCGAGGAGGATGCAGCCCATCCCGAAGAAGAGGACGAGAACGGTAATCACCTCGGCAGCGCGTGTAATGGGTCGCCGCCACTCGGCATTCGAAAGACGGAGGATGGCCGAGATGAGCGTCCCCGCGTGGCTGATCCCGATGAAGAAGACGAAGTGGGTGATGTAGAGGCCCCAGTAGACGGGCACGTTGAGTCCCGTCGCGGAGAGGCCTCGCCGAAGCTGGACGAGCCAGGCGGCGAACCCGACTGCGGCGAGGGCGCCCGCGCACGCCGCGAGGAGCCAGAAGCCGCGGCCGGCGCGCGTCACCGGCGCAATGAGCCGCTCGTCTTCATTGCGCTCGAGGTCAAGCACCCCATTCTCCCTTCGAGAGGTAGATCACCTTCGGCTGAGTGCCGAGATCCTCGAGGAGCCGGAACGCGCGCGGGCTGCGCGCGAGGCGCGCCACGGTGCTCCGCGGATCGTCGAGATCGCCGAAGGCCATCGCATCGGCGGGGCAGGTCTGGACGCACGCCGGGATGTAGTCCTCCTCACGCATGGGCCGCCCCTGCGCGCGCGCCTCGTCGCGCGCGAGCTGGAGCCGGTGGTGGCAAAAGGTGCACTTCTCGACGACGCCGCGGGGTCGGACGGACACGTCGGGCGAGAGCGACTGCTCCATGGGTGCGGGCCACTCCGGCCGCTGCCAGTTGAACTCGCGTACCGTGTACGGGCAGGCGGTGGTGCAGTACCGGCAACCGATGCAGCGCGGGTAGATCTGGGCGACGAACCCCTCACCGTCCTTCTGCGTCGCTCGCACGGGGCAGACGGGCGTGCACGGCGGGAGATCGCAGTGCTGGCAGGGCAGCGGGACGAGCCGGAGCGTTGGGCGTGTGCCGTGCGCCTCCCGCGCCTCGAGCGGTACAAGACGCAGCCAGGAGATGGCCCGGCCGCGCGCGGCGTCGGCGGGCCCGGCAGGCGGAACGTTGTTCTCGACCTGACACGCGACGACGCACGCCTGGCAGGCCGTGCAGCGATCCAGGTCGATGACCATGCCCCAGCGCGCCATCAGGTCATCCCCTTCGGCGTCGCGGCGCGCGCGACGCGCACCCGCGTCGCGCCGACGTCCGGCAGTCCGCACAACGGATCGCGAGCGGGCTCGAGGAGGCGGAGCGGGTTCGCGCCAATGCCGTGCGCCCAGCGGCCTCCACCGCGCTTGCCGAGGCCGACGGGCAGGGCGACGGCATCCGGGACGACGCGCGGGGTCACGCGCGCCCTTGCGACGAGAGATGACCGGCTCGACTCGATGCGGACCCATTCGCGGTCGACCAGGCCCAAGCGCGCGGCCGTCTCGGGGTGGATCTCCGCCCAGGTCTCCCAGTGCGCGTCGTGACCCGGATCCAGGATCGCCTGCAGGAAAGGCAGCTCGGCGCCCGTCCCGCCCGCGATCGGCAAGGGCTCGAACAGCAGGAGCGCGAGCTTCCCGTCGGGATCCGCCGCCCGGGGCGCCGCCTCGAGGAGGTCCCCGCGCAACTCGACTCGGCCCGACGCGGTGCGGAGCACCCGGCGCCAGTCGCCGTGGTCGTAGAAGGGGTCCCACCAGCCTCCCGATTCGTGCGCGCGCGTCCAGAGCTCCGCCGCCGTTCGATATCCCGGCGACCACCACCCCGCGCGCTCCATCATGCGCACGAACGCCTCGTCGAAGCCGGTGCCCATCACCGCACCGCGGCGCGCGGCGTGGAGGCCCTCCACCTGCCAGTGCAGCAGGGAATCGAGGTCTCGCCACGGGAGCGCGGCGGCGAGATCGGGCGCGATCCGGTGCGCGAGGTCGAGGAAGACCGCCGCGGCGGGCCGGGCATCCCGCACCGGCCGCGAGAGCGCGGGGCGGGCGAGGCTGACGAGCGGGTATGGGACGCCCGGCGGCGTCGTGTGCAGGTCCGCGCGCTCGAGGAAGTGACAGGCCGGCAGGATCCAGTCGGCGAGCAGCGCCGAGTCGTCCGGGATCGCGGCGAACGATACGACGAGCGGGACCTCCGCGATCGCAGCGCCGAACGCGTCCGGGGCGGCAGATGCGAAGGCCGGATCGGCGTCGAGCAGGAGCAGCGCCTCCGTCTTGTAGGGTTTTGCCGCGCGAATCGCGTCCGCGAGCTGCTCCGGATCCGAGGCGAGGAGCGGATGCCCTGCGCCGGCGCCATCGAGCCTGGGCTGCACGCGTCCCGCGGCCGAGACGCCGCCGGGCAGCGCCGGCCACGCGGGCAAGGGTGGCTCCTCCGCCACGAGCACGCCGCCCGTCGCGTCCACCGCCCCGACGAGGGCATTGAGGACGCCTGTGGCGAGGTGGTCGAAGAGTCGGCCCGGCAGGAGCGGACCCTTCCTCGGCCCGACGGCGAGGCTCGCCCCGGCCGAGGCGAACTCCCTCGCAACGCGCAGGATCACGTCGCCGGGCACACCGGTCGCCGCCTCGACCTGCTCGAGGCGGTAGCTGCGGTCGAGGACCGCGCGCAGGGCGGGACGCGTTCGCGCGGCGGGATCGTGCTCCTCCTCGACCCCGGAGACGTGCTCTGCGACGAAGGGCCTCGCGTGCAGACCCTCCCCGAGGATGACCTGCGCGACGCCGAGGGCGAAGACGCCCTCCGTTCCGGGGCGCACCGGGATCCACTCGTCCGCGGAGACGGCGGTGATCGACAGCCGCGGCTCGACGTGGACGAGCTTGCCGCGCCGTCCCGTGCGACCCTGCCGGAACTCACCGTAGGCGCGCGTCGCGTAGACGGGGGCGCTCCAGGCCTCGAGCAGTGCGCTGCCGAGCGACAGGACGTAGCCGGCGGACTGGAGGTCGAGGGCCGGCGCAGCGCGCACCCCCTGCGCGAGGAGGAGCGCGATCATCGTCGACTCGTCACCCCGGTGCAGCGCCACATGGTTCGGGGAGCCGTAGGCGGAGAGAAACTGGCGGGCGACGCGCGGCCCGAGTCCGGCGCCACCGCCTCCCGTCACGAGGACGACCGACTCCGGCCGGCCGGCCGCCCGGATTCCGGCGAGGCGCGTCCCGATCACCCCGAGCGCCTCGTCCCACGTGGCGCGCTCGAAGGACGCGAGCGCGCCGCGCGGTCCGCGCCGCCGCATCGGGCCGTCGACGCGATCGGGGTGGTAAAGGCCCTGCAGCGCCGCCTGTCCCCGCGGACACAGCCGGCTGCCGCTCACCGGGTGGAGTGGGTTCCCCTCGAGCTTCACGGCGCGATCGCCGACCACACGGACCCGCACGCCACAGCCGCCGGTGCACAGGTCGCAGACCGACAGGACGGCTCGCTCGGGACCGCGAGGCGGGACGATGGGCGACTCCGCGGAGGCGAGGAGTGCTCGCATACCGGCGCCCGCACCCCCGCCGACGGCGGCGCCCGCTGCGGCACCCGCCGTGAGCCCGAGGAATCGCCGACGCCCGAGCATGTCCGCCTCCTCTCAACGGTGGCACGCCGTGCAGCGCGTGGGAGCACCGGCCTGCGCGTGACATCCGAGGCAATCGGACATCCGGATCGGCCGCACCCGCGGCGGTGGCGCGCGCGCGTCGGCGAACCCCGGATGGCACTTTTCGCACGCGATGCGCGCCGCGCCCGCGTGCAATCGGTGCGAGAAGAACACGTGAGGCGGCTCTCGATGGAGCGGCGTCCACGCGAGCGCGCTTCCCGACCGCACGGCCGCGACGACCCTCGCCTCCTCCGCACTCGTTCCCACCTGCTCCGTGTGGCAGCTCGCGCACGTCTCGACCTGCGGAAGCCCCGAGAACGGAGCCGGTGCGTCGAATGGATGGCACGTCGCGCAGGCGATCTCCAGCTCGCGCACATGGAGGCGATGATTGAACGCGACGGGTTGCCGGACGGCGGCGGGACGCCCAGGCCACGCGAGGGCGACAGTGGTGCCGGCGACTGCGCCCGCGACGAGGCCGGCGATCCATACACGCCGGCTTCCTCCCGCTACCCGCTCGCGCCTGTCCGTATCACTGGCCATCGCGCCTCCTGGATCCCGGACCGCGCCGGGATTCCCAAAGACAAGGCGCAATAAGGAACACTACACGCTAGACGGGATAGCAGGTCAAACCAAACGGGTCGCGGGCGCGTCGCGCATCATCGCGTACTGCAACTCCTGGCGCGGCCGCGCAACTTGGGATCGCCGGCCGCGCTGGACGGGGTCTCTTGCGGGTTCTCCCTGTGGTACCAGGCGCGTGTGGCCCAGCCGGGCCAGGTGCGCCACGCTCGTCGCTGTGCCCAGGCGCCGGCGCGCCTGACGACGGGCGGGCCGCCACGCGCGAGGCTCGGTCTGGTCTCTGAAGGGTACGTCGCCCAGCGTGTTCTCGACGCGACCCGCGGTGGCAATAGCATCGTTAGGGAAGGCCGTCGAATCGGCCCGACATGCGATCACGCAAAGGAAAGGAACCCATCCATGAAGCGGATCCTGTTTGCCTTCGCTGTCCTCTCGCTGGCCGAGACGGCGTACGCTGCGGATGCGGCCGCGCTGTACGCTTCCAAGTGCCAGGTTTGCCACGGCAAGGACGGCAAGCCCACAACGACCGGCCAGAGAATGGGCGCGCCGAACCTCACGACACTCAAGGCGAGCGAGGTCGACATGGCCGCATCGATCGCCAACGGCAAGGGCAAGATGTCCGCCTACAAGGACAAGCTCTCCCCCGAGGAGATCCAGGCGCTCGCGAAGTTCGTGAAGAACGGGCTGAAGTAGGTCGGCGAGCGCGAGTCCCCGGCAGGCGGAGACCGAGGCGAACCGGATCAGCGCGTACGGGACCTATCTCACGATGGAGCGCGACCTCCTCGAGGCGGGCCGGAGGCGGTGACCGCGCAGCGCGATCGCGAGGAGCAGCAGGGCGGCGAGGCCCGCGTCCGGACCGGTGCCGCAGCCGCCGCTCCCGGTGCTCGGGGCCTCGGGCGCGGGGTCCACCGCCACCACGAACGTGCGGCCGTGCCGTCCGTGCGCCACAGCTCGCACAGGCGGGGATAGATTGTGCTGCTAGAGTGCCCACCCTGATGGCCACGCGTCCCCCCGCCCTGTCGGAAGAGCGCGCGCGTCTTGCCCGGGAGATCCGCGCGCTCCTCGCGCCGTACGCGCACCACCGCACGTTCGAGGCGGGGAGCCTCCTCTGGCGCGAGGGCGACGACTCCGGGATGCTCGTCGCGCTCGAGTCGGGACGCGTGAAGATCTTCCGCGTGTTGCCTGCCGGGAGCGCGGTCACGATCTACCTCTTCGGCCCAGGCGACGTGTTCGGCTTCATGCCATTTCTCGACGGCCAGCCTTACCCAGTAAGCGCACAGGCGCTCGACGAGGCGACCGCGCTCGTCGTGTCCCGGACCGATCTCCGGGCAGCGTTCGAGCGCGACCCGCAGGTCGCGCTCGCGCTCGTGAAGCTCCTCGCAACTCGGCTCCGCGAGGCGTTCGACCGGATCGAGCGGTCGTCCGTGCCCGAGGTCCTGCCGCGCGTCGCGGCGGCGCTCACGTCCTTGCTCCCGGAGGGCCCGGACGCGGGCCCGCTCGTCGTGGTCGAGCTGCCGGTGCGGGCGCGGGAGTTCGCGGCCGCCATCGGGGTCGCACCGGAGAGCCTCTCCCGTGCACTCACGAAGCTCGTCGAGGCCGGTGTACTCCACCGGCTCGGCCCGCGGAAGCTTCAGGTCCTCGACACCGCCGCGCTGCTCAAGGCTGCGGGAACGCCAGGCTGACGCACGCCTCGGCTCATCCCCGCTCCTCGGCCGCGTCCGGCAGCGCCGGCGCGGCACCGTGGGTGAACCGGCTCCGCAGGTTCTCGAACAGGTCGTAGATGACCCGTGGCGGTGCTCATCCCGATCGTCTTCATCGGCGGCTTGGCGGATCGATGAACCGGGGTCGAGGAAACGGACGCGAGCCTGCCGCGTCGCGTCCGTTTCCTTCGATGATGAGTTTGTGTTTGGCTTACAGCCCGAGCTGCTTGAGCAGCGCACCCAGTTTGCCGGCGGCTTTCACGTCGAAGCTCCAGGTCTGCAGCTCATCCTTGAGCAGCTGGGCGGCGACCGCGGCGGTGAAGGGCGCCTGGCCGTTGGCCGTATCGGGCGCGGACTCGATGGCGCTCTTCAGATTGCGCCGGTATAGCTTCGGGGACACCTGATAGATCTTGGTCAGGATGTCGAGGCTGAAGGTTTCGCCGTGATGGCTGCTGGACGCCAGCGCCTCGGGCAGGGGCTTCGGCCGGAACTTGCACTTCTGAGACATGAACGGGCAGGTCACCTGCGCCTGCTGCTGACCGTACTCGAAGAACATGTTGCACTGAGCGCAGAAGTACCGGCCCATCTCGCCCGAGGTGACGCCCATGAAGTGCAGGTCCAGGTTGCCAGTGAGTCCAACGGCCTGGGCAACGCGCCTGGCGCCGGCCAGCAGGGCCCTCTTGCTGCGCTTCTTGGCGGGCATTTCCTGACCCCAGAGGCTCTGGGCGTCCAAGAGCAAGAACGTCATGCCGCTCTCGGTGCTGCGCGTGGCCGCGTCAAAACCGGAGGTGTAGATGAGGTAGGACTTGATGGTTTCCAGCGGGCTGGCCTGGTACTGCACGTTCCATTCCGCGAGATCGGCCAGATAGTTCTCGGCATACGCAACGCCGAGGTCTTCCGGGCTGGCGGCGCGAGCGACCGCGGCGGCCAGCAGGCCCTGGACGAACTTCGGATAGAAGAGCCCGACCCGTTCATAGAATGCAGACGAGCCTGGCGGGAGCGTCTCGATGGCGATCGGCGTATTGACGCACATGGTGGGCATGTACGGGCACGTGGCGTCTTCCATCTCGAACATCTTCTTGCACATCGCGCACCAGTAGTGCCCGGACGGCGACTTGATGCCGGGGGGCATGGCCTTGAGCATGGCCATCATCCCGGCCGCACCTTCCATGCCGCCCATGCCGCCGCTCATCCCGGCCACGTGGCCCTTGGGCATGCCCACCTTGTCATCGTGGTTCATGATTGTGTCTCTCCAGTAAACGGTGTGGTGCTGGTCCATCGAGGCACGTGACGGCCACGTCGCGGTGAAGCACCGAGGTCGACCGATCGAGCTCGCACGTACGACCCGGCGCGCGCATCGCTGGTTCGCGCAAAGAACCGGCCGTTGACCGCCATCAACGTCTCATCGCAGGGGCGATCCAGCCCGCGGTCGATCGCGTCAGGGGCACCCCGCTAACATGACACTTGCCGCCACAGCGTCGGCTCGCTTGCCAGGCCGTTGTTCACGTGGGCCACTTCGCCCTTCGGGTCGATCACATAGGTGCTGGGCACCGTGGCGACGCCCCACTCGCGCGCGACGTCCGTCTTGTCGCTCACATCGACCGCGACCAGCTGCAACTTGTCCGCACCCAGCAGGCATTGGGGCCTCTGTTGCTGGTGGCGGCCTATGTCGTGAACGATTGGCGGCTTGTCGCGGCGCAGGGCGGGTTCCTGCTGCTCACGGCATTGCATGACGCGCTGGGGCCGTATGCCCTCTTGTACCGATGGGTGCTCAAGCCTCTTCGTATCGTCAAGCCGGATCTGCGAGTCGACAATCCGGAGCCTCACCGCTTCGCCGCCATCTTCGGGTCCGCGGTGCTCTCCGTCGCGGCGTATCTCCTGGCGAAGGGGCACGCGACGGGCTGGATGCTCGCGTGGATGGTCGCGATCCTGGGTGGCATTGCCTTCTTCGGCTGGTGCGCCGGCTGCTTCATGTACTACGTCATCAACCGCTTCGGCGCGGGTGGGTTCTTTGGGCATGCTCCGGTCGATGGCACGGCCTTCCCCGGCGTCCGTCCGCCGAAGACCGGGGGACGGTGAGCATGGGGCCGATCGCGGAGCGGGGCATCCATGCCATGACGATCCTGCTCGTCCTGGCGCTTGCGGTTGCGGCGCTCCAGCGGTGGCAGAAGCGCAAGGCTCGTCGAGCACGTCCACTCCTGGTGTCCATGACGGGGAAGGTGTCGATCGTGTACTTCCATTCCCCCACCTGCGGTGTTTGCCGGGTCAGCCAGAAGCCCATACTCGAGAGGCTGCTCG
>WNGF01030767.1_pt1 | contig 17276 bp, 21 predicted proteins | sample 5400641 | NCBI WGS metagenome assembly WNGF01 (sample SAMN13153371, study PRJNA577476) | soil metagenome | isolation source: 80 cm soil or saprolite under grassland replicate 2 | place: USA:California | collected 2016-06-15
TCCTGGCATCTGGCGTTCCATCGCCACCGGCACCAATGCGGACGGCACGTTGCCGGCCGTCTTTCCCCAAATGGCGGTGCTGGTGCCTTTCGCCATGACGAGCCACAGTCAATTCCGGGCCGGACCGCCGCCCGCTCTGACCAGCGCGCAATACGCCGCCGACGTCAACGAGGTCAAGGCGATTGGCCGGTTCGACAGCGCGCTTCGCACCCCCGAGCAAACGCAACTGGCGCTGCTCTGGCAGGCGTCCGGTGCCGCCGAGGAAAACCGCATCGCGCGCTCGGTTGTACCGCCTGACAATGAGCTGGTAGATAACGCCCGGCTCTTCGCGCTCCTGAATATCGTTGCCTGCGACACCATTATTGCCACGTTCGATACCAAGTATACCTACAACCTGTGGCGTCCTTACCACGCCATCCGGCTCGCAGACACGGACGGCAATCCGGACACTGAGCCGGACCCGACCTGGAATTCATTGTTCCTGGCGCCACGGCATCAGGAGTACTTCTCCGCCCATGCGGTCAACACAGGCGGGATTATGCATGTGCTGGCGCGGGAGTTGGGCGACGAACACACCTTCACGCTTGTCGCGAGGGATTATCCCAGCTTCACCTGGACGTTCGCTCGATTCTCCGACGCTGCCGCGCAGGTGAAGGAAGCGCGGATTTGGGCGGGCATCCACTACCGCAACTCCTGCAACGTGGGTGGCGCGGTGGGCGTGGCCATCGCCGATTACGTGCTCGACAACTTCCTGCTCCCGCTCGACCTGGAGGACGAACAGTGAACTCAAGGAAACAAACCAAAACGAAATGAACGTTATGAACGACAAATTCGATGAGCTGGCCAAAGGAATGGCCCAATCCGTCACGCGCCGCGGGGCGCTGAAGAAATTCGGCCTCGGCCTTGTAGGCATCGCGCTGGCGGCGGTGGGGATAGCGAACCGGGCGCACGCCTCAAAGTGCCTCGATCAGCAGTGTGCTAACGAGTGCAAGAAGTACTGTGCAATCTTCTCTAAGCGCAATTCTGATGATTGGAACGACTGTGTGTCCTTTTGTTATGGCAGCAATGGTTGCTTCAGGGACTGCGGAGTTTAATGGAAGGGAAACACAGAAAGGAACGTCATGAACGACAGATTCGACGAACTGGCCATGAGCATGGGCCAATCGGTGAGGCTCACGTTTCTATGCCTCGCCGTCACCGCGCAGATTGCAGTGTCCGCGCGAGCTAATGACTTCAGGCCGGGTCGGCTCATTGATCTTTCAGATCCGGACGCGTTTGCTGCATGTGGGTCGAATGGTGCCGAGAAGGAAACATCCGTCGCCGCTAACCCTACTAATCCAAAAAATCTCGTCGCTACGTGGATCGCCGGGCTATTCAAAGGGATCGGCGGCGCGGTCAGTTTGGATGGCGGCAAGAGATGGCAGCAGGTGCTCATTCCCGGCCTGTCCATTTGCAGCGGGGGAACACAGGACTTCGACAACAATGCGGATCCGTGGCTGTCTTTCGCTCCCAACGGCGACCTTTACCATTTATGCCTCGGCGGGAACAGCTCAGGCCGAAATGTCGTGCTGGTCAGCAAGTCCGCCGATGGCGGCTTGCATTGGGCGGCCCCGGCAGTTCTGTGGGACACTACAGACAAGCGTTTCTATCCAGATTACACGCGCATAACGGCTGATCCCCGGGACCCGCGGTATGTTTACGCTACCTGGGACAACAACGACAATGGCAACCGGGGACAAGGCTTGCTCGCGCGCACGACCGACGGAGGCCTCACCTGGGAACCGGCGCGAATCATCTACGATCCTGGTAACGCCGACGGCGGGACTTTGGGTCATACGATTAATGTCCTGCCTGATGGAACTCTGGTGGACATTTTCACCGAGTTCAAATTCTCAGACGATGGGACCCACAAGGGAGCGCTGCTGTCGGTCATCCGTTCGACCGACAAGGGCCAAAACTGGTCGCAGCCAATCCGCGCGGCGGCCGTACCGGTTTTTTCGGTCATCGATCCCGAGACCGGCGTGACCGTGGTCAACTCCAGCAGTTGTTGTCCCAATCCCGCCAATACGACCGACCCCAACAATGGCAATCTGTACGTCGTTTGGGAGGATACACGCTTCGGCAATGGCCAATACTCGAGCATCGCCTTTGCGATGTCCAGCGACGGCGGATTCACGTGGTCAGACCCGATCCAGGTCAACAAGACTCCTGCCAACATTCCACTGGCCAACCGCCAGGCGTTCATCCCGGGGATAGCCGTCGCGTCCGATGGTACGATCGGCGTCAGCTACTACGACTTTCGATTTAACGACGCTAGCGTCGGCATGCCGACTGATTATTGGCTCGTGCACTGCCATCCCTCGGTCACGACACCGGCGACAAATCCGGCCAGTTGGGGAAACGAGGTGCGCCTCACCGACACTTCGTTCGATATCGAGAAAGCTCCAACGCCCGGGGGCGCATATTTCATCGGCGACTACGAAGGCCTGGCGACGGTCGGAACTGATTTTCTGGCCTCCTGGTCTCAGCCGCATGATACGGATCTCGACAGCATCTTCTTCCGTCGCGTCGGGCCATGAGTGCGAAACATTGTTTCTAACCTTCAGCAACGCAAAAAGAAACAACGACAAACAAGCGAAAAGAAAGTTATGAAGGACAAATTCGATGAACTTACCAAGGGTTTGACGAGATCCGTAACCCGCCATTGTATGTGCGGCTATTGCGCTGCGGTCGTCGTAGCGTCGGCCGTCGGATTCTCTGTTGCCGCGCTGGAGTTCTCGCCCTGGTCCACCCCCATCAACTTGGGTCCCTCCATCAATACTTCGTCCAACGAGCTTCGCCCGTCTGGGAACTGATTCGCTCACGTGACGAACTGAGAAGTCAACCGACAAAACCAAACGCAACCAAAAGGAAAGTTATGAACGACAAATTCGATGAACTGGCCAAGGGAATGGCCCAATCCGTCACGCGGCGCGGGGCCCTTAAGAAATTCGGCCTCGGCCTTGCCGGCCTCACGCTGGCGTCGCTGGGGCTAACAAACAAGGCGCAGGCGCAAGCGGTCGGCAAGAAGTGTAATCAGTGGCACTGCGCTACTGGCCACATCGCCCGAAAGTCCCAAAAGTCGAAACGTGCGTCTTAATTGGACCAGTGGACTGCTCATATTGCAGCTACCAGTGCTGCTAGCCGGCTCCAGCGAAACGTGTAGGAGCGCCACCCCGCGGCAATGTCACATCGGCGTCCTGAACGTCTGTTGCGGGGCAAGGTACTGCCAGCATATGACTAACGAACAAAACGAGAAAAGTTATGAACGACAGATTACATTACCTGACCAATGGCCCGACGAGAGCCGTCGCGCGCCATTGTCGGCGCGGCTTTTGCGCTGCCCTCGTTGTAGTGTTGGCCAGCGGCTTCTCTGTTGCCCCGCAGGAGTTCTCATCCTGGTCCACGCCCATCAACCTGGGTCCCTCCATCAATACCGCGTCCAACGAGCTTCACCCGGCCATTTCCGCCGATGGACTGAGCCTCTTCTTCTCCTCCGGGCGCCCGGGGGGCTTCGGCGGAAGTGACCTATGGGTTGCTCAACGGCTTGATCGCAATGCCGATTGGGAACCGGCGCAGAACCTGGGGCCGGGCTTCTGCACCACTGGAGATGAATTCGGGGTCGAGCTTTCGCCGGACGCTCACTGGCTGTTTTTCTGCAGCGATGGCCTTCCCGATGCCAAAGGCAATAACCTGAACATCTTCGTCGCGTTCCGCAGCGACACCGCCGACAACTTCGGTTGGGGGCTACCCGCCAATCTGGGCAAAGGGATCAACGGCGATCATCTTAACTGTGATCCGACTGTCTTTGTCGACCCGGAAACCGGGGTAACCACGCTCTATTTCGCGCGCCTGAACAAACCCGGCCAGGGCGATTGGGACATTTACGTCAGTACGTTGCAACCGGACGGGACATTCGGAAACGCTGTCCTCGATCCCGAACTCAGCAGCCGGTACCGCGATACGCATCCGACGGTTCGACGCGACGGATTGGAGTTGATCTTCTCATCGGACCGGCCGGGGTCGCTTGGCAGGATTGACCTGTGGATTTCGACGCGGGCGACGACCCATGATAAATGGTCCACGCCAGTGAATCTTGGGGCGGGGGTGAATACTCCCTACGACGACAGGGCGCCCTACCTGTCCGATGATGGTCTCACTCTCATCTTCAGTTCGGATCGGCCAGGCGGACTTGGGGGAACCGACTTCTACATGATTAGCCGCAAAAGGCTTTAGCGCTCTTTGCTGCAGGGAAAAGCAAACAAACCAAAGACAACGACCGCAACGAAAGGAAGGTTATGAACGACCAATTCGATGAATTAACCAAGGACCTGGCCCAATCCGTCACAAGGCGTGGGGCACTGAAGAAATTCGGTGTCGGCCTAGTGGGAGTCGCGCTGGCCATAATGGGGCTGCCGAACAGAGCGGAAGCGCGCCATTGCAAATCGATTGGAAAGCGATGTCACGAGAGCAGCGAGTGCTGCCCAGGGCTCTACTGCAATGCAGGCTTGTTGATCGGCCGGAATGGCGTTTGTGTCGCCGGGTAGAGACGCGGTCGGCACGGCTGGCGAATCACTTTGCGCTCGCGCCTCAATGCCTGCGGGTCTCGGACACACGTCCATTCTCCGTTGCCTCTGTTGCCTCCTGTTGAACAACGGTCCAACTTCCGGCACCAAAGGTAAACGGCGATTTGCGCCCGGATCAATGGTCTGTCCGGCGGGCAGTTAACTACAAAGCGACATGAAAAAGCAAAACGAAAGGAAGGTTATGAACATCAGAATTCAAAATCTCGTGACCGTCAGCCTGGCGCTCGCGGCATTGGCTCGTGTGCCTGACGTCTGCGCCGACGTCGTGACCGATTGGAACCAAACCGCGCTCGCGACCCAGGCCGCAATTCCCGGCGCGATCCGCACCCCGCCCGCGGCTCGCGCCCTCGCGATGGTTCATCTCGCCATCTTTGACTCGGTCAACGCCATCGACCGCAGATTCACTCCGTATGCTGCAGGCGCTCTGGCCGATCCTTCCGCCTCGCCGGAAGCTGCGGCCGCGGCGTCGGCGCATGCGGTGCTGGTCAACCTCTATCCCAGCCGCCAGGCGGAGCTTGATGCGGCCTACGCGACGTCGCTGGCGTCCATCGCTGATGGCATTGCCAAGACGGAAGGCATTTCGGTTGGGGAATCGGTCGCCGCCGTGATCATCGCCTTGCGCAGCTCGGACGGTTCAGCCGTCACTCTCCCGTACACCGTGCCGCCGGGTCCCGGAATCTATCAGCCCGACCCCGCAGCGCTTTTTGTCGCCTGGGGCAAGGTCACGCCCTTTGCCTTGAAGAGCGGTTCTCAATTTCGGGCGGAGGGCCCTCCGGCATTGTCCGGTGACGAATACGCGGCAGACTACAACGAGGTGCAGAGTGTTGGCGCTCTCAACAGCGCCACGCGCACACCCGATCAAACCGAAGCCGCGCTTTTCTGGGTGGAAAACATTCAGATTGCGTTCAACAGGATTGCGCGCATTGCGGCCGCCACCAGGCAGACCAGTCTCTCAGACAATGCCCGGTTGTTCGCCCTGCTCAATCTGGCCGGCGCAGACACCACCATCGCGGTCATGGACACCAAGTACATCTATAACTTCTGGCGCCCGCGCGAAGCCATTCACGCGGGTGACACGGACGGGAACGAGAATACGATCGCCGATCCAACTTTCGCGCGTCTGGCTTGGCGCTCACTTCCGCACAGCCTGCGTGCACGGGCTTAACCAAGGCAAGCGAGTGGCCAATTACGCGATTCATCATTTCCTGCAGCCGCTCAAGCAATAATGTCCCGGGTCGCTGCGTCCGGGACGATCTGTTTTGAACGTTAGTGATTTCCATGCGGAACCGACGGCAAGAGTCAAAAACAAAAGGAAAGTTGTGAACAACAACTTCGATGAACTGGCAAAGAGCTTGGCCCAATTCGTCACCCGCCGCGCAGCGCTGAAGAAATTCGGCGTCGGTCTTGCAGGCATCGCGCTGGCGGCTGTGGGGCTGGCGAACAAGGCACAAGCACATGCCGGTGGCAAATGCCATCGCTGGGTTTGCAGCTCGGGCGATGTTGGCACCGTCGTTTTCATCTGCGGTGGAAAGAAGCTAAAGTACCCCTGTCAGGACGAGGGAATCGTGGACTGTTCCTATTGCGGCTACAAATGCTGTTAACCGATTGACGAGGATTAACAAGCTTCGCCAATCTGGGAACTGATTCGCTCGCGTAATGAACTGAGAAGTCAACCGAGAAAACCAAACGCAAACGAAAGGAAAGCTATGAACGACAAATTCGATGAACTGGCCAAGGGCCTGGCCCAATCTGTCACGCGGCGCGGAGCGCTGAAGAAATTCGGCCTCGGCCTCGCGGGCGTCGCGCTGGCGTCGCTGGGGCTGGCGAACAAGGCACACGCTCATTCAGCGAAAAATCCATACCACTGCCGCTGCGGCCAGTTCGATTTCGGGTGCGATCCAACGAAGGGTTCCTTCTACGACTGCGTCTTCTATTGCGGAAGCACCGCAAAGCCTCATGGGTGCGGTGGGGGCTGAAGTTGCGGATCGAACCACGGATGGCACGGATGGACACCGATGAAGACAGAACCGAATCCGTGTTATCCGTGGTCAAAGAAAAAACCAATACCAAAAACCAGCGGAAAGTTATGGACAACAAATTCGATGAACTGGCTAAGGGCCTGGCCAAATCCGTCGCGAGGTCTCACGACTCATAACGGGAGGAACTGGACACGATTGGCCAGGTCTTCAGGATTGCCTACTTTAGCAATGAGTTCGAGGTCGTTCACACATTGGCCGATGGTCACGTAAAGTTGATGCGCATATACGACACCAGCAAAAGGGCGATCGCTCCGTTGCCGACTGGTCGCCTCGGCCAGCAAATCCTCGTCCTGGCTGAACAGGACGCGGCCAAGCTCCGTGGCGCGGTCGAGCAACTCGGGGTCATCGAGTTGCGCCGCGCCGTCGGTCTGCGCCGTCAAAACGTCCACCGCGCGTCCAAGCAGGGCGGTCGAGACGGCGCGCCGCACATGAACATCCATGTAGAGAGCCAGGCTCACCGCTCAGCGCAGCTTGCCCATGGCCTTGAGGCGTTTCTGGAGCGGCGTTTCGCCCGCTTGCGAGCGGAGCTGCTCGTAATGCCGCGTGCTCCGTTCGATCTGAGCATCCATCTCAGGCTGGTGATCGTAATAGTACGCCAAGGCCGCATGGATCTGGGAGAGAGAAAGATGGGGATATTGGAAGTGCATCTCTTCGGGACTCGACGCATGGGCGAGCTTGTCCATGACGACCTCGATCACCTTGACGTTGGTCTGGTCAATCCACGCCACGCCGCGGTCGTCGAGCCAGATGTGGGTTGCCGTTTCAATTGGCATATTGCGGAGCCAGATTACTCTCGCAGACAAGCCAACGCAAACCGGTATTTGAAATCATGCGGGCGGACCAACCGTCTCCGCTGTCCGCTAGAAACAAGAGAGCGAAACAAGAAAAACCAGAACGAAAGGAAAGTTATGAACGACAAATTCGATGAACTGGCCAAGGGCCTGGCCCAATCCGTCACGCGACGCGGGGCACTGAAGAAATTCGGCCTCGGTCTCGCCGGTGTCGCGCTGGCCGCAGTCGGGCTGGCGAATAATGTCGAAGCCCGCCATCCTGGCCCTACACCGGAGTGCAAAAAAGGCTGCGACCATTGTCGCTACCCGTATGGCTGTGCCTCGGACGGTTGCTTCTATTACTGCAACTACTGCTGCGCGATTGGATAGTTAAACCGGCGGCTTTGGTGTGTCGGAAGGGCGTCGTCCGAGCGGCTTCAAGCGCCGACGACGCTCCGCATCGTTTTACTGGGTTCGCCCAGGACTCATGCCAGGAATGGGTAAACCTCTATGAACGACTTTTTGATTTTCGGAATCGTGTTGAGTTGGGTTTTTATCGGAGTCGGCTGCTGGGTCGGCTGGCAATTGCTGCGCCAGAACGGGCGCATTCTGCTCCGGCTCGACGAACTGGAAAAGCGGCTGGACGCTTTGGAATTCGGCGAGTCCGACGAGCCTGCCGGTTTGCCCGTTGGCTCGGCGGCGCCGGAGTTTGAATTGCCAGACCTGGCAGGCGAACAAAAGTCTCTCGCGCAGTTCCGCGACCAGCCTTTGCTGCTCATTTTTTTCAATCCCGACTGCGGGTTTTGCCGCGACCTGGCGCCCAAGCTCGCGGCGCGTTTTGGACTGCGGCGGCAAGGGGAGCGCGACGCCGCTTTGGCTAACCAAGCCGGTACCGTTGCCCCAATCCAAAGCGCCGTCACATCCGGCGCAGTCCAAAATGACGGCGACCGGTCATCGGATCGGGTTCCGCTCCCCCTCATCCTCACCACCTGCGACGCGGAGAAGAACCGCCAGTTCTTCGCCGAGCACAAGCTCGCTTGCCCCGTGCTGCTGCAAAAGGAAATGGAGGTGGCGGGGGCGTACAAAGCCTACGGCACGCCGACGGGTTATCTGATTGGCGCCGACGGACGAATCGCGAGTGCTCTGGCCGTGGGCGCTGAAGGGATACTGGCGCTGGCCACTGAGCCTGGTGGAAGCCGAGCTGAGGAGGCTCACGCTTCAGTCGCTCGACTCTCGGCCCTCGACTCTCAACCGGAAGACCAGAGCCGCGTTATACCGGCTGCTGCAAGCGGACGTGAAGATAGCCGTGTGAGCCGCTTCAGCAGCGGCTCGCTGGCGCGCAGCAGGATCAAGCGCGATGGGTTGAAGGCGGGCACGCCCGCGCCCGAATTCCGCCTGCCCCGGCTGGATGGGCGCGGCGAACTGTCGTTGGTAGAACTGCGCGGTCGCCGCGTGCTGCTGGTCTTAGAACTGCTGCCCGTCGAAGTCGTGCTGATCAGTCGCGGCGAGCCGAGGGAGAACCGCGCGAAGGTGAAGGAGCACGGATTGACCTTTCCAGTCGTGCTGCAACAGCGCTGGGAAATCTCCCGCCTCTACGGCATGTTTGCCACGCCGATGGCTTACCTGGTGGATGAGGCCGGCATTATCAGCGCCAACGTGGCCGTGGGAGTGGATGGCATCCTGGCTCTCGTATCGTCACCTCCCGCCGGACAGTCCAGCGTCGTGGCGGAGAATCTCGTGTCGGACAGTACCGGTCGTCTTTGATCCAACGGAAATTTCACGTATCTGCGTGAAATTTCCGTCAGGATTTTATTTGCCGATACAGAATTGGCTGAAGATCGAATCGAGCAAATCTTCGGTCGTCGTTTTCCCGACCACTTCGCCGACCGCGTTCACCGCGATGCGCAAGTCCAGCGCGACCAGTTCCAGCGTCAGGTCGCCGCGCAGGGCGTCGATCGTGCGAATCGTCGCTTCCCGCGCCCGGCGCAACGCGTCCTGATGCCGCGAGTTGATCATCACCTGCAGCATTTCGGCTTTGATCTCGCCGGCCCAAACCAGATTCTTGATGGCGTCCTTTAACGCTTCAATGCCCTCGCCGCTCAAGGCGCAGACGTCCACGACCGCCGATCGGGTCGCGAGGTTTGACGCGGGCGAAAGGCTCCGTTCTTCCAAAAGATTCTCCTCACTCTTGCGCTCTCTGGGACAGTTCCCCTCCCGGGAGGGGCCAGGGGTGAGTTTCGCTGTTTGCTCAGTCGCGCATTCGGCCACCAATTCCTCCGGCAACGCCAGTCGTGAGGGCAAATCCGTTTTATTGCGCACCAGGATCCGTTTCTTGTGCGCGAACTGTTTCAGATAATTGACGAATCCCCTCCCGCTCGACGGCATCGCCGGCTTCACGCAAACCCGCCGTATCGACAAACACCACCGGCAGCCCGCGAATGTTGGCCGTTTCCTCAATCGTGTCGCGCGTGGTGCCCGCAATCGGCGAAACAATGGCGCGATCGTGACCGAGCAATTGATTGAGCAAACTCGACTTGCCCACGTTGGGCCGGCCGATGATGGCCGTTCGGATCCCGCGACGAAAAATCTGCCCTTCGTTCGCCGTGCGCAGCAGTTCGTCCATGAAGGTGACACCGCGTTCGAGCCGCGACAACAATTGCTCCTTCGTGTCCGGCGCGATGTCCTCGTCCGGGAAATCAATGTGCGCTTCGACATGAGCCAAAGTCTTCATCAGGTCGTCGCGCAGTTGGTTGATCCGCTGCGAGAGTTTGCCGGCGAGTTGTTCGTTGGCCGCGGCCAGCGACAACTCGGTGCGCGAATGAATCAGATCGGCGACCGCTTCGGCCTGGGCGAGATCAATGCGGCCATTGAGGAACGCGCGCCGGGTGAACTCGCCCGGCTCGGCGAGCCGCGCCCCGTTCTCCAGCACGGTGTCCATGACTGAGAGCAGGACCTCATCCACGGTTCGTCCCTGTCGCACGATTTTCCCGTATTGAATCGTGTGCGTTGGCGCGGCGGAGGGTTTCAACGAGCTTTTGCCGACCGGCACAAACGCCCGGTCGGCGACCGCCAGCGCCTGCGGCCCCGAAAGGCGAACCACCGCCAGCCCGCCTTCGCCCAGCGGCGTCGCAATCGCGGCAATTGTGTCGTCGAGCATGGGCCGGTCGATGTTGCCGGGTCATCAGGTTGTCAGGTTGTCACGGCGCGCGCGATGGCCCTTGGACCTGACAACCTGATAACTTTCAACCCGCATGTCCGCAGCTTCCCGCCTGGTTCTCCGTCTCGCGCCCTTCCAGCCACAACCGTGCTTTCTCATAGCTTTTCCGGTGCAGGTAATGGAGCAGCGTCGGATCCGTATCTTTCGGCAACTGGCGCGCCAGTTCGTCGATCCGGGCAAACAGAGGCAACAGGTCCGGTTTCGGATTCGCCGCGGGCATGGACTGCACGGCATTGTTCAGTTCCACCAACGTCTGCAAAAGGGTCTGTTCCGTCGCGGTCATGCCTGTTGATTACCCCATCCCGGCCATGAAACCAAGTTTTCCCGCGTAGATTCGTTGGACCGTTCAATTGTTCAATCGTTGAAACGTTCAATCGTAAAATTGCCACAACGTCTCCCGACACACCGCGCTTCAACGCTCCAACGCTTCCGGTTGCGGATCAAACGCGCAGTTCATTTCAACGGCCTTGGCGAGCCGACGCAAATATTCTTCGCGCGGGATGGTGATTGCGCCAAGTTGCCGCGTGATGGGCGTCGCGGCTTGAATGTCAAACAGAACGAAACCCCGACTGCGCAAGCGTTGAATCAAGTGGTAAAGGGCCGCCTTGGACGCGTTGCTGGCGCGGTGAAACATCGATTCGCCCGCAAAGAAACCACCGATGGATACGCCGTAGATGCCGCCGACGAGTTGTTCTCCCTGCCAGCATTCAACACTGTGCGCGCAGCCTTTTTTGTGCAGTCGCGTGTAGGCCGCGATAAAAGCGGCGCTGATCCAGGTGCTCTTTCGTCCCGGCGCCGGCGCGGCGCAGCCTTCCACGACTTTACGAAAGGCGCGGTCCACCGTGATTGCAAAAGCGCCTTTGCGGATCACGCGGGCCAGGCTCTCCGATACATGAAACCGGTCCAGTTCAAAAATGGCGCGCGGCTCCGGCGACCACCAGGTGATCGGATTGTCCGTCCAGGGAAAAATTCCGTTGCGATAGGCCAGCAACAGACGCGGCACGGACAAATCACCCCCCACAGCCACCAGTCCGTCAAACTCACCGCCCTGTTTCGCCGAACGCGGATCAGGAAACCAAAGGCGCGTGGTCAGGATCGTTGACACGAGAAGGTTACGCTTCCCGTTCCAGGGCTTCGAGCAGGGTCATCTGCAAGTAGCCGCAGAATTCCATGGCCGCGTAGTAGCGCGCGTTCTTGGGGTTCAACTCAATCGGTTTGCCTTTCTTTTCGTCGGGCTCGCCAAGGACCAGCCAACTGCCGACGCGAATGTCGTTCACCACCTGGAACAGCCATTCCATCTGCGGCGCGCCGAGGGTGAGCTGGTAGCCCCCGTCGGTTTCCCGGAACCGCGGCTCGTCGTTCAGGAGGGCCAGCAGTTGCCGTTGGTTCTCCCGCTTGCGTTCGGCCAGCGCCTCTTCGAGCAATTTCTGGTTCTCCGCGACTTGCTTCGCGTCGGCGGATTTGCTGAGGCGATGGTGCGTGGCGGGAACGAGGGGATAAAGTTTAAGCACTTCAAGGAGCAGGCGCTTCTCGCGTTTGCCAACCTGGAAAACGAATTGGTCCCCGTCTCGCTTGATGAATTTCACTCGTCGCGCTCCATGGTGGCGTGCAGACTGTAACTCTGCAACTGATGCACGTAATGTTCCGCCCGTTCCATGCTTTCGCGGATCAGGATCCATGCTTTCGCGGATCAGGACGCTCTTGCCCTGGTTGTGCACCTGCAACATGTGGAATTCCGCCTTCGGTTTCGGCCAGGCAAAAACGACCTGAAAAACGTGCGTCACGTAGGCCATGAGATTGACCGGATCGTCCCAGCAAATTACCAGGTAACCCGGCTCCAACTCGTTTTGGGCGCCGGTTTTTTCTTCTTTCTCGATTTCCGGCAGGACCACCGGTTCAACGGTTTCAGCCATGCTGGGAAGGTATTCGAGAACGGACCGGTTTTCAATTGCGGGGAAACCCGGATCGTTGAACCGTTAAAGCGTGGAACCGCATTCGGTGTCGGACCGTTGTGCCCATTTAACGATTTAACGATTTAACGATTTAACGTCCCTTATGACGCGCGCGCTAATCCTTGTTGGCCGCCAACATTGAAGCTACCTTGAACCCATGAAAACAATCAACGCCGCCTGGGTACGCTGCCGCGCCTTGTGCCCACCGGTGTCCGTGGCGCTTTTATTTTTCCCGCTGCTCCTCGAAAACCTTCCCGCGCGGGCGGCGGACGCGAACCAGGCGGCAAAAGCGGAGGCCGATCCTCAGACGAAAACCGACGCGAAAAAGTCCGCGGTGCGCATCATTGTTCTCAAAGGAAATTACGCCGATTATCCCTCGACCTCCGACATCGATCCGATTTCGCTGTTCTTCGGCGGGCTGGAGAGGCCCGGTTCGTTCTTCGACCTCTGCGAGAAAATCGACGATCTGGCCAGGGACGAGGAAATTCAGCACGTGTTGTTCGATCTCTCCTCCTCCACACTTCACCTGAACCTGGCGCAGCTCTCCGAGGTGTCCCGCCACGTCCACAAGCTGCGCGAGGCGGGCAAGCGGTCGTTCGCCTGGCTGGAAAACGCCGACACAATCCACTACGCAATTGCCAGCGCGTGCGACACGATTCTCATGACCGACCTCGGCTCGCTCGATTTGCCATCGCTTTCTCTCATGACGCTGCACTTCCGCGACGCGATGGATTTGCTGGGCGCGAAGGCGAGCTTCGCGCGCACCGGCGATTTCAAGGGAGCGGTCGAGCCATTCACGCTCTCCGAGATGAGCGAGCAACTGCGCGCCCATTACAAATCCATGGTCGAGAGCATGAACGACTCCCTCATCCAGCAGATTTGCGCGGGGCGGAAATTAAAGCGCGAACAGTTTCGGAAAGTGCAATCCGACCGGCTCTTCACGCCGGCCGCGGCGCGTGAGGCGAAGCTGGTCGATGAGGTCGTCCCGTTCGGCACGGCGCGCGAGAACGTCGCCAAACTCATCGGCCGGGAGGTCACCTGGGTGGAGCCGCAGAAGGCCAGGCCCAAGCAACTCTCCTTTTTCGAGCTGATGGGCAAAATCATGGGCGGCGGGCAGGAACGGCGCGCGAACAAACCGGCGATCGCCGTGTTGCATCTCGACGGCCAGATCCTGGACGGCGAAAAAGAGATGCCCGGCATGTTGGTGTCGGGACCGACCGTGCAAGCGATTCAGGAGCTGGAGTCCGATGACAACGTGCGCGCGGTGGTGGCGCGCATCAATTCGCCCGGCGGTTCCGCCACCGCCAGCGAAGCCGTTCGCGCCGCGCTGGAAAAACTCTCGAAGAACAAGCCCACGCTGATTTCGATGGGTGACATGGCGGCCTCCGGCGGTTACTGGATTTCGTGCGTGGGCCGGCCGGTTTACGCCGAGCCGGAGACCCTCACCGGCTCCATCGGCGTGTTCGCCTTGAAGCTGAGTTTCGGGCCGTTCCTGAAAAAGATCGGCCTTAAGGTGGAAAGCGTGATGCTGGATGAATCGGCCGGCGCAATGGCGATCGACCGCGGCTGGACGCCGAACGAGCAGGAACGAATGCAGGGATTCGTGGACGACATCTACGACAAGTTTTTGAAACTGGTCGCGGGTTCCCGCCGGCGCGCCGTCCAGGACATTGCCCCGATGGCGGGCGGACGGGTCTGGTCGGGTGCGCAGGCGCTCAAACTGGGGCTGGTGGACAAACTGGGCGGATTGGACGATGCGCTCGCGGCGGTGGCGCGCGAAGCCGGACTTGAACCCGGCTATCAAGTGATCCATCGTCCGCGCAAGAAGAATTTCTTTGAATTATTCGATTTGTTTGGCGATTCGACCGATGACATCAGGGGCGCGATCAGCCCGACAGCGGGGAAATGGCTGCGCGATGCCGGATTTGATTTGTCCGTTCCGCTGAATCTGGCGCGCGAAAGTCTCTCGGGCCGGCCGGCCAGGATTTGGCTGCTGGCGCCGACCGTAATGGTGATCCGGTAGATGTAGAAATGGTAACCGTTCAACATGCAACCGACACAGAATTTACACGTAAAAGAAATCGTTCGACTGCTTCCGCCGCGGGCGTTGAAGGACGAATTCCCGATGACCGAGCGGGCGAACCAAACGGTCGTCGAAGGCCGCGAAGTGGTAAAACGGATTTTGCGCCGGGAAGACCCGCGCCTGCTGGTCGTCGTCGGTCCGTGTTCGATTCACGACCTGGACGGCGCGCTCGAATACGCGCGAAAGCTCAACTGCCTCCGCGAACAATTGGCCGGCCAGTTCTCCATCGTCATGCGGGTTTATTTTGAAAAGCCGCGCACGACGATCGGTTGGAAAGGATTGATCAACGACCCGCACCTCGACGGTTCCTACGACATCGAAACCGGCTTGAAGAAAGCGCGGCGTTTGCTTCTGCAAATCACCGGGATGGGGCTGCCGGCAGCGACCGAATTTCTCGATCCCATCGTGCCGCAATATCTTGCCGACCTGGTGAGTTGGGCGGCGATCGGCGCCCGCACGACGGAATCCCAAACGCACCGCGAGATGGCGAGCGGTTTGTCCATGCCGGTCGGCTTCAAAAACGCGACCGACGGCAGCCTGCAAATCGCCGTTGACGCCATGACGTCCGCGCGCACGCCCCACAGTTTTCTCGGCATCGATCAGGACGGCGTCACCAGCATCATCCGCACGACGGGAAATCCGCACGGTCACGTCGTATTGCGCGGCGGCCGTTTGGAGGCGAACTACGATCCCGAAAGCATCGCTTCCGCCATCGTCACGTTGCAGAAGGCCGGTTTGCCGCCGGTACTCATGGTGGACTGCAGCCATGCCAACTCGGGAAAACAACACGCGCGCCAGGAGGAAGTCTGGAAGAGCGTCCTCCACCAGCGCGCTGCCGGGAACACCGCTCTCATCGGCCTGATGGTCGAGAGTTATCTGGAGGAGGGCAGTCAGCCGATTCCAAAACGCCTGGAGGATTTGCGTCACTGCGTGTCGATCACCGACGCCTGTATCGGCTGGGAAACGACCGAGCGCATGCTGCGGCACGGGCAGGAAGCGATGAGCAGAACAGAAAAGCAGTGTGTTGCCTGACGGTGGCGGCAGGCGTCCTGCCTGCCAGTGAGCCGGGCTTCCAGCCCGGCGGACCAGTGCTCGATTTGCAGGAAACCAATGCGTCCTCACGAAAATCGCCCCGATTTCCCGCTGTCCAAACCGTTCGTTTTGTCGAATACTGGCGACCAACCACCAGACGGAAAGTGAGGCAGCCATGTTTAAACGACAGGTTTTGATTCAGACGGCGCTCCTCGGCGCACTCCAGGCAATGACTTCAAGCGCGGCGGCGGCAGACGCGCCGACTCTGCCCATGGTCAAAAACGTCGAGTTGCAACCGCTCGTCGCGCAGGTCCGCCGCGTGATTGAAGCAACCGATTATCTCGGGACACCGCTCCGCGCCGCGGACAAGGAGGCGTTGGAAGCGGCGTTCAAGAAGTCCGACGCCGACGAAGCCGGCGAGGCCATCCAGCGCGTGCTGGACCAATACTGTCTGTTCGGCGTGAACATCAACCCGGAGTCGCGCGTGAAGGTCACCCAGGGGCAAGCCAGGCCGGTGTTGTCGGAGAAAGGCTGGCGGCAGTTCCTGGTGAAGGTTCAGAACGAAGCCGGGGTGACCGCGGAACTGCGGGCGGCCAGCCGCAACGCGCAATCAGTCCATAATTCGCCCGGGAAGAAAAACGTTTCGGACGATCAATTCCGCAAACGCGGCGAGGGCGAGGGCGCGGAAAGTCCCGCCGAGCTGTGGCTGGACCTTCAGATGTCGAATGCGCAGCCGCTGCGCCCCGCGCTAAGCGGCCTGCCCCTGGAGTACCGGATCATCCAGTTGTACAGCCGTGACGCCGGAAAACGCGAAGGCAAGATTGCCTTCAACGTCGGCCAGGGCACACAGGACATCGGATTTCGCAACGAAGCGGACCTGTTGTTCGAGTGCCTGCCGGCGAGCGAAGTGATCTTCCGTGTCCGCGACGAGAACAACCAGCCCACCACCGCCATGTTCGTCATCCGGGACAAGGCAGGTCTGGTTTATCCGTCCCAGGCCAAGCGGCTCGCGCCGGATTTCGCCTTTCACCCCCAGGTCTATCGGGCGGACGGCGAGATGGAGAAACTCCCGCCGGGTGAGTACGCCGTGGAATACACGCGCGGGCCGGAATACGTAACGAAGACGGCGGCCTTCAAGGTGGACGGCCGGAAGGAGAATTGGTCGTTCAACCTCGAGCGCTGGGTCGATCCTTCCAAGCTCGGCTGGTGGTCGGGCGATCATCACATCCACGCCGCTGGCTGCGCCCATTACACCAAACCGACCGAAGGCGTTCATGCGCCCGATATGATGCGCCATTGCCTGGGCGAGGATTTGAAGGTGGGCTGCAATCTGACCTGGGGCCCGTGTTTCGATTACCAGAAACAGTTTTTCACCGGCAAGGACGACAAGGTGTCGGTGTGGCCTTATTTGCTGCACTACGATGTCGAGGTTTCCGGGTTTGGCTCCCATCAATCCGGCCATCTTTGCCTGCTGCGGCTCAAGGAGGAAATTTATCCGGGCGGTGATTCCGACAAGCACTGGCCGACGATGTGCCTCAACACGCTGCGCTGGGCGAAA
>WNGF01006254.1_pt1 | contig 17259 bp, 15 predicted proteins | sample 5400641 | NCBI WGS metagenome assembly WNGF01 (sample SAMN13153371, study PRJNA577476) | soil metagenome | isolation source: 80 cm soil or saprolite under grassland replicate 2 | place: USA:California | collected 2016-06-15
CGCGGTCGCCTCCGAGATCCTCGTCGCGAGCATCGAGGGCGCGTCGCACGCCCTCGGGCTCTCGCGCGTCTTCGTGGGGGTGGTCGTGGTGGCGGTCGTCGGCAACGCGGCCGAGCACTCGACGGCCGTGCTCATGGCGATGAGGAACCAGATGGACCTCGCGCTCAACATCGCGGTCGAGTCCTCGAAGCAGGTGGCGCTCTTCGTCGCCCCGGTGCTCGTCTTCGCAGGGCTCGCCTTCGGCCGGCCCATGGACCTCGTCTTCTCCGAGCTGGAGGTGGTGGCGGTGGCGGTCGCGACCGGCGCCATCACGCTCGTCGCGCTCGACGGCGAGTCGAACTGGCTCGAGGGGGCGATGCTGCTCGCCGTCTACGCCGTGCTCGGTGTCGTCTTCTTCTATGCGTAGGTGTAGAAGGGCGCGCCCGTGGCCGATCTCGCCCTCCTGCTGCTCACGCTCGCCTGGGGGACGACCTTCCTCCTCGTGAAGAACGTGCTCGAGGGCACCTCGGCGGGCGTGTTCCTCGTGCTCCGGTTCGCCGTCGCCTCGGGCGCGATCGCGCTCGTCGTCCTCTGGCGCCGCGACCGCCCCACGCGCGAGGCCGTGCGGCACGGGCTCCTCCTGGGCGTCGCCATGTTCGCGGGGTTCGAGCTGCAGACCCAGGGGCTCCGGTGGACGACGCCCGCGCGCTCGGGGTTCCTCACCGGGCTCGCCGTCCTCATCGTCCCGTTCGTCGCCCGCTTCCTCCTGCGGCGGCGCGTCCCCGCGGCGGCGTGGGTGGGCGTCGGCCTCGCGGTGCTCGGGCTGTGCGCGCTCACGCAGGTGTTCCAGGGCGGCGTCGCGGCGGACGTCCGCCGCGGCGACCTCCTCACCGTCGGCTGCGCCGTCGCTTACGCCTTCCAGATCATCTACACGTCGGAGTGGTCGTCGCGGCATCCGCTCGCCGTCCTCACCCTCGTGCAGGTGACGACGACCTTCGGGCTCGCCGTCCTCGTCGCGCCGCTCGACGACGCGATGCTCTCCTCCACGCCCGCGCTGTGGGGGACGGTGGCCTACACCGGGCTCGCGATGACCGCGGGCGCCTTCTTCGTCATGAACTGGGCGCAGCGCCACACGACCGCGGTCCGAGCCGCGCTCATCTTCTCGCTCGAGCCGGTCGCGGCGGCGCTCTTCTCCCACTTCGTGGGCGGCGAGCGGCTCGACCCGGAGCAGTGGGTGGGCGGCGCGCTCATCGTCCTCGGCATCGTCCTCGGCGAGGTCGGGAGCGCCCTGCACGCGCGCGCCGGCGCCATCCCGGCGTAGACCCGGCATCGGGGCAGGTGATCCGTGTCGGCCCCGTGAGGTAAGAAGGCGCCCTGTGAGGCGCCTGCCGATCGAGCTCTCGAGGGGTCAGCTGAAGGTCGCGGGGAGCGGCCTGTTCCTCGACGCGCACCGCCGGTCGGAGTGCGCCTTCGTGTCGCACGCGCACGGCGACCACATCGCCCGGCACGACCGCACCATCGCGACGCCGCCCACGGTCGCGCTCATGCGCCATCGCCTGGGCTCGAAGGTGAAGGGCGAGGCGCTGCCGGTCGCCTACCGCCAGCCTTTCGGGCTCGGCGACCTCACCCTCGAGCTCTTCCCGGCCGGGCACGTCCTCGGCTCGGCGCAGCTGCGCATCGTGCGCGACGGCGTCGCGCTCGGCTACTCGGGCGACCTCTGCCTCGAGCCGACGCTCACCGCGGAGCAGGCGGAGGTGGTCGAGTGCGACGTGCTCGTCCTCGAGTCCACCTTCGGCCTCCCGCGCTACGTCTTCCCGCCCAAGGACGAGGTGCTCGCCGCGGTGCGCCGTTTCGTGGACGACGCGCTCTCGGACGGCGCGACGCCGGTCCTCCTCGGTTATGCGCTGGGGAAGGCGCAGGAGATCCTGAAATACCTCGGTGGCGCGGGCTACCGCTGCCGCGCGCATCCCGTCATCCATGCGGTGAACAAGGTCTACGAGGCGCAGGGCGTTCCCCTCCCGAACGTCGAGCTGCTCGGGCCGGAGGGGCCGGCGCCGGGCGAGGTGGTGGTGGCGCCGCCGCACCTGGCGCGCACCTCGCCCATCCTCCGCATCGAGAACCGGCGGACGGCGGTCCTCACCGGCTGGGCCATGGACGGCCGGCGCGGCTTCCGCGGCGCGGACGCCGCCTTCCCGCTCTCCGATCACGCCGACTATCCGTCGCTGCTCCGCTACGCCCGGGCGAGCGGGGCGGCGCGGGTCCTCACCGTGCACGGCTACGCCCGCGAGCTCGCGGCGTCGCTGCGCAAGGAGGGCGTGCGCGCCGAGCCGCTCGTCGAGCGCGAGCAGCTCGAGCTGTTGTAAGAAGGGTCCGTGATCGAGATGAAGGTCAGCGCCGACGCCGCGGGGCAGCGGCTCGACAAGTTCCTGCGCCGCGCCCTCAAGGACGTGCCGCTCAGCCACATCTACAAGCTCCTCCGCACGCGCAAGGTGCGGGTGAACGGCGCGCGCGGGCACGGCGAGCAGGTCCTCGCGGAGGGCGACGCGGTGCTCGTCCGCGGCGACGAGGAGCGGCTCCTCGCGGCCGGCGAGCCGCCTCCGATCTGCCCTCGACCGAGTTCAAGCCGTCGCCTGCGCACCGGCTCGACCGCGAGACCTCGGGCGTCGTGCTCGTCGCGAAGACGCGGCGGTGCATGGCCCGCCTCACCGAGATCTTCACCAGCGGCGAGGGCGTGAAGAAGAGCTACCTCGCGCTCGTGAAGGGCAAGATGCCGCGCGCCGAGGGCACGATCGAGCTCGCCCTCTCCGAGCACGAGCAGACGGCGAAGTCGAAGGCGCAGCGCGGGGTGAGATTCCAGGAGGCGACCACGCATTACCGGGTGGTCTCGTCGATGCGGGAGGCGTCGCTCCTGCAGCTCCGCATCGAGACGGGCCGGACGCACCAGATCCGGCGGCATCTCCAGTCGGTCGGGCACGTCGTCGCGGGCGATGGGCGCTACGGCGACTTCCCTTTCAACCGGGTGGCCCGGACGCGCTGGGGGCTTCGCCGCATGTTCCTCCATGCCTGGAGGCTCGAGCTCCCTCACCCCATGACGGCGCGCCCGCTCCGGGTCGAGGCGCCCGTCCCGGACGAGCTCCTGGCGGTGCTCGGGAAGATGAACCTCGCGCCGCCCGCCGGCGCGGGCGGGGCGCAGCATTGATCGGGGCGCGCCGCAGCGCATAGATTCCGACCTTCCATGAGCGTCTCCCGCGATCCCACGCCGCCAGCAGAGAACGCGCCGCGCCCGCCTCGGATGGTGGTGGACGGGGTCCCGGCGAGGCGGGGGCTCGGCCGGCGGCTCGTCGCGGCGCTCGCCTTCCTCGTCCTCGCGGCCGCGCTCGCCGGTGCCGCCGCGGCGGCGCTCGCGTGGCGCCACTTCTCGGGCGGGCTGCCCGACATCCCGACGCTCGCCGAGTACCGCCCCCCCATCGTCACGGAGCTCGTCTCGTCCGACGGCCAGCTCGCGGGAGAGCTCTTCGACGAGCGGCGCAAGGTGGTCCCGTTCGACCGCATCCCGAAGCGGCTCGTCCAGGCGCTGGTCGCCTCCGAGGACAAGAACTTCTTCGAGCACCGGGGCGTCGACTGGCTCGGGACGCTCCGCGCCGCCGTGAACACCTTCGTGCTCCGCCGCAAGGTGCAGGGCGGCTCGACCATCACGCAGCAGACGGCGAAGTCGCTCCTCGTCTCCGCGGAGGGCTTCGAGGAGGGCACGCGCCGCAACCTCCGGCGCAAGATCCGCGAGCTCATCCTGGCGCGGCGGCTCGAGGCGGCGTTCGACAAGCAGGAGATCCTCTGGCTCTACCTGAACGGCGTCTACCTCGGGCACCACAGCTACGGCGTGCAGGCCGCCGCGGAGAACTACTTCCGCAAGAACGTGGAGGACCTCACGCTCGCCGAGGCGGCGCTCCTCGCGGGGCTGCCGCAGGCGCCCACGAAATACTCGCCCTTCACCCACCCGGACTCCGCGAAGGCGCGCCGCCGCTACGTCGTGCGGCGCATGTACGAGGACGGGGCCATCACGGCCGAGGAGCGCGTGGCCGCGGAGGAGACGGAGGTGAAGGTGTACCCGGTGGACGACGTCTTCCGCGAGACGGCGCCCTTCTACGTGGAGCAGGTGCGGCGCCAGCTCGTCGACCGCTACGGGAACGACCGTATCCTGCACGACGGGCTGCGCGTCGAGATGGCGATGGACCTCGAGAAGCAGCGCGGCGCGCAGGCGGCCATGCTCTCCGGGCTCATGGAGGTCGACCACCGGCAGGGCTACGGCGGCCCGGTGACCCACGTCGAAGGCGAGGAGCGGGACGCGCTCGCAGCGAAGCTCGCGAAGACGTGGCCCCCGGGCGCGCTGGGGCCGGGCGACTACGCGGTCGGGATCGTGACGGCGGTGGACGACCGGGCCGCGCTGGCGCGCATCGCCATCGGCACCGTCGAGGGCGTGCTCCCCATCGCGGGGATGCGCTGGGCGCGCAAGCCGAACCCCGAGCAGAACTACCCGGATGCCCTCATCTCGCGGCCGTCCACCGCGCTGCATGGGGGCGACGTGGTCCTGGTGCGGCGGGTGGAGAAGGGCGAGCTCCTCGCGCGCGAGCCGAAGGAGCGACAGAAGCTCGTTCCGGACGCGCCCGTCCTGCTCGCGCTCGAGCAGGAGCCGAAGCTGCAGGGCGCGCTCGTCTCGATCGAGCCGTTCACGGGGCACGTTCCCGCGATGGTGGGCGGGTACGACTTCGACGCGTCCGAGTTCAACCGCGCCTTCCAGGCCTGCCGCCAGCCGGGCTCGGCGTTCAAGCCCATCGTCTACTCGGGTGCCATCGAGAAGCTCGACTACACGCCCGCGACGCTCCTCACCGACGCGCCAGTCGTCTACCGCGACGAGGCAGCGGGGGTCTCCTGGAAGCCCGAGAACTTCGGCGGGTCGTTCAAGGGCGAGGTGACCCTGCGCGACGCGCTCGTCCACTCGATGAACCTGCCGGCGGTGAAGGTGGCGGCCGCCCTCGGCGTCGATCAGCTCGTCTCGTGGGCGCAGACGGTCGGCCTCGGGACGCCGGTGAAGCGCGAGCTCGGGAGCGCCATCGGCTCATCCTGCACGACGCTGTGGGGCCTCGCGAACGTCTACGCGCTCCTCGACCGCTACGGCGAGAAGCGGGCTTCCACGTTCGTGAAGCGCGTGCAGGACCGCGACGGACGGCTCCTCGAGGACCACGGCGCGCCCGCCGACGCGTGGGTGCCGCTCACGGCGCGCCTCGCGGCCGCGGCCGCGGCGGTGCGGATGCCCGTCGAGCGCGTCATGGACCCGCGCTCCGCGTACATCACGGTGTCGCTCCTGCACGAGGTCGCGACGGTGGGGACGGGCGCGCAGGCGGCGCGGCTCGGAAAGCCCGCGGCGGGGAAGACGGGCACGACGAATGACTCCTTCGACACGTGGTTCCTCGGGTTCACGCACGACCTCTTCGCCGGCGTGTGGCTCGGGTATGACGCGAACGAGATGCCGCTCGGGCGTTACGAGACAGGCGGCCGCGCCGCCCTCCCGATCTGGCTGTCGTACATGCAGGGCGCGCTCCGCGATCGCCCTCAGCCCGAGTTCCCGGTCCCGGACGGGATCGAGTTCGTCGCGATCGACCCCGCGACCGGGAAGCTGGCGACCGAGGCGACCAAGGCCGTCATCGAGCCGTTCAAGACCGAGAGCAGGCCAGTCGAGAACCCGCCCGACAAGCCGCGGCTCGAGGTCCAGGACCTCTTCGACCAGTAGCCGAGCCGGTCGCAGTGGCGCGCGCCGATGCCTGGAGCGCCTCGCGGCGCGCCACGCGGGTGGGGGTTCGGGGGAGGCGGCGCTCCGCCTTCCCCGAGAAGTGCCTGCGCAGCAAGCACGCGGTTGACCCCCCCTCATGGGCCGCGTAGCATGGTCGGCCATAACGCCCTGTAAATGGGGCACTTTCCCCACATCCACGGCGGGCCGCGCGACCATGCCCCAGCTCATCGACAAGCTCGGTCTGAAGCGGACCCTCTACGCCACGTTCACCGCGGCGCTCGTCCTCGTCATCGGGCTCACCGCCGTCGTCTTGAACCGCGTGGTGCGAACCGAGCTCGAGGACGCGCTCCGCCGCCGCGCCGAGTCGGACGCGCGGCTCATAGCGGCGCAGGTGGCCGCTCCCCTCATCGCCGGGAAGGACGACCTCGTCGCGGCGGAGATCGAGACCGTGCTCCGCGAGCAGGACGACGCGTACGTGGTCGTGCTGCGCGCCGATCGGTCGATCGCGGCGAAGGTGGTGAAGCCCGTCCACGCCGATCGGGTCGAGGCCGTGCTCGCCGAGCACGCGCGCCACCCGGAGCTCTCGTTCTTCGCGATGAACGGTGTGTACGCGCTCTTCGAGCCGGTGCGCGCGGACGCGAGCGCAGAGGCCCGCCGCGCGGGCGGCGCCGCGACGGGGCAGCTCGCTGGCTACGTCCTGCACGGCCATGACACGGCCCAGCTCAACGACCAGCTCGCGCACATCCAGTTGGTGATCCTGTCCCTGCTCGTCTGCGGCGGCGTCGCGCTGACGGCGCTCCTGTGGTGGCTCACGCATCGCCTCGTGGTCCGGCCGCTCACGGACATGAGCCTCGTCGCCGGCCGCGTCTCGGAGTGCGACCTCGGCGCGCGCGCGCAGAAGCTCTCGGACGACGAGCTCGGCAACATGGCCGAGTCGCTGAACCGGATCGGCGAGAACCTGACCGTCACGCTCTCGCGCGTCCGAGGTGTCTCGGAGGGCGTGGGGCAGGTCATCGAGCGCATCGCCAAGACGGGCTCGCAGGTGGCGGAGGGCACGGGGACCGTGTCGGCGCGCGTCGCCGAGACCGGCGCCTCGATGAGCGACATGCTCGCCTCGCTGAAGGGCATCGCCGACAACGTCGAGGTGCTGGCGCAGAGCGCCGAAGAGTCGTCCGCCTCCATCCTCCAGATGGCCGCCACGAACGGAGAGGTGGCGGAGAACATCCAGGCGCTCGCGGCGAGCGTCGAGGAGACCACCGCAGCCATCGAGCAGATGACCTACTCGATCAAGGAGGTGGCGAAGAACATCGAGGAGCTGTCCGCCACCGCCGAGGAGACGAGCTCGTCGATGAACGAGATGGACGTCTCGATCAGCCAGGTCGAGACGAACGCCAACGAGACCGCCAAGCTCTCCGAGCAGGCCATGAAGGAGGCCGAGCTCGGCACCGAGTCGCTCTCCCGCACCCTGGCCGGCATCGAGCGCATCAAGGGGTCGTCGAAGGAAGCGGCCACCGTCATCGACTCCCTGGGCAAGAAGATCGGCACCATCGGCAACATCCTGAACGTCATCGACGAGGTGGCCGAGCAGACGAACCTGCTCGCGCTCAACGCCGCCATCCTGGCCGCGCAGTCGGGCGAGCACGGCAAGGGGTTCGCGGTGGTCGCCGACGAGATCAAGGACCTCGCCGAGCGCACCGGCGCCTCGACGAAGGAGATCGCCGAGCTCATCCGGTCGGTGCAGGACGAGAGCGCGAACGCGATCTCGGCGATGGACCGCGGCGTGAAGAACGTCGAGGAGGGCGTGCGGCTCGGCCAGGAGGCGGAGACCGCGCTCAAGAAGATCCAGGCCTCGTCGGTGAAGTCGACGCAGATGGTGAAGGCCATCGCGCGCGCCACCATCGAGCAGGCGCGCGGGTCGAAGCAGGTGACCATGGCCATCAACCGGATCGCGGAGACCGTACAGCAGATCGCGACCGCGACGGCGGAGCAGGCGCGCGGCTCGGAGCAGATCATGAAGAGCGCCGAGAAGATGAAGGTCATCACGAAGCACGTCGAGCGCTCGAGCCAGGAGCAGGCGCGCGGGTCGAAGCAGATCACGAAGTCGATCGAGTCGATCAGCGAGATGGTGAATCACCTGAACCGCGCGCAGAAGGACCAGACCAAGGGCTCCGAGCTGGTCATGGGCGCCGTGGAGCAGATCAAGCAGGTCGCCGAGGCGCAGACCTACTCGGTGAAGGACCTCGAGTCGTCCATCATCGACCTCGCGCAGCAGGCGGACGTCCTGCGCAGCGAGGTGAAGCGCTTCAAGATGTGAGGCGGTCGCGGGCAGGCACGATTCGCGGAGCTTCCTCTAGAACCGCTTCTTCCGCCTGAGCCCGCCCGTCTTCGCGATCACCTCCGCGAGCTGGGCGAGGGCCTTCCACTCGGCGGGCGAGAGGGGGACGACGGAGAGCCGGCCCTGCCGGAGCAGCGCCGAGCCCACGAAGGCCGGCTCCTGCTTCAGCGCCTCGAGCGGGACGGGCGCGGGGAGCGGCTCGACGGCGCGCACGTCCACGCAGACGAGGTCCGCGCCGTCGCCGGTGGGGTCCGCGTACGCGCTCTTCACCACCTCCGCGACGCCGACGGCGCGCTTCTCCCCCGAGTGATAGACGACCGCCTGATCGCCCTCCCGCATGGCCCGGAGGTTGGCCTGAGCCTGCGGATTCGTGACCCCCGTCCAGGCGGTCGTTCGCTCGCGCACCAGGTCCTCGAACGCGTATTGCTCGGGCTCGGTCTTGAGCAACCAGTAGGCCATCGCGAGCCACGTTAGGAGCCCCCGCGAGCGGACGCAACGTCGCAGCCGGGGCGCGAAAGCAAGGCCCCGCCCGGCATGTTATAGAGGCAACATGTTCGGCCTCGGCATGGGCGAAGTGGTGATCATCCTCGTTCTCGCGCTGATCCTGCTCGGACCCCAGAAGCTGCCCGACGCCGCGAAGCAGCTCGGCAAGGGCCTCCGCGAGTTCCGGAAGGCCACCGAGGACCTCAAATCCCAGTTCGAGACGGAGCTCTACTCCGACCCGAGCAAGCCCGCGAAGCCCACTCTCGTGGACCCCGCGAAGCAGCCAGCACCCGGCGACGCTCCGCCCGGGGTCCCGGCGGGCGGGGTCCCGGCGACCAAGGGTGACGTCCCCGCCGCGACCGCCGAGAACGTGCCCGGGCTCGACGCCGCGCTCGCCGAGCCGAGGCCCAGCACCGCGCCGCCCGAAACAGCCGCGAAGGTCTCATGACCGAGCCCGCCAAGCAGCTCCCGCCGCCCGACGCGCCGAGCGAACCCGAGCACGACGTCAGGCTGAGCTTCTTCGAGCACCTGGGGGAGCTCCGCAAGCGGCTCCTGCGCGCGCTCCTCGGCATCGGCGTCGGGATGGCCGCAGTCGGCTACTTCTCGGAGCGCCTCTTCCGATGGGTGATGCAGCCGGTCCTGGCGTCGCTCCCCGAGGGGCAGCGCTACCTGCACTACACGGGCTACATCGAGCCGTTCATGGTGTACCTGAAGGTGGCGCTCTACGGCGGCATCTTCGCGTCGGCGCCGTACGTGCTATGGCAGCTCTGGCTCTTCGTGGCGCCCGGCCTCTACAAGCGCGAGCGGAAGGTGGTCGTCCCCTTCCTCACCTTCGGGACGCTCCTCTTCTACGGCGGCGCGCTCTTCTGCTACCGGCTCGTCATGCCGTACGCATTCCCGGCGCTCGCCGCGATCGCGGGCGAGGACATGAAGCCCATCCTCACCATGAGCGAGCAGCTCTCGCTCGTCCTCGCCATGCTGCTCGGGTTCGGCATCATATTCGAGGTGCCCGTCATCATCGCGTTCCTGTCGATGATCGGGCTCGTGTCGGCCGACTTCCTCTCGAAGTACCGGCGGCACGCCATCGTCGTGAACGTGACGCTCGCGGCCATCATCACGCCCACCGGCGACCCGTTCAACCTGGCGCTCATGGCGGTGCCGATGATCCTCTTCTACGAGATCGGCATCATCCTCGCGCGCATCCTCGGGAAGAAGAAGCCCGCCGACGCGGAGAGCTAGCCGGCGCGGCCGAGGGCCTCCCGGCATGCGCACCTTCAACCTCCTCGTCGCGCTCTTCGCGATCGTCCAGATGCTGCGCTACGCGCGGCGGGCGGCGCTCTTCGTCGTGCCCTCGGTGAGGGTGTCGGGGGAGCCCGGTGCGACGCCACGGTCGGCGGCGCGCCTCCGGGTCGGCGCCGCGCTCGAGGAGCTCGGGTTCGCGCCGCTCGGCATCCGGCGCGAGCGGTCGCCGCTCGGTGCCCACGACGTGGAGGCGGACGCGTACGCAGACCCCTCCCGCGGGACCTACGCGGACGTCTTCCAGGCGCGCGGGACCGAGGCGCCCCGCGTCGTCTTCTTCACGCCCTTTCGCGACGGCGCCACCGTGCTGACGGCGAACTTCGCGCGCCCGGCCGTGACGTCGCCGCTCGTGCAGGCGGGCGGCCTCGCGAACGCGCGCGTCGAGGCGCAGCTCGCCGCGCACGAGGTGGCGGTGGAGCGCTTCGCCGCGGCGCACGGCACGCCGGCGGTCGCCACGACGCTGGAGGCCCGGCTCGGGGCGGCGCGGGCGTGGTACGAGGCCGAGGGCCGGCGCGAGCTCCGGCGGTCGAGCGCGATGGCGTTCGGGCTCGTGCTCTTCGCGGCGGTGCTCCTGGCGTCGGCCGTGAACATCCTCCTGGGCGGCGCTAGATAGCGATGAGGGAAAAACCATGCGATCTGCCACCTCGAGCGACGTCGTCTTCCTCGCCGCGAAGCGAACCCCGTTCGGGACCTTGGGGGGCACCATCAAGGACCTGTCGGCGACCGACCTCGGCGTCCACGCCGCGAAGGCGGCGCTCGCGCAGGCGGACGTCTCGCCCGAGCACGTCGGCCACGTCGTCTTCGGGAACGTGGCGCAGACCTCGTCGGACGCCATCTACCTCGCGCGCCACGTGGGGCTGCGGGCCGGCGCGCCGGTGAGCGCGCCCGCGCTCACCGTCAACAGGCTGTGCGGCTCCGGGTTCGAGGCGGTGGTCCAGGGCGCGCGGCTCCTCGCGGCCGGCGAGGCCGACGTCGTCCTCGTGGGCGGCACCGAGTCGATGAGCCAGGCGCCGCTCGTCCTGCGCGGCACGCGCTTCGGCTTCCCGCTCGGGAAGCCACCGCCGGTCGAGGACATGCTGTGGTCCGCGCTCACGGACAGCTACGCCGGCCTGCCGATGGCGATGACGGCGGAGAAGCTCGCCGAGCAGTACCGGATCGGCCAGGACGCGGTGGACGAGTACAGCGTCCTCTCGCAGAAGCGGTTCGCGGCGGCGCAGGAGGGCGGACGGCTCGCGCAGGAGATCGCTCCCGTCGACGTCGCGACGCGGAAGGGCACCGTCTCGTTCGCCCGCGACGAGCACCCGCGGCCCGACACGACGGTCGAGACCCTGCGGAAGCTGCCCAAGGTGTTCAAGAAGGACGGCGTCATCCACGCCGGCGCGGCGAGCGGCGTCTCCGACGGCGCGGGCGCGCTCGTCATGTCGACGCGCGCCTGGGCCGAGAAGCATGGCAAGCAGCCGCTCGCGCGCATCGTCAACTGGGGCTTCGCTGGCGTCGATCCGACGATCATGGGCATCGGGCCGGTCGCCGCCTTCAAGAACACGCTCGCCCGCGCCGAGGCGAAGCTCGGCGACTTCGACCTGTTCGAGGTGAACGAGGCCTTCGCGCCGCAGTACCTCGCCGTCGAGAAGGAGCTCGCGCTGCCGCGCGATCGTACGAACGTGGACGGCGGCGCCATCGCGGTCGGGCACCCCCTCGCCGCGAGCGGCGCCCGTATCACGATGCACCTCGTCTACGAGCTGCGCCGGCGTGGCGGGAGGTACGGGCTCGGTGGCGCCTGCATCGGCGGCGGGCAGGGGATCGCGGTCGCGCTCGAGGCCCTGTAACGCGATCGCGCGCGGTGAGGTTCTTGCGGGGGCGCCCCGGTCCCGGTACGTTCGTCCACGTGGAAGCCACCCCTGCGTTCACCGGACTCAAAGTCTTCTCGACGACGCTCGCGCGCGATCGCGAGGCGCTCTCCGATCGGATCACGAAGTGGATCCGCGACAACCCGCAGCTCGAGATCGTGGACCAGCTGGTGCGGCAGAGCTCCGACAAGGAGTTCCACTGCCTCAGCATCCTCTTCTTCTTCCGCGAGAGCGCCCGCTAGCGGGGGCCCCGGACGTGCCCGGCAGGCTGGCGAGTCCGCCCCGGCGCCCTTATGTTCCGCTCTGGCCAGATGCGCCCCGCCCGATCCATCGGTGAGGTCTTCACGTTCGGGGGACGGGTGCCCCCGACGGTCGGCGGTCTCATCAGCGCCATCGTCGCCGCGAGCCTGCTCGGCGCGCTCGGGCGCAACCTCGGCGTCGTCGAGCTGGCGGCGCTCGTCCCGGGGCACGTCTGGGACGGGCAGCTCTGGCGGCTCGTCACCTGGGTCTTCTTCGAGACCGATCCCCTCTCGCTGCTCTTCGGCGGGTTGACGCTGTACTGGTTCGGTCGCGACCTGTGCTTCGCCTGGGGCGCACGCCGGTTCCTCGCGACCTTCTTCGGCTTCGCCGTCGCCTCCGCGTTCGTGACATGCCTCGTCGCGCGGCTGGTCTGGCCGGCGCTCCTGGGCGGCGGCTGGACCGGATCGTGGCCGGTCATCTCGGCGCTCATCATCGCGTGGGCGATGATCTTCCCGGAGCGGCAGATCCTCTTCATGATGGCGCTGCCGATCTCGGGGAGAGCGCTGCTCTGGCTCACGCTCGGCGGCACCCTGCTCTACGCCGTCTTCGGGCGCGTCTACCTTTACGTGCCACACCTCTCCGCGCAGCTGCTCATGATCGCCTACGCGCGCGGCTGGTCGTTGCGCGGCTTCTGGCAGTCGCTCCGGATCAAGCAGTACGAGCGGCGCGCGCGCCGCCGGGCGAGCCACCTCAAGGTCGTGAAGAAGGAAGACCGCTGGCTCAACTGAGGCGTGGCCTCGCTCAGCTCACCGACACCTGCCGGACCGACGACCGGTACACCCAGATGCGAGCCGTGTGCGTCCGCGTGTCGGCTGGGATCATGAAGAAGCCGACGCGCTGCGGATCGTAGTCCGGGCTGTAACCCGCCACCTGGCGCCCGTCGCGGAAGGTGACGCGCACCTTCTTGCCCTCGGGCGAGGGCGGCTGCGCGCCGGCGGGCAACATGAAGAAGATCGCCTTGATCTGGTCGGCGGCGAGCGGCTCGAGCGCGCCGCCGGCCTGGGGCGCGAGGAGCACCTCGGGCGCGTCGAGCGTGAGGTCGCTCACGCTGCCGCGCTTCACCTGGCCGTCGGAGGTGTGGATGACGACGCGGTGGGTGCCGACGACGTAGCTCGACGGCTCAGGCCGCGCGGGCGGCTCGGGCTCGGGCTGCAGGTCGGCGAACTGCGGTATCTCCGCGTCCTCGTGCGGCGGCGCATCTTGCAGTTGTTCCGCGTACCGGCGCGGCTCGGTATCCAGCGGCGGCCGGGCGTCGTCCTGCCACTCCGCGGCATAGGGCGCGGCCGGCGGCTCGGTCAGCGCGGAGAGGGCGAACGGGGCAGGGGTCAGATCGAGGCTCACCGGCACGTCGGGGAGCGGCTCGAGCTCGGCGGCGGGCGCGCCGAAAGCATCGCCCGGCGGGTCGAGCGCAGGAGGCTCCGCGACGGGAGGCTCGATGGCTGGCTCCGGAAACAGGGCCGCCTCGGGCGCGGGCGCCTCGAGATCGTCGAGCGGCGACGGCTCGGCGACGGGCACCTCGATCACGTCCGTGCCCACCTCGATGATGTCCGCGTCGGTGATCTCCGCCAGCTCGACCGGCGGCGGCGGCTCGGGGGGCTCGCCGGGAGGTGCGTCGGCGGCGCCGGCCGCTGCGGCGGCGAACGCGAGGAACTCGCTCGGGCTCGCGATCGACGCCTGCGACCACGGCTCGGGCACGGGCGCGTCCGGCGTGCCGGGCTCACGGTCGCGAGGTCCGAGCTCGAGGGCGGGCGGCTCGGGCGGCGTCGCGGCGGGAAGGCCCCACATGGCGGTGGCGTCCGCCAGCGGGTCCGGCTCGTGCGGCTCCACCTCGAAGGCGGCGAGGTCGACCGCGTGGTCGCCGTTCGGAACCGCCTGCTCCATCCAGGAGCCGAGGTCCGGCGACGCCGCGCCCTCGACCGGCGCGCGGAGATCGAGGTCGAGCGGCGAGAGCGGGATCGGCGGCTGCGCCGCGGCGGGCTCGGGCGCGGCCACGGTAGGCTCCGGCACGCCCTCGAGCTCGTCGCCGAGCGCGAGGTCGATCGAGACGTCGGCGCCCGGGACGTCGGCCGTCGGCGCCTCCGCGCCGAGCTCGAACGGCGGCAGCTCGGGGGAGGCCGCGGCGGGCTCGGCCGGAGCCGCGAAGCCTTCGCTGAAGGAACCTCCGCTCGCGAGCTGCAACGCGTCGAGCAGATCGCTGCCCTCACCGCCGGGCCAGCCGGCGGGCGTCACGTGCTGGAACTCGGCCGCGCCCGGGTGCGCCGCGCCCGCGGCGGCGGAGCGCGCGCCGAGATCCCACATCGACGTCGCGCCGTCGAGCGATGCGGGCGCCTCCGCCTCCTCGCCGTCGGGCGCATACGAGGGCGTGGCGACCGGCGCATCCCATGTCGCCGCGAGCGACGGTTCCGGCGCTTCCCACGGCGCGTCGAGCGGCACGCTCCCCGCCGCGGGAGCTCCGGGCTTGGCGATCGCGGCGGTGTCCTCCCCGGACGCATACGCCGCATCCTGGTCCCAGGGCGCGCCCTCCACCGCCTGCCCGGCGTCCTGCGCGGCCGCAGGAGCATCGTACGGGGCGGCAGCGTCCTGCTGCGCGGCGCCCTCCTCTCGTGCCGACTGCGCCCAGTGCGCCGCCACGTCGGCCGGGGTCCAGCCCTGCTCGGCGTACCAGGCGGCCCAGGCGGCGGCGTTGGGGTCGCTCGGATCGAGGCCGTACGCGGCAGGGTCGGCCGCGGCTGGCGCGTACGCGCCCTGGTCATCGCCATGCGGAGCCGCGCCGGCGGCGCTGGCCCAGCCGCTCGGGTCGTAGGCGAGCGGAGCAGCGGGGTCGAGCTCCGCGAGGACCGAGGCCGCGGCGGCGTTCACGTCGAAGCCGCCGCACGGCGCCAGACCGGCCGAGAGGTCGGCGGCGCGCGCCTCCTCGTCCGGTGTGAGGCCGGCCGTGAGCCGCTTCTCCTCGAGGAGGCGGAGCTCGTTTGCTTGGCTCTCGGAATCGGACATTGGTTCCTTGACGCGGAGAAGACGCCGAGGCGCCGCGGGAAGACGGCCCGATATTACCGCGCCCCCGGCGTTCGACAAATGGCGGCGGCGGGGTGCGGCTTGAAATCACGGGGGCGGCGGGCCATGTATGCACCCCGCCGTGCCTGCCCGACCGCCCGAGAGCTCGCCTGCTCGCCCGCGCTTCCTGCCCACGACGCGCGAGGAGATGCGCGCGCGCGGCTGGGACGCGCTCGACGTGCTCCTCGTCGTGGGTGACGCCTACGTGGACCACCCGAGCTTCGGCACCGCCGTCATCGGGCGCGTGCTCGAGGCGCAGGGGCTCCGGGTCGGGATCGTGGCGCAGCCCGACTGGCGGTCTCCCGCCGACGTCGCGCGGCTCGGCAAGCCGCGCCTCTTCGTCGGGGTCGCCTCGGGCGCGATGGACTCGATGGTGAACCACTACACGGCGCACAAGCGGCGCCGCTCGGACGACGCCTACACGCCCGGCGGCGCCGCCGGCAAGCGCCCGGACCGCGCGGCCACGGTCTACGCGCGGCTCGCCCGCGAGGCCTTCGGCGACGCGACGCCCATCGTGGCGGGCGGCGTGGAGGCGTCGCTCCGGCGCATCGCGCACTACGACTACTGGGACGACCGCGTCCTGCCCTCGCTCGCGGTGACGAGCGCCGCGGACCTCATCGTGTACGGGCAGGGCGAGCGCCCCATCCTCGACATCGCGCGCCGCCTCGCGGCGGGCGAGGACGTGTGCGGCCTCACGGACGTGCCCGGCACCGCGCTCGTGCCGAAGGACCTCGCGCTGGCGACCCTCGAGGGGCGCGCCCGTGGCGTGCTGGCGCTGCCGTCGTACGAGGAGGTGCGCGGCGACAAGAAGACGTTCGCGCTCTTCTCGAAGCTCTACCACCTCGAGCACAACCACTCGAACGCCCGCGTGATGACGCAGCGCCACGGCGCCGGGCCCGGCGCGAAGGTGGTGGTGGTGAACGAGCCGGCGCCGCCGCTCACGACCGAGGAGCTCGACCGCATCTGCGAGCTGCCCTTCGCGCGCGACGCGCACCCGTCCTACGGCGGCGCCCACATCCCGGCGCTGGAGCAGATCCGCTGGTCGATCCAGATCCTGCGCGGCTGCAGCGCGGGCTGCTCCTTCTGTTGCATCACCGAGCACCAGGGCCGGGACGTCACGAGCCGCTCGGAGGCGAGCATCCTGCGCGAGATGCAGGCCATGGCGGAGCGCTCCGACTTCCGCGGCACCGTCACCGACCTCGGCGGCGCGACGGCCAACATGTGGCAGATGTACTGCTCGAGCGAGGAGGCGCACTCGAAGTGTAGACGGCTCTCCTGCGTCTACCCGAGCGTCTGCCCCTTCTGGGTGGCCGACCACGGGCCGCTCGTGCAGCTCTATCGGAAAGCGCGTCAGGTGAAGGGCGTGAAGCACGTCTTCGTCGGCTCGGGCGTGCGCTACGACCTCGCCCACCACGACGAGGCGAACGGGCAGGCGTACCTGAAGGAGCTCATCGGGCACCACGTCTCCGGGCAGCTCAAGGTCGCGCCCGAACACGCCGCGCCCGACGTCCTCCGCGTCATGAAGAAGCCGGGGATCGAGGAGTTCGAGCGCTTCCGCGGCGAGTTCCAGCGCTACTCGAGGGAGGCGGGGAAGGAGCAGTACCTCGTCCCCTATTTCATCAGCTCGCACCCTGGGTGCAGCCTGAAGGACGCGGTCGAGCTCTATGAGTACCTCGAGAAGAACGGCTGGCGGCCGCAGCAGGTGCAGGACTTCACGCCGACCCCGATGACGCTCGCGTCCGACATCCACTGGTCCGGCTACCACCCGCTCACCGGCAAGCCCGTGCACGTCGTGCGCGACATGCACGAGAAGAAGATGCAGAAAGCGCTCCTGCGCTGGGCCGATCCGGAGCAGCGCCCGCTGGTGGAGGAGGCGCTGCGACGCACCGGGCGGCTGCGCCCCGGCGAGCGGCTCCGGCTGCGGGGCGTCCCCTGGAAGCGCAACGCGGGACGTCGGCCCGACCCGGGGCTCCGCCGTGGTCCGGCGCGTGGCCGCAACTAGATTCCCGCTGTGCACGCGCTCCTGCTCGCGCTCGCCCTCGGCATGACCGCCGCGAAGCCCACCTACGTCGCCCTCGGAGACTCGACCGGCGTCGGCGTGGGCGCGCGCCGAGGCGGCGGCTACCCCGCCAGGCTCACCGCGCGGCTGGCCCGTGCGGGGCAGCCGCTCCGGCTCGTGA
>WNGF01010402.1_pt1 | contig 17254 bp, 15 predicted proteins | sample 5400641 | NCBI WGS metagenome assembly WNGF01 (sample SAMN13153371, study PRJNA577476) | soil metagenome | isolation source: 80 cm soil or saprolite under grassland replicate 2 | place: USA:California | collected 2016-06-15
AAAGCATCAGGCGAACGTCGTGACGCGCTCGAGCGCGAGCTCGCCGAGCTGCGCGAAAAGTCGAACGCCATGAAAGCTCAATGGCAGATGGAAAAGGAAACGCTGGGCTCCGTCGGCAAGATCAAGCAGCAGCTCGAGGAAGCGAAAACCCAGGCCGAGCAGGCAACGCGTGCTGGGGACCTCGGGAAAGCAGCCGAGATCACGTACGGTACGATTCCGCAGCTCGAGCAGAAGCTCCGCGATACCGAGAAGCAGCTCGCCAGCAGGCAGGAAGGCGGAATACGGTTCCTTAAGGAAGAGGTGACGGCTGATGACGTCGCCGAAATTGTTGCCCGATGGACCGGCATTCCGGTCTCGCGAATGATGGAAGGCGAGCGCGAGCGCCTCACGCGTCTCGAAAGTGTTCTCGCGAGCCGGGTAATCGGGCAGACGGAGGCAGTGCAGGCAGTATCCAACGCGGTTCGCCGTTCACGGGCCGGGCTCCAGGATCCCAACCGTCCGATCGGCTCGTTCATTTTCCTTGGCCCAACAGGCGTCGGAAAGACCGAGACGGCCCGTGCTCTTGCCGAATTCCTTTTTGACGCTGAGCATGCCATGGTGCGCATCGACATGTCGGAGTACATGGAGAGGCACGCGGTGGCGCGGCTGATCGGTGCACCACCGGGATACATCGGATTCGAGGAGGGCGGCCAGCTCACCGAAGCGGTGCGACGACGGCCCTATTCGGTGGTTCTCTTCGACGAGATCGAGAAGGCGCACCAGGACGTCTTCAACATTCTTCTGCAGATACTGGATGACGGTCGGCTCACCGATTCGCAGGGGCGAACGGTCGATTTCAAGAACACCGTCATCATCATGACGTCGAACATCGGCGGCGCGTACATCCTCGAGCGAGGGACTCGAGACTGGGAGGCGGCCGAGCGCGAGGTGACGAGCGCGCTGAGACAGCACTTCCGTCCGGAGTTTCTCAATCGCGTCGACGACATCATCGTCTTCCGTCCCCTCGGCGAAGCAGAAATCGAGCACATCATCGGGCTGCAGCTCAAACGGCTCGAGAAGCTTCTCGGAGAGCGAAAGCTTCAGATCGAGCTGACGCCCAAAGCGCGGCACTTCCTCGCCAAGGAGGGCTACGACCCCGCGTTCGGTGCGCGACCGCTCAAGCGTGCCATCCAGCGTCTGGTTCAGAACCCACTGGCACTTGCTGTTCTCGAGGGGCGATTCCTCGAGGGCGATCGCATCAAAGTCGACCTCGACGACAGCGGCGAGCTCGTCTTCCTCAACGTTCCCGCCGAATCAGCTGAGGACGCCACGGAAGTCGACGCCCAGGCACTGGCCGGAGCAGGCTCCGACCGCTGACAGCTCCCGTGGTAGGCGGGCCTCTTCCCGCGATAGGCCGCTCCGCTACAGATGAGCGGTTCATGCATAATGCGCTGATGATCGCCGACTTTGGTATCCGGCAGAATGAGGTACCAATCGGCGCCATCATTGTGCGTGAGGGATCGATAGTGTCAGCGGCGAACAATCGCACGGTTCGCGATCAGGACGCTACCGCTCACGCCGAGCTGCTCGCGATCCGCGAAGCTTGCGAACACCTCGACCGGTGGCGACTCGACGACTGCACTCTCTACGTGACCCTCGAGCCGTGCGCAATGTGCGCGGGAGCGATCGTCCTCGCACGCATTGCGCGCGTGGTATTTGGGGCGTGGGACGAGAAAGCCGGGATGGCAGGGTCGGTTGGAGATCTGCTGCGCCACCCTCGGCTCAATCATCGTCCGGAGGTGCAGGGCGGCGTTCTGGCTGATGAATGTGCGAGGATGTTGACTGGTTTCTTCGAGGAAAAACGCGCCGAAATGCTGTGACCGGTCGCGTTGTTTCACACACATCGTCCGGCTAACTTTCGTGACCCCCAGGACAGGTGGCCGAGTGGTTGAAGGCACCGGTCTCGAAAACCGGCATACCGGTGACCCCGGTATCGAGAGTTCGAATCTCTCCCTGTCCGTAATAATCCGATGAGGATTCTCCTGGAACCGAATTAAAAAAAGGGCCTCCACTCGGAGGCCCTTTTGCTTGAATGGCGAGAAGCTATCGATAGTAGACCACGACATTGCCACCGGGTTGCACGTCGAGAGCCAGCACTCGCGTTAAATCGACGTTGGCTGCGGTGAGCGATTGCATGACGACGGTGTTCGAGCCGAGCGCTGACTGAAGCCGGGTAATGTCGGCGCCGAATTTCGTGAACAGGTTGTTGAGAACCGGCGTGTTGCCCTTATCCAGAATGGTAGCCGCGTTAACGAGCTGGACCTCGCGAGTGGTGAGCCCGGCGATCGCGTTGAGTGCAGCGAGTTGAGCACTGATGCTGTTGACGGCGCCGATGAGCGCCGAGACGGACCCTTGGGATGACCGACTTTGCGCTCGCGCGACTACTGGCGCGGCAGCGAGAAGCAGCGCGCCTGCGATTGCGAGCCGGAATCCGACGGAAATGCGTTTCATGGAATCTCCTGGTACAGCTGAGGGCGCGGGTGAATCTGCGCCTACCGAAAACTAATGGATTCGGACGCGATTTTGGTGCCTTACGCTCGTGATTTTACACCTGATTCTGGAGGAGTTTCCGGGAACTTTTCGCCTACCCCGGAGTAGCCGCGAAAGCAGCCTGGCTCGTTCTTTGTATTTTCCTCAGGAAGCGCTTAGAATCCGTGAGCCTCGTAGGGGGCGCCGATTCTGGCGCTGTTTTTTTGTTTTCGGGGCTGGAACGATGTCGGGACGGGTGGCCGAGTGGTTTAAGGCGCACGCCTGGAAAGTGTGTGTACGTTAATAGCGTACCGTGGGTTCGAATCCCACCCCGTCCGTAGTGACTCGCTTGATGCCAGGGTGGTGATGTTCGATCCGCTGGAAACGCTGACTGCGAAGCTCCGTGGCCGGTACAACATCGGTCGAGAGCTCGGCCGCGGAGGCATGGCGACCGTTTATCTCGCTCACGATGTCAGGCACGACCGTGACGTCGCGTTGAAAGTTCTCCGCCCCGATCTGGCAGTTGGCGCCGACCGCTTTCTCCGCGAGATAAAAATGGCAGCTCGGCTGCGTCATCCACACATCCTGCCGGTTCACGACTCCGGCGAGGTGGATGACCTGCTGTTCTACGTGATGCCGTACATCGCCGGACCGTCACTGGAGGATCGGCTCGCCCAGAAGGAACCGCTCACGGTTCGAGAGACCCTTGTGATTGCGGCGGAAGTGGCCGAGGCTCTCGATTACGCGCACCGGCTCGGTGTTGTTCATCGTGACATCAAGCCCGCGAATATTCTGCTCGACGAAGGGCACGCAGTCGTGACCGATTTCGGAATTGCGCGTGCCCTCCGAAACCGCGGAGATGCACGTCTCACTCACGCCGGTCTTGTCGTCGGTACGCCAGCTTACATGAGTCCGGAGCAGAGCTCCGGCGAGAACGAAATCGATGGGCGCAGCGACCTTTATTCGCTGGGATCCGTACTCTTTGAGGCGCTTGCCGGCGTCCCGCCGTTCCGCGGATCGAATCCGATGGCGATCATGTCGGCGCGCCTTTCCTCGTCGGCTCCACGTCTTCGCTCGCTCGCCCCGAACATTTCTCCGGAGATTGACGAAGCCGTCGCACGCGCCCTGGCGATGGATCCGTCGCAGCGATTCTCCAGCGCAGCGCAGATGGCCGCGGTTCTGCGCGAGCTCGCGTCATCGCCGCGGACATCGGGCCATTCTCGCGCGGTCGAACCAGTGCCGGCGTCCATCGCAGTTCTGCCGTTTTCCAATCTGAGTGCGGATCCCGAGAACGAGTACTTCGCCGACGGGATTACCGAAGAAATCATCAACGCGCTGGCGAAACTGGATGGGCTGCGCGTCGCTTCACGAACGTCGGCGTTCGCGTTCAAGGGACACGAGGCCGATGTTCGGCGGATCGGGGACCAGCTGAACGTCTCGACAGTTCTCGAAGGCAGTGTCCGAAAGGCTGCCAACCGTCTGCGCGTCACCGCACAGCTAATCGGAGTTCGCGACGGCTATCAGATGTGGTCGGAGCGGTTCGATCGGGAGTTGCACGACATTTTCGCAATCCAGGACGAGATCGCGCAAGCGATCGTTGGCGCGTTGAAGGTAAAGCTCGCGCCACAGTCCGATCCACGACTCGTCAAGGCGCATACCGCGAATCTCGAGGCATACAATCTCTTCCTCGAGGGCCGTTATCACTGGAACAGGCGCGGTGAATCACTTGTCAAGGCCGCGAAGTGCTTCGAAAGCGCGGTCGAGCTGGACCCGCGATTCGCTCTCGCGCACGCATCACTCGCGGATACGTACAATCTGATCGGGTGGTACCGGATGGAGCGTCCGGCTGAGGCGTTCCCCAAGGCAAAGGCATCAGCGGCGCGAGCGCTGGAGCTCGACGGCTCCCTCGCGGAGGCCCACACATCGCTGGCCTTCGCGCTGATGAACTTCGATTGGGATTGGGCCCAGTCGGACGCAGAGTTCCGCCGCGCGCTCGATCTCAATCCCGGCTATCCAACCGCGCATCACTGGTATGCCGAATTCCTGATGTCGCGGGGGCGCACCAGGGACGCCGTCGAAGAGGCGCGCAAGGCGCAGGAGCTGGATCCGCTTGGCCTGATCATCAACACCGTCAAGGGGATGGCCCACTACTTCGACCGCGACTTCAGCTCCGCGATCAATGAGTGCCGCCGAACCCTGGCGATGGACAAGAATTTCACTCCCGTCATGATCTGGCTCGGCCTCGCTCACCTGCTGCGGGGCGAGTTCGACGTGGCCATAGCAGTGTTCGAAGATGAGAGGCGTCAGGCCGGCGAGCTTTCCACTACGGATGCGTTTCGAGGTGTCGCCCACGCGCGGGCGGGCCGATACGGGGAGGCGGAAGCGATACTGACCGAATTACGTGAGCGAAGTAGTCACCGCTACGTTTCAGCGTTCGATACGATGCTTCTCGAGGAAGCGCTGACCCGCCACGACGCCGCAATTGCGGAGCTCCAGCGTGCCGTGGATGAAAGGTCGGTGTGGCTCGTGTGGATGCGTCACGATCCATTGCTCGATGGGATGCGAAGTCTCCCCGGCTTCGCGACCGCGAGCGATGCCGTGGCACTGGGCGCGAGACAATGACCGTGGAGCTCCCGATCTCGATAGATGACGCCCGCGCTGCACGCCGCCGTATCGCACCGTTTTTGAATGCGACACCGCTTCGGGAATACAAGGAGCTGAACGATCTGTTGGGCGGAGGGATTCGCGTTCTGGTGAAGCACGAGAATCATCAGCCGACTAATGCCTTCAAGGTGCGTAACGGCCTGGCGGCGATCACCGCGCTCGACGAAGAGCAGCGGAAGCGCGGTGTGGTGTGCGGTACGCGAGGCAATCATGGCCAGGGTGTGGCGTTCGCGGGACAAAAACTCGGTGTGCCCGTCACGGTAGTCGTACCGCATGAAAACAGTTCCGAGAAGAATTCGGCGATGCGGAGTTTCGGTGCGCGGGTGATCGAGTGTGGCGAGGATTACGATGCGGCCGTCGCCGAGTCGGAGCGGCTGAGCCGCGACGAAGGATTGACGGTAATCCATTCAACGAACGATTCGTCGGTGCTCGCCGGAGCGGCAACTATCACGCTTGAGGTTGTGGAGCAGGCGGAGGCGTTGGACGCAATGGTGATCGCTGTCGGCGGCGGCTCTCAGGCAGTTGGCGCCATGGCCGTACTTCAGGCGCTCCGGCCGGCGGTGGCGGTGTACGGAGTGCAGGCCGAGGGAGCTCCCGCCATCTACGAATCATGGAGGGCAGGAAGGCCCATTGGGCGAATCCCGCCGCGCACAATCGCCGATGGAATCGCAACGGGAAGCAGTTACGATCTGACATTTCCAGCATTGCGGGCAGGCCTCGCCGGGTTTGTTCTCGTAAGCGACGACGAGATTATCGACGCGATGCGAACGATGATTCAGTGCACGCACAATCTTACCGAACCGGCTGGAGCGGCGGGACTCGCCGGCGCTGCCAAGCTGCGCAAGGAGCTCGAGGGGAAAACCGTCTGCGTCATTCTCTCCGGGGCCAACGTTGATGGAGTTACGCTCAGGCGCTGCGTAGTCGGTTAGGGCGCACGGATGGAAAGTGTGTGTGCGTTAATAGCGTACCGTGGGTTCGAATCCCAGTCCGTCCGTTGCCTCGCACCCCGCGTGGAATCGCGCGGGGGTTTTCATTTTCGCCCGCCGGCCGTTAACGAGGAAATCCCGAGAAGACGAACCGATACCCCGGGATCGACGCGTCCCACACTGCTTCGAACTTCGTCGGAAAGTAAATCGCCGGATCGACACCTGGCGGCGTCACCAGTGGAAGCGTGAACGATTTCTTCTCCAGCAGCATGGTTCTCGCGACCATCGGCTCGAAGAAAATCGGTTTCGCATTGTAGTAGCCCAGCACCATCGTGCCGTTGAATGGCGTAGTGGCGTCAAAGTCAGCCGTAGTGACCGAGTGCATTCCCATCCCCGCAACGCAGAGTCCAGTGAGGAACCCGATCCCCGGAATGTCCATATCACGTAGCACGTACCCGGACGCAAGGGCCTCCGGCTTCGTCTTATTGGCGCAGTCAATCGTCTTTCGTGAGCTGTCGCTGATCGTGTAGAAGTGGAAGTCGTAGTGGGGAGTCAGGAAAGGCTTCGGCGGATGGCCGTGCTCCTCCCAGTAGAACGTGAGATGGTCGATGCCCGTCGCGGCGCGGGCTTCTGCCGGGAATGCCACGACTGCCGCTGCGACCGGTGGCCAGACCATCTGCGTGTTCACTGGTGAGTTCTCGATCGCGGCCAGTGGCACCGTTGCTCCAACAGCTACGATCCTGGATCCCGAGGCATCAGCCCATGTACACATTGGGGCGCCATACGCCGTCTGGCAGGGTCCTTCTATTCGTCTTGTAGCCAGCGCTGCCGTCTGAACGTGCGCGGTGCAGCCGACGGCGACTGAACAGCAAAGGGAGATGTAAAGCGAAATCTTTGAAGTCATTCCTGTACCTCGGTCATGACAACCGACACGCCGGCAGACCCATTGCCCCTCCCGCGGGCTGCAGAAGTGCCGTTGGCCGCGAAGGGAATTCGCGCGGCCAAACTCGGCCTCGGGACCAATTTGATTCTCGCCGTCGTCAAACTCATCGCCGGAATCGTTGGAAACACATACGCTCTTGTCGCTGATGCCGTCGAATCGACTGCCGATGTCTTTGCGTCAGTTGTCGTTTGGGGCGGACTGCGTGTCGCGAGCAGAAATCCGGACGAGGAGTATCCATTCGGTTACGGAAAGGCGGAAGCGCTCGCCGCTGCGACGGTCGCGGTAATGCTCGTCGGAGCTGCGATCGGCATTGCCTTCGAGGCCGTGCGCGAGATACGAACGCCGCATCACACTCCTGCAGCCTGGACACTTCTCGTTCTCGTGTCCGTCCTGCTCATCAAGTACATCCTCTTTCGGCGCACCCGCGCAGTTGGTGCAGCTGTCCACAGCACCGTCGTGAAAGCGGACGCGCTTCATCATTTGAGCGATGCGTTTACCTCTGCCGCAGCGTTCATCGGAATCTCCATCGCTCTGATCGGCGGACCTGGATGGGAGCAAGCCGACGACTGGGCGGCGCTTTTCGCGTCAGGTATCATCGCCTATAACGGCGTGCTGCTCGTCCGGCCGGCGCTTCACGACCTGATGGATAGAATGCCCGGCAGTGAGATCGTCGCGCCGGTTCGCGCAGCGGCTGAATCGGTTCCCGGTGTGCGTGCGGTCGAGAAGCTCACCGTCCGAAAAGCTGGATTGGTCTATCACGTGGACATCCATGTCCAGGCCGATCCGGGAATGACTCTGCGCGATGCGCACAACCTGAGCGGCGCCGTCAAGGCGGCCATCAAGTCCCATGTGCCTCGAGTACTCGGCGTACTGGTACACATGGAGCCGTATCAGGCGGAATCGATGAGATAATTCGCGCGCTCGACTTGCTAGGGCAGGGTTGTTGCCCTGTGGTCAAACATGATTCACTTCGGGCCCGCGGGATGGCACTACAAGGACTGGGCTGGAATCGTCTATCCTGATCCGAAGCCCAAAGACTTCGATCCGCTCGCTTTTCTCGCCCGCTACTTCACCACCATCGAGATCAACTCCACCTATTACCGGCCAGCGGCTGCGACAACAGCGCGGAAATGGGTCGCTCGAGTCGAGGGTTATCCGAAATTTTGTTTCACGGCCAAGCTATGGAAGCGATTCACTCACGAACGTGGCACCGCGTGGTCGGCGAGCGAAGCGCGCGAGGTGCGCGCAGGAATGGATCCGCTCCATGAAGCCGGAAAGCTGGGTGCCGTGCTCCTCCAGTTTCCGTGGTCATTCCGGAGAACCGACGAGAATCGGGAATGGCTCGACGATCTATCCAGGACGTTCAGTCGTTACCCGCTCGTCCTCGAGGTCCGACACGAGTCCTGGAATACACCGGAGTTCTATCAGGAGCTTGCCGAACGCAGCATTGGATTCGTGAACATCGATCAGCCGCTCTTCCACAAGAGCATCCGGCCGAGCGCAACGGTGACGAGCCGGGTTGGCTACATCAGAGTTCATGGACGGAATTACAAGGAGTGGTTTCGAAAGAATGCCGGGGTGGAGGCGCGATACGACTATCTCTACTCAAAGAAGGAGCTCGAGCCATGGGCCGAGCGCGCGAAGGAAGTCGCATCCGAGGCCAGTGACACGTACGTCGTCACCAACAACCATTACAAGGGTCAGGCTGCCGCAAACGCGCTGATGCTCAAGGCGCTGGTGGAAAAGAAGCCTGCGTCTTCACCACCGGAGCTGTTCGAGCATTTTCATAAGCCTCTGTCGGGACTGGCAATCCCCGATACGGACTCTAGCTCGCCGGCGGCTGCAAAAGCCGCGAAAGCAGGGAAGCGCTAGGCGGCCTTGAGCGCCTGGCCGATCTGCGTCAAAGACTGGCGCGCATCACCGAACAGCATTCTCGTCCGTTCGTGATAGAAGAGCGCGTTGTCGATTCCGGCGAAGCCGTGTCCCATGCTGCGCTTGAGAACTATCACGTTGCGGGCCCGGTCGACGTCCAGTATCGGCATTCCGTAAATGGGACTTTTCGGATCGTCGCGCGCGGCCGGGTTCACCACGTCGTTTGCGCCTACTACGAGAACTACGTCAGTCTGAGCGAACTGACCGTTCACCTGATCCATCTCGAGGAGCTGGTCGTACGGAACGTTAGCTTCGGCTAGAAGGACGTTCATATGTCCGGGCATTCTCCCGGCGACGGGATGAATCGCGTACTTCACGTCGACGCCGCGCTTCTCGAGATCGGTTGCCAGCTCGCGCACCGTGTGCTGTGCTTCCGCCACAGCAAGGCCGTACCCAGGCACTATCACGACGTTGCGCGCATACGCGAGCGCGATCGCCGTATCCTCGGCGGTAGTTTGCTTGACTGTTCGCGGCAGAACGAATTCGCGAGTCACCGGGTCTACGTTTCCCGCTCCGAATGCCCCGAACAGGACGTTGCCAACGGAGCGATTCATCGCCTTGCTCATGAGCAGCGTCAGCAGAGTCCCCGACGCTCCTACGAGTACACCGGCGACAACAAGCATCTGATTGTGAAGTACGAATCCGGTTAGCGCGGCTGCCAATCCAGTGAGTGAATTCAGGATCGAGATAACGACCGGCATGTCGCCGCCGCCGATCGGAAGCACGAACAGCGCACCGAGTCCGAGCGCGAGCGCGAACACCAACCAGAGCGCGCCGGATCCACCGGACCCACTGACAATCACCGCGCCGACGAGAACGATTCCGAGAAGCAGCGCCGCGTTGATTACACGCTGAAGAGGGAACTGAATCGGCTTTCCGGGAAGCAGCTCTTGAAGCTTACCAAATGCGATCAGGCTGCCGGTGAAAGAGATGGCGCCGATTGTCGTACCCAGAACGATAGAAGCGGACTCGCCGGCCCCGACCGCGTCGCCTGCGCCTTGAATACGGAGAAACTCCGCGACTGAGACCAATGCCGCCGTCGCGCCTCCCATACCATTGAACAGGGCAACCATCTGCGGCATCGCAGTCATCTGCACGGTGCGCGCGAAATAGATCCCGATCCCCGCGCCGATTACCATCCCGGCAATGATCGTCCAGAAGGAGAGGATCTGCCGGTCGAGGAGCGTTGCGGCGAGCGCCAGCGTCATTCCTACCGCCGCGAGTCGATTGCCCGATCGTGCAGTTGCGGGGGAGCTCAACCGTTTGAGACCAAAGATGAACATCACCGCCGCCACGATGTAGCTCGAGGCGATCAGCGACTCCCGGACGTCAAGCATCCTTCTTCTCGTCGTCGACGTTTCGCCGCTTGAACATCTCGAGCATCCGGTCGGTAACGACGAAGCCGCCGAAAACGTTCGCGGCCCCGAAAACCACCGCAATGAAGCCGAGGGCGTGAAGCAGCGGAGTGTTCGCTGCGCCGGCAATGAGCATCGCTCCAAGTACCACGATGCCGTGAATTGCGTTCGTGCCTGACATTAGTGGAGTGTGCAGCACCGACGGCACACGGGAGATTACTTCGAAGCCGACGAAGATCGCCATGATGAAGACGTAGATGCCTAGCACAAGCTCCGGACTCATGACGGCGATTCCACGGCGAGCTCGTTCGGTCCGCGCGCCTCTTCCACGGTTGCCGGCACTGGCATTTCCGCGGTCGTCAAGCCGAGTCGCTCTCGAATTCCGCGGTTACGTATATCGCCGTCGGCAGTGACGCAGACGGCGTCTATGATGTCGTCTGCGAAGTTCAGCTCCAGCGACCCCTTCGGCGCGAGCAGCGAGATGAACGCGGCGATGTTTCGCGCGTACATCTGGCTCGCGTGATACGCCAGATCACTGGATATGTGCAGCGGGGCGACGATCGTCACGCCGTGCGCCTCCACGGTTTCCCCTGGTCGCGACAGCTCGCAATTTCCGCCCTGCTCGCCGGCAAGGTCGACGATTACGGCGCCGGGCTTCATCTCGCGGACAGTCTGTGCGGTGACGAGAACCGGCGCGCGCTTTCCCGGTACAAGTGCAGTGGTGATTATCACGTCCGCCTCTCTCGCCCGGTCGCGAATCAGGTCCATCTCACGTTGCATGTGCTCATGTCGCAGCTCCCTGGCGTATCCTCCGGAATCCTGCGCTTCTTCGGCGGCCACGTCGAGCTCGATGAACCGCGCTCCGAGACTCTTCACCTGCTCCTTCACCACGGGCCTCGTGTCGAACGCCTCGACGACTGCACCGATACGGCGAGCAGTCGCGATTGCCTGAAGTCCTGCCACACCGGCTCCGATGACGAGTACGCGCGCCGGCCGCACCGTTCCCGCGGCGGTCATGAGCATCGGAAAGAATTTCTGGAGCGTGCTGGCGGCAATGAGGACTGCCTTGTAACCGGCGACCGTGCTCTGTGATGACAGGGCGTCCATCATTTGCGCTCGCGATGTGCGGGGCACGAGCTCCATTGCAAACGATGTCACACGCCTCTCCGCGATCTGCCGGAAGAACGACGGGTCTCCAGCCGGCTGCAGCAATCCGACAAGCGCCGAACCTGGCCGCAACGCCGAGATCTCATCAGTCGCAGCGCTTCCGCCGCGAAGCGGGCGTTGGACCTTCAGGACGAGATCCGCGTCTGAGTAAAGCGTGAGCGGGCTGTCGACGAGCGACGCACCGGCGGACTCGTAAGCCTCGTCCGTAAATCCCGCGCGACGTCCCGCACTCCTTTCGATGCTGACCGTGTTGCCCGCTTTCAGGAGCTGCGGAACTACTTCCGGTACGAGAGCGACCCGCTTCTCGCCTGTCGCCAGCTCGCGTGGAACACCGATATGCATCGCGGAAAACATATCCGTCATCAGTGGGGCGATGCTACTGCTCGGGGGGGTCCCCCTGGCCAAGATTAACCACCGAGACACCGAGGCCACTACGGTGGTTAATCCTGGCCAGTGATTCGGTGGTCAATCCTGGCCAGAGCCAACGCCCAAATCCATAAGGCGGAATGCACGATCCATTGCATTATGCCACGGAATTCGCTCACCAACAGCAAGCCACCTGAATTCTCAACTCGCGTGGTCGCAACGGCTTACCTCATCGCGAGTGGTTTGGCCCAGTCGCTGCCTTACCGTGGTCGGACAGCGCCGGAGATTTCCCCCCGCCGACGCTCGAAGCGCGTACTCAGTCCCCCATTATCAGGAAGGCAAATGAAGCGCAATAGAAAGGGTTTCACGCTGATCGAGCTTCTCATCGTGGTCGTCATCATCGGCATTCTTGCCGCGATCGCGATTCCGAAGTTCGCAAACACCAAGGAGAAGGCTTACGTCGCGTCGATGAAGGCTGACCTCCGCAACCTCGCCACGTACGAGGAGAGCTACGCCGTCGACAGCGCCGGGCAGTACTTCTCCGGCAACGGCACGGCGCAGGGCTTTAGCCCGTCGCAGAACGTGACGGTGACGGCTACCGCGATTGCCGGCCCGCCCGCCAACTGGACGGCGGTTGCGTCGCATCTGCTGACGAATAAGACCTGCAACACGTCTGCGCAGGGTCTCATCACCTGCACCTGATGCACTGAAGTAGCAGCATGTAACACAAGCCCGCCGGAACCTGGGACCGGCGGGCTCTTTTTTTGTTCGCCATCAGCAAAAAACCGATTTTTTCTGTTGCCACGACGCGAGCCACGCTTATCTTGCGTCAGCCCAGCCATGGGCTCGCCGCCTACCCGCGAGCGTGACTTTCTGGCTGTGCTATCCGTCCATATGATACATCCGTATTCCGGCACGTCGCTGCCGGCCGAACCAATTTCCGGCAAACCCGTCGAAAGGCGGGGACGCAAAGCCACGAGGCTAAAACCCACCTTAGGGTATGGGTCATGCCAGTCGGGCTACCGCAGAGACATCTGATGAACGCTCTCGGTCGAGTTGTGTCCGCCTGCGCGGCACCGATCCTTGCGGCTTCGGTCGCAGTCCTATCCTTGCCCGCGCCGTCTATCGCGCAGGTAAAGGTCAATCCCGACGTCGCCGCACTCGCCCGCCTGCCAGTCGTCGACAGCACCAGTCTTCGCGCAGTGGTCGGTCGCCTTGCCGGAAAGAGTGGCAAGCTGCTCGCGGCATTTGTCACTCCGCCACGCCCGATTGCTCTGCCTGTCTTCTCCGGCAACATCCGATATACCACGAGGGCCCTGCCGCCGATTCAGGAAGTGAATGGAGCGAGCCGCATCGGTCACTTCTCGTTGATCACGATGCGCTCTTTCGCCGAGAAGATCGCAGGTTGGGTGAACGGCTATCATGTTGGATACTGGCCAGAGGAGAAGGGGCATCTCCGGTCGGACGCTTATGGAAATCCCGAGGGCTTCATCGAGGTCACGCCGCAGAATCAGGATCTCCGGCTGTCACAGCACTTTCGTCTGCGCGATTTCCTGACCCACGATCAGGAAGATGTCTGGCCCAAGTACATCGTTCTTCGTGAGCCCCTCATCGACAAGCTCGAGCTCGTCATTCAGGATTTGGAAGACCGAGGCATACCGGCAGCGCAGATGCGCGTCCTCTCCGGGTTCAGGACGCCGCAGTACAATCTTGCGCTGGGCGATGCGAGCGGTCGCGCACGGGAGAGCCGCCACCAGTTCGGTGACGCCGCCGACGTCTACATCGACGCCAACGGTGACGGACGAATGGACGACCTGAACGGCGATGGCCGAGTCAATTTCAGCGACACCCGTGTGATTCTCGCGGCGGTTGAGCGCATCGAAAGGCGATATCCTGATCTCGTGGGGGGCGTCGGCCTGTATCATTCCAGCGGACCGCATGGGCCCTTCGCACATATCGACGTGCGTGGGAGCCGGGCTCGCTGGGTGAGGGGTGCACGACTCGCCAGATCGCATCGGCGAAAGAAGAGCTCTACGACGATTGCCTCATCCGGACGATCGCATTCATCCGGCGCGAGCAGCTCAGGAAGCGCTAGATAGGCTTCCCTGGCGCATTGTAGCTATTGCTTTCGCTCGGCGCCCGTGAAAATGGGCGCCGTTTTTTTGCCCGATGTCTTTGAAATGATCTCGAACCGAGAATCTATCGGGAACCCTGGGCCGGTGAACGGGTGTCAAATGTGCTGAGACAACCTGGCGGCTCGCAGCGCGCCACCAACTTCATCCGGCAGGCAACAATGTCACGCATCTTCCTGGTCGTTCTCGCCGTGATTCTTACAGGAGGGCGCCTCACAGCGCAGACGCCGAGCCCTTCGCCTTCAAAATCGACGGCGCAGCAATCCACCGCTCCCACGAAAGCTGACTCGGTCAACGCCGCTGAGATTCAGCGCGCCGCCGACGATCTCGTGCTTGCCGTTCAGGACGCAGTCAGAAAGATCAAGGACAATCCCCAGCTCAAGGTCGCGACGCTCAAGCTCGCAGCGACAGCGGTTACAGCTGCGCAGGTGATCGTGACACGCGAAGCAATCACGCTCCAGCAGGTTCTCGACAGCCTGGCGAAAGATGTTGCCGCCGCGACAACCGAGCCGAGCAGGAAGAAGAAGACGCCCTAGCGGTCCATTCCGCGCGCCCGGTATCTTCGGGCGGCGATGCAATCCGCTCCGTTTCGCGACAATGTCGTAGTCATCACTGGTGGGTCCAGCGGCATCGGCCGCGAGATGGCGCGACAGCTCGCTCTCCAAGGCGCGAAACTAGCCCTCGCAGCTCGAGACAAGTCCCTTCTCGAGGAAGCCGTTACTGAATGTCGATCGATCGGCGCCGAAGCCATCGCCGTTCCAATGGACGTGAGCAGCAAGCAGCAATGCTTCGAGCTCATCGATGCGGCACTGAGCGCCTTCGGGCGTATTGATACCCTGGTGAACAACGCCGGCATCAGTATGCATAGCCGCTTCGACGAATTGAACGACCTCAACGCCGTCGATCGAATCATTCAGGTCAATCTTCTGGGAAGCATCTACTGCACCCATTTCGCGCTGCCGCATTTGAAGAAAACCCGTGGCAGACTTGTCGCCGTGTCGAGTGTGACAGGAAAGGCGGGCGTGCCGACTCGCAGTGTCTATGCCGCTAGCAAGCACGGAATGGCGGGATTCTTTGATTCACTGAGAATCGAGCTCGCGCCCGAAGGGGTGAGTGTCACCGTGGTCTATCCGGGGTTCGTCGCGACCGAGATAGCACAGCGCGCCATCGGGCCCGACGGCAACGTCCTCGGCGAGCGACCCGTTCACGACACTGAAGTAATGCCTGTGAATGAATGTGCTCGAATAATTATCGAGGCGGCAGCGAGACGAGATCGCGAGCGGTTGATGTCGCTCAATGCACGTCTCGGACTGATCATCAAGCCGATCGCACCCAAGCTCGTGGACAAGATGGCCGAACGCGCAATCCGGCGAGGCCGGTGAACTACCATATATTCCCGCTCGGAGGTAGACCAACATGCGATCGAGATTCCTTTTAATTGCCGCGACGGTCTCGGCCTGCGGCCGTACCGACCGTACTAATTCGGTAGCCGATTCAACAGGCACAAATGCCGCACTGCCCCCGTCGGCGACCGCCGCTGATGTGGATCGCCCGACTGCCGGTGGAGGTGTTCCAAGCGGCTATTCCGGCCGAACCGATCGGCCAAACACGCCCATCAGCGGAGCACGGTATGTGATCTCCGGCAACACCTGGTACATACATACAGGTCCGGCGCATATAGTGTATGCGGCAAAGGACTTGGCAAGCGGAAGCTACAGCGTTTCCTCAACCCTCGAGCAACTCCAGAAGCCGGCCCATCCGGAGGCATTCGGGGTTTTCATCGGCGGCACTAACCTCGATCAGCCCAACCAGGCCTACACCTACTTCCTCGTAAGGGGGACCGGCGAAGTGTTGCTCAAAGTGCGTGAAGGTGAGGCGACCCGGGACGTCGTAAAATGGACGCCCGTGGCGGGAGTCCCGAAGGAGGATGCCGCTGGACGCGCGACGTATAAGCTCGATGTCCAGGTGGGCGCTGATTCGCTGAAGCTGATGGTGAACGGCAAGCAGGTGGCGGCGGCTAGCAAGGCGGGACTTCCGACTGACGGAATCGCGGGTCTCCGCATAAACCACAACCTGCACGTCAAGGCGACGCCGGTGGTGATCACGCGCTCGTGATCCGGGCCGGGTTCGCCGCCATTCTTCTCGCGGCGCTTCTTTTCGCGGGATTTCGCCCGGTGGGACCACTGCCCCCGCTTGGCCCGCTGCTCGATCCCGCCAACGGCGCGTGGGCCACTGCTCGCTCGGCGGATCTTCCTGCGAGCGAACGGATCGTGCTACGCCAGCTTCGAAAACCAGTTGCCGTTCTTTTCGACGATCGCGGAGTTCATCACATCTTCGCTGAATCGGAGGAAGACGCGTATCGCGCCCTCGGATACGTGATGGCGCGCGACAGGCTGTTCCAGATGGAGCTTCAGACAATGGCCACCGCTGGTCGTCTGACCGAATGGTTGGGGCCTCGGGCTCTCGATGCGGATCGCGGGAGCAGGCAGACCGGACTCGTCTGGGGCGCGGAGCGGAAGATGGCCGCCTATGATCGAAGCTCCCTGGGCTATCGTGCGGTGGCTGCTTACGCCGAGGGTGTCAATGCGTGGATCTCGTCGATGCGAACGCGCGACCTGCCCATCGAGTACCGGCTGCTGAACGTGCGACCGCATCAGTGGGAGCCCATCCATTCGTTCTACTTCTTCGGGCGAATGGCGCACACCCTTGGCTTCAACGATGCCTCGCTCAGGCGCCTCGCAGCGCAGGCGAAAGTAGGGAAGGCAGCGGCCGACGCACTCTATCCGATCAACAGCCCGATACAGGAGCCGATCCAGCCGAATGGGCTTGGGCGTCCGCGCTACGCCTTTGCGCCGATTCCGGCACCTGGTTTGCCCGATAGCGTCGCGCTCCTCGGACTCGAGGCTCGCTCTGCGTTGGCGCGATCGTTCGCCGTTGGCGAAAGCAACGACGACGGCGATGCAATCGGAAGCAATAACTGGGCTGTCGCCCGAGAACGCAGCGCTTCCGGTCATGCACTTCTCGCCGGGGACCCGCATCTCGATCTCACTCTCCCATCCGTCTGGTACGAGATGCACATCGTCATTCCGGGCCGCCTCGATGTTGCGGGAGTGGGATTTCCCGGCGTTCCCGGCGTGATAATCGGATTCAACAGTGACGTCGCGTGGACCTTTACCAACACCGGTTCCGACGTAAACGACTATTACGTCGAGACCGTAGACGACGACGCGCACCCCGCGAGATATCGTCTCGATGGACGTT
>WNGF01018039.1_pt1 | contig 17254 bp, 18 predicted proteins | sample 5400641 | NCBI WGS metagenome assembly WNGF01 (sample SAMN13153371, study PRJNA577476) | soil metagenome | isolation source: 80 cm soil or saprolite under grassland replicate 2 | place: USA:California | collected 2016-06-15
GCGGATCGGCTTCATCGAAGCCTATCCTCCTGGCTTGGGGATCAGTTGCGGATGCTCAGAGTTGCTCTGCCCACACCGGATTTGTGAGCGCCTGCACCTCACCGATGCCGTCCACTAGCTGCGCGCGCACGTAACGCGCGTCGCGCGGCACCTCAATCGAGGCGTCCCACGCAGGGCTATCGACGGCGGCGCTGTGGACGGCGCCTGCATTCGAAAGCAGCACGAAGGCGCAGCCTTCAGCGTCACGCGCCTCCACCAGAACGCGTCCCGATCGCTCCGGATCAGGCGTGAGGTACAGCTGCGGCCCGCGCGGTGATGCCGAAACGAACGAGCGTCCGTCCCGCAGCGCGGCGAGGATCGACGCGACCGTAGGCCGCTCGCCGGCCTCGACGAAGGTCGTCGGTGAACCGAGGCGCGGCGAGTGGCGCGGATCGGGATCAGGGGTCTTGAGGTAGTGCGTGTCGCTGCCACCGACCGCAGCGATGCGCTCCCCTCGCCGGAGTCGTTCTTCCCAGAACGCGAGCGCGATGCTGTTGAGCCTCACCCACGGTCCGTTCCAGACCTCGATCGCGTGGAACCCGCTCACATCCGCGTATTCCCACGGCGGACCGAGCGGCTTCGGATGGTTCACGCACACGAGGGCACCCGCCGCCGCGGCCTCGCGCATCGTGGCCTCGACCGCGCGCGCGTCGGGCTCGCGGAACTCCCACCATCGATCGGTGCCCCACGCGTTCCAGTGCCCGCCGTACGTCGTCACCTCGACACCGGGCACGACGAGCGGCAGACCGCTGCCGCCCGCTCCGTACTCCGCTTGATGACCGACGTTGTTGTGGTCCGTCACCCCGAGGAACTGCAGGTCCGCGTCGGCCGCGGCGCGCAACATCTCCGCCGGCCACGAGTCGCCGTCCGAATAGAGCGTGTGGCAGTGCAGGTCGCCGCGGATCCAGCCGTCACGCGCCGGAGGCGGCGGCCTGCGATCGGCGCCCCGGCTCGCGGAGGTGCCGCGCCGTTCCGGCGCGATCGCCGCGTTGATCCAGATCTCGACCGTGTAGTCGCAGCCGCGCGGACCGACCTTGTACGGGCCGAGCAGCACGTGCCAGGTCCCGGCGCCGATCGGGCCGGCGGCATACGGTGGCGTGGCCCACTGCTCGTCGATCGTGAACTCGAGCTTGTTGCTCCCGCTCCATCCGCGGAACCCGGGGCTCCCCGGCGCGATGCCGCGCTCGTCGAAGAGCCCGATGTCGAGCGTGTTCCCTCCGGTGAGCATGGGGTCCGAGTCGATGCGGTCGGTGTAGCGGTAGCGCACGTGCAGCTGGCGCACGCCCCGTGGAACGTCGAACGAGACGTGTGCGTAGCGCCGCTCGTGCGCGCGGTCGAAGTGGCCGGTCAGCGTGCGGTCCGGCGTCCCCAGATCGGGCGACCCCATCAAGTGACCGCGACACCGCTTTCGCGATCGAAGACGCGGACCCCCGCGGGATCCGCGCGGAGATGCACCTTCGCGCCGGGTTCCGGGCGCACGTCGGGGGTCGTGCGCAGCTTCACCAGCGCGTCGCCGAGCTTCACGTTGACGATCACCTCGCTCCCCAGCGGCTCCGAGACCAGCACCTCGCCCGGGTGACCATCGTCCGCGAGCGCGATCGCTTCGGGCCGCAGGCCCACGGTGAGCGCGCCCTTTTCGTCGCGCAGGCGCGGGCTCGGGACGCGCCACCCGCCGGCGACGACGAGCGTGTCGCCGTCGCGCTCCGCGGGCAGCACGTTCATCGGCGGGCTTCCGATGAACTGCGCGACGAACAGGTTCGCGGGATGCTGGTACACGTCGTCCGGCGCGCCGAGCTGCTGGAGCCGTCCGGCGTCGAGCACGGCGATGCGGTCGGCCATGGTCATCGCCTCGGCCTGATCGTGCGTGACGAAGATCGTCGTGACGCCGAGCTCCACCTGCAGCGCCTTGAGCTCGGTGCGGGTGTGCGTGCGCAGCTTCGCGTCGAGGTTCGAGAGCGGCTCGTCCATGAGGAACACGCGCGGCTCGCGCACGATCGCGCGCGCGAGCGCGACGCGCTGCTGCTCACCGCCCGAGAGCTGCGCGGGGCGGCGCGGCAGCAGGTGGCCGATGCCGAGCAGTTCGGCCGCGCGCGCCACGCGCCGGTCCTGTTCCGCCGTGGAGAGGTGACGCACGCGCAGCGGGTAGCGGATGTTGTCGCGCGCGGACATGTGCGGATAGAGCGCGTAGCTCTGGAACACGAGGGCCACGTCGCGGTCCTTCGGCTCGAGCCCCACGACGCTGCGGCCATCGATGCGGATGTCGCCGCGATCCGGGTGCTCGAGTCCGGCCAGCATGCGCAGCGCGGTCGTCTTGCCGCAGCCGGACGGGCCAAGCAGCACGAGGAACTCGCCATCGGCGATGTCGAGCGTCAGCCCGGCGACCGCCGGGCGCTCCTGCCCGACGAATTGCCGCCAGACGTCGTCGTACTCGACCTTCGCCATCCGTTCAGTCTCGCCGCTTCGCCATTACAGACCCCGCGTCGTCGCGACGAGTCCGCGCACCATGAGGCGGCGCGTCGCGAAGAACACCGCCATGACCGGAAGCAGATACAGGACGGCCATCGCGGCTACGAGACCGTACTGCACCTCGGTGTAGCCGCCGGCGGTACGGAACGTCTCGTAGAACGCGAGCGGCACCGTCTTCATGCTCTGCTGGTCGATGAGGATGAGCACCATGAGCACCTCGGCCCAGGCCGACAGGAACGAGAGCCCCGCCGCGACGGCGATGCCCGGCCGCGCGACCGGCAGCACGATCTCGAAGAGCGCGCGGAGCTTCGTGCGGCCATCGAGCCAGGCGGCCTCCTCGAGATGGCGCGGCACCGAATCAAAGAATCCCTTCATGAGCCAGATGAGGAACGGCAGCTCGATCGCCGAGTGGATGAGGATGAGGCCCAGGTACGAGTTCCGCAGGCCGAGCTCCCGCGCGAGACCGTAGATCGGCACCATCGTGGCCGAGAGCGGCATCGTCTGGAGCAGCAGCACCGCGTAGGTGATCCAGGCCTTCTGGCGCAGCTCGATGCGCGAGAGGGAATAGCCGGCGAGCGAGACGACCACGACGGTGAGCAGCATCGTCGAACCCGCCACGAAGAGGCTGTTGCCAAGGGCGGTCGCGAACGCGTACCGATCGAAGATCCGGACGAAGTTCTCGAACGTCGGCTGGCTGGGCCAGCGGATGTACGGCGCCGCCTGCGCGTCGAGGGCGGCGGTGAAGAGCCACACGAACGGCGCGAGGAAGAAGACGGTGACGACGAGGAACGCGAGGTGCATGAACGCCCACTCCAGACGCGAGCCGCCCTCGAGCGCACGCGTTCGCGGGGGGATGACCACCTGGGCCTGCGCCTGTGGTCCGAGCGTCGTCATGCGCGCGCTCTCGACCAGCGCAGGTAGAAGACCGCGAAGGCGGCATTCAGCGCCAGCATGACCACGGCGATCGTCGACCCGTAGCCGATCGCGTACGAGCGGAACGCCTCGTGGAACGCGTAGAGCGCGATCGTCTCGGTCCTGATGCCGGGTCCGCCGTTGGTGAGCGTCTGGATGAGAATGAACGTGCCGAACGTCGACATCGTGATCGACAGCAGCGCGAGGGCGGCGATCGGTCGCAGCGACGGCAGGGTGTGGTCCCAGAACCGCCGCCAGGCGTTCGCGCCGTCGACGCGCGCGGCCTCGTAGATGTCGGTGGGGATGGTCTTGAGCGCACCGAGGAAGATGAGCATCGTAAACGCGGTGCCGCGCCAGATGTTCGCGATGATCACCGCGAGCATCGGGAACCGGCCGAGCCAGTCGACCGGCGGGAGCCCGACGAGCTGGAGCCCGGTGTTGAGCGAGCCGTAGAAGAAGTCGAACATCGCGACCCAGAGGAACCCCGCGATGAGCGTCGGATTCACCCACGCGAGGAGCACCGCCGCGTACGCGACGGTCGCCAGGCGGTAGCGCCGCCGCTCGGCGTGGTCCAGCAGCAGGGCGAGCAGCAGGCCGAGGACGAACTGCCCGATGATCGCCGACCCGACGACGAAGACGACCGAGTTGAGGATGACAGTGGCGAAGTCCGGATCGCTGAAGAGCCGCAGGTAGTTGTCGAGCCCGACGAAGCGCGGCCGCGCCGCGTCGAGGCCGACGAGCGCCTTGTTGGTGAAGCTCGTGTACAGCGCCCAGAGCGATGGCCCGACGAAGAACAGCGTGAGGAGCAGCGCCGCCGGCGTGAGGCCCGCGACGTACGCGCCGTTCCGTCGGAAGGCCGTGGTCGCGGACGGGGAGCGGGGGCGCACGGCCCCCGCTCCGACCGCCGTCATTCCTATTGCGTGATGACCTTGTCGGCGCCGATGGCCTGCTTCAGATCATCGGTGTACCGCTTGGCCGCGTCGTCCGGGCTCATCTCGCCGGCGGCGACGCGACCGGTGGCCTTCTGGATCGCGCCGATCACCTTGCCGTAGTTCGCGTCCGTCGGGATGAACCGCGCCTTCTTGAGCGCCTCGGTCGAGTCGACCAGGTACTGCTGCGCCTTGAACTCGGCGACGTCGGCGGAATCGGTGCGCGCGACGGGGTGCGGGTCCTCGATGTTGAGCTTCGCGACCGTGTCCTTGTTGTTCCACTGCGCGATGTAGGCCCACGCCGCGTCCTTGTTCTTGCTCTTCGCGGTGACGTACCAGCAGGTGCCGGGTCCACCGATGGTGAACGACGGTCCGCCGGTCGAGGTCGGGTGCAGCACGTAGTGCACGTTCTTCTGCACGGCCGCCGGATCGAACGGCGCCTTCGTCCATCCGCCGTAGACCCAGCCGCCCTCGAAGAGGAGCGCGAGCGTGCCCTTGCCCTCGTTCTCGCGCATCGCGGTCCACGGCTTGGTGGTGGTCAGGAGCTCTTTCGGCGTCAGACCGCCGTTGTACGTGCGCGCGTAGTAGTCGAGCGCCTTGCGGACCGCGGGGCTGTCGCCGATCCACTTGCCGTTCTTGTCGATGATGTCGCCGCCGTACGCCCACACCAGCGGGACGAACGAGTGGTTCGCGGTCCCGGTGTCACCGGCCGCGCCCGCGTAGAGCGCGTACGGGATCACCCCGCTCACCTTGTCCTTCACGGCCTTCGCGGCGGTGAGGATGTCGTCGACGTTCTTGGGCGTCCACTCGGCGCCCAGACCGGCCTTGTCCATGTGCTCGCGGCGGATGTAGAGCCAGCGCATGTCGAGGCCGTAGGGGATCGCCCAGACCTTGCCCTGGTACTTGACCCCGTCCTTTACCGCGTCGGGATAGTTCTTCCAGTCCTCCCACTGCGACACGTACTTGTCGAGCGGCTCGATGTAGCCGGCATCCGCGAGCTCGCCGATGCGATCGCCGCCGACGTGGATGACGTCGGGGACGTCGCCGCCGCCCGAGAGCGCGAGCAGCAGCTTCGTGTAGTAGTCGCCGCTGGAGATCTTCTGGAGGTCGACCTTGACGTCGAGGCCGGAGTACTTCGCCTTGAGGTCGGTCGCGGCCTTGTCGACGTACTTCGGCTTGAGTCCGAGCTCGTCGGGATACGAGACGGTGATCGTCCCCGAGAGCGTCGCGGCCTTCGTGCCCGTGGCGGCGGGCGGCGCCGTCGTCGGCCCGCCGCACGCCACGATGACGCCGGTAGCTGCGGTCGCTTTGAGGAACGTCCGTCGAGAGACGCGCGCTCGTGTGTTCATCACTTCGATCGCTCCCCTCTGTCGCGGCCGCCTGATGCGGGCAACTCCGATCGACGGCCGCCCTTACACGCTCGAATCATACGCACGCCGGTGAACGCGGCGTGAAGGGATAATCCGCCTTCATGCCGATCGATACGAGCGCCGTCGCGCGGGAGGCCCGGCGGGTGCTCGCGGCCAATCGGCAGCGCGGCGTTTCGGAATGGGACGGCCGCCACTACGACTTCGTGTGCCCGTCCGGGGCGACCTATCCGTTCCAGTGGTTCTGGGACAGCGCGTTCCACGCGATCGCGCTCCTGCACGTCGATCCCGAGCTCGCCAAGCAGGAGGTGCGCTGCTTGATGCAGGGCGCGCAGCCGGACGGCTTCATCCCGCACATGCTCCTCTGGGAGAAGAGCGCGCACGACGCCGCGCTCCGCGAGTACTCGATCACGCTCGCGCACACCTACTACACCGCGACGATCCAGCCGCCGGTCATCGCGCGCGCGGTGGCCCGGATCTTCGAGGCGACCGGCGACGTCGCCTTCGTGCGCGAGGTGCTGCCGCCGATCCTCCGCTTCTTCCGCTGGCTCAAGGCCTACCGCGATCCGGACGACGACGGGCTCGTCGCGATCATCCAGCCGGACGAGTCCGGTCTGGACGCGAGCCCCAAGTACGACCGTCGCATGCGCGTGTCGGGGGACCGTCCGGCGGAGACGCTGCCGCAGCTGCGAGTCTCGATGAAGCGTTTGTTCGACGCGTACGCGCCACTGCGCGCGGATCCGGCGCGACTGCTCGCGCTCGACGTCTTCGTGTGGGAGGACGTCATGGTGAACGTGATCTACGCCGACGGCCTGCGCGCGCTCGGTGGTCTGTGCCTTGTCGCCGGATTCTCCGACATCGAAGCGCGCGAGCTCGAGGCGCGCGCGCGCCGCGTCGTGCACGCGCTGCAGGAGAAGTGCTGGGACGATCGTGCCGGGGCGTTCTGGGATCTCGACGGATGGGACGAGGAGCGTGCGCGCGTGCTCACATTCTCGTCGCTCTTTCCCCTGGTGCTCGCCGATCTCGATCCGGGCATCGCGAAGCGGCTCGTCGAGGACCACCTGCTGAACGAGAAGGAGTTCTGGCTCCCCTATCCGGTGCCGACCGTCGCCGCGACCGAGCCGAGCTTCGATCCGGGCTGGGCGACGCGGACGACCTGGCGCGGGCCGTCATGGATCAACGTGAACTGGTACCTCTATCACGGCCTGCGCGCTCACGGCTACCGCGAGATCGCGAGCGAGCTCGCCGAGCGGCGGTGGACTTCGGCTGGTCGTGCCTCGTGCTCGACCTCATCGCCGCGGAGGGTCGGCCGCTCCAGTGAAGCGCGTGCTCGCCGTGGACATCGGCGGCACGAAGCTCGCGTGCGCCGTCGTCGCCGCGGACGGCTCGCTGAGCGCGGAGCGCCGCGCGGCGACTCCACGCACCGACGAACCCGACGAGCTCTTCGCCTCGGTCATCGCTCTTGCGCGGGCGTCGCTCGACGAGAGCGGTGCCGCTATCGATACGGTGGACGGCCGTGCTGCGGTCGCTGCGGCAGGCGGCGGCGCTGCGGTCGGTGCGGTAGGCGTCGGTTGCGGCGGACCGATGCGCTGGCCGGAAGGGATCGTCTCGCCGCTGCATATCCCGGCATGGCGCGAGTTCCCGCTCCGCGAGCGGTTCACCTCGGAGCTCGGCATGCCCTGTGTCGTCGAGAACGACGCGAAAGCGTTCGCGCTCGGCGAGCATTGGCTCGGCGCCGGTCGCGAGGCGCGGGCGCTCCTCGGCATCGTCGTGTCCACCGGTGTTGGCGCGGGGATCGTGATGGACGGCAGGCTCATCCACGGTGCGAGCGGCCAGGCCGGGCACATCGGACACGTGCTCGCGGACAGCGCGCCCGACGCTCCGGACTGCGCGTGCGGCGCGCGTGGATGCGTCGAGTCGATCGCGTCTGGGACCGCGATCGCGCGGCGTGGCGGCGCCGCACCGGACGTGCTCGCCGAGCGAGCGCGGGCGCAGGATCGCGAAGCCGGTCTGATCTATGCGGAAGCCGGGCGCGCGCTCGCCCGCGGCATCGCCTGCACGGCGGCGCTCCTCGATCTCGATCGGGTCGTCGTTGGCGGCGGCGTCGCGCTCGGCGCGTGGGACCTGCTCGAGCCGGCGCTTCGCGCCGAGCTGGCGATCCGCGCGCGGCTGCCGTTCACTCGCGGCCTGGAGGTCACGCGCGCGGCGCTGGGAGATCGCGCCGGACTGATCGGCGCGGCGAGGCTGGCGCTCGATCCGCAGTACTCAGCGCTGGCCGAGCGGTAGGCTTCGGCGCACCTCGAAGACGATTCGTCCTTCGGCCGCCTCGACCGGGTCCTCTGGGATCCCGTCCAAGTTTCGCACGAACCACCGTGCGAGCGGGCCCGCGCGCACGTACGGATTGAGGACCTCACGAAAGAACTCGGTCGCCTCCGCCCGCCCCAATTCGATCGCTGTTATCTCGTGTTTCTCACCTCGGATCGTCAGAGTCGCACGACCGGCAGCACGTAAGTTGCGCGCCCAATCGACCTCGCCCCATGGGCTGATGAGCCACAACCTGCCGGCGATCTCCGCGACCGCGACGGGCGTGGAACGAGGCAGGCCGCTCTTGCGGCCGCGCACGGTCAGAAGCACGTCGGGACCCATCGGGACGCCGGCGGCGAGGAGGAGCTTGGCGATGGGATTGAAGAACGTGACCCACGAGGGGACGCGCTTCGACCTGCGCGGCGGCGCCGTGGCTGGGCGCGTCTCGTAGCTGAGGTAGAGAAAGTCGGAGACATTGCCGACGGCCCCGACGAAACGGAGGAATGCGGGAACGTCTCGCCGCTGTTCGTCGTGGACGAGGCGCGGCTCCGTCATGTGGTACGAGCGGCCTCTCGTCACCAGCGTGCACTCTCCTGCGGCGAGGATGTTGCGCACCCAGTCACCAACGCCGTAGGTAAGCGCGATGACGTAGCCGTTCGGCTGCCTGAAGATGTTCACCGGCGTGCGGTAGATCCGCCCGCTCTTCCGACCGCGATGGACGACGATGCCGAAGCCTGGCAGACGTCGGGCGGCCGGGCCCAGGAGTGGATTCAAGAATGCCCGGTTGAAGCGTGTGATCGGTCGCGGCATTGGCATCGCGTTGACCTCCCCACGCAGTTATTCCTCGATTGCGGAATTATCTTGGCACGACGATACTCCTGCGCGGAAGAGTGAGAGATGCCGCCTGGACGTCGACCCGGACCGAGCGTGACCCGCGAGAAGATCGTGGCGGCCGCGCGACGCCAGTTTGCGGAGCATGGATATGAGCGCGCGTCTCTACGAGCGATCGCGCGGACAGCGCATGTCGATCAGCGACTCATCACCCACTTCTTCGGTTCGAAGCACGGGGTCTTCGTCGCCGCGATGGCGCTTCCGCTCGATCCAGCCCAATTCGTCGCCGCCGTCGCCGCGCCCGGGATCGATGGTTTCGGCGAGCGGCTGGCGGGACGGTGGGTCGTGCTCTGGGACTCGACCGAAGGTCGCCACCTCGTCGGTCTGCTTCGATCGGCGGTCAGCAACGAGCAGGCAGCAAGGATGATGCGGGACGTCTTCGTGCATCTCGTACTGCGGCAGCTCGTGCGGGCGCTCGACATCGACCACGCCGACCGACGCGCGAACTTCGTCGCGAGCCAGCTCTTCGGACTTGTTCTCGTCCGCTACGTCCTTCGGCTCCAGCCGCTCGCCGTCATGAGTCCCGAGGAGGTCGCGCGCTGGATCGGACCGACGATCCAGCGCTACCTCGAGAGCGACCTTCCGGCGCGTCGTCGCACCACGTGATCTTGCCACTTCGGAGCGCTCAGCTCGGTGAGGCGACCGGGACAGCGAGCTCGGCCGCGGCGTCCGCCATCCGGACGTCGTACGTGACGAGCGCCGCCAGATCGTTCCCCAGTGCCATGGCTGCGGCGAGATGGATCGCGTCGAGGCTTCGCAGCGACGAGGGATCCATCCGCGCGGCGCCGTCCAGGAGCGCATCGTCAAGCCGAAGGAGGTCGATCCGACCGAGCACCGCGCGGGCTCGCGAGACCGCGCGAGCACCATGCGGCCGAACGGCACGCACGACCTCGACGCGCGCAAGGCCGCAGGAGAACCGCGCTTCATCCGAACGCAGGTAACGCCGCAGCGCGGTCGACTCCGGCTCTCGGACGACGAGCTTCACGATCGCCGATGAGTCGAGGTAGAGCGACACTAGCGCTCGTGCTCACGCATCCGAGCGAGGACGACGCCGGGGAGCGGACGGCCCCGCGCCGGCGGCAGTGGCGCGCCGAGCTTCAGGAGATCCCCCTCCCCGCGCGCGAGCCGGCCACTGGTGATGAGTTCGGCGCGTGGATCGCTCCTGCCCACGGGCACAAGCCGCGCGACCGGCCGTCCGCGATCGGTCACTTCAACGGTCTCCCCGCGCTCTACATCCCGCAGATAGGTGCTCGCCTGCTGTCTAAGCTCTCGGATCCCGATGGATCGCATGTGCTACTTATAGCACATCTTGGCCGCGGTTGCGCGGGTGACACGGAGACACTCGCTCGAGCGATTCGTCGCCGCGTTCGCCTGGTCGAAGGAGGAGCTCGCTACGACCTCGACCGGTCGAAGCGGTAACTGCCTAGGCGCGGAATGGCGAGACGAGATCGTCGGCGGACCATCGTATCGGCGCGGCTGCGCCGGAGACTTCGACGTCCGCGCGTCCGCGCAGCAGCGGCAGACAGGCTTCTGATACATACGCCGTCCCGAGCTCGAGCGTGTCGCGGACATGAACAACAAGCGGGCCGGTCGCGTGCTCGGGCGATGTCGTAAGCGCCATGCGCAGGCAGTCGCGGTCGGTCTCGAGCACGATCGGCCACTTCGCGTTCTCCGGCGAACGGGCGGTCGTCGCGTTCAGCACGGTGACCTCTTCGTTCACCTTCTTGGCGAAGCGCCGCGGCACGAAGTCGACCATGCCCATGCCGACCGCGTTCCCGTCGCTCTCGTCGGCGAGATCGCGCACCACGATGCGGTGGATGACGGGCATGCCCTCATGCCAAGGCCGGCCCTGCTCGTACCCGTACACGCTCCGGCCGATGACGTTCGTGTCGAGACCGGCGCCCGAGATGTTCTTTCCCATCCGGTCGCACACCAGCACGTCGATCTCATCGAGCGGCAGCCGGCCCACGAGGCGCTTCGCCTCGGACAAGAGTTGTTCCTCATGGGCAAAGAGGCCGTCGAGGGGTACGGCTTCGATCCTGGCGGTCTCGTGGTACGCGTTTTCGAGGATCGCGACGCCACCGAGGATCTTCCCGCTCGCGATGACGCGCTCCGTCGCGGATCGGATCGCGTTTCCAAGTCCGATGCCGAAGACGTGGCGGTGGCATTCGCGCGCGCCTTCGTACTTTCCGAGGCCAATGGCACACATCTTCGCGAGACCGCTCTCGAGGGTCCCCTTGAAGTCGGTGTGCGGCTTCACGCGATTGAGAAGCAGCACGCCGTCCGATCCATAGGCGACCTCGGAGATGAACGCCTCGACCCCCTCCGGAGTGAGGCCGAGGCTCCGCGCGTCCATCTCGTCACGGATGGGCGCGCCGAGCTGCTCCGCGGTGATCCCGTAGTTCGTGAGGATGTGGCGCTGCCCGGCCGACGTCGCGCCGCCGTGGCTCCCCATCGCCACGATCACGAACGGCCGCGCACCGTGCGCCGCGAGCGCGTCCACCGCGGAACGGGCGATCGTGGCCATACCGGCGATCCCGCGGCTGCCGACGGTGACGCCGATCCGCGCGCCGCGCCGGATGGGCCGCGTCGCGAGTACCTGCTCGACCGCGGCGCGCGTCGCGGCGGCAGCGTCGGCCACCACCGGCCGCGGGAAGCGGATCGTCAGTGGCGCAAGTAGCAGCTCTTCGAGCTCCATCGCTCTACGACGTCCTGCCCAGCGACTGGAGCGCGGCCGGCAGGATGATGAGCTCCGCGATCGCGGCACGCTTGGGGAGCGCGAGAACGAACGCGATCGTCTCGGCGACGTCTTCGGGACGGAGCATCTGCGCACGCATCGCGGCGTCGGGTGGCCGCGGCCGCTTGTCCATGATCGGCGTGTCGACCATCCCGGGCTCGATCGCGCAGACGCGGATGCCGCGCTCGCGCTCCTCGAGCGCCGTCGCGTGCGCGAAGGAGGACAGCCCGCCCTTCGCCGACTGGTAGGCCGGGCCGGAGGCGTCAGGCCAGCGTGCGGAGACGCTGCTCACGACGACTATGTCCCCGCGCGAATCACGCAGCTTCGCGAGGGACGCGTGAACGAGATTGAAGGCGCCGGTCAGGTTCGCAGCGACGACCTCGTCCCACGCCGCGGGCGTCAGCTCGTCGAGGCGGCGCTTCGGAAGATTCGTGCCGGCGCAATACACCAGCGCATCGAGCCGTTCGATACGTGCGACAGCCGCATCGACAGCGGCGCGGTCCGTGACATCGACCGCGTGCGCGGTCGCGCCGGCGACATCGGGCTTCCGGCGCGCGAGGGCGTGCACGTGCGCATCGCGCGAGACCAGCAGTGCGGCGGTGGCACGGCCGATGCCGCTCGACGCGCCCGCGACCACGACCACACGCCCCGCGAGCGGAGCGTTCACACGTTCCCCGACAGGAAGACCTTGATCGCATCAGTCGCGCCCTTCGCGAGCTCCGCGAACGCTCGCGGGCCCTCCGCCAGTGGGAGCACCGGCTCGAGCCGCCCGATGCTCGCGCGACCCTCCGCAAGCCAGCGCAGCGCGGTCGCGAAGTCGTCGTCGCTGTACGCATAGCTGCCCTGGATCGCGATCTCGCGCCGGATGAGGTCGTGGAAGCTCACCTCGAGCCTGTCGGCATGCAGCCCGATGGCGACGAAGGTCCCGGCCGCACGGGTGAGCGCGATCCCGCGCGCGCGCGTCTCAGACCGACCGACGGCGTCCAACACGAGCGGCGCCGAGACGCTGATCGTGTCGGCAGACTCGACGGTCTCGGTCGCGCCGAGCGCCTCGGCCTCCCTGCGACGCCCGGCATGTGGCTCGGCAACGGTCACCTGAGCGACGCCCGCCGCGCGCGCGGCCTGCAGAGCGGCGAGCCCGATCGTGCCGGCGCCGATGACGATCGCCCGCTCGGGCGTGCCGCGCAGCGTGCCCAGGCGGACCGCGTGCACGCCGTTCGCGAGCGGTTCAGCGAGCGCGGCGAGCCGCGCGTCGAGTCCGTCCGGCACAGGCACGAGCGTCGAGACCGGCACGGCGACCTCCGCGGCGAATCCGCCCGGCCGGTGCACGCCAACAAGCCGCCGGCGCTCGCACACATTGCGATGCCCGTCGCGGCACGGTACGCAGACGCCGCAGCTGAGCAGCGGATTCACCGTTACACGGCGTCCCATCCACGCGTCGCCGAGGCGGTCGGCGACCGCCCGAACGGTGCCCGCGAACTCGTGCCCCATGACGAGCGGCGGAGTCCGATTCGCCTGGCGGCCGAGATAGCCTTCGACCTCGGAGCCGCAGATGCCCGCCGCCTCCACGCGCACGACGACCTCGCCCGCGGCGGGCACCGGTACGGGCACCTCCTCCACGCGGAGGCGCTCGGGGCCGACCCAAACCAACGCTTCCACTCTGGCTACGGTACAAAGGTCGAGACAACAGCGGGGGAGGACGACCATGTTCCATCCGTCGCGCACAGCGATCGCGGCGCTCACCGCGATCTCGGTCCTCGCGACAGCATGCGGGGGCGGCTCGGAAGCCCCCGGCGCGACCGGATCGCCGGCCGCGGGCGGCAAGCCGTACGCGGGGACCACGATCCGCGTGCTCGGCGCGAATCATCCGTGGGCAGACGCGCTGAAGCCGCTCCTGTCGGACTTCGAGACGAAGACCGGCATCAAGGTCAATCTCGAGCAGTACGGCGAGGACCAGCTCAGCCAGAAGCTCACGACCGAATTCACCGCGGGCAGCTCCGACATCGACGCGTTCATGCAGCGTCCGCTGCAAGAGGCAAAGCTCCACCAGCAGAACGGCTACTACCAGGACCTCAACGCGTACTTCAAGGACTCGAAGAAGACTCCGTCCGACTACGACACCAGCGACATCTCGAAAGCGGCGCTCGCCACCGAAACGGTAGGCGACACGCTGACGGGTATCCCGATCGTCGTCGAGGCGGAGGTCCTCTACTACCGCAAGGACCTGCTCCAGGCTGCGGGCCTCTCGGTCCCGAAGACGCTCGATGAGCTGAAGACCGCGGCCGCAAAGCTCACCGACAAGAGCAAGGAGCAGTACGGCTTCGTCGCGCGCGGGCAGCGCAGCCCGTCGGTGACGCAGTTCTCGAGCTTCCTCTACAGCTACGGCGGCGACTGGTTCGACCTCAAGACCAAGAAGGCGTCGATCGACGCGCCGGAGTTCATCCAGGCCGTCACCTTCTACGGCCAGCTGCTCCGCGACTACGGTCCGCCCGGCACGCTGAACATGTCGTTCCCACAGGCCGCCGCGATCGTCGCGCAGGGCAAGGCCGCGATGTACACGGACGCGAACTCGATCTACCAGCTCATGCTCGATCCGAAGCAGTCGCAGGTCGCCGACAAGATGGGCGTCGCGCCGTTCCCGGCCGGGCCGAAGGGCGCGAACATGTACAACGTCACGTCGTGGGGCGTGTCGATCTACGCGAAGGCGCCACACAAGGACGCGGCGTGGGAGTTCATCAAGTGGGCGACGAGCAAGGAGATCGTCATCAAGACACAGGCGACCGGCGCGGTCCCCGGCGCGCGAAAGAGCGCGTTCGATGACCCGCAGGGCAAGTCGAAGTTCCCGGCCGATTGGAGCGCGGCGGCGGCCGCGTCGGGCGGTGGCCGCGGCTACGACCGGCCGCTCATCGTCCAGGTCCAGAAGGGCCGCGACATCATCGGCGAGGTGATCACCACGTCGATCCAGGGTGGCGATGTCGCCACGGCAGCGAAGAAGGCTCAGGCTGAATTCCAGGCGCTCCTCGACTCAGAGAAATAGATGACCGCGGGCGGGTTCGTGGATCGCCACGCTCGGTGGCTGTTCCCCGGACCCGCCCTGCTGTTCGTATTCGCGCTCATGGTCTTCCCGATCCTCTACACGGTCTGGACGAGCCTGACTGGCTGGGATCTCGGGAGCGGGCATCCACCGACGTTCATCGGCCCGGGCAACTACGCGCGGCTCCTCGATGACGCGCGCTTCAAGGCGGCCATCGGCCGCACGTTCTACTTCACGGTCCTCGCGGTCGGTGTCGAGGTCGTGCTCGGCGTCGCGATCGCGCTCATCCTGAACCGCCAGTTCCGTGGCCGGCGCCTCGTAACGTCGGTCCTGCTGCTCCCGATGATGGCGACGCCGGTCGCGATCGCCATGGTCTGGCTGCTCATGTACGAGCCGACCGCCGGTGTCGTGAACTTCGTCCTGCGGTCGCTGCACCTGCCGACACCGCTCTGGATCGCCGGCGGCGACTCGGTCATCCCGGCGCTGGCCCTGGTCGACATCTGGGAATGGACGCCGATGATCGTCCTCATCACGCTCGCCGGCCTCGCGAGCCTGCCATCGGAGCCGTTCGAGGCCGCGGCGATCGACGGCGCCTCGACGCTGCAGACGATCCGTCTGATCACGCTGCCGCTTCTCGTACCGGCGATCGTCGTCGCGACGCTCCTCCGGCTCATCGACGCGCTCAAGACGTTCGACATCATCTACACGATGACCGGGGGCGGGCCGGGCTTTTCGTCCGAAACGCTGAATGTCTTCGCATACCAGCAGGCGTTCCTGTATTTCAGCTTCGGCTATGCGGGTTCCGTGCTGATCGTCTTCTTCGCGATCGTGCTGTCGGTCAGCCTCGCATTCACGTACCTGCGCCGCGAGCCGCCGTCCAAGCTCGCCCGACCCGATGTCCGTTAGAGGGATCGCCCGCGGAACGGTCATCGCCCTCATCCTCGCGTTCTTCCTCGCGCCGTTCCTCTGGATGGTGCTGAACTCGTTCAAGACGCCGATCGAGGTCATCTCGCTGCCGCCGAAGCTCATCTTCGAGCCGACGACCGCGAACTACGAGAACGTCTTCCGTGGGCAGAACTTCGGTAGGTATCTCGTGAACAGCATCGTGATCGGCGCGGGGTCCGTCGGGATCGGGCTGCTGCTCGGCCTTCCGGCCGCGTACTCGATCGCGAAGTGGGATCAGCGCGGGCTCGCGACCGCGATACTCCTCGCCCGCATCGTGCCCGGCATCACGTTCCTCGTGCCGCTGTTCATCCTGTTTCGCCAGGTCCGGCTGGTCGACACATACGCGTCGCTCATCCTCACGCACGCGCTCGTCGGCCTGCCGTTCATCGTCACGGTGATGGTGCCGTTCTTCAAAGGCATCCCGGCCGAGCTCGAAGAGGCCGCGCACGTCGACGGCGCGACTCTCTTGCAGACGCTGTGGAAAGTGATCCTCCCGATCAGCGGACCGGGCATCGTGACGGCCTCGATCCTCGCCTTCGTCTTCAGCTGGAACAACTTCATGTTCTCGGTCGTGCTCGCGACGAATCAGACCAAGACGGTCCCCGTGGCCATCTACAACTTCATCTCGTACGCCCAGATCGACTGGGGCGGCCTCATGGCCGCCGCGGTCGTGATCACCCTACCGGTGCTCGTGCTCGCTCTCGCGACGCAGCGCTACATCGTGCAGGGCCTCACTGCGGGTGCGGTGAAGGGCTAGCGGGTTCCGAGCGCTGCCCGATCACCCCGATCAGCCGATCGTCGATCCGCTCGCAGAGCAGATCTCCTGCACGCGGGCGGTCACCGATGACGGAACGAGGATGGCGTGCCGCGCGACCCCAGCGGCCCCGCCGCCGTCACCGCCGCCGAGCAGCACGGTGACCGCGCCGCGATCGTTCGCCGCCGCGAGGGCCCGAACTACGTTCTCCGAGGCGCCGCTCGTGCTGATGCCGACGACGACGTCGCCGGCTCGCGCGTGCGCGCGTACCTGACGGGCGAAGACCTCCGCGAATCCATAGTCGTTTCCCAGCGCGGTGAGCGTGGGCGCGTCGCTCGCGAGCGCGAGCGCGGGCAATGCGTCACGTTCGCGCCGCGCGCGCCCCAGCAGCTCCGCCGCGAGATGCTGTGCGTCGGCGGCGCTGCCGCCGTTGCCGAACGCGATCACGCGACCTCCGCGCGCCAGCGCATCGGCCATCGCGTCCGCCACCGTCTCGATCGCGGGCAGCAGCGCGTCCATCTGCGCCGCGAGCGCGCGGTGCACCTCGAGCTCGCGTCGCAGGTCGCCGGTCACGGTGTCGCTTCCACGACCGCACGACACCGAGCGAGGAAGGCGGCACGCGCGGCGATCGCGCGTTCTCGGGCCGCGGCATCGGTGACGAGCGCCGCGTCCCACGCGGTGCGGCCGATGATGTAGCCGCGGGCTCCCGACGCGCAGGCGTCGTGAAGCTGCGCGAGGAACGTCTCCTCGTTCGTGCCTCCGCCGAGAAGGACCCACGGGACCGCGCCGCACACCTCGGTGAGCCGCCGACAGTAGTGCGCATCCCCCGGGTATTGCAGCTTCAGCACGTCGGGGCCGAGACGCGCGAGGTCCCGA
>WNGF01006528.1_pt1 | contig 17253 bp, 18 predicted proteins | sample 5400641 | NCBI WGS metagenome assembly WNGF01 (sample SAMN13153371, study PRJNA577476) | soil metagenome | isolation source: 80 cm soil or saprolite under grassland replicate 2 | place: USA:California | collected 2016-06-15
AGGAAGCGGAGCAGCTCGAGCTCGAGCGCGGCCAGATCGTCTACGTGCGCTCGAGCCGCGAGACGGTCTTCACCCCGTAACCTCTGTCCATGCGCATAGTCGCCGCCGTCCTCGGCGTGATCGTGATCGCCCTGATGCTGGCGGAGTTTTTCGTCACCTTCATGCTGCCCCGGCGCGTCCGGCGCGACCCCCGCATCGCCCGCGGACTGATTCGGCTCTTCTGGCGACCGTGGCGAGTGATCGCGAGACAGCTCTCGGCCTCGTCCGCGGACACGTTCCTCGGGCTGTTCGGGCCGCTGGCGCTCCTGTCGGAGCTTCTCACCTGGACGGTTGGCCTGATCCTCGGCTTCGCGCTGCTCGAGTATGCGGCCGTCGGCGGAGGGTTCGGGCACGGGCTCCTGTTCAGCTCCGGGCTGTTCCTCAACGCCGAAGCCGTTTCGGGCTCGACTGCGGTCCACTTGATTGCGCTCGTCGAGGCGGCGGTTGCCATCGGCGTCCTCTTCATCGTGATCGGCTACCTCCCGGCCGTGTACGGCTCCTTCTCGCGGCGGGAGACCGCCGTTTCGCAGCTGGCGACTCGCGCCGGCTCGCCGCCGGCAGCGGGAGCGATCCTCTGCCGGGCAGCGCAGCGGGAGCGCTGGCGGGAGCTCGAGCGCGACCTTCAGGGTTGGGAGGAGTGGGCTGCGGAGCTGATGGAGACGCACCTGTCGTACCCGATCCTGGGCTACTACCGATCGCAGCACGTCAACCAGAACTGGCTCGCCGCGCTCACGGCGATGGTCGATGTGGCCGCGTTCGTGACCGCCGTCGAGGCAGAAGGCGAGAGCGAGCCGGCCGAGCTCACGTTCTCCATCGGGCGGCACGCCCTGGCCGACCTCGCCCTGCAATACCGGGTCAGGTACGGACACGCCGAGCGCCTGTCGGACGCGGACTTCGACCGGCTCTACGACGCGGTCGAGGAGGCGGCGTCGCGTCCCGTGGGCCGAGAGGAGGCGCGCCGGCGCCTGAACGAGCTTCGCGGAGCCTACGAGCCGAAGGCGCAGGGCCTGGCGGAATGGCTGGCGCTCGAGCTGCCGCCCTGGTTGCGAGCAGAGGACAAGGACGAGCTAATGCGGCTGCCAGGCGTCCGGGTCGGCGGCTATGGCCGCGACCTCGTCGGGTAGCGGCCAAGCCCTAGCCTCGGGTCCGCTCCGCCACGTTCAGCATGAACAGGTAGGTCTTGCGGATTGTGCGATCGCCAATCCGCCGCCGGATGCGCTCGTACAGGCGCAGGCGCTGCTCGTCGGGCATCGAGCGGTGGCCGGAGTACGTGTCCAGCACGGCCAGGTACTCGTCCGCCGTGTAGGGCGCGTCCCAGAGGTAGCGCCGGACGGCGACGTTCCGGAAGTGACCGTCGGCCTCGATCTCGGCGCTTAGGTCGGGAACCTCGTCGGGCGGCGTCGGCGGGCGGTTCTCGTCGCTCGGGACGACCGCGTCGTAGTCCTCTTGCACCGCGGCGAAGAACGGATCCGCGCCTTGGACGTGCTCGGTCGTCACTACGGCGAGCGAGCCGCCGTCCCGCAGGAGCCGAGCGGACTTTGCGTACTTCAGCTCGGGATCGATCCAATGGAACGCGGTGAAGGCGATGACGGCGTCGAAGCGTGCCTCCGTCTCCCACACCTCGAACCGCTCGTTGACGATCTCGACGTTCGGGAAGGCCGTGAGGTTCCGGCGCGCAACCCCCGCGAGCCCCTCGCCGAGCTCGACCCCGACGATCTCGAAGCCGCGCTCCGCGAGCGGCAGCGTCGCCTTGCCCGTCCCAGGCCCGAGCTCGAGTATGCAGGCGCCGGGCTCGAGCCGCGCGAGCGCGACCAGGTCGTCGAAAACCCCGTCCGGGTACGAGGGCCGCGCGCGGTCGTAGAGTTCGGGCACCTCCTCGAACATCTCGCGGAGCGTGTGGCGCTCGTCGCCGGACACAGACGTGAGCCTAGAGCGATACGCTCGCGCCGTGTCCACGGAGATGGAGTCGACCGCGGCCAAGCTCCGGCGGCTCGAGGAGCTGCGGCGGGAAGCGGGTCACGCCGGCAGCGAGCGGGCGGTAGAACGCCAGCGGGCGCAGGGCAAGCTCCTGGCCCGCGAGCGTGCGGAGAAGCTGCTCGACCCCGGCTCGTTCGTGGAGCTCGACCGCTACGTTCGCCACCGCGAAGCCGAGTTCGGCATGCGCGAGAACCGGCCGTACGGCGACGCGGTCGTAACCGGCCACGGCTTGATCTTCGGCCGCCGCGTCTTCGTCTTCTCGCAGGACTTCACGGTCTTCGGCGGCAGCCTCTCCGAGGTCTTCGCCGAGAAGGTCTGCAAGGTGATGGACCTCGCCGCGAAGTTGGGCTGCCCGGTGATCGGGATCAACGACTCCGGCGGCGCGCGGATCCAGGAGGGCGTCGTCTCGCTCGCCGGCTACGCCGAGATCTTCTGGCGGAACGTCCAGTCCTCCGGAGTGATCCCGCAGATCAGCCTGATCATGGGCCCCTGCGCCGGCGGCGCCGTCTACTCGCCCGTGATGACCGATTTCGTCCTGATGGTCGAGGGCAGCTCGTACATGTTCATCACCGGCCCCGACGTGGTGAAGACCGTGACGGGCGAGGAGGTGACGTTCGAGGAGCTCGGCGGCGCCGCGACGCACGCGGCGAAGTCGGGGGTCGCGCACTTCATCTCGCCCGACGAGGAGGCCTGTCTCGAGGACGCGCGCTACCTGCTCTCGTTCCTGCCCCAGAACAACCTCGACCCGCCGCCGTACTTCGAGCCCAGCGACCCAGCGTCGCGGGAGGAGCCCGAGCTCGACACGCTGATCCCCGACGACCCGGCGAAGCCGTACGACATGAAGGAGGTCGTCCGGCGCGTGGTCGACGAGGGCGAGTTCCTCGAGGTGCACGAGCGCTGGGCGGAGAACCTCGTCTGCGGCTTCGCGCGGCTGGACGGGCACCCGGTCGGGGTCGTCGGCAACCAGCCCCGCTCGCTCGCGGGGGTGCTCGACATCGACTCGTCCGTGAAGGGCGCCCGCTTTGTCCGCACCTGCGACGCGTTCAACATCCCGCTCGTCACGTTCGTCGACGTGCCGGGGTTCCTGCCGGGCACCGCGCAGGAGTGGGGCGGGATCATCCGCCACGGCGCGAAGCTCCTGTACGCGTACTGCGAGGCGACGGTCCCGAAGCTCGCCGTGATCACGCGGAAGGCATACGGCGGCGCCTACGACGTCATGAGCTCGAAGCACATTCGCGCCGACTTCAACTTCGCCTGGCCGACCGCGGAGGTCGCGGTCATGGGGCCGGAGGGTGCGGTCAACATCGTCTTCCGCAAGGAGCTGGAGGGGACGGACGACCCGGAAGCGCGGCGCGAGGAGCTGATCACCGACTACCGGGAACGCTTCGCCAACCCGTACATCGCGGCGGAGCGCGGCTACGTCGACGACGTGATCGAGCCGCGGCGCACCCGGCCGGTGCTCGCGGACGCGCTCGAGACCGCGCTGACCAAGCGCGAGCGCCGCCCGCCGCGCAAGCACGGGAACATCCCGCTCTAGGCGCGCGGCGTGACGCCGAGGCGGACGCGGTAGCCGAACAGAAACGGCATCGTTCCGTCGCCGAGGACGCGGCGCGCGACCGCCTCCAGCTCGCCCACCCGGAGCTGGTCCTCGAGCTCGGCGTCCTGGGCGTCCGCTGCGGGCAGGCCGAGGCTTCTGGCGAATCCGACCACGCGCTCGGCATCGCCGTCCTCGAACGAGTGCAGGACGACCTCACGGCAGTAGGGGAACCGGCCGCTCGCCCGCATCCGCTCGAGGTGCTCCCGCTTCTGCCAGCGATCGGCTCCGCGCTGGATTCCGCGCTGCTGGCGCAGCTCCCGGCGGCGCCGCTGGTAGGCGTCGTACGCCTCGTCGAGCTCAGGGTCGACCGTCGGCGGCCAATCGTAGTCGTATGCGGCGAAAACGCCGCCGGGACGCAGGATGCGGGCCGCCTCGGCGAAGACCGGCTCGGGGTCCATCCAGTGGAGGGACTGCGAGCAGGTGACGACATCGGCGGTGTCGCCGGGCAGCCCGGTCTCGTGTGCGTAGGCATGGCGGAACTCGACTCCGGACGCGGGCTCGGCAGCGGCGAGCATCGCCGGGTTGGGCTCGATCCCGACGACGCGCTCGGCCAGGCCCGACCAGGCGCGCGTCGAGAGCCCGGTGCCGCAGCCGAGGTCGGCGACGAGAGCAGGCCGCGGAGCGCGGGCATACCGGCAAAGCAGCTCGAGCAGCACGCGCGGCGGCCGTGGCCGGAAGCGGTCGTAGCCGCCGGCGAAGCCTTCCCGCTCGTACCCCGAGGTGTCGATCAGCCGCTGCGAGAACTCGCTCACGGCCCCCGAGGCTACTCGAGGCGGACGAAGGCGGCGCCGTCGTCTGAGCGCCCCCGTTTAAGGCGCGCCCATCCTCCTCCCCGAGGCGATCGTATCGAGCAAATGCGCACGCGTGGGTAGCGAAAGCGTGCCGAAAGCGTGACGATCGGCGGGGGCGGTTCGCGGGGCGGGTTGCCGCAGAACCCCCCGCGCGCTACGAGGCCAGTGCCGCCGGTTCGAGCGGCTCGGCTTCGAGCGCGAGCTCGGTGGCGAATGCCGTCACGATCTCGGGGTCGAACTGCGTGCCGGCGCAGCGGTCCAGCTCCGCGATCGCTTCGCAGGGCGAGACTCGCCGGCGGTAGACGCATTCGGAGGTCATCGCGTCGTACGCGTCGGCGACGAAGATGATCCGCGCACCAAGGGGGATCCGCTCACCCGGGAGCCCGTCCGGATAGCCGCTGCCGTCCCAGCGCTCGTGGTGGTGCAGCACCCAGTCGGCGACGGTGTCGACCCCGAGGCTCTCCAGCATTCGGAACCCGATCTGCGGGTGTCGCTCGAGGACCATTCGTTCGGGCTCGGTCAGCGGTCCCGGCTTGCGCAGGAGCTCCTCGGGGATCGCGAGCTTGCCCAGATCGTGCAGGCTCGCGGCGAGCCGTGTCAGCTCGACGTCCTCTTCGGGCAAGCCGAGGCGCCGAGCCGTGCGGGCCGCGAGCTCGGCGACGCGCTGGGAGTGGCTGCCCATGTACGCGTTGCGTGCGTCGACGGCCCTCGCGAGGCTGGCGGCAGCCCGGAAGCGTGCCGCGCGGTCGGGCCCACTTGCGAGCCGCTTGAGCTCCGCGAGCTCGATCACGTCCGGCCGGTAGGCGCGCACGCGGTTCTTGCCGTACTCCTTCGCCCAGTAGAGCGCGCTGTCCGCCAGCCGGATCAGCTCGTCGCGGTCGGCTGCGTGCTGTGGCGAGGTCGCGACGCCGGCGCTGACGGTCACGGCGCCGACCTGCTCGAGCTCGAGGGTGCCGATCCGCTCTACCACCGAGGTCGCCACGGTCAAGGCGGCGGACTCGTCGTAGCCCGGCAGCAAGAGCGCGAACTCGTCGCCGCCCAGCCGGAAGGCTTCGCCGGTCTGGCGGAGGCGGGTCGCGAGCTGCGAAAGCACTCGGTCGCCGGCGGGATGGCCGAAGCGGTCGTTGATCCGCTTGAAGTCGTCCACGTCCACGAGGCAAAGAGTGAGCGTTGCCCCGCGTTGGCGCGCTTGCCCGAGCTCGCGCTCGAGGCGCTCCTGGAAGTGGCGGTGGTTGCCGAGCCCGGTCAGCGGATCCGTGAGAGCGAGGCGCATCGCTCGCAGCGCACGGACAATCGCGCGCTGGTAGAGCTGGATCGCGAGCAGCGGCCCGACGAGGACGACCGACAGGAACGGCGAGCGCTCCCAAAGGACGACGAGCATCAGCGCGGCGGAGGCCATCAGCGAGAACGGCACGATCGTCCGGCGGACGTTCTGGCGGGCAAGCGAGAAAACCGAGTTGTGCGAGCTGACGGCGACGACCGCGGTGATGAGGATCAGGTTGACGGCGTACTGCGCCGAGGCGGCCGCGCCGACACGCGCGAGCACGTCGCTCGCGCTTCCGGCATTGGCGATCGGCGCGGAGCAGACACCGGCTGCGGTCGCGGCGAGCGCAACGACCGAGACGTTGTAGGCGATGCGGATGCGCGGCCGCTGCTCGAGGAGCTGCGTGGCCGCCGGAGCGAGGACGACGACGAGCAGGCCGGCGGCCCACCCGAAGAGGACGATCGAGGCGACGCCGAAGACGAACGAGAGCGAGACGCCCGGAGGGCCGACGCCTTCGACCGGGACTGGGAAACGGTCGGCCAGCATCGAGGCGCTCACCAGTGCGCCCAGGCCGAGCAGCGTCGTCGCCTTGTGGGGAGTGATCGCGAACGACGCCACCGCGGCGCACGTGACGGCCAGCCCCGCCGAAGCGACGGGGACGACCACCGCGAGTAGTCGCGGAGCCGGCAGGGCGCGCTGCCTCACCGCTCCGCTACCAGTACAGGTTCAGGAATCCGAGATCGTCGTACGCACCTGCGAACGCAAGCAGGAGCAGGACGAGGACCACGGCGAGCGCAATGAGGCGTGGACGCCACTGCAACATCGTCAACCTCCCCAGAAGACGAAACACGACGTCGTGGATTCTGGATTCCCTGGAAACGAGCCACATCCCCCGAAAGGGGGCTTGTGGAAAAGAAGGACGTGTCTCGGCCGGTCTAGACGCCGTCGTCCAGGCCCGCCTCGGCGAGCGGCCGCCGCGCCCACGCGAACGTCTGGCGGTACCAGCCCGTGAGCGCCGTCACGGCGACGCCCTGTCCGGACGAGTGGATCATCCAGCCGCTGTCGAGGTAGATCCCCGCATGGCCGACCTGAGACGGCTTCGAGCGCGTGCCCGCCGAGCCGAAGAAGACAACGTCGCCGGGCGCGAGCCTCGAGAACGGAACCCGCTTCGACCGCGGCACCTCGCCACTCATCTGGTACGTCGTGCGGCCGCGGATCGTCGACTTCAGCGCCGCCCCGCCCGGGTACGACTGCACCTTGTAGACGCGCCAGACGAAGCCTGAGCAGTCGAAGCCGCCGCGGGCGTCGACGCCGAACGGCGCCTCGGCGTGCTCGCTGATGCCGCCCCAGACGTAGGGCAAACCGACGAACCGAACCGCGGTGTTGAGGATCCGCTTCTGCCAGGTGCTGAGGTCGGCGGGAGCGAAGGTCGCGGTCGCGGTCTCGACGTACTGCTGCTCCCAGCCGCCAAAGCGGAGGATCTTCGAAACCGAGTAGGCGGTCTCGGCGCGCGTGACCGGGTCGCCCGGCAGGAGCTCGAGGTCGTCGTCCTTCGCCGGGTGGTTCGTGCGCAGTCCGAGCATCCGTGCCACGGTTTCCGTCCCGAATCGCGCGGGGACGGCGAGGCCGGCGCTGCGGGCGACGGAGAGGAAGGTCGCGGCGGAATCCGTGAGTCCGAGCGCCCTGACGAGGTTCGAGTCGAGCTGCGCGAGGGTCACCACCGCGGACGGGTCGTCCGGCGGGACGGGCGGTTGCTTCGTGAGAGCGGCGACGAGCGTGGAGAGCTCACCACGGGTCAGCGTGTCGTAGGGCCGGAAGGTGGCGACGCTTCTCGCCATGAGGCGGTGTGCGACGACAAATCGGATCTGGGCCTTCGCCCACGCCTTCGATGGGACGACGGAGCCGTGCCTGGACGACGCGCCGGCGGCTTCGGCGACGAGGTTCGAGGCAAGCGCGCCCGGTACGACGAGCAGCGCGCAGCAGGCGGCAATGGCGGCCAGACGGCTCATTCCACCGTTCGTATCGTCCGGGCGCGCATGGGGCTTTAGACGCATTTCGGGCCAGCTGGTCAGCAGTCGCTCCGCGCCGCGGACTAGGCTCCCGCGCGATGGAGCTCGAGATCGAGCCGGAACCCACTGCAGAGGAACGCGAGGCGATCGAGGCGGCGCTCGAGGGGCACAGCGCGAACGGCGCACAGGCTCTGGCCTACCGCAGCGCGTGGCGGGCCGACGGGATCCGGGAGAACGCACTCGACCCGAGCCCGGGCGAGCCCGCCGACCGGGAGGCCTAGGCGCTCACGGCGCGACCGCGCGGCCGCGCAGAAGACCCGGGGCGACTCGCGCGTAGTCCAGGCCCGACAGCCAGGTCAGGACGAGCGCGACGAGCAGGGCCCACCACGCGACCCCCGTACTCCACGCGCCGGCTGCGGCAAACCCACCGATGGCCGCCGCGGTCGCCTGCGACCACGTCTTGAGCTTGCCGAGATCGCGTGCGTGCATCACGACGCCTCGCTCGAGCGCCGCGAGCCGCAGGCCGGAGACGAGGAACTCGCGGGCGACGATCGCGGCCACCATCCAGCCGGGGAACACGCCGCGGCCGATAAGCACGATCAGGACGGTCAGGACGAGCAACTTGTCCGCCACCGGATCGAGGAGCGAACCCAGCGGAGAGGAGCGGCCGCGGCTCCGGGCGACGCGCCCGTCGAACCAGTCCGTCGTCATCGCCGCGATGAACAGACCGGTCGCCAGCCAGTCGTGCCAGCGGAGGTCCCAGACGTAGAGGACGACGACGAGCGGGACGGCGAGCGCACGGGCGAGCGTGAGCTGGTCGGCAAGGCCCATGAGCGGGGAGAATACGGGCCGTGGCCGCCTTCTCGAAGGTCCTCGTGGCGAACCGCGGCGAGATCGCCGTGCGCATCTTCCGAACGCTGCGCGAGCTTGGCATCCGAACGGTTGCCGTCTACTCCGACGTCGACCGGGGCTCGCTGCACGTCGCGGCCGCCGACGAGGCGTACCTGATCGGCCCCGGCGCCCCCGCCGAGAGCTACCTCAACCAGGAGCGCATCCTCGACATCGCCGCCCGCGCGGGTGCCGAGGCCGTCCATCCGGGCTACGGGTTCCTGGCGGAGAATGCCTCCTTCGCGCGGGCCGTCTCCCGCGCCGGGCTCGTCTGGATCGGCCCTCCCGCAGACGCAATCGAGACGATGGGCTCGAAGACGGCGGCCCGCGAGCAGATGCGTGCGGCCGGAGTTCCGGTTGTGCCGGGGACGACCGAGCCCGTCACCTCTGCGGACGAGGTCGTCCGCCTCGGCGAGGAGCTCGGCTGGCCGCTCGCGATCAAGGCAGCCTCCGGCGGCGGCGGCAAGGGGCTGAAGGTCGTTGCCGGGCCGGAGCAGGCCGAGCGCGCCTTCGAGTCAGCCCGCCGTGAGGGGGAGGCGTATTTCGCGGACCCGTCCGTGTACGTCGAGCGCTACCTCGAGGATCCGCGCCACGTCGAGGTGCAGATCCTCGCCGACGGTCAGGGCAACGTGATCCACCTCGGCGAGCGCGACTGCACGATCCAGCGCCGGCACCAGAAGCTCGTCGAGGAGACGCCGTCACCGGTCGTCGATGAAGACCTCCGGCGGCGGATCGGCGACATTGCCGTCGAGGCCGCACGGGCGGTCCGGTACCGCAGCGCCGGCACCGTCGAGGGTCTGCTCTCTCGCGAGGGCGAGTACTTCTTCCTGGAGATGAACACGCGCATCCAGGTGGAGCACACCGTCACGGAGCTCGTCACGGGGCTGGACCTCGTCCGCGAGCAGGTTCTAATCGCGGCCGGAGAGCCGCTATGGCTGAGCCAAGAGGACGTCCGCTTGAACGGCCACGCGATCGAGTGCCGGATCAACGCGGAGGACCCGTCCAACGGCTTTTTGCCAAGCCCCGGGCGGATCGCGGCCTACCGGGAGCCGGGCGGGCCGGGCGTGCGGGTCGACTCGGGCGTCGCCGCGGGCTCGGAGATCCCGGCACTCTACGACCCCCTCGTCGCGAAGCTCGTCGTCCACGGCGTCGACCGGGAGCACGCGCGCAGGCGCATGCTGCGAGCGCTCGACGAGTTCCAGATCGACGGCGTGACGACGCTCCTCGGATTCCACCGGGCGCTGCTGAGGCATCCGTGCTTCGCGGCAGGCGAGACGTGCAACGACGTGGTCGAGTCGGCAGAGCTGGCCGAGCAGTCGAGGGAGCTGTTGTCTCATACGGCAACAACGGTACCTGCCGCCTCGGATGGCAGGCTCCACGAGCGCGTCTCGGTCGTCGAGCTCGCCGGTCGTCGCTTCGAGATCACGACGCTCGTCCCGGAGCCGCCGCATGCCGAGCTCGTGCGCAGACGTAGGGAACGGTCAAGGGGCGGCGGCGCGCACGGCGCCGCCAAGGACGCGGTCACAACCCCGATGCAGGGAACAGTTCTCAGCGTCGAGGTCGAAGAAGGGCAGGACGTCGTCGCTGGCCAGGTGATCTGCGTCGTCGAAGCGATGAAGATGGAGAACGAGATCACGGCGCACCGCGACGGCACCGTGACCGAGCTCTCAGTCGCCCCCGGCCAAGCCGTCAAGACCGGTCAGGCCGTCTGCGTGGTAGCGCAGGACGACGCCTAGAGCTGCCGCTGGTACACGCGGAACGTCCACGTCGCGAATGCCGCCGTCGCCACCGACAGCCCGGCGAGCAGCGCGAGATGGAGGCCCACCGAGCTCCAATCGACTCCCGGAAGCACGACTTCCCTGGCCGCGACCACGCCCCAGTTGACCGGGTTGAACTTGCCGAGCTCCTGCATCCAGTTCGGCATCTGCCTGAACGAGATCAGCGTCGACGAGAGGAAGAAGAGCGGCAGCCCGATGAAGTTCGCGATCGCGATCATCGTCGCCTCCTTCCGCGTCAGCAGCGCGAGCCCCTGCGAGATGCCCGCGAACGCACTGTTCATGAGCATCGCCGCGAAGAGAACGACCACCCACCCGAGCAGCCCCGCGTGCACGTGAACCCCGAGCACGAGCGCGACGAGCAGGATGACGATCCCCTGGATGAGCGCGGTCAGAGCGGAGCGCACGATCTGCGAGACGACGAGCGAGACTCGGCTGACCGGCGTCGCGAGGAAACGGGGGATCACGTCGCGGTCGAGGTCGCTGACCATCGCCATCCCGCTCCACGTCGCGCCGAAGAAGGCGTTCATGATCACGATCGCGGGCGCGAGGAACTCGATGTAGGACGTCGTGCCGAACCCGCCGCCGGGCAGGTGCGTCACCCGCTTGAAGAGCTGCCCGTAGAGGAGCAGCCAGATCATCGGCTGGACGAGCAGCAGCACGATCCAGATCGGCTCGCGCATCAGGTTTCGCGCCTGGCGCCCGACCATGAACCACGTGTGGACGGCCGCGGCTCTCACTCGCCCTTCGCTCTCCCGCCGCCCGCCTCGTCCTCGGCGCGGAAGTCGCGCCCGGTGTAGTGGAGGTACACGTCGTCCAGCGACGGGCGGTGCATCGTGACCGACTCGACGGGGATTCCGCGCTGGTCGAGAGCGGCGAGGATCGTCGGCACAGCGCGCGCGCCGTTCCCGACCCGGCTGCGCAGGAGCCGGCCGTCCGAGCTGACCTCGTGTACGTCCTCCAGCGCACGCACGACCGCCGTCGCATCGTCGACCGCGCCGTCCGCCAGCTCGACGACGACGGCCTCGCCCTGGAGGCTCCGCTTCAGCTCCTCGGCGTCACCCTCGATCACGACCCGCCCACGGCTGACGATCGCGAGCCGGTCGGTCAGCGCGTCGGCCTCCTCGAGGTAGTGCGTCGTGAGCAGGATCGTCAGCAGCTCCTCGCGCGCAAGCACGGCCAGCTCCTCCCACATCGCCGCGCGCGCCTCGGGGTCGAGGCCGGTCGTCGGCTCGTCGAGGAACAGCACCTCGGGCCCGTGGACTAGGCCGAGCCCGACGTCGAGACGTCGCTTCATCCCGCCCGAGTAGCCGCGCACGACGCGGTCGGCGGCATCCGCGATGCCCAGGAGGTCGAGCAGGTGCTGGACCCGCGCGCGCAACTTCGCGCCGGACATTCCCTGGACGCGGCCCTGCAGCATCAGGTTCTCGCGCCCGGTCGCGTCGCGGTCGACGCCGGAGCTCTGCGGCACGTAGCCGATCGAGCGACGGACGGCGTCGGGCTCCCGGACGACGTCGCGCCCCGCGACCTGCGCCTGCCCGCCGTCGGGAGTCGTCAGCGTCGTGAGCACCTTGACCGTGGTCGATTTCCCGGCGCCGTTCGGGCCGAGCAGCCCGAACACCTCGCCGGCGCGGACGCGGAAAGAGACACCCGCGAGCGCCTGAACGTCGCCGTAGCGCTTCTCGAGCCCCTCCGCGACGATCGCGTCCACGGGCGCTGAGACTACCTCGGTAGAGTCCGGCGCCGGTGGACCTCTACGAGTACCAGGGCAAGGAGCTCTTCCGCCGGTTCGGGATCCCGGCCTCGGAGGGGCGGCTCGCGACGAGCCGGGCCGAAGCCCGGGCGGCGGCGGAGGAGCTCGGCGGGCCGGTCGTCGTCAAGGCCCAGGTTCTGACAGGCGGCCGCGGTAAGGCCGGCGGGATCAAGCTCGCCGACGGCCCGGACGCCGCCGAGCGCAAGGCCGACGAGATCCTCGGGCTCGACATTCGCGGCCACGTCGTCCGCAGGCTCTGGATCGAGCGCGCCTCAGACATCGCGAAGGAGTACTACCTCTCGGTCACCTTCGACCGGGGCGCCAAGAAGGCGCTCTTCATGCTCACGACCGAGGGCGGAATCGAGATCGAGGAGGTCGCGGCGCAGAAGCCCGAGGCCCTGGCCCGGCTGCACGTCGACCCGCTCGAGGGTTTCCAGCCTTACCAGGCGCGCCGCCTGATCTACGGCGCGGGAATCGGCGATCCTGACGAGCAGAAACAGATCCTCGCGATGGTCGAGAAGCTCTACCGCTGTTTCGTCGAGACCGACGCGATGCTGTGCGAGATCAACCCTCTGATCGTCACGCCCGAGGGCGAGGTGCGCGCGCTCGACTCCAAGTTCACGGTCGACGACAACGCCCTCCACAAGCACCCGGAAGTCGCCGAGATGCGCGATCCCGAGGCCTACCCGCCGGAGGAGCGCGCCGCCCGTGAGAAGGGCGTCACCTACGTGAAGCTCGATGGGGAGGTCGGCATTCTCGGGAACGGAGCCGGGCTCGTGATGTCAACGCTCGACGTGATCGCGCTCGCCGGCGGTCGGCCCGCGAACTTCTGCGACCTCGGCGGCGGCGGCGACGCGCAGGGCGTGGTCGACGCGCTCGAGGTGATCACGGCCGACCCGCAGGTGAAGTCGATCCTGTTCAACATCTTCGCGGGGATCACCCGCTGCGACGTGGTCGCGCAGGGGATCCTCGAGGCCCTCTCGCGGATCACGATCGAGCACCCGATCGTCGTCCGCTTCGACGGGACGAACGCGGAGGAGGGGCGCCAGATGCTGGCCGAGGCGGCACCGCCGAACCTGCACGTGGAGCCGACGATGCTCGACGCGGCCCGTCGCGCCGTGGAACTGGCCGCGTGACCGACGTCTGGAGCCAGCGTGCGGAGGCCTACCGCGAGAGCGAGGCGCACCGGCAGGGTCGCGATCTCGAGCTCTTCACCGAGTGGGCAGCCGGCAAGACGGTGCTGGACGTCGCGACCGGCGGTGGCCACGTCGCCGCGCGCCTGCGCGAAGCCGGTTGCGAAGTCGTGACCTGCGATCCGGCGCCTGGGATGCGACCGGACGTGATCTGCCGCGCCGAGGACCTGCCCTTTGCCGACGCGAGCTTCGACGTCGTCGCCTGCCGCGTGGCGGCGCACCACTTCGAGGACCCGGCGGCGGCGCTCCGCGAGTTGGCCCGGGTCAGCCGGGAGCTCGTCCTCGTCGCCGACAACCTCTACCTCGGCGAAGCGGGCGAGGAGGCCGACCGGCTCCGCGACCCAACCCACGTCCGGAACTACTCCGAGGACGAGTGGCGCGATCTGTTCGGGCAGGCCGGGCTCGAGGTGGAGGCGCTCGAGCGGGAGGAAAAGCGGATCGAGCTCGAGCCGTGGCTCGAGCGCGCGGGCTGCATAGGCGCGGAGGCAGAGCGCGTGCGCGAGCTGCTCGCGGACCGGATCGAGCACGGCCGACTCCGGCTCGACCGCGGAATCTTCAAGGCGAGGGTGATGCGCTGATGGCCGTCATTGTCGACGGCGACACCCGGCTCGTCGTCCAGGGCCTGACCGGGCGCGAGGGCCGCTTTCACGGGCTGCGCAACCGCGGGTACGGCACGAACGTCGTCGCGGGCGTCACGCCGGGCAAGGGAGGCCAGGACGTCGAGGGCGTCCCGGTCTTCGACACCGTCGCCGACGCGGTCGCCGAGACCGGCGCGAACACGACGATGGTCTTCGTCCCGGCGCGGTTCGCGGCCGACGCGATCTACGAGGCGGTCGACGCCGGGATCGGCACGGTCATCTGCATCGCCGAAGGCCTGCCCGCCCACGAGATGTTGCGGATCTACAACTACATCCGCCCGAAGGGCATCACGATGCTCGGCCCGAACTGCCCCGGCGCGCTCTCGCCGGGGAAGGCGAACGTCGGGATCATCCCGGCCGAGATCTTCCGCGAGGGAGCGGTCGGCGTCGTCTCCCGCTCGGGCACGCTGACGTACCAGATCGGCCACGAGCTGACGCAGCGCGGGTTGGGGAACTCGACGATCGTCGGAATCGGCGGTGACCCCGTCGTCAGGCGGCGGCCTACATCGAGGCCGAGGTGACCAAGCCCGTGATCGCCTACATCGCCGGCTTCACCGCGCCGCCCGGGAAGACCATGGGCCACGCGGGCGCGATCATCTCCGGCTCCTCGGGCACCGCGCAGGGGAAGAAGGAAGCGCTGGAGGCCCGCGGAGTCCACGTCGGCACGACGCCGACCGAGGTGGCCGAGCTCGCCGCGGAAACTGCGGGCGTCGCGGGTTAACCGCCGACCAGGAGCTTCTCTAGACTCGGTCGCGTGACGATCTCGTTCGCGCGGGGTATTCCGTCGCCTGACTGCCTGCCGGTCGAGGAGCTCGCCGACTGCGCCCAGGCGGCTCTGCGGCGCGACGGTCGGACGATCCTCTCCTACGGGAGCACGCTCGGGTACGGGCCGCTGCGGGACTGGATCGCGGAGTGGCACGCTGTCGAGCCGGAGCGCGTGGTCGTCACGAACGGCTCGCTGCAGGCGTTTCACCTTCTTCTGTCGGCGCTGCCGGCGGAGGGCGTCCTGGTCGAGCGACCGACCTACGACCGGACGCTGAAGATCCTCGCCGAGGAAGGGCGCGAGCTCAGGGAGGTGCCGCTCGACGCCGACGGCCTCGACGTCGACGAGCTCGAACGGGTGTCCGAGGATGGCGACGCTTTCCTGTACACGATCCCGACGTTCCAGAACCCGACCGGGAGCACGCTCTCGCTCGAGCGCCGCGAGCGGCTGGCGGCCTTCGCGCGAGAGCGCGCGCTGACCGTGCTCGAGGACGACCCCTACGGCCTGGTGCGCTTCGAGGGCGAGCCGCTGCCCAGCGTCTTCGAGCTCGAAGGCGGCGAGCACGTCCTTTACAGCTCGTCGTTCTCGAAGACGGTCGCGCCGGGGGTGCGCGTCGGCTACGCGATCGTTCCCGCCGCACTCGCGGCCGAGCTGGAGCCGCGCGCCGCCGCGACGTACATCACGCCGGGTTTGCTCGCGCAGGCGACGGTCCACGAGTTCCTCCGGCGCGGGCTGCTCGAGCCCAGCCTGGAACGGGTCTGCGGCCTGTTGCGCGCGCGACGGGACGCCATGCTCGAGGCCCTCGAGCAGGAGCTCGAAGGGCACGCGCGCTGGACACGGCCCGAGGGCGGGTACTTCCTCTGGCTCGAGCTCCCGGACGGGCTCGACGCCTCGGAGCTGCTCGTGCGCGCCGGGGAGCAGGGCGTGACGTTCGTCCCGGGCACCGACTTCGGCGGAGCGCCGAATACGGCTCGGCTCGCCTTCAGCTTCGTCTCCCCGGAGGAGATCGCCGAAGGCGTACGCCGGCTCGCCGCGCTAGTGACGTCTGCGCCGGCGCCGGTATAGCTGCGAAACGAGCACGCCGCCGAGCAGGCCGAGCCCGATGCTGAGCAGGATCAGCCAGATCAGCGAGACGCGAGACGTCGCGAACACGAAGTGCAGGTGGACCTGCTTGCGGTTCTCCAGCACGAAGGCCACCACGTAAGCGAACGTCGCGAGCAGGATCAGGAGCTTCAGCCAGAGGCGCGCCTGCCACTCCCGCAGCCGGCCCTCAGCAGGCGCCGCTTCGGGAGGCGACTCGTCCGTCTCGACGTGCTCGGCGGGCGGCTCCTCGTCGGAGCGGCGGCGGCCCAGGCGCATGCGTCAGTCTAGGCCGCTTGCGTTTGGCCGGCGAGTGCCCGTGGCACCAGGCGAGGCTGGCGCGGCGGGACGAGGGAGCCTCGGCTGTGCAACCGGAAGGTGGGGCACGGTGCCTCGAGATTGAGTGCGCACAAGCCGGCTCGGTGGAAATAGCAGTCGCCGCAGGTTGCTTTGGTCTTTTTGCTCAAGGTTCCGCCTGCTCCTGTTGTGGGCCGCTCTGACAAGGCAGGACTATAGGGCCAGGCGAGGCCTTTTCAACCTTGCCTGTGGAGAAAACATTCCAATTTCCGGCGGTTTCAAATATGTTCGAAACTACGTGAAACTTACGCTTTTGGCCACAACGTTGCCAGTGCGCGCAACGCCTGTTGAAGGTTATCCACAGGGATGATTCGCAGGCCGTCCGCGTAGCGTCTGGCCTCGCGCGCATTCGTGCCCGCGGGCACGAGGAAGACGTCCACATGGGCCCGCCGCGCACCGAGCGTTTTTTGCTTCACGCCGCCGATCGGGAGCACTGTCCCGTCGAGCTCGAGCTCGCCGGTGGCCGCGACCTTGTGCCCGTGCGTGACGTCACGACCGAGCTCGCGCAGGATCTCCAGGGCGAAGGCAAGCCCGGCAGAAGGCCCGCCGATGGCGCCGGCATTGATCCTGACGGCGAACGGCAGCTTGACGTGCAGGTCGTCCTCGGCAGAGACCCCGACGATCGCCCGTCGCGGGTCGAGGGGGTCCGCGGCCGTCGGGAACGTCGCCTTGCGGATCCGTGCGCGGCGGCGGAACCGGACCGTGACCGGATCGCCCGGCCGCTTGGCTGCAAGCGCCGCCCGCAGCTCGGCGATCGTTCGGACCGTGTGGCCGTCCACGCCCAGGATCACGTCGTTCGGCTCGAGCACCTTTGCAGCCGGGGCGTCGCTCTCGACCGCGAGCACCGTGATTCCGCGGAACCGCGCGCTGACCTCGTACCCGAGCAGCCTGAGCGCGGCGTAGGGCGCGATCCGCTGGGAGTCCTGCATCTCCGCCAGCGCGAGGCGCCGGTCGACCACGGTGGGGACGTCGGGGGCGGGAACGAGCGAAGAGCCGTCCGGCCGGACCCACGGGACGACCCTCTCGAGGAACCGCGCCCGGTTCTCCTGCACGTCGACGAAGTAGACCGAGCCCGGGCCTGGCTTGGCATGACGGCCCTCGATGCGGATCAGGGGGGCGACAGGGTGCG
>WNGF01004926.1_pt1 | contig 17250 bp, 18 predicted proteins | sample 5400641 | NCBI WGS metagenome assembly WNGF01 (sample SAMN13153371, study PRJNA577476) | soil metagenome | isolation source: 80 cm soil or saprolite under grassland replicate 2 | place: USA:California | collected 2016-06-15
AGAGCGCGAGACGGAGATATCCAATCCGTCCGAGCTCGAGCGCATCCTGGAGGCTCTCGGGCGGCGGCCGCGCTTCCGCTACGAGAAGCGGCGGGAAGAGTGGTCGCTCGACGAATGCGTGATCGCGCTCGACGAGACCCCGATCGGATCGTTCGTCGAGGTCGAGGGCGATCCTGCCGCCATCCGCCGCGTGGTCCACGAGGTCGCCTTCGACGTGTCGGAATCCTTGCCGTACTCCTATCCCGAGCTTTACGCCCGTCGGCGGCGGGAGGACGGCTCGCTCCCGCCCGACATGGTCTTTGCGAGCAACGCTGGCCTTCCCGGAACGAGCCGTTGAAAGCGATGCTCCTCGCGGCCGGCCGCGGAACGCGGTTCCAGCCGGTCACGGAAGCCATTCCCAAGGCGCTCTTCCCGTTCCTGAACGTCCCGCTTCTGCGAACGCACCTCGCCCGGCTCGGCAGAGCGGGAGTGTCGGAGGTCGGCATCAACGTCCATCACCTGCCGGAGGCGATGCGCGAGAGCATTCGAGCTCTCCCGCCCGGCTCTCCGAAAACCCGGCTTTTCCACGAGCCCGAAATCCTCGGGACCGCCGGCGCGCTTCGAAATGCGGCGGACTTCCTATCCGGAGAGGATTTCCTGCTCGTCAACGTCGACGCCGCTATCGAGCCGGACTTCCCGGCTCTCCTGTCGCGCCATCGTCAGACCGGGCGTGCCGTCACTCTCCTGGTCACGGAAAACAACGAGCCGGCGCGATTCACCCCGCTCGCGGCGGAGGGAGATCGCATCGTGTCGTTCGGAAAAGGCTCCTCCTGGCCTCTCGTCTACACCGGTGTCTGCGCTCTCTCGCCTCGCGTTCTTTCCCGGATTCCGGCCGGAGAAAGGTCGCTCGTCGCCGACCTCTGGCAGCCCCTCCGCGAGGCCGGAGAAGAGATCGGATGGCTCCTGCACGACGGACCCTTCTCCGACCTCGGCACGCCGCGAGACTTTCTTCGCGCGACGCGCCAGGCGCTCACCCGCGGCGGACCGTTTCCGCCGGAGAGCGGCACGTTCGATGCGCCGACGCGCATTCTTTCCAGGATCCCTCTCCGGGGGTTCGACGGCGTTTCGACGGTCGTTGGCCGTGCCTCAATCGGAAAGGGCGCGCGGTTGATCGAGAGCGTCGTCTGGGACGGCGTCGAGATCGGCGCCGGCGTTGATCTCAAGGACTGCGTCGCTGCCGGTGGGCGAGTGCCTCCGGGCGCGGCTTTCCGCGACGCCGTTCTGTGGGCCGCGCCGAAGGAAACGGTGACGGCCTATCCGTTGTCGGCAGGCGGCTGACCTTCTCACCTCCTCCAGCTCTTCTCACCGCGGACGAAGTAAAGGGTGTGGATCTTCGCGGTTCTTCCAAACACCCGGACGACCGCCATGCGGTCGCGGCCATCCCAGAGATAGATCGAGCCCGGCGTGCTCTCGCCGACGGGTGAGAAGGAGCAGAGATCGGAGTTGTTGAAGCGGATCGGATCGTCCAGGCGGTCGAGCTTGCTGCCGGGAGACGCCGGATCGGGAACCGGGGAGTCCTGCAGGATTCCGGGTCGCACGTCCCCTCGGAGCCAGGGAATCGCGAGGCCGAGCGATCGGTCGACGCCGGAGGCGATTTCCGACGTGCGCACGCCGTTTCCATTTCCGTCGCGGTAGAGCGCCCATTCGTAGCGGCCACCGTCCGTTCGGAACTTCAGGGCGACGGCGACCCCTCTGGTCAGAGCGTACGAGCGGGCCCGGAAGAACGCAGCCGCGAGCTCGGCGGCTGCCGAGCGGATCGCCAGAGATGCCTGGAGCTGAAAGGCGCCGGCCGCCGTCGCCGTCACGAGCGCGGCACCGAGCGCGAGCACGATGACGAGCTCGAGCGAAGTGAATCCGCGCGGAAAGGAAAGCCCGGGACCGCTCGCGCGGACCCGGGCGGGCACGATCGTCACCGTCCCTTGCCCGCGGGGACGGAAGCCGGAGCGGACTTGGGAGCGGGCTTGTTTTTGGCGGGAGCGGGACCTTCCCGTTTCCGGGCAGATCCCAGGCGAACCTTGGCGGCAAGTGTGGTGGGGCCGCTCACGGCGACGTAGGGCTTCAAGGTCAGAAAGAGCTTTTCGCCGATTCCCTTGACCTCCATCAGGTCCTCGGGTCGGGCGAATGGTCCGTGGGACTTGCGGTAATCGAGAACTCGGCCCGCGACTTTCTCCCCGATGCGCGGCAGAAGGGCGATCTGAGTCGCGGACGCCTGGTTGATGTTGACCTTTCCGCCGGCCGGGGGCGCGCTCGAAGTGTCGGCGGTCAAGCCGGCGGCGGAAAAGAGAACGAGAGCGGCAAGAAACGACGCCAGCTTTCCGCCGCGAGCCGGGCCGAGCGCGGAAGGGAGGCGTTTCAGAGATCGAGTCGTCATTCGAAGCTCCTTTGCGGTTTCGGGATCGGACGTCGTGCAACAGAGTGTTTCGGGGTCGTCGTCCTCATCGAGCTTTCGCGATCAGGCGTTCTCCATCGGCACCTCCTGGGTTCTTCGTGCCGGGAGCATCGCGAGAAGCGTGCCGCGAGCTGCGCTTGCTGGAACCTCTGTGCCGGAAGGATTTCGCGCGCAACCGGCCGAGCGGGGCGACAGGACGGAGGCAAAGAAAACTGTCGGGTCGGTCGAGGAAAACGAACGGAATTCACTCACCGGGAAGGACTCGCGCGACGGGAAAGAGGGATTGCCACCTGACCGGAGTTTTGGCGGAGTCCGGAAGAGTCGCCGATAGACTTCGTGGTCGTGGCGGATCGGGAGTTCGTCGTCGGAATATCGGGAGCGTCGGGTGCCTCGCTGCCTCGCCGCTTCGTGGAGCTCGCTTGTCGCGCCCGCGGAATCTCGAGCCTTCACCTCGTCTTCTCGGAGTCGAGCCTCGCCGTGGCGGCGAGCGAGCTCGATTTCGCGATCGGCTCCGCGGCGGACTGGGTCGCGCGTCTCGACATCGCACGCGACGCTGCCCGGAGAATCGTCCTCCATTCCAACGAGGACGTCGGAGCTTCGATCGCGTCCGGGTCCTACCCGGTCGCCGGAATGGCGGTCATTCCGTGCAGCGGCGGGACCCTCGGCGCGATCGCCAACGGCATCTCCCGCGACCTTCTCCAACGCGCGGCCGACGTGTGCCTGAAGGAGCGGCGACCGCTCGTTCTCGCGTTCCGCGAATCGCCCTATTCCCTTGTTCACGTCGAGAACATGCGTCGGGTGACTCTCGCGGGCGCGATCGTCGCGCCTCCTTCTCCGGCCTTCTACGTGACCGACCCTTCCATGGCCCGATTCCTCGACGCGTGGTGCGGACGAGTCGCGCGGCTTCTCGGCTTCGAGTTACCGGGGGACGCCTTCCGCTGGACCGGAACGAGCGGGCGATCTTCGACCCGGCGCCGGCCGCGATGAACCGCTCGACCGGAGTCGCTCGTCCGCTCCGGACAACGCTTGAGATGATCAAGTTCTCCCACACGATCTTCGCGCTGCCGTTCGCCGTCCTCGCAGCCGTGCTGGCCGCCGGAGGCTGGCCGGATCGCGCAACGCTCGCCAAGATCCTCGTCGCGATGGTCGGCGCCCGCAGCGCCGCGATGGCGCACAACCGGCTCGCCGACCGGGAGATCGACGCAGCCAACCCGCGGACGGCTTCGCGGGCGCTGCCCGCCGGCATTCTCTCGGTGACGTACGCGCGCGTATTCCTCGTCGCTTCGGTGGCGGTTTTCGTCGCCGCCGCCACGAGCTTGAACCGCCTGACGCTCCTCCTGTCGCCGGTGGCGCTGGCGCTCCTCTTTCTCTACGCGTATGCGAAGCGATTTACTTCCCTCTCGCACCTGCTGCTCGGCCTCTGCCTTGCCATGGCGCCCGTCGGCGCCTGGATCGCCGTGAGCGGAGATCTCCGAATCCTGCCCGTTCTGCTCGGCCTCGCGGTCCTCTTCTGGACGGCGGGTTTCGACGTCATCTACGCGCTCCAGGACGAGGAGCACGACCGGCGGACCGGCCTTCGTTCTCTCCCCGCCCGTCTGGGATCGGGGCCGGCGCTCGTCGTTTCCGCCCTGTTTCACGCGGTCATGGTTCTCCTCCTGATCGCGGTGTGGCGGCTCTCGGGAGGAGGCCGGTTGTTCGCGCTCGGAATCGCCGCGACGGGAGCGGCGCTCGTTTACCAGCACGCGATCGTCCAGCGACGAGATCTCTCGCGCGTCAACGCCGCGTTCTTCACGGCGAACGGGTTCGTTTCCATCGCGCTCGCGGCGTGCGGGATTGCCGACGTGCTGGCGAGATAGCTGCTCTAGAATCCGCGCCGATGCCGATCCCGTCCGAAGGAGATCTGACCCTACGCCACGTGGCCGTCGACGGACCGATCGGAGTCGGCAAGACCTCTCTCTGCGACATGCTCACCCGCCGCTTTCACGGGACGAAGATTCTCGAAGACGTCGACAATCCCTTCCTCGGCGACTTCTACAAGAAGAAGAAAGGGTCGGCGTTCCAGACCCAGCTCTTCTTTCTCCTCTCCCGCTACCAGCAGCAGAGGGAGATCGCGCAGATCGACCTCTTCACGACGCTCGTCGTGGCCGATTACCACTTTCCGAAGGACAAGATCTTCGCGTATCTGAACCTCGACGACTCCGAGCTCCTGATCTACGATCGGCTCTACTCGCTCCTCTCCGAATCAGTGGCGAAGCCGGATCTCGTGATCTTCCTGCAGGGGTCGCTCGAGACGTGCATGAAGAGGATCAAGAAGGCGTCCCGGACGTTCGAGAAAGGAATCACGCCCGAGTACATCGCGCAGTTGATCGAGGCGTACAACTATTATTTCTACCACTACGACGAGACGCCGCTCTTGGTCGTCGACACGAACGAGATCGACTTCGTCAACCGGCCCGCCGACTTCGACGACTTAGTCGCACAGATCCGCCGCGCCAAGAAGGGGATGCAGTACTACATTCCCGCGGCGAGCAGCAAATAAGGGGTCAAGGGTCAGGTCTCCACTTGCCACTTTGAGGGTCAGGTCTCCACTTCGGGGGCCACGGTGACCCGCGAAGACCTGACCCGCTATAATCGGCGCCACGCCCTTGTCGGCGGCGATCCCGGCGTTCGGGACGTCGACCGAGAGGAAAGGAGCGCGACATGCCGACTCTCTCGGAATCCTCCTCACTCACGATCCCTCTCCTGGTCGCGGCAAAAGGCGGGGAGAAGATCGCGATGCTGACGGCGTACGACGCGCCGTCGGCGGCGCTGCTCGATGCCGCCGGTATCGACGTTCTTCTCGTCGGCGACTCCGTCGAGATGGCGGTCTACGGAGAGCCGAACACGCTCTCCGCGACGATGGACTCGATGATCCGGCATTCGCGCGCGGTCTCCCGGGCGGTGAAACGGGCCGTCGTCGTCGGCGATATGCCGTTCCTCTCCTATCAGGCGGACACCGGCCGCGCCGTCGAGAACGCCGGACGCTTCCTCGCGGAGGGCGGGTGCGGCGCCGTCAAGCTGGAAGGCGGGATCCGCAGCCTCCCCGCGATCGAGGCGATCCTCGCTGCCGACATCCCGGTCATGGGCCACGTCGGGCTGACGCCGCAGTCGTTCCACAAGCTGGGTGGATTCAAGGTCCAAGGACGCGAACCGGCGGCCGCGCGCGAGATCCGCGAGGACGCGAAAGCGCTCGCCGAAGCGGGCTGCTTTGCGGTGGTGCTCGAGTGCGTGCCGGCGCCGCTGGCGGCGGAAATCACCCACGCGATCCCGGTTCCCACGATCGGGATCGGCGCCGGCGCCGACTGCGACGGGCAGGTTCTCGTCTTCCACGACGTGATGGGGCTGACTCGCGACCTGCGCCCGCGCTTCGTCCGGCGTTACGCGGACCTTTCGAGCGTCATCGAAGAGGCCGCGAAGGCCTTCGCAAAAGACGTGAAGATCGGCAGTTTCCCGACCGCGGAAGAGTCGTTCTCCGGCGGCATGACCGCTCTGCGGCGCGTGCGCTAGCGACCAGCGCCGGGTCGCGCATGGACACCCTCCGCGAGGTTCCGCCGCTGCGCGACCTCCTGCGCGACGCACGCGCGTCGGGCAGGACGATCGGCTTCGTGCCCACGATGGGAGCGCTTCACGAGGGACATCTCTCTCTCGTGCGGCTCGCGCGGCAGGAGTCGGCCTTCACAGTCGTCTCGATTTTCGTCAACCCGATGCAGTTCGGGCCGAGCGAGGATTTCGCCCGCTACCCCAGGAAAGAAGAGGAGGATTCCGGGGCGCTTGCGCGGGAAGGGGTCGATCTCCTCTACTTGCCCGATCCGGCCGCGATGTATCCGCCGGAGTTCTCGACCGCCGTCGAGGTCCGCGGCGTTTCCGCGAGCGGCGAAGGCGAGATCCGGCCCGGTCACTTCCGAGGCGTGACGACCGTGGCGGCGAAGCTCTTCCTCCAGGTCGCGCCGGACGTCGCCGTCTTCGGCCAGAAAGATCTGCAGCAAGTTGCGGTCGTGCGCCGGATGATTCGAGACCTGGACTTTCCCGTCCGACTCGTCGTGGGTCCGACGGTGCGGGAGTCGGATGGCCTGGCGATGTCTTCCCGCAACGCATATCTCTCGCCCGAAGATCGCCGGATCGCCGCCGCATTTCCCCGCGCACTCTTCGAGGCGCGCGACCGGGCGGCGCGGGGAGAACGCGACGCGGCGCACCTGACGGAGGGCGTCCGGCGGGAGCTTGAGTCGGCGGGTTTGCGTCCCGATTACGTCCATGCGGTCGATCCGGAAACGATGGCGCCGATCGCGATCGCCGCTCCCGGCACGGCCATCGCCGCGGCCGTGCGGGTCGGGAAGACCCGGTTGATCGACAATGTGCTCGTTCCTTGACGGCGTGCGCCCGAAGGGACAGGATCGGTGTGTGGCGACTGAAGTTTCTCAAGAGCGGTCCCCGGCCGGGACCGCCTCCGATGCGTTCGTTCTCGGCGGCCGTACCTTCACTTCCCGCCTGATCATCGGGACCGGAAAGTACTCTTCCTTCGAGCGAATGAAGGAGGCCCACCGCGAGTCGGGCGCGGAGATCGTCACGGTCGCCGTGCGCCGGATCAACCTCGATCGAACGCGCGAATCGATGCTCGACTACATCCCGCCGGAGATGACTCTCCTTCCGAACACGGCGGGCTGCTACAACGCGGAGGACGCGGTCCGCACGGCACGCCTCGCCCGCGAAGTGGGACTCTCCCACTGGATCAAGCTCGAAGTCCTCGGCGACGAGCGCACGCTCTGGCCCGACAACGCCGCGCTGCTCGAAGCGACGCGGACGCTCGTCCGGGAAGGTTTCGTCGTTTTCCCCTACACGTCCGACGATCCGGTCGTCTGCCGGCGGCTCGAAGAGGAAGGAGCTGCCGCGGTGATGCCGCTCGGAGCGCCGATCGGCTCCGGGCTGGGGATCCAGAACCCCAACAACATCTCGATCATCATCGAGCAGGCGAAGGTTCCCGTCATCGTCGACGCTGGCGTCGGGACGGCGTCGGACGCCTGCATCGCGATGGAGCTCGGCGCGGCCGGCGTCCTCATGAACACTGGAATCGCCGGGGCGACGGACCCGATTCGGATGGCCTGCGCGATGCGGCGCGCCGTCGCCGCCGGGCGCGACGCGTTTCTCGCGGGACGGATCCCACGCAAGCGCCACGCGACGGCGTCGTCACCCGTGGAGGGCCGCCCGGGAAGCTGAGGCACTCCCGAGGCGGCCCGCCGCCGAGAGTCCCGTAAACACTGTGGATTTCTACGAATCGTCAGACTTTGGTCGTACGACTCTCCCCCGCAAGAAACTCCTTGCAATGCCGTTCGAGCGCGTGCTACGTTGCGCCAACTTTTAGGAAAACCCCGCACACCCGGCGCCAAGACTATGTTTTCTCATCCCCCATCCGTTCGCCTTCGCGGGGAGGCGTACGCGCGCTCGAAAGGGGGTTGGTCCTAGAGAGATCATCGTTCCGGCTTCCGCCGGGTTTTGCGATCAGTTGTTTCGAGTTTAATGATGCGAAGCGCGAGAGCGCTTCTGAAGAGGGTAATACCCAGGAGATCGGCAAAGTCAAATGATGCAGCAATACACCGACAAGAACCTCACCTGCGTGGATTGTGGTTCGACATTTCTGTTTTCGGCGGACGATCAGGAGTTCTACGCCCGCAAGGGTTTCACCAACGAGCCGAAGCGGTGCAAAGCGTGCCGCGACAAGCGCAAGTCGGCCGCGGGTGAAGGCCGGGAGCGGACGCTCTACGACGTGACGTGCGACGGATGTGGCAAACAGACGCAGGTTCCCTTCAACCCGACGAACGGCAAGCCCGTTTACTGCCGCGAGTGCTACTCGGCGCGGCGGGCGCAGGCTTACTGAGTCGGCCCTTTCTGAACGAACGAAGCCCCGGCGTCGCCGGGGCTTTTTTGTGGGTCAGGTATTCACGAATCGCCGCGCGCGCGGAACGCCTGGCTGGTCTTGCCACTTTGCTCCGCAAAGTGGCAAGTGGAGACCTGACCCCCATCCTGCTATCGTCCCTTCGTCTTGAACCCCGTTCGCTCCGGCCCCGGACTTCTCGAAGCGATCGGATCGACGCCCCATGCCGAGCTCGCGCGATTCTCCGCTGGCGCCGCGCGAATCTTCGCCAAGCTCGAGTTCCTGAACCCCGGGGGCAGCGTGAAGGACCGCATCGCGCGGTCCATGATCGAGGACGGCGAGGCACGCGGCCTCCTTCGGCCGGGCGGCACGATCGTCGAGCCGACGTCCGGCAATACCGGCGTCTCGCTCGCGATGATCGCCGCCGTCAAGGGGTACCACTGCATCGTCGTCATGCCGGAGGGATACGGCCTCGTCAAGGCGAAGCTGATGGAGGCACTCGGCGCCGAAGTGGTCCGCACGCCGGCCGGCGAGCTCATGAGCGGAGCGATCCGCAGGGCCGAAGAGATCGCGAGAGACACCGGGGCGTTTCTCCCGAACCAGTTCGCGAATCCGATAAACCCGCTCACACACTACGAGACGACGGCGCGGGAGATGTGGGCAGAGCTCGGCGAGTCGATCGACGCCTTCGTCGCGGGCGTCGGCACCACTGGCACGTTCACCGGGATCGCGCGCTTTCTTCGGGAACGCCTCCCGCGATGCCTGCGCGTGGCCGCGGAGCCTCAGGGCTCGATCCTCGGCGGCGGGGAGCAGGGGCCGCATGACGTCGAGGGCATCGGTCTGTCCTTCTTTCCGCCGATTCTCGACCGGTCCGTCATCGACGAGGTCATCCGGATCGGGGACGACGAGGCATTCGGGACCTGCCGCGAGCTCGCGCGAACCGAAGGCCTTCTCGTGGGAGGATCGTCGGGGGTCGCCGCCGCCGCCGCACTTCGCGTGGCTCGCCGGCTCGGCTCCAGCAGGACGGTCGTGACCGTCTTCCCCGATGGCGCCGAACGCTACCCGGAGAAAGGAATCTTTCAGCCACCGCGCTGACTATTTTCGGGAACGAGGTCTAAACCATGGGATTTTCGACAGATGCTATCCACGCCGGCAACGCTCCAGATCCGGGAACCGGAGCCGTCTCCGTTCCCATCTACCAGACGTCCACCTACGTGCAGGAAGCGCTCGGCAAGCACAAAGGCTACGAGTACGCGCGCACGCAGAATCCGACGCGGGCCGCGCTCGAGGAGAACCTCGCGGTGCTCGAAGGCGGGGCGGGAGCGCGGGCCTTCGCGTCGGGGATGGCGGCCATCACCGCGGTGTCGACTTTCGTGAAGGCAGGAGAGCACGTCGTCTGTTCGAATCTCACCTATGGCGGGACCTATCGCTACTTCACGAAGATCCAGGCGAGATACGGCGTCGAGTTCACTTTCGTGGACACGGCGAACGCCGACACCGTGCGCTGTGCGATGCGGGCGAACACCCGGCTACTCCACCTCGAGACTCCGACGAACCCGATGATGACCCTCTGCGACATTCCGCTGCTGTCGCAGATCGCGCACGAGCGCGGCGCCCTCGTCGTCGTGGACAACACCTTCGCATCGCCGTATCTCCAGAGACCGCTCGAGCTCGGAGCGGACTTCGCCGTCCACTCGACGACGAAATTCCTGAACGGGCACTCCGATTCGGTCGGGGGCGTTGCGGTGGCCAAGGACCCCGCACACCTCGAGTGGCTCGGGTTCGTCCAGAACAGCTCCGGCGCGATCCTCTCTCCCTTCGACTCCTGGCTCGTCCTCCGCGGGATCAAGACGCTCGTCGTCCGGATGGAGCGGCACGAGACGAATGCCCGGGAGATCGCCCTTTACCTCTCGAAGCACCCGAAGGTGCGAAAGACTTATTACCCCGGACTCGCCGATCACCCGCAGCACGATCTCGCGCGTCGCCAGATGAAGGGATTCGGCGCGATGATCTCCTTCGACGTCGGGTCCTTCGAGGCCGCTCAGGCGCTGCTCTCCCGCGTACGCCTCTGCTCGCTCGGCGAGAGCCTCGGCGGCGTCGAGACCCTGATCTCGCACCCGGCGACCATGACACACGGTTCGATCCCCGAAGAGGAACGGGAGAAGCTCGGAATCACGATGGGCCTCGTCCGGATTTCCGTCGGGATCGAGGACGTGGAGGACCTCGTGGCCGATCTCGCGCAGGCGCTGGAGGCGGTTGGTTAGAGCCCTCCTCGTCGCGGCGCTCGCCGCCTCTCTTCTGCCGCGCGGCACCGCGGCCGACGATTTCGATGCGCTCCGCGAGGAGTTCGTCGCGAGCATCAACGCCGAACGCGCCCGCGAGGGGGTCGGCGCGCTCCAACTCTCTCCGGCGTTGAGCGGTCTCGCCCAGAAGATCGCGGACGAAGCGGCGCGGCGCGGAAACCGCGACCTCACGGAGACCTCCGAGGGACAGATCGTGCAGCGCGCGGAGAAGGCGGGTTATTCGGCCAAATCGCTCGCGGAGATCTTCACGCGCTCGGAGGGGAACGTCGCCGAAGTGACCGCCTTCTGGCGGGAGCGCGGCGGTCGCACGTGGAGGAGTCTTCTGCGCGGAGAGTTTCGGGACGTGGGCGTCGGCGCGGCGATGGTCGACGAGGTTCCGCTCTACGTCTTCCTCCTCGCCGAGTCCTGGGAGGATTATGCGGCGGGCCGCTCGGAGGAGTACCGCGATCTCCCCGGAATGCGCCGCCAGATGCTGGCGCGCGTGAACGCGGAGCGTTCGCGTCGATCCCTGCCGCTGCTCGCGCCGAGCGCCGTCCTCGATCGCGTCGCCCAGGCGCACGCCGACGACATGCTCCGACGCTCCTACTACGGACACAAGAGCCCGGAGGGCGAGACCGTTCGCGAGCGGGCGATCGCGGGAGGCTACCGGCTGCGCTTCGCCGGAGAGAACATCGCGAGCGGGCAACCGACCGTCGACGACGTCATGGACGGCTGGATGGCGAGCGACGAGCACCGGCCGAACATCCTGTCGAAGGTGTTCACCGAGGCCGGTTTCGGACTGGCGATCGGGCGGAACAAAGCGGGATTCCAGATCCTCTGGGTCCAGGTCTTCGGGCGACGCTAGTGGACGAGCTCGATCCCCCGCGCTTCGGGAGATAGCGCGATTTCCTGCGGGAGGTGGCGGCCCTCGAGCCACACCATCTGTTGTGAATCGAGCTCCCGCCTCAGTCGGTCGAAGGCGACCTTCAACTTCGGATAGGAGGAGACGTCCTGAGTCTCTCCCCACGACGCGGAGACGCGGTCCGCCATCCGAGGCTCGAGCGACCAGAGGAACAGAGGAACCCAGATTTTCGCGAGGTAGGACCGGACGAGATTCGTCGGATAGCGGCTCGCGTCGTCGGTCTGCTGTCCGAGGACGAGAACGACGGCGCGCCGCGTGTAGCCCGCCGATGCCTGCAGGCCGGCGATCGCAACGGCGTCGGCGAAGCGCTCGCCGGACCCTTTCGGAATCGGATGCGAAACGTGGGTGAGCAGCCAATGGATTCCGGCGAAGTTTCCCGCGAAATCGCGGGACGCATCGAAGAGCTCCGTCGGCATCTCGGAGCCGGCCGCTCGATTCGCCCGCGGCCAGAGGAAGCGGATCCGGTCCGCGTCATCGAGCCGGTTCTCGAAGCGCGTGGCGTCCGGATCGTACCGGGGAAGCGACCCGCCCTCTCCGAGGACGAAGATCGTTCGGCCGCTTTTTCCGAGCTTCGCCAGCGCCTCGGTGTGGTCGGTATCGCGAACGACCAGAACGAGCGCCGGCCCCTTCTCGACCGCGACGACGTGAAGCGGCTCGGTTCCTTTTCGGAACCATCCCTGGATCGAGGAGGATGGCGGAAGCGACGTAGCGCTCGAGAGTCGGATGGGAACCCCGGTCAGCTCGCTCGACGCTTCGCTTTCCGAGCCCGCTCCCAGAACGAGGCCGGCGCGCGAGACGACGGCCGGTGAGAACTCGACCTCCGCCGAAATCAGATGGATCGATTCGGGAGTGAACTCGGGCAGTCGAATGCGGGAGGGATTCCGGACATCGAGCGGCTTTCCGTCGAACGTCACGGCGATGCGAAGGGGAGAGGTGCCGAGAAGGCTCTGCCAGGCCAGCCGGACGGCTACGCCGCGGCCCTCGGAGTTGCGCTCGAGAAGCAGAGACACCTCGGCGGGGGGACGCGGGACGTTCAACCACTGCCTCGCGCGCGCCAGTTCGTGCCCGTCGGAATCGAAGGCCCGCGCGACGAGCTCGTGCGGCGCCAGGTCCCGACCGAGGTCCACGTCGAGCGGCGACCAGGGAGCCTTCTCGAGTCGGCCGGACGGGCGACCGTCGAGCTCGAACGCGACCGAGGCGGCCGGCCCTTCGATCGCGACGGTGACGGGATGGGTTCCGAGAACGAGCCCGAGAAAAAGCGAGGTGAAAGCGATCGAGGTCAGCTGGCGATCGTCGAGACGGCGGCGGGGCGGCGCCCTTTCGCGCGAGCCGCGGAGATTCGCTTCTTGGGGCGCTCGGTCATGCGGACGATCCAGTCGCCGAAACCGTCACTCGCGTCGTCGACCCGGTACGCGAGGATCTCGGGAAGTTCATAGGTGTTGACCTTCTGGATCGTCTCGCGCACCGCCTGGAACTGGCCCGCGACCGTCTTGATCACCAGCAGCATTTCGGTGTCGTCGCAGACGCGCCCCTTCCAGCGGTAGATCGAGTGGACGTTCGGGACGATGTTGACGCAGGCCGCCTGGCGGTTGCGGATGAGCGCGTGAGCGACGTCCAAGGCCTGGTCTTCGGTCCCGACCGAGGTGACGACGATGATCAGATCCTTGGCGCGCACGGGAGGGCATTCCATTACGGGGCTCGATTGGTGTCAAGCTTGGTCGCCGCGGAACGGAATATCCCCGCAAGCCGGGTGTTAACATTCCTCCCGGATCTTTGAAGACATCGAGCGAAGATTCCTCCGTTGGGGGCGAAACGGCTTCGACGGGGACGATCACGCGAAAGGTCGCATGCCGAGGTTCACTCGCCTCGTAAAAAAGGGTGAAAAACAGTAGCTGCGAACAACAGCAACTTCGCTCTGGCTGCTTAATTCAGTAGCCACGTTTGCCCGGGGAGCGCACCCGCCGCGCTCCGGCTGACGTCGCGAAATGCGGGTGTAGCCGCTCCGGATCCCCGGACGGAGCGGCGAAACGAATCCGGGGTTGCTCTGCCGCCGTTTTGCCTCTTCTCGAGGCGGCGGAGCGAGAATCGAGAAGAGGCTGAGCATGGAGTGGCCTCTCCCGTGGCGCTTCCGGACGCGGGTTCGACTCCCGCCGCCTCCACCATTTCCCCACTGAAGAAAAATCAATTGCCGCGGTTGCGAATGGCTTCGATCGCTGCCGCAGGCCTGCCGACACGGCAGTCTCTATTCTGGATCCTCGACATATCGATGCCGGCCTGAAGGAGCAATGTCCGCGAGGTATACGGGGACGCTCGTCTGGAGATGAGACAGCGTCCGGTAAAAGGGTTTCCTTCGCTGGCATCCTCTCTTGTCAGTCTCCGAGATTGAGTCTGCTGAGGCTGCTGGTTTACCTCTTCGGTCGGGATGAGGAGGCCGCTCCAGCGCCGTCCGGGTTGGGGATCGCCAGAAAAGCAAGTGACTCGCCTGTACTTGGATCGAAGGCGCCGCCCGCGATCTCCCCCGAAGAATTGATGTCGTTGGCATAGACCAGCTGGAGAGAACCGGGGGGAACGAGCGTGTTCAAGTCCGTCATGACGCCGTTTTGCCAGAGGAACGCTCGGGAGCCGCCTGCACCAATCGACTGGCCGACTACCTGCCCGAGATCGTTGATACCGAAGGCCAGGCTGAGAGAATCCCCTGGAAGCGTGCCGAGGTCCTGAATACCGCCGCTCCTTGTCCAGAGGAACGCGTGAAAGTTGGGTGCGCCGCTCTCGTCGCCGGCCAGGTCGGAGAACCCGACGACTTGGCCCAGATGGTTGATGGCGGCCGGAGTGTTCCATGCCACGCCTCCGAGCTTGCCGATGTCCGTCGCGGTGCCGTCCTGCCAGAGCACGGCGTGAGCGGCGCTGAATCTTCCGACGGCCCGATCGCAGATACCGGAGATGCCGACGACCTGGCCTCTGTCGTTGATCGCCGTCGCAGCGGAGCTCGTCTCGCCGGGTAGCGGAGAGAGCTCCTGGATCTGGCCGTTCGCGCCCCAGATGGCCGCCCGGAACTGGAGGACCTGGGGGGCGACGCAGGTTGCGTCATGGGTGCCGTTCTCCGCCCATCCGACGACCTGGCCGAGGTTGTTGGCGCCGGAGGCGTAGCTGTTGTAGCCCCCCAGAAACGGAGGCAGCCCTGTCATCACGCCGTTCTGCCACACGAACCCGAGACAGATGTGGCCGGTCACGGTCGGGAAGAAAGCGGCGCAACTCCATCTCTCCCCCAGGGGATTTGCATCGGAAGTCTCGGCGATGCCTGCAATGAGACCCCGGTCGTTTTTGACCGGCCAGAAGACGCCGCTGTTGGTGCCGGGCCCTCCGAGCGTGCCGAGGTCGATCGTGGATCCGTTCCGCCAGAGCGTGGCGTGCGCGGTCGTATCGCCCGCCAAGTTGGAAAACCCCGCCACCCAGCTCCGGTTGTTGATGCTGCTGGCTCCGCTTACCGTTCCGCCGAGCGCACCGAGTCTCACAACGGTGTAGCTGGCCGGCTTGTTCTGCTCCGGCAGGTTCTGCGCAGTCGATTTGACCGCGGTCGCCAGCGCGGCGACTACAGCAAATGAGATCATCGCGGTTACCCAAGTCAGTATTTTGGGTTTCAAGTTGCCTCCTCCTTCGGTTCGTCGCTTCTCATCACCGCGGTCGCTGAGAGCAACGCCAGTGCCACACAGTCGATGCAAGAGCGCCGGAACGAATCAGCCGAAAGGAGGAACGAAGATCCCCGATGACGGAACGAGTGAAGACTGCATTTCCGTCGAGAGATCCGGGCTATTCCATTTCTTGAATTTGTAAGCGCATTAATGGATCGACTCCGCGGCAGCGGAGTCGATCCGGACGAGATCGAAGGGTTCGATCCGACCGGCGCGGCTTCAGGAGTTTGATCCGCCTGCGTCCTCGTCGGCGAGCTCGAAGACGCGCAGGTTCTGCCATCGGCTCATCGGTATGCGCGTGCCGTCTTTGAGCACCACGCTCTGCGACCCGGCCGAACACAAGACTCCGACGACGCGATCGAGGTTGACGATCGCGGATCGGTGGATGCGCGCGAAACGTGCCGGATCGAGGCGGGCCTCGAGGCGGCTGATCGATTCACGGAGCCGGTGCGTCGCGTCGCACGTGTGCAGGCGGGAGTACTTCGCGTCGGCCTCGACCCATTCGATCTCGGCCACTCGCAAGATCGACACCTGGCCGCGCGAGCGGATCCACAGGCGCTCCGCGTAGTTGCGAGCATCCCGAACCTCGGCGAGAAGCGCCTCCAACCGTTCGGAAAGATCCTGGAAACGGTCCCGGCGCAGGTGCCGGCGGACGCGGTCGAGCGTGGCATGGAAACGCCGGCCCGTGAGCGGCGTGACGAGGTAGTCGAGGGCGTTCACCTGAAAGGCTTCCGCGGCGGACCGTTCGTGATCCGCGATGAAGACCGTGGCAGGAAATCGCTCGACACCGTAATCCCGGACGATCTGGATCCCGTTCACCTCTGGCAGCTCGACGTCGAGCAGCACGACGTCCGGCGCGAGACGCCGCACGGAATCGATCGCCTCACGCCCCGAGCCCGCTTCGCCCACGATCTCCATGTCGGGCTCGGATTCGATGAGTGAACGGAAAGTCGCGCGCATCGCGGGGTCGGTCTCGACGATCAAAACGCGGACCGGGCACGGCTCGGGGTTGGCGACTCTTCCTTCCATCAGCGAAACCCTGTCGCGCGCTTCCTCCCTCGTCACACAGCGAGGCTACCTTCCCTGCTCTCCGCCGACTCGCCACTTTCGGACGTGAATGTCGCCGGCGGCGGAGGCATCATGGCGCGGTCTTCGTCCCGGAGATCGGGACTCCGCGGGCGAGTCTCTTGAACGTGAGAGCGTGCAGGAGGAGAAACAGCGGCACGAAAAACGTCGGGATCAAGCTGACGGGGAACGTCACCATCAGGCGCGTGGTCGCGGTTCCTCGGCTCAGGATGCCGAGCGTGCTGTTGGAGTACAAGACTCCCATCACGATCGCGCTAATCAGATCGAGGAAGCCCCAAGTGTTCCACGCCAGGAGCAATCCGCGGGGGACTCTGCCTTTGCGCAGCGTCGGCAGCAGAAGAAGCGCTCCAAGAGCCGCGATGATGTCGCCAAACCCTTCCGGTATCGCAAATCCGGCGGGCAAGGCACCCTCCAGCCAGGCGATGACGAACCCCAGCCCGACAAATCTCCAGAGATGGGACCCGACGAGGAGCGGAAAGCTGAGGCTTGCGGCAAAAGCACGGATCGAAGGGCTGATCCGGTACGCCGCCACAAATCCGAGCAGCGGCAGGCCGATGAAACCACCCAACGCAATCGGCGGGCGGCCGGGCGAATCGATGATCCCCAGGATCCCGCAAATACAAGCGGCCACGAACCACGCAGCGATGGCGGAAACGGTCACTCGTCCCCCGTGGGCGATCAGTCGATCCGACATCTGTTCGCTCACAAGCCTTGCTCCCCTCGAAGCGCGAGTCGCGTGAGCGTTTTCGTTGCCGCGCGATCCGGTTCCGATGCGTCGGACCTCGAGGAGTTCCCCTTGTGGCGCCGGAACAGGATGTCGAACCACGGTCGCCAAGTCGAACCTCGATCAGCGGAGGTGTGAGCGGTCTCCCGAACGCTGCCGTCCTGTGGTGTCCAGACGCCCCGCACGATCTCCTCTCGACCGTCCGGGGAGAGCC
>WNGF01004927.1_pt1 | contig 17247 bp, 11 predicted proteins | sample 5400641 | NCBI WGS metagenome assembly WNGF01 (sample SAMN13153371, study PRJNA577476) | soil metagenome | isolation source: 80 cm soil or saprolite under grassland replicate 2 | place: USA:California | collected 2016-06-15
CCTGTACCGGGTCAGGTTCGCGTGCTCGATCCGCTTCTCGGAAGGCGTCCACAGCGGCACCTCCGCCTGCGGCAACTGGCTGGTCACCGCCACCTCCAACTGGTCCGTCACACCGATGCGTCTCGAGGTCCCGCGGAGCAGCCGCCCCGCTCCCAGTCGCCAACGACGCTACCACGCGATCCCAACCCCGCCCCGCCGTTGTCCACAGGACGCGGGCAACCCGGCTCTGCGCATCTCTTCACTTCAGATCGATCGGCCGGAGTGTCGTTCGCGTCGCCGTGTAGATAAACGGGCCCGGCTCCTCAAGGCGTCGCTCGATGGCACGCCACTGAGACATCAGCAGCTCGAGCTGATCCCATGTCCCTCGAGCCTGCTCGCTGGCAAGGGTGATCATTCGGGCACCGCTCGTGCGGACAGCTTCGATCTCGGCTCGGTGGTGCTGGATACGACTATCCCTCGTTATGATCAGCCACCCGCGCCGGGCGGTCTCAGGTATCCAAACCGTGTCATCGGTAGCAGCACTGGCGATTGGACAGGCTGGCCGCCACCGCCGGTGCACGACGCCACCAGGGTCGCCGGGGTAGGTGATATCGGGCCGGAGAGCCGCAAGAATCTTGGCGAGACCAAGCACGTCAGCATCGAAGTAGAAGCGGACGGTCGCCGGCTTCGGCGACCCGCTCACGCCGCTCGAAGCGAGGTCTCGTAGGCCAGCGCCCAGCGGACGTCGCTGGACGACAGGTCGAAGTCCTCAGCCATCTCCTCCACGTCTTCGCCAGCTTCGGCGTGCTCCCACAACACCTCCGTGCTGACGCCGTGCACCGCAGGGCGGCCGAAGCGCACGTCCGGCGTCATGCGGACCGGAGAATGGGGGTCGTCATGTGGTCTCCAGCCGGCGGCCACGTCATCGGTCCAGGTGACGCGCTCCACGAAGGACTGCGACGGTGGTGTGAGGATGAGCTGTCCGCTGGCCACAGCCACCAGGCAGAATTCCGCGTTGAGGCCGACGGTGTCCTGCGCCTCGAGCAGGAGCTTGCGGTCGGCGATGAACGGCCGATGGTGGGCGAGCGGGTACGGCACGCCGTAGCGGTCGCGCAGGAGATCGACGAAGGCCCGGAGCTCAGCCATAGGCACCAAGTGGGTCCGCCGGTACTCGCGCAGGAGGCCGGCTTCGATGAACTCTGCCCACGTCACCGCGGACCTGTCGCCTCGAGGCTCGACTCGGATGACGGGCTTGTAGGTCCTGCCCCGTCGAACGCCGCCCTCCAGCCAGTAGTTGAGCGTTGACTGGGCGACCCGAAGGAGCCTGGCTGCTTCGGCCTCCGAGAACATTTCTCGATCCAACACGCTCATGGTCGCCATGATCGACAGTCTCGCACTGCTTGTGGCGACGCGAAAGCACGTTTCCTGTGCCGGCACCGAGGGACTCCCGTCGGGCGGGCGCCACCGGCTGGTGGTTGACTACGGGCGGTCGGTGCTGCAAGGAAGGGAGCGATGGCGATGACCGACATGCGGGGGTTGTACCAGCGCGCGGCCGGCACCTTCGGCGCACGTGTCCGGGCCGTTCGCGAGGACCAGTGGGACCACCCGACGCCCTGCTCGGAATGGGACGTGCGCGCGCTCGTGAACCACCTGGTTTCCGAGCAGCTCTGGGTCCCGCCGCTGCTGGAGGGGCTCACCGTCGAGCAGGTCGGCGGCCGCTACGACGGCGACGTGCTCGGCGACGACCCCAAACGCGCCTGGCAGGCGGCCAGCAGCGCCGCCGTGGCCGCCTTCGACCCGCCGGACGCACTCGAGCGCAACGTGCACCTGTCCTTCGGGGACGTGCCCGGTGAGGAGTACTGCTTCGAGCTCACCAGCGACCTGCTGATCCACGGCTGGGACCTGGCGAGGGCAATCGGTGCGGACGAGACCCTCGACCCGGAGACCACCGAGCTGTCGCTTCGCCGCTTGGAGCCGATCGAGGAGGTCCTGCGCGGCTCCGGCCTGGTCGGTCCCAAGGTCGACACCCCGCCCGACGCCTCCCCCACGGTGAAGCTCCTCGGCCTGTGGGGCCGCCGCGCCTGACGCACAAGAAAAGGTGAGCGAGCCAGCGAACGGCGATCGGCGGCTGCTCGAGCAGATCAGGCATCGGGTCGGGCCGGCCTGACACGACCTGCGGGTTGCGGGGTGCGGGCATGATGGGTAGGGCAATCCCGTACATCCGGGTCCCATCGTGCGATCGTGCTGCAAAGGAGGAAGCGATGCAGGCGCTCTACACCGCCGAGGCGACGGCCGTGGGTGGCAGGCAGGGCCACGTCCGGTCCTCGGACGGCCTCATCGACATGGACCTCAGCATCCCCAAGGGGCTGGGCGGCCCCGGCGGCAGCCGCAGCAACCCCGAGCAGCTCTTCGCCGCCGGCTACGCCGCCTGCTTCCAGGGGGCACTCGACCTGGTGGCCAGGGGTGAGCGCACGGACGTGGCCGACAGCACGGTCACCGGCCGCGTGGGCATCGGCCGCGACGACACCGGCGGCTACGGCATTCAGGTCGAGCTGGTCGTGTCGATCCCCGGCGTGGAGCGGACCCACGCCGAGGCGCTGGTCACGAAGGCCCACGAGGTCTGCCCGTACTCGAAGGCCACGCGCGGCAACGTCGACGTCACGCTGACCGTCGCCTGACAGCCGCGAGCCACCGCCGACCCGGGCTATCCGGACCGGGCGGTCTCGAGGACGGCGTCGGTGTCCTTCGCAAGGGCCGAGCGGACGAGCGCGGCTACCAGCCGGGCGAAGGTCCGGCGGTCGTGGCCGCGGGCGAGCGCACGGGCGTCGCCCGGCAGGCCGAGTCGCTCGGCCTGCTCCAGCGCACGCCGGTCCGCGAACGGGAACAGCTCCTCCCAGGCAACCTGCACCTCCCGGAAGAAGATGTCCACGCCCACGTTTCCTATGCCCTTGACCTCTCCGAGGAGCTGCCGTTCCCTGCGGGGGTCCCGCTCGGCCGCCTGCCGCAGCTTGCGGAGGTCGCCGTCGTAGCGGTCCAGCAGCAGCTCGCACGTATCGCCCAGCATGGTGGCGGTGCGCTCGTCGTAGCGTGCGTAGCCGTGCCGGTTGAGCACGCGCACCCGCTCCTCCCAGGTGGTGGCGGCGAGCTTGTCCGCAGTGGTCCAGCCCTGGTCGAACAGTGCCCTTGCCGCGCTGACCCCCTGCTTCGCACCGATCCGGGCGCTGAACAGGATGGCGGCGCAGAGCAGCCGGAACAACGCGGACGGCAGTCCCCTGCTGAGATCGATCCCGAGCTCTTCTGCATAGGTCTGCCCGTGCCGGTCCAGGAGCGCATGCTCGACCGTTGCGAGCGGCGGCTTGGCCATAGCCCCCCTCCAGAGCCTTGCTTCGGTCCTTTGAGCGCCTACCCGCCCGGTGAGCACCGAAACGGGCGACGGGCCTGCGGACCGTCCCGCCGGCGCTCAGGCCGTGTCGGCGATGCGGCCGATGACGCGGCCTCGCGGGGTCGTGCCGGCGACCAGGGCCGAGGGCAGCTCCTGGCCGGGCTCGGCCAGCAGGAGCTGCCAGCCTGTGGGCGACTCCACCAGGGTCACGCCGTGCAGGGCGTCCTGCCCGACGAGGACCCGGCCGCCCGGTGCGCGCAGGCCGTGGTAGCGGCGCCGCTCCATCCAGTTCAGCCTGCGCAGCCCCACGCACGCGGGGCAGCGCGGCACGTAGTCCGGCTCGGGGCTCGACGAGCACCGCGCGCAGATCAGGATCTGGCAGACGGCGCACGGCCGGGTCGGCGCGACACACAGGGCGCAGGTCTCGGTGCGGCAGTACCGGCACGTGGTCGTGCTCGCGACCAGGTGGCCCTCGCGGTCACGCGACACCGCCGTCACCAGGGCGCCGGTCTCCTCGCAGGGGACCATGCCCTCGTGCTCGCCGGCGGCCAGCTCGTAGCGCAGCTTCACCCGGGAGCCGCCCTGCAGCCAGGTCTCGTCGACCTGGAGGCCGATGCCGACCCGGACCCTGCGGATGCCGGTCTCCACGACCCGGTCCACCTTGAGCAGCAGTGCCGCGACCAGCTCCTGGGGCGGCGCCTCGCCCTCGTCGTCGAGCGGGCAGACCTGCTGGAAGGTGGGGGGGAACCGGCGCAGGGCGACCCGGAGGAGCTGCTCGCTCGGAGCGCCCCGCTGCTCCTCGACGACCGGCGTGCTCTCCCGCTGCTGGACCGACCCGTCGACCAGGACCGGCCCACGCACGGTGTCCGGATCGGTCAGCGCCACCACCTCGTAGAGCGTGTCCTCCTCGCCCAGGGAGGCGGCGAGCGCCAGCTCGGCCAGCTCGGACCGCCGGTCGCGCAGCGTGACCCAGCGGGTGCCCTCGCCGTCCCGCAGCCCCAGGGCCACGTGCGAGCCCGCCCGGACCACCGCTGCGCCCGCGCCCTCGAGGCTTGCGGCCAGCACCACCTCCGGCACCGGGAACCACTCGTCGGCGACCCAGGCGAGGTCGTCCTTCAAGGACCAGGCCACGTCCACCTGGCGTGGGTCGCGGCCGTCGAACCAGGCGTGGTGGAGGCCGTCCTCGTCCAGCCAGGTCAGCTCCACGGCCCGGCGGGGGTCCAGCAGCAGCGCGCCGCCGGCGGTGGGGCCGGAGGCGCCGACCTCCTCGAACAGCTCGCCGAGCTGCTCGGCGACCTCCTCGGGCGCGGGCGCGGGGATGGTGGTGCCGGCCCAGCCCGCCTCCTCGACCAGCCTGGCGAGCACCGAGGTGGACGAGTCGCTGCCGGACGGCTCCGGCGGCTCGCCGCTGCCGGCGACCGCCCGGCCGTCGCCGTCGAGCACCGCCCAGCGCAGCGAGTCCTGCCGCCTCGAGGCGATCACCAGTTGGAGGCCGGAGGTCGCCAGCGCCGGCACCGGCGCCGACGCGGTCTCGCCCTGGTGGATCTCCACGTCGCCGCCTGCTGCCCTGGCCGCGCCGATGCGGGCGCGCAGCAGCACCGGGGCGTCGCCCTGCGCCGTCTCCCAGCGCACCAGCCGGCCGGCCCGCAGCACCGCGAGCTCGCGGCGGTGCCGCCCGAACAGCGCCGCGACTGTCCACTCGCCGTCGGTGGTCAGCAGCACGTCAAGGCCGGTCGGGGCCAGCTCCGCCGGCAGCGCCGCGGCCTCCTCCCCGCTCGCCGGGCGCAGCTCGGTGCAGGCGGGGCAGCGCCCGTCCCCACCCGCCTCCAGGCACGTGCGGCAGGCGAGCCGCCGGCACAGCCGGCACGGCTCCGCGTGGAGCGTCCGCCCGCAGGCGGTGCAGGAGCGGGCGCCGCAGCGCTCGCACTCCTGCTCCTCGTCGTGCTGCAGGGGCTCGAGCCTGCACGCCCGGCAGGCGGACTGCCGGCACTGGGGGCAGGAGCCCAGCTCGCCGTCGGGCCCGCAGGCGGGGCAGCGGGTGCGCCGGCAGGCGGCGCACTGCCAGCCGGCGCCGGGCTCGTGCAGGTGGCCGAGGTCGTCGACGCAGAAGTCGGTGGCCGGCTTGCCGGTGTCGTCCAGCACCGGCCACGGCTTCTTCCCGGGCGTGACCAGATAGGAGCGGTGGGCGCTCCCACGCCCCTGCCAGCGCTCCTCGACCATCAGGCACCGGCCGAGCGTCACGGTCGCTTCCTCCGCCAGCGGGTCGAGCCGCCTGGCCGTCTCCAGCAGGCCGGCGGGCCCCTCGGCCGGCTGCTCGACCTCGACCGCCTCGTAGCCGACGAGCTCGAGCTCGTCGGGGCCGGCGACGCCCGCGTCGGGGACGCGGCGCACCAGCCGCCACGTCTCGTCCACCGTGCGCTCCACCAGCGTGGCCTGGCTCGGGTGGGCGAAGTCCTCCTCGCGCACGCCCTCAGTCGCCTTCGGCCGCCGGACCTGCGTGGCCGCGGCGAGCCCGGCGGCCAGCACGACCGAGCCCCAGGTGTGCTCGCTGCCCAGGGTCAGACCGGGCGCCGCCGGCACGAACCAGCAGCCGTCGCCGTCGGGGGCGGTCGTGGTCAGCAGGTAGGAGGCGTGGACGGCATCGAGCGTGGCGAGCACCTGGTCGAGCCTGGCCGCGGCCACCGGGCGGCCCGGCGGCTCGGCCGCGTGCGCGGACGGCTGGAGCGGCGACCGCTCGAGCGAGAGCATCTCGACCTCGCCGCCGGGGCAATGGCGCTCACGCCGCCGCTCGAGCCCGTCGGCGCCGACCGTCGTGTGGACCACCTCGAGCAGTGGCGTCACCTGCAGGGCGCCCACCGGCGGCGGCGGCGCCTCCGCGCGCAAGCGGGCCAGCAGGCCGGTCAGGCCGAGCTCGCTCTCCGCCGCGACCGGCGGTCCCTCCGCCCGCGGCAGGGCGGTCGCCGCCTCCGGGTCGACCTGGGCGCCGCCGGCCGGCAGCCACTGCCAGGCAACCTCCTCGCGCAGCTCGAGCCGGACGGTGAACCGGCCGGCGGCCGGCGGCTCAGGCGCCGGGCCGGCCCAGCGCAGCCCGGTCTCGGGCGGGACCCGGAGCGCGGCGGCCAGGGCGCGCAGGCGCCGCCGGACCGGATCGTCGCGGTCGGCGTCGGGAACGAGCACCAGCGGGCCGGACGGCCCGCCGAACAGCATCGCGGACCGCTCGCCCACGAGCAGGCTGCGGTCCGCGCCCAGCGCCCACGCGCGGCAGTAGCGAAGGTCCGCCTCCGGTGCCCGCACCGGCGTGGCGCAATCCGCGCACAGGTCGTCGAGCCCGTCGTCGGCGGCGCCGCGGCAGTCGCGGCAGACGGTGGTCCCGCACAGCGCGCACGGCTGCGCGCCGACGTCCCGGTGGCAGGTATCGCAGCCGTGGGCCCCGCAGCGGTCGCAGTCGACCGGGACCGCAAGGCGCTCAGCCTCGTCGATCAGGAACACACCAGGGAACCGGCGCGGAAGCTCCAGCAGCCGGTCGGACGGTACCACCACCCCTCGCTTCTCCAGCAGGCGCTCGAGGCGTCTGCCCGTCTGCGGGCCCTCGATGCAGAGGACCTCGTAGACGACGTGCACGTTCGGAGGAAGTGGGGTGGAGGCGACTTGCACTGCCATTCCCCCTCAGCTCGCGCCACAGCAACAGCAACAGCGACGGTCCACAAGCATCCCAAGGGCGCAGCCTGGAATCCTACCTCCCTGTTGCCGGGCAAGCGAAATCGACCACGGCCGCACATCCGGCCCCGCGGCCCGCGGTCCTTGTTACTCACGCCTGACGTAAGTAACGTCACGTGTAAGTAACGTCACGTGTAAGTTAGCGACCTCCGTGCCCGTCCCTTCCGCGACTGGGACGACGTTCTCGAGTCCCTGGCGGCGCTCGCGACCGATGAGCCGCTGCTCGTCGTGCTCGACGAATTCCCCGAGCTGGTGAAGGTGAGCCCCGAGCTGCCGGGTGTGCTGCGAGCGTTCTGGGACCGGGCGCGGACGCAGACCAAGCTCCGCCTGCTGCTCTGCTCCTGGTGGGACCAGGGCTCCAGCGTCGCCGCGAACCTCAGGCGCCTGGTGGCCCGGCCCGCGGCGCCCTTGCTGAGCGAGGGGGAGCTGGTGCTGGCGACCGAGGTCGAGGGTGGCGATCTCCCCGGACCGGTGCTTCGCGCCGTCGCCGCCGGACGGACCAAGCACAACGAGATCAGGGACGCCGTGCGCGCCGCTCGAGAGCCTCGACGATCACCTGGGTCCTGTCTGGGAGGAGATGTTCCGCGAGCACTTGCGGCGGCTTGCGGCCCAGGGCCAGCTCGGAGAGCGCGTGGTGGCAGTGGGCGTTCTCGCGGTGACGGCGGCTGACGTATTCTCCTGAACATGCTGATCCTGCAAGGCGTCTGGTCGCTCGGCGGGGGCCTCCGGCTCTGGGCGGAGGACGCCGAGCTGCCCGCTGTGGCGGCGCCGCGGCGCGGCAGGCGCCCGAAGGTCCCGCGGCCGCGGGACCACCCGTTCGCGTGCGCGCCGGAGCGGCTTCGCGAGGTGGTCGAAGGGCGGGGCGAGGCCGCCGCCGTGACCCTGGTGCTGCCGACCGGCGGGAGCGGCCCGCTCGCCTCGCCCGACCTGGTGCGCGAGCCCGTGCCCGACGGCCCGGCCCAGATGGCGGACGGGCTCGCGCCCTGGCGGGTCCCCGCGGTCGCGCTGCCCCCCGCCGGCGCGCTCGACCTGCTGCTCCGGCTCGCCGGGCTCGAGGCCGGGTTCGAGGCTGGGCTCGAGGAGGAGCCGGGCCGCCGGCTGGTCCGCGCCGGCGACTCGCTGCGGTTCCTCGCCGAGGTGGCGGGGCTGGCCCTGGCGCTGGTGGCCGCCGGGCGGACCCTGCCGGGCCTGGTGGTCGAGGAGGCCGGCCTGGCCGCCCGCTGGCGCCCGGTGCCCCGGCCCGACGACACCGCAAGGCTGCGGCTGCTCGCCAGGGCGATGCCACCGGTCTGCCGGGCCGAGCAGGTGGGCGACTCGCTCGAGGGACGGCAGGCAGGCGAGGTGCTGGGCGAGGTGCTCGACGGGCTGGTCGACGCCGCGGCCAGGAGCGCGCTCGCCGGCCGGCGGCTGCTGCCGGCCCGCCGCGGCCGGCGCCCCGGCGCGGTCCCGGCGGCGGAGGCGTGGCTGGCGGCGCTCACCGCGGCGGACGCGAGGGTCGACGCCGAGCCCGGCGACGCCGCCAAGCTGGCCCGGACCCTGGAGGAGTGGCGGCGCTCGGCGCTCAGCCCGGCAGGGTCGCTGCGGACCTGCTTCCGCCTCCACCAGCCGCCCGAGGACCCCGAGGAGGAGGCGGGGGACGCCACCGGCGCCGCCGGGGAGCGCCCGCCTCCTCGGGCCGAGCCGAAACGGTGGCGCCTCGAGTTCCTCCTCCAGGCGGCCGACGACCCGAGCCTGCTGGTCTCCGCCTCGCAGGTGTGGAAGGGGGGCCGCGCCCTCGCGGCGCTGCGGCGCCGGGCCCCGCACCTCCAGGACGAGCTGCTCGTCGGCCTGGGCCGTGCCAGCCGGCTGTACCCGGAGCTGGAGCGCGCTCTGCGCAGGGCGCGGCCGGTCCAGCAGGAGCTGGACAGTCACGGGGCTCACCGCTTCCTCGGCGAGGTGGCCCCCGCGCTCGACCAGGCCGGCTTCGGCGTGCTGCTGCCCTCCTGGTGGCAGGCGCCCGGCGGCCGGCTCGGGCTGCGGCTCAAGGCGGGAGGGGGAGCCACCGACCGGGCGGCGGTCGCCTCGGGCCAGCTCGGTCTCGAAGCCCTCTGCGACTACCGCTGGGAGGTCGCGCTCGGCGACCAGACCGTCAGCGCCGAGGAGCTGGCCGAGCTGGCGGAGCTGAAGGCACCGCTGGTCCGCCTGCGCGGGCAGTGGGTCGAGCTGGACCAGCGCCGGCTGCGCGCGGCCCTGGACTTCCTGGAGCGCTCCGGCTCGGGGCGGATGCGCGCCGGCGAGGTGCTGCGCACCGCCCTCGACCCCGAAGCCGCCGTGGACGGCGACGCCGGCCTTCCCGTGGTCGGGGTCGCCGCCCACGGGTGGCTCGGCGACCTCCTCTCGGGCCGGAGCGAGCGCCGCATCCAGGAGGTCCCCACCCCCGCCGGCTTCCACGGCACCCTCCGCCCCTACCAGCAGCGCGGCCTCTCCTGGCTCAAATTCCTCGACAGCCTCGGACTCGGCGCTTGCCTCGCAGACGATATGGGATTAGGGAAATGTTTGTCCGATGAGTCACCTATATTCCTCAACGGCACGCTGGTCACCGCCGAGGATGCCTGGTCACGTTTTGCCGGTTCCGGGATCAGCGACGGCGAGGGCGAATGGGCCCGGCCCACTGCGCCGCTCACGGTCAACGCGCTCGCCCAGCACGACGGATCCGGCAGGATCGTGCCGGCAGCCGTCACCCGCCTGTACCGGCAGCGCGTCAGCGAGCGCCTGCGCCGGGTCCGCCTGGACGACGGCAGCGAGGTGCTCATCACCCGCCGGCACCGTCTCCTGCGACACGACGGCTGGACGACCGACATGAAGCCCGGCGATTGCGTATGCGTGCCCTCCCGGCTGGTCTGGGAGGGAGAGCCGGTCGATCCCGACCTCACGGTCCTGCTCGCCTGGCAGGTCGCCGAGGGCTCCGAACAATCAGACGGCTTTGTCTCCATCACGCAGAAGCAGCGGGAAGTGCTCCCGGACTTCATCGTTTCGGCGGATCTCGACACGCTTCGGTTGTTCCTCCGCGCGTATTTCAGCGCGGTAGGCTCTGTGAACGTCCGTACGGGCACGGTGGAGATCAGCTCGGCCTCACAGTGGCTGATGCAGCAGCTCGCATGCATGCTGCGAAGATTCGGCATCTGGATGCGGACGAGTACCGAGCAGAAGCGTGCGACCAACGGCTCCGGCATTTTCCGCCCGTACCATTTCGGGCTGTTCGGAGGCGCTGCTCTCCGCTCCTTCAAAGAGCAGATCGGCTTTTCTGACCCGGACGAGCAGGAGAAACTCGACCTCGTCTGCGCCAGGGACTGCAACGCGAACGTCGAGGGCGTGCCCGCACCGGACCTGCTCGTCGAGACACGCCACCGCAAGGCAGTGCAGGCGATCGGGCGGATCCTTTCGGGTGACGCTGAGCGGGCCTATCGCGGCTTGCCCCGCTCCCGATGGACCGCTTCGACGCTCGAGGCGTATCGGAACCTCAACCCAGTGGCGTTGCTCACCGTTCAGTACGCACTCGAGGCGATGATCCGGCGGGAGGTGCATTTCGCTCGGGTGGTGTCAGTCGAGGACGTGGACTACAACGGATGGGTCTACGACTTCGAGGTCGCCGAGCACCACAACTTCGTCGCAGGCGGCCTTCTCTGCCACAACACCGTGCAGCTCCTCGGGTTGCTCGCTGCCGAACGACCGGAGATTCTGGAGGAGCGGCCCGGACCGACGCTGCTGGTGTGCCCGATGTCGGTGGTCGGGAACTGGCAGCGGGAGGCGGAGCGGTTCACGCCCGGGCTCCGCGTGCACGTCCATCACGGCAGCGAGCGGCTCGGCGGCGAGGCGCTGGCCGAGGTGGCCGCCGGCACCGACGTGGTGGTCACCACCTATGCCCTGGTCGCGCGGGACCGCGAGGCGCTGGCGGCGGTGGAGTGGGGCCGGGTCGTGCTCGACGAGGCGCAGAACGTCAAGAACTCCGCCGCGGCGCAGACCCGTGCCGTGCGGAGCCTGCCGGCCCGGCACAGGATCGCGCTCACCGGCACGCCCGTCGAGAACCGGCTTTCCGAGCTGTGGTCGATCATGGAGTTCCTCAACCCAGGCCTGCTCGGCCCGGCGAGCGGCTTCCGCTCCCGCTTCGCCGTGCCGGTCGAGCGCTACGGCGACGAGGAGGCAGCCGCCAGGCTGAAGCGCGTCACCGGGCCGTTCATCCTGCGCCGCCTCAAGACCGACCGCTCGGTCATCAGCGACCTGCCCGACAAGATCGAAATGAAGGTCTACTGCAACCTGACCGCCGAGCAGGCGTCGCTGTACCAGGCTGTGGTCGACGACATGCTCGCCAGGATCGCCGAGAGCGAGGGCATCGAGCGAAGGGGCCTCGTGCTCGCGACCATGCTCAAGCTCAAGCAGGTCTGCAACCATCCGGCCCACCTGCTCGGGGACGGGTCCGCGCTGGCGGGCCGCTCGGGCAAGCTCGCCCGCCTGGAGGAGGTCCTCGAGGAGGTGCTGGCCGAAGGCGACAAAGCGCTTTGCTTCACCCAATTCGCCGAGCTGGGCCACCGCCTGCGCGCCCACCTGACCGAGCGCTTCGGGCGCGAGGTGCTGTTCCTGCACGGCGGCACGCCCAAGCGGCAGCGCGACGAGATGGTCGCGCGCTTCCAGGACGAGCACGGCCCGGCGCTGTTCCTGCTTTCGCTCAAGGCGGGCGGCACCGGGCTCAACCTGACCGCCGCCAGCCACGTGATCCACTACGACCGCTGGTGGAACCCGGCGGTCGAGGACCAGGCGACCGACCGGGCCTTCCGCATCGGCCAGCGGCGGGACGTCCAGGTGCGCAAGCTCGTCTGCGCGGGCACGGTCGAGGAGCGTGTGGACCAGATGATCGAGACCAAGAAGGCGCTGGCCGAGCGCATCGTCGGCACGGGCGAGCAGTGGCTCACCGAGCTGTCGGTGGCGGACCTGCGCGAGGTGGTCGAGCTATCCGCGGACGCGGTGTCGGAGTAGCCGGAGCGGCGGGGAGGAATGCGATGGCCGACTGGGACCCGGAGTGGGCCTGGCCGCCGGCGTCCCGGCCGCGGCGGGTCGAAGGAGGGATCAAGGCGCGCAGCCGCCGTGGCCAGATCGGCGAGACCTGGTGGTCCCGGCGCTTCCTGAAGACCCTCGAGGCGCTGGCGATGGGCGCGCGGCTGGGCCGTGGCCGCTCCTATGCCCGTGCCGGCCAGGTGCTGGACCTGAAGGTGACCCCGGGCCTGGTGACCGCCCGCGTGCAGGGCTCGCGCGCCACGCCGTACCGGGTCAGGGTCGAGGTGACGACGCTCTCCCGCCAGGACTGGGCAAGGGTCGAGGCGGCCATGGCCGCGCAGGCGATCTTCAGCGCGAAGCTGCTCGCCGGCGAGATGCCGCACGAGATCGAAGAGGCGTTCGCGGCCTGTTCCCTGACGCTCTTCCCGGCCTCTATGCGCGACCTGCGCACCACCTGCTCGTGCCCTGACTGGGCCAACCCGTGCAAGCACCTTGCCGCGGTCTTCTACCTCCTCGCCGAGGCGTTCGACAACGACCCCTTCCTGATGTTCGCCTGGCGGGGCCGTGGCAGGGACGAGCTGCTGGAGGCGTTGCGCGCGCTGCGCGGGGCGACCGGGGACGGTGTCGAGGACCACCAGGACACTGGCCCCGACCTCGACCTCGACGTCGAGGTGCCGGCGCTGGCGGAGAGCCTCGGGGCGTTCTGGGAGCTCGGGGCCGACCCGTCGGTGCTGCGCGTCCGTCCCGAGCGGCCGGCAATGGCCGACCTCCTGCTCCGCCAGCTCGACCAGCCAGCGGTCGACGTGCGCGGCCGGAGCCTCGTGGAGCTGCTGGCGCCCGCGTACGAGCAGCTCGTGACGGCGGCGGAGCGGCGCGCCACGGGCGGCGGAAGCGGTGGTGGCCAGCCCTCCGGGTAGCGCGTCGCGCGCTTATCCACAATCTCGCGTAAGCCGGTTGTACCCGGCATCGGGTGGCATTAGGATTCGCCCCTCGTCGAGAGCGAGGTGGACGATGCCGCCGATCAAAGATCCCTTTGCGCGCGCCAAGGCGCCAGCCGCGTTGGCTGTGGCCGCGCTCCTGCTCGTCCTGCTCGCCCTGGTCGCCCTGGTCGACGTCGTGCTCGTGCGGGCGCCCGCGCGGCCCGCGCAGTCCGGGTCCCGCGGCGCCGCCACCTCGGTCCGCGCTGTGGCGGCCGGCACGCGTGCCGAGCTGGTCGCGCGCCTGCGTGACATCGTGCAGGTCCGCGAGCAGGCGTTCGCGCGCCGGGACGCGACGCTGCTCGAGACCGTCTACACACGGGACTGCCCATGCCTGCGGGCCGGCCGGGCGGCGATCGCCGGGCTGGTCGCCGACCGCGCCGTGTGGCGGGAACGCTCGGTCTCCGTGGAGGTCGAGGGGCTGTCCCGCGTGAACGCCGGGCTCTGGATCGTGATCGCCGTGTTCAGCTCGCGAGCCTTCCGGATCGAGCGGGAGGACGGGACCCTGCTGCGAGCCGCTCCCGCGGAGCGGCAGCGGTACCGGTTCGCGCTGGCCCGGCCGGGCGGCAGGGGCGACTGGATGCTCGGGCGCGCGTCGCTGCTGGAGGATCTCGGGGCATGACGACGGCCTGCCGGCGCCTGCTCAGCGGTCTGCTCGCCGCGGTGCTCGTGCTGGCCGCAGGCGCCTGGCGGCAGGAGGCCGCCGTGGCCGGCGGTTGCACGGGCGGCGGTGTCGAGGTCGATCTCGCCGGCTCGGGCGACACCGCCGTGGTCTCGGGCCGCGCGGCCACCGCGTGCCACACCGCTCCGAGCCCCCGTCCCCGGACCCCGCAGCCGTACTGGTCGTACGAGATCGCGTGCTCCCCCGACCCGGCCCGCGCGGCGGAGGGCCTCTGCTCGGCGACACCGTGCAAGGGCGGGCTCTACTTCGCCTTCCGGACCCTGCACCACCCTGACGGGCGTGCCGAGCCGGCCGGGTACGCCTGCGTCCGGCTCGAGCGGGCGCGGGCCACACCGAACCTGACGGCCGCCGACGTGTTCGCGGCGGTCCGCAGGGTCAGGCTCCCAACCGGCGTGGTCCGCACCACACCGAGCGGGCGCGGTCTGGCCAACCTGGCTTCCTACTTCTGGCTGGTGGGCGCCGCGCAGGCACCGGTCGACCTGCCGCTGGCGGGCTCGGTGGTGCACGCCGAATTCCAGCCCGTCGAATACCGCTGGTCGTTCGGGTCCGTCCCCGGGACCGTGCCCGCCGTGACCCGCTCGGGACGCGACGGAGCGGTCCGGGCGGTCTTCCCCAGCCGCGGCCGCTTCGCCGTGGTGGTCAAGGTCACCTGGTCCGCGGCGGCGTTCCTGGACGGCCGCTACGTCGGCCAGGTCGACGGGCTCGAGTCGACGGCGCGGACGAGCTATCCGGTCGCGGAGCTGCGCACGGCCCTCAGCGGCTGAGCGCGACGCGCTCAACCCTGCCCGGCACGGGCGTGCCCGACCGCGCGGAGCAGGTCGAGATACCCCTCGGCCGCCCGCCAGAGGTAATGCTCGGGATAGGCGCCGAGGCCCTTGTGCTCCCCGCGCCACTCGCGGTCCCAGTAGGCGCCGGTGACCTGCCTGAGATGCGTGAGGCTCGCGGCCAGCTCCTCCTCGAGCTGCTCGAGCTCCTCCGCCGGGGTCGGCACCAGCCGCTGCAGCCGGTCGAAACGGCGCTCGTCGAGCGCGTCCAGGGTCGCCTCGTCAGGACCGTCGAGCGACCAGAAGCGCACAGGGCCACGGATCTTGTGGTTCCACACCGGCCAGAGCGCCGGCCGCCAGCACCACCGCGCCGGCACCTTGTCGAGCCTGGTCAGATGGGCGAAGGCAGCCGCCGACGGCGGCTCCGCATACCAGGTGACCTGGGGGGGCGGCAGGTCGAGGACCAGCGCGACCTCCACCATGGCGATCTCCTCGGGCCCTTCGAGCAGCTCACCGTACGCATATGCCGCGGTCAGCAGCGGCTCCTCCCAGAGCCTGGCGTGGCGGTCGAGCTCCTCGGCGATCGACCGCAGCCGGCGGACAGCCGTTGCGTAGCGCATGCCCGAATTCTTCCCTATCAGCGTCGCTGATGAAACCATCCAAGCGGTGCCAGCTATCCAGGGGCGGACTGCTCGAGCTCCAGCCCGACGGTCTCGGGCAGGCGGGCGAACAGCACGCTGGCCACGACCACCGGCGCGCAGACGACGACGGCACTGAGCCCGAAGCTGTTCAGGGCATCCGCGAACCACCCGAAGGCGATAAGGCCCGCTACCGCGCCCAGCACGCCCGCGGCCACCACCCACCCGGCAACGCTGGCCCGCACCCTGGTCGGGAACAGCTCGGCCGCCAGCGCGACGGTGGCAGGGCCGTAGGCCGCGGCGGCAAGGATGGCCAGCAGGTAGCCGCACACGGCACCGGCCCGCGAGCCGCTGTAGGTGACCATCCCGGCCAGCGCGACCAGGGCCTGGGTGAAGGCGGCCGCCCACCGCCTCCCCAAGCCGTCGGCGGCCCAGCGGCCGGCGAGCAGCCCCACCAGCCCGACCGGCCCGGCCGCAAGCACCATCAGCGCCGTCGCCGACGAGGACATGCCCAGAGCGTTCTCCGCGTACACGAACACGAAGGTGGTCATCGGCCCGGTCACGAACGAGAACGCGAAGGTCAGCACGGTCAGCAGCCACAGCCGAGGCCGCTGCTCCGGCCGCAGCCGCCCCACGACCCACAGCGCCCGCAGGCCACCCACGGTCGGCGGGGGGACGGCGGCCGCAGGGTCCGTGGTCACGGCGGTGCCGAGCGCGGAGCCGGAGCGCAGGCGCTGGAAGCGCTCGGGCTCCTTGAGCTTGGGGGCGATCAGCGGCGTGACCGCGAGCGGCACCAGGGCGAGCGCGAACAGCCCGCGGAAGCCGAGCTGGTCGCCGAAGACCCCGCGCAGCAGGGCCGTCAGGCCGGCGCCGATGCCGAAGCCGGCGGTGATCAGGGCGATCGCCCTGACACGGTCCTGGCTGGTGGTCTCCTCGGCGGCGATCACCCCCGCCACCGTGTTGGTGGCCGACAGCAGCGGACGACCGAGGGCGAAGATCGCCACGAACCACCAAAAGGTAGGACTGACCGCGGCAGTCGCGGTGAGAGCGAGGCCCACCGCGACGCAGCCGAGCAGCGTCAGCTTCCGGCCGAAGCGGTCGGCCAGCCCCGCCAGCGGCAGGCTGCCGAGCGAGGCCAGCCGGATGACGGCGAGCCCGACCCCGAGGGTCGCGCCGGACAGGCCGACCCTGGCGGCGATCGAGGTGCCGCCCTGGTCGGTGCCGAACGTCCTGGCCACGTCACCGAGCGCCGCGGTGGCGCCGAACTGGGCGAAGCCCGCCGCCAGCGTGAACCACCCGGCGGCGAGGATGGCTGGGTGGCGCCAGCCGTACAGGCGTACGGGGCGGGGGTCCGGGTTCCGAATGGTCACGAGGCGAGCGAACCACGTCCGGCGGGGGACTGCCAGTGCGGTCCCGGGGGGGGCGGTGGTCGGGGGATCTGGGGGACCTGCGCTTTGGCGGGGTTCGTGGTGGTCGCCGGATCTGGGAACTGCGCTTTGGCGGGGTGGGCCGGGCGGGGGTCCCCTCGTCCGCTCCGGCTGCGCCCGCAAATCAGTCGCTCCGAGGGGACCCCCGCCCGGCCCAACCGTCGTCGCCGTCCATGCCCGGCCGACGATACGCCTCGCGGCCTTGTCGGTCCCTGTGGTCCGCGCGGTCGCCGAGGTCACGGGGCCGGCCCGCAGCTTGAGGAGAATTCCTCAAGTGCTTGAGGCTGGACGGCACGACCACCGCTGGACGTGGAGCTCTGCCGATCGGCGGGTGGTCTAGGCCGGGTTTCATAAGGTCCGTTTCAGGCAGTTCAGGTACTCATTCAGCCGGGCAGCGTGAGGTCCAGCTCGAGCCAGTGAGCCAGATCCTTGATCTCGCCATCCACGGCGGCGGTCACGGTCCTGTCGAAGGGCACGTCCTGGTGGATCGCGTCGACCCGCAGCACCCCGGCTCTGCGGTCGGCGGTGGCGTCGAGCTTCCCCACCAGCCGGTCGCCGTACAGGATCGGTAGCGCGAAGTACCCCCAACGGCGCTTGGCAGCGGGCTTGTACATCTCCAGCTGGTAGTCGAACTCAAAGAGCTCGACCGTGCG
>WNGF01013699.1_pt1 | contig 17246 bp, 20 predicted proteins | sample 5400641 | NCBI WGS metagenome assembly WNGF01 (sample SAMN13153371, study PRJNA577476) | soil metagenome | isolation source: 80 cm soil or saprolite under grassland replicate 2 | place: USA:California | collected 2016-06-15
ACACGCACCCGTGCGGCGCCTCACCCAGCCGGACGGTCTGCAACTCTGGCTGGTCACGGGCTACCACGACTCGCGTGCGGCGCTGGCCGATCCCAGGCTCGCGCATCATCTGCGGCATGCGCGTCCGGCGATGGCCAGAGCGGGGATCGAGCTGACGGACGAGCGGATTCGATTCGGCGCCGCTCATCTCCTGCACAGCGAACCGTCGGACCACGCGCGGCTCCGTCGGCTGGTCGCCAGGGCGTTCTCACCCGCCCGCGTGCAGCGCTTGCGTCCGAGGGTGCGGGAGATCGCGGGCGAACTCTTGACGGCGATCGATCCCAGTGCCGAGGTCGATCTGGTCCGTGCTCTGAACAATCCGTTGCCCGTGATGGTCATCTGTGAGCTGCTCGGGATCCCGGCCGAGGACCGGACATTGTTCCGGCAATGGACGGAGGCGGCGGTGACTCCGGAATACCAGGCCGACCCTCCGATGTCGCGGGACGAGGGCAAGGCTCACCTGCGTAGCTATCTCGCGGACCTCGTGAGTAGCCGGCGCGCCGAACGGCTGCGGTACCTAGAGGCTGAGCAGCAGCCCGACCTCCTGCGTGCGCTGATCGTCGCCTGCGACGACGAGAGCCGACTCACCGAGACCGAAGTCGTGGCGATGAGCTTCATCATGCTGATCGCCGGGCACGAGAGCACTTCGAACTTTCTCGGCAACGCGTTCTTGACAATGTTGCGGGCACCTGCCCTGCAGCATGCGCTAGAGCACTCCTCCGGAACGACCCTGGCGCATGCGGTCGACGAGCTACTCCGCTTCGACGGCCCGGTCCAGAGGGGAACCTTGCGTACCGCCGTCGAGGACGTCGAGATCTCCGGCGTCACCGTGCCCGCGGGCGAAATCGTGTCCGTGTGCGTCGCCGCCGCCAATCGTGATCCGCGTCGCTTTCCGGACGCTGACGACGTTCGGCTCGACCGGAACGACAACCCGCACCTCGCGTTCGGGCATGGACCGCACTTCTGCGTCGGCGCGTCTCTGGCGCGGATGGAGGCGGAGGTCGCGATCGGCGCCGTTCTGCACCGATTCGACGAGATCACTCTTGCGGTCCAGCCGTCGGAGCTGCGCTGGCGGCCAGCGTTCCAGCGCGGGCTTGTGGGCCTGCCTGTCCGGGTCCGGTGAACCGGTCGTGAGCGAGCCCGGCCAGGGGGTGCGCGGGACCGGTGGCGGGTCCGTTTGTTGCTCGGAGGCCTGCTCACCATGGTTCCTCGCGGCACTGGATCAGACGGTGTTCGCGACCGCCATGCCGACGATCGTCGAAGATCTGCGCGAGCTGACGCTGCTGCCGTGGGTGACCGTCGCCTACCTGATGGCCGGGACGGTCGCGACGCCTGTGGCGGGAAATCTGGGCGACATCTTCGGGCGTGTCCGCCAGGCCCAGGCACATCCGTCGATGGCCACCAGCCGCATCCCGGACACAAACGCCGACCCTGCGTCCTGCTCGGCCAGCCTAGCCCTAGCTGTCTCCTCCAGCAGCAGTTCCATCACCCGCCAGCCCAGCCGCTGGCGCGCCAGGTGATCGCCGCCGGGGTGGGCTGCATGCCCAGCGACAACCGCGGCTGGAACCGCCGCTCCCAGTCCAGGTCCGCAACAAGTTTGTTCCCGACCTCGCCGTAGCCGGTCTGGAAGAGCAGGACTATCGCCAGCAGGTAGTACACGACCACCCCGGCCGGCAGCGTGCGCTTGCGCCGCTCAGGCCCCACCGCCCGATCGACGACCCTGTCCACCAGCTCTAGATTCTAGAGTGAACACCTCAGGCAGCACGCCGATCCCGATCGGGTCCGCCAGCCGATCACCCCGTCACCACCTGCTGCCCTGGCCTCCCCACGCAGGCGATCTTAACCTCACCGGGGCTGTTGCAAAATCGCCGAGTTGTCTCAGATACCGAGTTCCGCTTCTGGCGAATATCAGCTGGCCAGCTGTACCTACACGATGAACTGGGCAGATGCTACTGGTGCTCGGATCATCCCAGCGCTATCTCGCAATGCGAGACGCCAATCGAATTCTGCAGCAGCCCGCACCACAAGACTAACTTAACGCCATTGACATCGCGTGCCCGGCCGAACGCGGGCACTATCAAGGGCTACCTGGATCGATGTTCGGCCTGGCGTCGATCCTCGGCCCACCCATCGGCGGACTCCCGGTCGGCAGCCTGTCTGGGCGTTGGATCTTCTGGCTCAACGTGCTCCTCGGTGAAGTGGTCGTGGCGATCGTCCTGGCCGTGCTGCGGATCGGGGACCGGCCGGGAGCGGGCATCATTACGTCGGCATCGCGCTGCACTGTGGCGCGGTGGGGTGGGGTGCCTTGTCCCGGTGGTGAGCTGGGGCGGTTCGACGTACGACTGGAGGTCGCCGCGCATCCTCGGACTGATCGTCATTGGGTGTTGTTCTCGATCGGGCTGGTGGTCAACGAGCATCGCGCGGCCGAGTCGATGCTCCCGTTGAGCCTGTTCCAGATCCCAGCGGTGGCGGCGTGTATGGCGGTGGGCTTCCTGACGGCGCTCAGGCTGTTCGGCGCGATCACGTACCTTCCGCTGTTGCTGCGCATCGGCTTCGACACCAACGCCGCGGGTGGAGGGCTGCTCTTCCTGCGTTCATGGCAGCCGTGGTGGCCACGTCGACGGCTGCGGGACGCGCGATCGGCGAAACCGTCAGATACCTGACGTTTCCCGCTGTTGGTGCGGCGCTCGCCTGCCTGGGGATGGCGACCTTCGCGGCACTGGTATGCGTGCATCCCTGCTCGTCGCGGAGCTTTGCCTTTGCTGTTCGGGATCGGAATCGGCCTGGTATGCAGATGATCATCCTCGCCGCCTAGGTATCGGCACCGAAGGCGGTCATCGGCACGGCGACCGGTGTGGTGTTGTTCGCATGCTCGCTCGGATCGTTGTTCGCGTCGCGCTGCTCGGCGCGGTCTTCAACTTCCGTCTCGTCGCGGAGCTGGGCGCGGCCGGAACACGGGCGCGGGTCGACGACCTCGGACCGGACGCCATCCGGAGCCTGCCGCAGTCGGATCAGGCGGACGTACTGGAGAGTTCCAGGCCGCCTTCTCCACGGTGTGTTCTGGGTCGGCGCAGGGTTTCCTGGCGGGCCAGCCCGATTCCTCGGCCGAAGCAGCCATCTGGTCGTATGCCTCGCTGAGCCTGATGTATGCCTTCCGGGGGGCGGGATCGAGCACAACGGACGGCATCGGCTCGGTCGTCAATGCCCACGGAAGCTCCGGCAGGTCGTCATGGAACGCCGCACGCATGGCTTCGTCCGGGAGCGCCTTCTCCAGCACCTCGGCCGGAAACCAGGTGCTCCAGGGCGGAAGCCGCCCGTCCCGGCACAGCGAACGCAGGTGTGCCGCCCGATCCTCGGACAATGACTCGAGCCAGCTGGTCCCTGGGTGCGGCAGCAGAGCGTCGACGTACACCAGACCTGTTGCGGGCACAGGGAGCGCACCAGCGATACCCGGCAGCAGTGCGCCGGCTCCGCTGTGGCCGACGAGGACGACGGAGCCAACGTCGCGGCCGATCACTTCGGCGACGGCGCTGAAGACGCGGGCGTAGAACGGCGGATTACCGGAGAGGACGGGCCGCAAGTCTGGAACGACGACCCGGTGCTCCATGGCAGTCAACGCCTCGGCCACGGCGGACCAGGACATTGGTGAGAGCAGCGGGCTGTGCACCAGAACGATCTCGCGGCCAACGTTCACGAGACTGCAGCCTAACAACGGGCATCCATCCGCGTTAGCGTGGTAAGGATACGTCAACCTCGAGGAGGAATGTATGAACAAATCTCGGATGGAAGAGATTACCGACCTGCAGAGCGTGAGCGCCGTCGAAGACGTGCGACTGCAGCGCTTCGCGCCCACTACGGCGCTCCGCCTGGGTGTGCTCGGTGGACGGCCTGCGCAGGCGACCACGAGCGGAGTCGAGTCGGTGCTCTGCTGCCACTCGGCGATCGCCTGGGCGTGACCTTCTCACCATGGTCGGGAAGGCGGGACGACCGCCTTCCCGACCTTCACAGTACACATCTGGAAAGGGTGATCGAGTGCTTAACGAGATTCGCCTGGAGACCAACCACGGCTCGTTCACACTCGCGAGCGCTGCGGGCGAGACACTCGAGTCCGTGCTGCGTCGGCACGGGGTTCCGACGACTGCGGTGTTCAGCTACGTCACGGAGGCGGCGGAGGACCACCCCGGAGCCAGGCACGTGCGGTTCGTCCCCTTGGCCACCCGAGTCGACGACGAGCTGATCGACGGTCGCACCATCGTGCTGCGTGTGACTCGCAACATCGACTTGCCGGGACTGTTGCACTTCGGCGTGCGACGGCAACGAAAGACAACGGGGCCTTCGACCGAGTGGCTCTTCCCGGACATCGAGCACGGCGCCTTCCAGCCTGTGAACGCCCAGCTCAACCCGATCGAATGCGGCGACATGGTGCGCTCGGCCGTGGACGAGGTCCTGGACGCCTGGCCGGAGGAGCTGGACCGGAAGCTGGTTGTCGGGACCTCGGGGGGCGGTGACTCCAACGTTCTGCTGGATGCCCTGGTGAGTTCGGAGAAGATCTCCACCGAACAGATAGTCCCGGTCATGATGTTGGGCATTCCAGACTGGGATACCCAACTGGAGAACGCCCGGCAGCTTTGCGCCAGTCTGGGCCTGACGCTGCAGGTGGTCGATGCGGACGCCGCGGCCTCCTATGCCGGAGTGCGTTCGATCGAGCAACTCCAGAACGGTTTCGGAACCACGTTCCCCGACGCCGACCTGGAGTTCCTCGGCACCTGGCTGCTGCGCCGGGTGCTCGGCGGCTACGCCAAACGGGTCGGCGGCAATGCGGTGGCGATCGGCGCCAACCGAGAGGATGTGCTCGCCGAAGCACTGGCCCGGGTGGCTGTCGGTGAGCTGCCGTTGCCCGTGCCGTTCCGCACGATCGACGACGTCACGTTCGTCTACCCGATGTATCAGATCCCCAAGAAGATTGGTGACGGAGCTTTCCCGGCGTTCGCCGTCGAGAACTACGAAGCTCGCGCGCCCAGCCACAGCGGCGGTCGTACGGTCTTCTACTACGCGGCCTACCTGCTCGCCGACGCGCTGCCTGGGATGGACGTCACGTTGCTCGAAGGGCTGATGCGGATCTCGCGGGAACACCGTATGGGCAAGCCTTTCGAGTACGACCCGGACCTGGATGACGTGGTTCTGCGAGGAGCGGCAGGATCCGACGTCTCGGCCAAGTGGAGGGACTTCCTCGATCAGCACAAGGTGGCGTAAGGAGCCGTGATGCCTCACTTCGGTGATCCCGCCGAGAGGGCTGCGCCCGTGGTCGTGCAGCCACGTGATCCGGACTTCGATCGTGTGATCGGGCTGGCCGAGTCCGAAGGGCTCGGCATCGAGTTCGTCCACCTGGCCCATCCCGTCGTGCTCGCGGAACTGAGCGACTCCGACCTGGACGCCCTCGGGAAGAAGGTAGAGAACCTTGACGGTCCACTGCACGTACACGGTGCGTTCTTCGACGTCTACGTGCACAGCCCCGACCCGGACATCGGTGCCGTGTCTCGCAAGCGGATCCTGCAGAGCATCAGGGCCGCGGAATACCTAGGGGCAGAGCTCGTGGTGTTCCACACCAACCATCTCCCATGCACCACCCTCCCCGAGTACACGGACTGGTGGTTAGAGGCCAACATTCCGTTCTGGCGGGAAGTGGTGAGCGAACACCAGGTCCCGGTGCTGATCGAGAACATGTGGGACGAGGACCCCGGGTTGCTGGTCGGCCTGACCGACGCGGTCCCCGAGCTCGGTGTGTGTCTCGACATCGGGCATGCGAACGTCTTCGGCCGGGTCGGACTCAAGAACTGGTTCACGCGCTTGACGGGGCGGATCCGATATCTGCACATCTACGACAATGACGGGACCTCCGATGCGGCCGGGGCACCCGGCGACGGCAACGTCGACTGGACGAGCTTCAGCGAGCTCGCCGGGCGTCACGCCGGCGCCGCTCCGGTCATGGTCGGAGTCCACGGTGGCCATGCCGGCATCACGCGGGCTCTGCACCGCATGCACGCCGATGGCATTCACCCGTTCCGGCGCGAAGCCGCGTGATGGCGTACGCGTCGCTGTCCGAGACCTACGACGCGCTGCGGCCGGGCTACCCGGCAGGGTTCGTGGGAGATCTCCTCCGGAAGCTGGATATCGGGGTGGGGAGCATTGCGGTGGACGTGGGCGCCGGCACGGGAAAACTGTCGGACTGCCTGCGGGTGCTCTGCTGCCGCGTAGTCGCGGTAGAGCCACTGTCCGAGATGCGTCGGCTGATTCCGGTGCACCGGGACCTTCATGCGGTCGGGGCGCTCGCCGAGCGGCTGCCGTTGCGTACCGGATGCGCCGACCTGGTGGCGTCGGGCCAGGCCTGGCACTGGTTCGACCCCGTGCCGGCCGTGAGCGCCGCTCACCGGGTACTGCGGGCCGGCGCTCCGCTTCTGATGCTGTGGAACGTCTGGGACACCACCGTGCCGTGGCTGGCGCGGCTGCAGGAGTTCCGCCGGTCGTACGACGCCGACAGGTCTCCCGCAGTGGACGGGGACGTCATCGCCGACTGGTTCGATCCAGCCTGCTGGACACCGCTCGAGCGTTCCGAAGCTCCGCAGCTGCACCCGGTCCCCGGTGAACGGCTGGCCGATCTGCTGCTCACATCGAGCGTGTTCGCCGACTGCGACTCGGAGGTCGAGGCGGCGCTACGCACCGAGGTCGACGCGGTGGCAGCCGACCACGGGCTGTTCGACGACCAGACGTTGGACATTCCCTATCGCACGCTCGCCTTTTGGACCCGGCGGTGCTGACGTGGGCGAACTCGTGGTGCGACAGGGACTGTCCGCCGACTGGGACCGGCTCGCGATGCCACGCGCTCCGACGCTGTCCACTCGCTGGATCAAGCTGGTCGAGAACAGGTACGACGGACCGATGCAGACGTTCGCCCTCCTCGACGACGGTCAGATGGCCATCGCGATGTGCGGTGCAGTGCTGGGGGAGCCGGGCGCGAACCGCCGGATGGATCCCTATCGCATCCTGGTTGGCGAAGCGGTCGGCGATGGCCTGCTAACGAACGGCCCGCACCCGTGGCTGGGCCGCGCGATCGGCGAGGTATATCCCTGCCTGCACTTGATGTTCCCCAACTACGAGACCGCACCGGTGGGCTCCCTGACCCGCGATGCGGATACGACCAGGACCTTCCTCGATCTCCTGGTGGAGTACGCCCGGGCACGCGACCTGCGGTCGGTGGTCGCCACGTACCTGCGTCCGGACTGCACCACGTTGCTGGACGTGATGCGCGGTGCCGGATGGCTGGTCGCGCCCATGACCGATCGGTGTGACCTGGAGGTGGGCTGGACGGACTTCGATGGCTATCTCGCGTCGTTGCAGAGCAAGCGCAGGATCGCGGTCCAGCGCGAACTCCGGGACCTGGAGGAGAAGCAAGTCGAGCTCACCGAGCGGAGGCTCGAGGCCGACGAGCCCGAGATCGTCGCGCTGCGATGCCAGCTCACCCAGAAATACGGAGGGCATGCAGACCCCGCCAAGGAAACCGCATTGCTGGCTCGGGTTCGGAAGTTCTTCGATCCGAAGGATCTGCTGGTCTTCGAGGCCCGGCGCCGGGAGCGGCTGCACGGCTTCACCATGTTCGTCCGGGACGACGCACACTGGACCGCGTTCCTCACCGGGACCGACTACACCAACCCGGCTGCGCAGCTCAGCTATTTCGCGACGTGTTTCTACCAGCCCGCGGCGCGTGCACCCAGGGTGGGCGTCGAAGCGATCGCGTACGGGTTCGGAGCGTGGCAGGCCAAGCGATTGCGCGGCTGCCGACTGCGTCCCGTTCATATCGCCGTACGACGGATCGAGGAGAGTGCGTGATGTCCGAGTGGGACGCGGAAGTCTTCTGCCTAGTCGCACCGGACGCCGTGCGCCGACATCTGGTCGTACCCATCCTTTCTATGTTCGCAGCGCGAGGTCTGACACCCAACGGCTGGTGCATGCGGGAGCTGACGAGCCTGCAGATAGACACCATGCACGAGTTCGCGATGGTACGCAGCACGCACGCCTACCGTTTCCGTTGCCTGGACATGCTCTTCGCGCTCGGACCGAGCATCCTGCTGAGGTTGGCGGACAACGGTGGCTTCGATGGCTCACCATATGCCCGCGCGCTCGAGGTCAAGGGCGCGTCCGATCCGCGGGACGCGGCTCCGGGAAGCATCAGGTACGACTTGCGGGCGATCAACGTCATTATGAGCCTGTTGCACACGTCCGACGGCCCGGCCGAGTCCCGGCACGAGTCCGAGCTGCTGCTCGACGGATCGAGCTGGCGGGACACCGGAGAATTGGGCGATCTACTGTCCATCCTGCAGGCCGGCCCGGCCGAGGTCCGGCTGTTTCCGGAGGCGCTCATGGGTCTCCGGCGTTCGATCCTCACCGAGTTGTGGCCGGCGCTGGGGGCCGAGGCACGTGCCGAGGCAGGTCGGCTGACGGCGGCCGGTGAGCTCGCCGCCCCGCGGGCCGGGGAGAAAATCGCCCGGCTCGCGACCTGTCGGGGCCATCCCCTGCTCGAGGTCCTCGCCGCTGGCTTCGATCAACCCGTCGACGTGCTCCGGACACCACGGACGCTGGGGTTGGACGACTGGCAGACGGCCGTGCTGTTCACGTCCGCCTACTTCCCTCCAAGGGTGTGATGCGATGAACTGGCATGCGCTCGCCACCGTGGCGAGCGTCGACCCTTCCGCCGCCGAACTCCGCTCGGCAACCGGCGAGCTCCGTGGCCTTCCTCTCGATGACGTGGTGGACGGCATCGTTCGATGGCGGGTCGACGAGCTGGCACTGGCGAACCTGCGGTCCGTGGGCGTCGGTGAGCTGGCCAACCGGCTCCAGGACATGTGGATCACGGAGGAACGCCGACTCGCCAAGGCGATACCGGTCACCGTGGAACTGCTCCCAGCCGTGCGCGCCATGGGTGGCCGTGTGATCAAGGGACTTGCCGTACGGGACAAGTATCCGCGGCCGGAGCTGCGTCACATGGGCGATGTCGACGTGCAGGTGCCCGACTGGCCGACGGCATTGCGAATCTGCCGATGGTTGCGCGAACGGCGGTGGTGCTGGGAGACGAGCGAATATCCCTGGTTGAAATGGGACGAGCATGGCCAGATCTACGGCCAGCTCACGTTCGTGCTACCGGACAACATCGAACCGTTCGCCCGGGTCGACCTGCACATCGGTCCTTTCTCGGTAGGACATTCGGGATTGCTGCCTTTGGTCGGCTGGCGTCCGGGCCTCGCGCTGGACGCGGAGGTCACGGTTCCCGACATCGAGACCTCGGTGGCCCTGGTCGTCGCCCACGCGGTCGGTGACGGGCTGCTCTCGATGAAGGACGTGAACGACCTGTACGTGCTCCTGACGAAGGCCAGGCCCGACTGGACGTCGGTGGTGGAGCTCTGCCGCGCCGCCGGCGTGACCGAGGCGTTGCACGTCCTTCTGGCGGCATGCCGCGAGGTCTACCCGACACTCGGCCTGCCATGGACCTTGACGAACGGACGTCGGCCATTGCGTGACGGTACGACCGGTGGGCCATTGTCCTTGACCGAGGAGTCCCGGGAGCGCCGCGCGGGACGGGTGGCCAGGCTGGCGTTCCGCGACGAGCGAGCCCGTGGCCAAGGGGTGCTCCGCTCCTTCGGGCAGGCTCTCTCCGCTCGGCGCTACTACCGGGCCGACCTGACACCGCGCACGGTACAGTCCGGTGCCGACGGATCCACACCGGGAACTCCCGGACGGGGACGTTGTTGGCGGCTGCTGCCGCAAGAGACCTGGACGGGGCTTCCCACTCCTTCGGGACCGGGCGGAGATGCCTCGGCTGAGCCGCGAGAGATCGAGCTGGCGGCCGGTCTGACCCTGGTGACCCGGCACCAGGCGATGGCCGTGGCGATCGACAAGGACGTCATGCTGCCGACGGTATGGGGCACCGTGCACCCGCAGAGCGTCGAACTCGCGCGCGAGCTGGTCCTGCCGTGATCGACTTCAGCGGCGCGCAGCCTGCCTGGCCGCGAGAGGCTCTCGAGCTGTGGGCGGCCTGCGTACACGATGCTGCACGTGAGGAGCATCTCTGGCGCGTGCCCGCCCCCGGTGGGGACGAGGAACTCCGAAGCTGGTTGGGACACCACTTCACGACGGAACCGGCCGGCATTACGATCGTCGCAGGCGCCCGGGCCGCCGCCCTGACCTACGGACGCATCGCCGAACGGCTCCTGGTCGAAGCACCGACGTACCTCGGTCTGCTGCCGTTCCTCGGTGCTTACGGCCGACGAGTCGAGCACTTCGCCTGGGAACGGATACCGGTGCCGGTTCCAGAGCGGACCGTGCTGCTGGTGACCTCACCGGCCAGGAACCCGGACGGGGCGACGTTGACCGGCGACCACCGCGCGCGGCTTCGCACGCTGGTCTCGGCCGGTGGCCGTGTCGTGGTCAACGGCACCTACTGCTGGTTCCGGCCGGATGCGGCGACGGCGGAGGGCGCGGACCTCCTAGTGTCGTTTCACAAACTGGCCGGAGTGGGCGCCCGGCTCGGCTTCGTGCGCAGCGAGGCGTACTTCTCCGACGCCGTCCCGGAGATAGCCGGCGCAGCACCACCTCCGATCTGGCAGCGCGCGTGGGCGCGGTTCCTGGCAAGGGACGGGCACGAGCACCTGTTGCGGGTGAACGTGCGGCAGGTCATCGATTCGCGGGACGCGTTTCTGTGGACGATCGGCGAACTCGCACCCGCCCTGCGACCGGGCGCCGTTGACGGCCCGAATCTGCTGTTCTCGTTGCCGGACGGGGCCGACGAGCAGGAAGCCGTGACGAAGCTGGAGACCGACGGCTTTCGGGTCTCTGCCGGATCCGCCTTCGCAGCACCGCATCCGTCGTTGCGTCTGACCTTCACCGGAACGACACCGGACCAGGCCGCGAACCTGGCCCAGACGCTAGTGCGTGATCGATTATGCAGCGGGTCGCTGTGATTGGAGCCGGTCCCGCGGGCTGTTACTTCGCGTGGGACGTCGCGGGTCGCCGTCCCGACCTGACCGTGGATCTCTTCGAACGCAACGCCGTACGACCAGGCGCCGGGTTGGCGATTGAAGACAAGGTGGTGTCGGAGTTTCCCGTTGCCTTCGAGGGGTTGCACCCGTCGATGCGGCGCTGGAACCGCATCCTGGTCTCGGCCGACCGCCATCGGATATGGTCCGGTGGGCACGACATCGTGGGTGTGAGTCGCCGTGCTCTGGCCGACCATCTACTTCGCCTAGCCGCTGACCGCCCCAATGTCAACGTGCGGTGCCTGGAGTTGACGGGACCGCCGGACGGCTACGACCTCGTCGTCGCCTCTGACGGTCCGAACAGCCGGATCCGCTCCTGCGGCGACTTCGGGACCCGGGCGACCGAGGGGCAGACAGTCTATGCCTGGCTCAGTAGCCCGGTCGAATTGCCTGCGATGTTCGCGCTGATCCCGCTGTCCGGAGGCGTCCTCACCGTTCATGCCTATCCGCACGCTCCCGACGAGAGCACGCTTGTAGCCGAGGGAGATGCGCAGGTACTCGCCGAGAACGGGCTCCTGGGGACCCCGCGGAGCAAGGCCGAGCGCCGTCTCGCCGGTCTTCTCCACGACGACCTCGTGGTACGGCGCTCGCGCTCGCCGACGCACGGCATCTCGCGGACGCCGTGGCGTCGGACCGGCTGGGGACGTACGAGCAGACACGACGTCCTGTCGTGGAGCGCGCCCAGAGCGACGCCGCCGCGAGCATGCATTGGTTCGAACAGCTCTCGCATCGAAGTGACCTCGGCACTCACCAACTCGTCTTCGCACTGAGGACGAGGCGGGATGTGAACAGTTTCGCCTCGCTCCGGAAACGGGATCCGGACTTCGTGGCATCGGTGATGCGCGAGATGGCCGGACGGTTCGCCGCTGAGCTCGAGCCCGTGGACGTGCCACTCCGCGTCGGATCGACCGATCTACCACGTCGGCTCGTCGACGTCGCGGAGTGCGGTGGAGGGCTCCGGATCGCGAACCGGGATTTGCTCGGTGCGGTCGTCGACGAAGAAGTGGCCGAGCTCGACCACGTGAAGCATGCGGCCGATTTCATCGCGGTGCGCGAACAACCAGCAGAAGGCCGCGTGCTACGCACGGAACTCGCCGCGAAAGTCCGTGGCAGATCGAAGCTACCTGTCATGCTGCTCTGCGGTTCGGAAGCCTCCCTCGACGAGGTCAACACGCTCATCGCCGCGGGACGTATCGACTTCGCCGCCCACATTCCCGCCACCACGCCAGAAGGGAGCACTCCATGACAGCCTCGGACCCCACGGTGGAGTTCTTCTTTCTGTATCCGGATGTCCGCCCGCCGCAGCTCGCCTCGCCAGACCTTGGCGGTTCGATCTCGGCCCGGGCGGCCAGAGTCTGCTCACCGATGACCGAGGCCAACGGCTTCGGGTGGTACATCTATCCACCTGCGGACTTCGCAGTAAGATGGGACGGACGCTCGGCGGAGTGGAGCCTGCTGGAGGAGAACGAACCGACCTGGTGGCGGTCACTGGATGGTGGACGCGCTAGCCTGCTGCCCGAAGGGCGAAACCTGCTGAAGAACGTGTCCGACGATCGTCGGGATAGTCTGGATATCTTCGAGAAGTATGGCGGAATCCCCTTCATAGAAGCTGATCCGAGAAATGGCAGCATGCTCGAGATCATCACCGGATTGTTGGCCAGAACCAGCCCTGGCTGGTCGCTGCTGGTCCGTGACGTTCCGAATTGGCCACGTTTCGGCCAATACGAGGTGATTGAAGGAATCGTCGAAACCGACTGGTACCGGTCGTACATCCCGACCATGATTCGCCTGATCGATCAGCATCGAGTGGTCCGCTTCCACCGCAACCTACCCATCATGGCAGTTCAACCCATTCCGCGAGTGGCATTGGACGCTGGACGACGCGAACCCGTCACAAAGGCCGGAATATCCGAGTTCCCACAGGACGTGTGGCAGGAGTTCGTGGACTGGCGACGTCGGAAGCAGGATCCGGCCAGGTCCGCGTTCTACGCCCGAGAACAACGCCAACGACGAAAGACTCCGCGAAGGAATGAGCCGGAATCGTCGGAGCTCGCGTACCCTCTCCGGACGGCGAACTCCTGAAGTCACCTTGCGTGGCCAAGATTACCGAGGTGAGTTACGGGGGACGCGGCGGGAACGGATCACCAACGCCGTTTAGTTCAGCGTGATCAGGGACGTTGCTGTGCCCTGGGGATGCGGCCAGTCGGGCGCTCGGCGGAGCTGCTGCGCCGGGCACTCCGGCGTCGGGCACCGCCACGCCCGCGGCGGCTCGCGGCGTACCGTGGCCGGACCCTCCGCAGGGTTGCGTGCCCGGCGCGTGTTGGCGACAGTCACGTCGCGCCCGGCAGCACGCGGCGCCTCGGTCGTGGGTTCCCCACGAAAGGGGTCCCAGCAGCACGCTGGGCAACCAGACGATCAGCCGGGCAATTTGATCCAAGCTATCGACGGCAGCAGGTTGCGGCCACAGGACTGGCACGACACCATGGGCAAATACCAGGGGACGTTACCGGACAAAACGTTTCGCTGCTCGCCGCCGCCGGAGGCGATCATGCTGCGGAAGCACATCCTCACCGAAAACGGCCAGGTGATCCTGGCCGAGGATATCACCACCGACCGGGTCAACGAACTCGCCGTCCGGTTCTTCGAAGGCATCGGCGGTGCCTCGTTCTTCCACCGGCTGGCCACTCGTTTCTACGAACTTGTCACCGTGGACGAGGAGCTGGCGGGAATGTTCGAGAAGCGGCCGACAGAAGTGCACGCGCAGCGCCTGGCCGGTCACTTCGTGAGGATGTACTGCACCCCTGACCTGTCGGAGGGCTGGAGCGATCGGTTCATCCGGGCACACGACCCGGCTTTTCAGCAACCAGCACCGTCGTCGCTGGCTCGAACTGATGCGACAGGCGGGTGTCGAGGTGAACGCACCCGAGCCCTGGTTCTCCGACATGATGGGAACGCTAACTAATGCCAGTGGTGTAGTGCTTGGCCTCTCCCGTGGGGCGGCGATGATGCGTGGAGAGCGCTTCGATCGGACGGGCCAGCCCGTGAGCGGCCCGACGCCGTGAGCGGTGACCCGCGCATGCTCGAGGCGGTACCGCTGGTCACGACACCTGGTTGGGAAGAGCAGATCGGGGAGCACCTGGCCCGGCGGCGGCGCCGGGGGGCCGTCTATTCCGCGGTCGATGAGAATGGGGCCGCCGTTATCCTCGTGACCGGATATGACGCTACGCGCCAGGCGCTTGGGGCACAAGAAGATCCGCAAATCCGCTAGGTGGCTGGTGTTAATCGGCCCTCTTGTGTAACCGGCCTTGGGGCGCTGTGCCGTCGTATGGCACCAGGACCGCCGCGGGACCGCTGTCCGGGCCTTCCGCCCGGGCCCGGTGCGGCCCCGGACGGGCACGGGCTGGCCGCTGGCGGGCTGTGAGCGGGCCGGTGCGGGCCCCTTGCCAGCCGTTCCACGGGTCTCAGCCGCCGCCGACCGCCCAGGTGCCGTTGCGGTAGGCGACCCCGAGCACGCCGAGGCGGGCCAGGTTGACCGCGGCAGCGAGCAGGGCGAAGTCGGCGGCGACCTTGAGCCTGCCGCGGACCCGAGCCCGGCGCCCGCCGTGCCGGCGGCGCATCAGGTGGCCGATCTTGCGCTCGACCTTGGGCCGGGTCGCGGTGTAGCCGGCTTTCCAGTCCGGGTCGCGCTGGCGGGCGCGGGCCCGGGCCAGCTGCTCCTCATAGGGGCCGGCGTAGATGCTCCGCCCCTCCTTCGCCTTGGTGCACCGAGCGGCGAGCGGGCAGCTGGCACAGGCGGCGCCGAAGGAGGCGATCCGCCCGTCGCCGACCGGGCGCAGCGGCGCGGTCCGCCCGGCCGGGCAGGTCACCGCGCCACCCGCCAGGTCGATGCTGAAGGCATCCTTGGTGAACCGCCCACCGGAGGCGACCGGGGGCTGCGCCTTGCAGTAGATGTCCGCGTCGGCCTGCTCCAGCGTGTCCAGCAACTCGCCCGCGCCGTAGGCCGCGTCTCCGTAGACGGCGAGCTGTTCCTCGTCCCCGGCCGCGGGCTGCCCGGCCGTGTCTCGCCGGCCTCGACCGGTTCGGGCCCGGTGGGGCCGTCAGCGGCAGCAGCAGGAACAGCGGTGGCCGGTGCGTTTGTGGCAGGGGCCGGCTCGGAGCCGGGCTCGCCCGGGTTGGCGGGCAGTTCGGCGGCGAGCAGACCGGCCGCTGCGGCGGCGTCCCCGGCGTTGCGGGCGGTGACCGCGGTGGCGGTGATCAGCTCGGCGTCCGGGTCGATCGCGACGTGGCCCTTGTAGCCGTCGAAGCCGCGGGCCGAGGTCTTGTGCCCGTGCCGGGCCTCGGGGTCGACGGTGGAGATAACCCTGTCCTTGGCGACCCGCCGGGCAATCCGGAACACCCCGCCGGTGCCCTCGTCGAGGTCCTGGCCGGTCACGCTGGCCAGCAGCGCCGCAGCCCGGGTAAGCAGGGGAGACAGCTTCTTGCCGTCGAGGTCGGCCAGCAAAGCGCGCGCGTCCCTGGCCAGCGCGACCGGCCAGGACCTCCCGGGCGGCCCGGTCGTCGTAGCCGCAGGCGGGCTTGCCTGCGGCTACGTAATCATCGTCGCGGGCAAGCAGCCCGCGCAGGCCCGCCTCCAGATCTCCCGCGGCGGCGAGCAGGCCCCGGATCGCCGAAAGGACAAGGGTCACGGTGTCCATCGTGGCGACCGCGTCATACAGCGGGGCCGAGTCGAGCACCCGGCGGCGCCTGACCAGCCCAGCCTGCTTACCGACCTCCAGGGTGATGCCGAAGATACGGTCCGGGCACGCCGAGCGGGCCAGCCAGGCGCGCATACCGGCCAGCACCGTGTGCACGAAACCCGGGTAGTCGAATGCCAGCCCGCCGGCGGCGTACTTCCAGCGCACCTCGTAGGTGAAACGGTCGGCCGCCTCCCGGTCGGACAGCCCCTCAAGGCGCGGCAGCACCATGACCACCGCGACGATCATCGGCGGGACCGAGCGCCGGCCCACCTCGTCGAACAGGTCGGCGAACATCTCATCGGGAAACAGGGCGAAGCACTCCCGGTGCAAGATGCCATAGATCGAGTCCGCCGCCACCCGCTCGACGCAGTAGGCGGCCGTGGTGTGGAACAGGTCAGCTTGTCTTGGCGCCAGGCCCAGCGTCATCGGCCACTCCGGGGAAGAAGTCCCGCAACTACAGCAATTCTCCCGAAATGATCAACGAACCTGGCGGATCGCCACGCACGAAAACACCAGCCACCTAGGCCACGCACGTCCAGCATTCGAGGCGGCCGGTATGGAGCTGACGGACGAGCGAATCGTGTTCAGTGCAGGTCACCTCGTCGACGTGGATCCCCTGGACCGCACCCGCCTGCGGGAGCTGGTGAGACGGCCCTTCACCCGGCGGGAGTTGCACGAGCTGGACCTGGAGCCAAACAATCCCAGCACCTCGCGTTCGGTTTCGGGACGCATTTCTGCATCGCCGCGGACCTCGCGCGCCTTGAGAGGCAGACGGTCCTACGGCTGCTCACCGCCCGCGTCCGGGGGCCTGGCCCGTGATGCGGAAGCGGGAGGGGTCGCCTGGCGTAGATCGTTCCAGCGGCGTCCCGACCATCGGTACGCGCGATGGGTAGCATGACGCTGCATGCCCCGGCCTCCGAACGGACCCGGCTAATAATGGTCTTCACCTTGGCGGCGGCGGTACTCCTCGCCGCGCTCGACCAGACAGTCGTTGCGACGGCATTGCCGGTGATCGCGCATGGGTTCGGGTCGCTGGACACGATGCCCTGGGTTGTAGCTTCATACCTCATGGCGGCCACCCTGGTCGTGCCCGTCACCGGCCGTGTCATCGACCGGTACGGCGCTCGCCGGGTCTTTGGCCTGTCATTCGTGCTCTTCCTCGCCGGTTCGCTCGGGTGCGGGATCGCACCCACCGCGTGGTTGCTCGTCATTGCCCGGACAGTCCAGGGCTGCGGAGGGGGCGCGGTGGGGACAGCGGCACTCACCATGGTGAGTGGGCTAGCCGGCCGGGGTCGTCTGGGCAGGTACCAGTCCTACTTCGGCCTGCTGTTCGGGTTTGCGTCTGTCGTCGGCCCGGGGCTGGGCGGTGTCATCACCACGGCATTGG
>WNGF01004930.1_pt1 | contig 17241 bp, 10 predicted proteins | sample 5400641 | NCBI WGS metagenome assembly WNGF01 (sample SAMN13153371, study PRJNA577476) | soil metagenome | isolation source: 80 cm soil or saprolite under grassland replicate 2 | place: USA:California | collected 2016-06-15
TCGTCGGTTCCGACGTAAGCGACGACATTGCCGCCGGCGAGCCGCTCGTTGACGTTGGTCACCGGGATGCCGGCTGCGTTGAGCTTGTCGACCGCTGCCACCATCGCCTTGGGATCGAACGGCGCGAACACGATCGCATCGGGCTTGATGCGCACGACCTCGTCGACGAGGCCGAGCTGCTCGGCGGGGGCCTCGCTTCTCGGGATGAAATGAACGATCTCGGCGTCCAGAGACTTCGCCGCGATCTCGCCGCCGATGCGCACTCCGCGAAGAATGGGATTGGACGGATTGCGTGTGAAGGTCGCGACGGTCTCAGCGCCAGCCGGCAAGAGCGCAGTCACGTTCAGGACCGCCAATACGGCTGCGAAACAGACACCACGGCATTTTTCCGAGAGTTCCTTCTCGGGCAGAAAGCCCATGATGTCCTCCATGCACGCGTCGTATGGAATTTGATCGCGCCGAGACCGAACGTCGCCGCGACTCTAGCAAACGTTCGGCGATGGCCTCCAGCCCTCGGATTGACTGAACGTGTGCATCGCAGCCCCAGTGTCTCGCGGTGCTCGCACCGCCGTCGCCGCGCGGGGCAGACTATTGCGACGGTATCTTCACGCATGCGGCGACAAGCGGACTATTGGCCGGCACCGGACTGCGGCAGGTTGCGGACCGCTCGGTGGGAATGACGGCGGCGTTGCGTCTAACTCCGCAATAGGCGGTCAAGAGCATCTCGTCCTCAGCGCATTGCACGCTGCAATTCGTAGCGTCGCAGTTCGATCGAACGATGCGAATGCCGAAAGGAGGGCCGGGCGGACCGAGATCGCCTTTCGGACCAGGGGGGCCGGGCGGCCCCGGATCACCCTTGGGCCCCTGACCTTGACCGCAACCCAACATTGCGCCGGCCAACGCCATCGCAATGAGCACTCGCAACACATCCATGGCCTTCCCTCCGAAGAAGGGGCCACAGGATGTCCAATTTCGTGCTCGCGCAAAAGGCCAACCGAGCGCGCGTCGCGGCAAAACGCCGTAGGCGACAGCGGCGCGGTATCGTATAAATAGCGGCCGACCGGCTTGGCATCGCTTCGCTGTCGTCGCCGCCAAAGCGATGTATCGCTCAATCGCATTGGTCGCGAATTCGGGAATGGAGACCGCAATGTCGATGAAGATGCTGACGGGCTCGTTCGTCGCGCTGATCACGCCGTTCAACAAGGACGGCTCGGTGGACTTCGGGGCGTTTCGGACCTTGCTGAAGTTCCAGGAAGACCGGGGCACGTCCGCGGTGCTGATCATGGGCTCGACCGGCGAGACGTCGATGCTCGCGCCGGAGGAAAAAAAGCAGATCATCGTCGAGACCGCGAAGATGAAGACGCCGCGCATGCCGATCTTCTTTGGCTGCACCGGCAACAACACCGAGAGCACCATCGCCAATGTGCGCTTCGCCGCGGCGAACGGCGCCGACGGCGCCATTCTCGCGGCGCCCGCCTATATCTGTGCGCCGGAAATCGACATCGAGCGCTTCTTCCTCGACGTGGCGGATGCAACCGATCTACCGCTCGGCATCTACAACAACCCGCCGCGGGTGAAGAGCGACCTGCATTGGGAGCATCTGCTTCGCATTTTCCGGCATCCCAACTACGTCGTGCACAAGGAATCCACCGCGCGCGTCGGGCAGGTCGCGCAGGTGCTGGCCGCCAAGCCCAAGGTGTCGGTCATGTGCTGCGACAGCCCCAACCTCGGCCTGGTGGTGCCCACCATGTCGCTCGGCGGCCATGGCACCGCCAACATGACCAGCAATATCGCGCCCGCCGAACTCGCGACGATCTCGACCCCGTGGACGAGCTACGTCGAGGCAGAGAATTTCAAGACCACGTACCTTAAACTGCTGCCGCTGCTGCACTTCACCTATTCGGCGATCAACCCCGTGGCGGTGAAATCGCTGATGAAGGCGCTCGGGCTGCCGGCGGGCGATCTGCGCAAGCCGCTCACCAACCTCGACGGCGAAGCGCTCGCCAAAGGCATTCGCATCGTGCAGGAGCTCGGGCTTGACAAGCAGTACGGCTACAAGGTGGGTCCGATCTCCGCTGTCGCAGCGTGAGTGCCGCCTGTGGCGGAATGACCCGCTGAAATGGACCTCGGAATCCGCGGACGAAGGGCGCTACTGAGCGGCGCGAGCCGCGGTCTGGGGCGGGCCTGCGCCTTCGCGCTGGCGCAAGAAGGCGTCGACATCACCATCGTCGCGCGTCGGCGCGAGGCGCTGGAAAAAACCGGCGCGGAGATTGCGGCGGCGACGGCCGTTAAGGTCACCACGGTTGCCGCCGACATCACCACCGGCGCAGGGCGCTCGGCTGCACTTGCCGCGTGTCCGCAACCCGATATCCTTCTCAACAATGCCGACGGGCCGCTGCCCGGCGATTTCCGCGACTGGTCGCGCGATGACTGGGTCGCTGCGCTCGACGCAATGATGCTCGCCCCCATCGAAATGATGCGGCTCACCGTGGACGGCATGATGGCGCGCGGCTTCGGCCGCATCATCAACATCGTCTCGCGCAGCGTGAAGACGCCGCAACTCGAGCTCGGGCTGTCCAACGGCGCACGCTCCGGGCTCGTAGGCTTCGTCGCTGGTCTGGCGCGGCAGACCGTCGGACACAACGTCACCATAAACAACCTCCTGCCCGGGATCTTCGACAGCGGCGCACAGCGTGCGCACGTCGGCGCACTCGTGGAGGCAAGCGGCAAAACGTTCGAGGCGCTCTGGCGGGAGCGCGCCGAAGCCAATCCCGCCAAACGCTTCGGTCGGCCGGCCGAGCTCGGTGCCTATTGCGCATTTCTCTGCTCGCAACACGCCGGTTTCATCACCGGCCAAAATCTGCTGATCGACGGAGGAAGCTATCCGGGGACATACTGAACCGGGGAAAGGATCATCCCATGAGATTTGCGATTACATCCGCACTCGCGCTGGCGCTCGGCGCGACCATCGCTTCCGCCGCGAGCGCGGAGAATTATCCGTCCCGCACGGTAACCGTGGTAGTGCCGTTTCCGGCCGGCGGGTCGGTCGACGGCGTCGCGCGCATCCTGGTGCAGAAGCTCAACGAAACGGTCGGCCAGCACTTCATCGTCGAGAACCGCGCCGGTGGCGCCTCGGGAAACGTCGGCGCCAATGCCGTCGCCAAGGCCGCGCCCGACGGCTACACCTTGCTGGTGTCGGCCTCGGTGCACGTGATCAATCCGTTCCTCTATAAGAGCGTGCCTTATGACGTCGTGCGCGATTTCACCCCGGTGGCGCTCTTGGCCGAGGGGCCGCTGATCGTCAGCACGACGCCGAGCGTGCCCGCGAACAATCTCAAGGACTTTTTCGCGCTCGTGCGCAAAGATCCGCAGAAATTCACGTTCGGCGCCACGACCATCGGCTCCGCCAGCCATCTCGCCATCGAATTGCTCAAGCTCGATGCCGGCCTCGATACATTGGTGGTGTCCTACAAGGGCACAGCGCCGGCGCTCACCGACCTCATGAGCGGGCAAATCCAGCTGCTCGCCGATCCCATGCTCTCCTCGCTGCCGCTGGCGCAAGGCGGCAAGATCAAGGCGCTCGGTATCACCAGCCTCAAGCGCGCGGCCGCCGCGCCCGAGATTCCCACCGTCGCCGAATCCGGCATGAAGGGCTTCGCATTCGTGTCGTGGTATGGGTTGTGGGGCCCCAAGAACCTGCCCCTCGATATTTCCACCAAGCTGCAGACGGATATCGCCAAGGTGCTGGCACTGCCGGACGTGAAGGCGCGGCTCAACGGAATCGGATTTGATCCGATCGGATCGGGCGGGGAACAGTTCGCCACCTACATCCGCGACGAGATGGCGAAATACGAAAAGATCATCAAGGAGGCCAAAATCAAGGTCGAATGACTCTTGTGGTCGTTCCCACAGACCTATCCTGCGTCATTGCCGGGCTTGACCGGCAATCCATCCTCTTCGATTGCGTCTCAGGACCGGCCGGAGATCGATATCGATAATTTTGGGATCGACCGGTAAAGACGCCGCAGAATCCACGGCAGCGGCATGCTCACAATCGAGACCCTCATTTCTTGCTCAGAAGTTCGCGCAAGGTTTCCTTGCGGTCCGAAGTGATGTCGGCGATCCGCCAGCCCATCCTGAGCTTGACCAAAGCAAGGAAAACCGTGCGCTGCTCGCCCAGACTTTTGAATGAAACCGTCGCGCTCGCCTTGTCGGGCACGATCTCACGGATGGCGATGTCGACGGCGTCGATCTCCCAATCCTGCGCATCCAGGAAGGGATCGGCGCCAAGCTTGCCCACCTCGCCGCGCGCGTCCTTGCGGTCCTTGATGATGAGTGCCGCGAGCTTGGGTTCGAAATAGCGTCGCACGGCTGCGTTGCTGTCGAGCGAAACGCCACGTGCGTCCTTGCCTTTGTAGGCAGCATAGATGCCTTCCACGAACGACTTGGCGGAAGGTTCGGCCGCCCTTACACCAACCACCCCGAGGCCGGTGCAGATGATGCAAACCAGGAGGACCTTGAAGCGCGTGATCATGGTGCGTCCTTCGTTCGACGCCAAATGACGTCTCGGATCGGACTAGCGTATTGTTCGAGCCGTCTCCAGCCCCCATGGGCGCCCGCAAAGGAGAGGATGAGGGATGAGCCAAGAGATCATCTACAGCGTCGAGGAGAGCATCGCGACCATCACGCTCAATCGTCCCGAACGAATGAACGCGCTCACCCACGAGCTTGAAGCCGAGCTGCATCGCACCTTCGACCGGGCGGACGCCGACCGCACGGTGCGCGTGATCATCCTCACCGGCGCCGGACGCGCCTTCTGCGCCGGCTATGACCAGAGCCAAACCGACACCTCCGGCTCCCGGCACACCGATCCGAGAGGCAAGTCGCTCGCAGATTTCATCGAGTTCTGGCAGCGCACCGATGCTGACCGCGTCGCGCTATGGACGCACATGTGGCGGCTGGGAAAACCGGTCATCGCGGCGGTCAACGGCTGGGCCATGGGCGGAGGCTTTTGGTACCAACTCGCCGCCGACATCACCATCGCCTCCGATCAGGCGGTGTTCGCGCAGCCCGAGGTCCGTCATATCTCGAACACGACCTTTCTCTTCGGCGCGCTGTGCGGTTGGAAGGCCGCCAACCGTTGGGGGCTCACCGGCGACCATTTCGATGCGCAGGAGGCGCTGCGCATCGGCTTGGTCAACGAGGTGGTCCCGCACGATCAGCTCATGGACGCGACGCGCGCGCTTGCCAAACGCATCGCGCTGGTGCCGGAGCCGTCGGTACGGCTCAACAAGGCCATCACAATGATGGGCATGCAGGCCGCCGGCATCTATTCCGGCCTTCTGCTCGAAGGCGCGCTTGGCGCGCTCGCGCACTCGTCTCACAACGAGTTTCGCGAGAAGCTCTTCGAGGCGCAGCGCCAGCACGGGCTCAAAGGTTATCTCGACATGCGCGACGGACCGTTTCAGCCCGAGCCCATGGGGCCGCGCTCGGCGAAAGCACGACAGAAGAAAAACGGGTGATTGGAGTAGCCCGGATGAGCGAAGCGAAATCCGGGGTATCGTCTTGCAGCAAGCTTCCAACGTGATCCGAATTGCGCGTGCCGTTCTCATGAGCACAGCCCACATTGGGGTACCGTATGTGCCTCATCCACCTAGCAACCCGGATATCGCTTCGCTCATCCGGGCTACGGTTGCGCTTCGCCTCCAGCGAGGCAAAGCGTGAGCGAAAGCAAATCCATCGGCCGCTCCGTCAGGCGGCTCGAGGATCGTCCGCTGCTCACGGGCAAGGGCCGCTTCGTCGCCGATCTTGCCTTTCCCGGCATGCTCGAGGCGGCATTCGTGCGTAGCCCACACGCCCACGCCGCGATCCGCGGCATCGACGCCGCGGCCGCGCGTGCCTGCGAGAGCGTCCACGCGGTATTGACGCTCGCCGATCTTACGCCGCTCCTCGCGCAGGAACGGCTGCCGCTACAGTTTCGCACGGCGAACCTCCCGAGCGACATCACGCCGTTTCCGCTTGCCAAGGACGAGGTCGCCTTCGTCGGCGAGGCGGTGGCGGTGGTGATCGCGCGGACGCGCTACATTGCCGAAGACGCCGCGGCGCTGGTTGCCGTCGATTACGAGCCGCTGCCCGCAGTCTCCGATTGCCGCCACGCGCTCGCGCCGCAAGCGCCGAGTGCCCACCGGTCCCGCCAGAGCAATCTCCTGATCGAATTCCAACAGTCCTATGGCGACGCCGCGGATGCCTTCGCGCGCGCGCCGCGGCGCGTCAACGTCAATCTCAAGCAGCACCGCGGCGGCGCGCACTCGATCGAGGGACGCGGCGCGGTCGCCGTCTACGACGCCAACGAGGACCGGCTGACGCTCTGGTCGTCGACGCAGCTCGCCCACGAGGTGCGCGGCTTTCTCATGACCATGCTGCGCCTCGATGAAAACCAGCTGCGGGTCGTGGCGCCGGACGTCGGCGGCGGCTTCGGCGCCAAGTTCGTGATGTATCCGGAGGAGGTGACGCTCGCCGCCGCATGCCTCCTGTTGCGGCGGCCGATCAAATGGATCGAGGACCGGCGCGAGCATTTTCTCGCCGCCATCCAGGAGCGCGACCAGCATTGGGATCTCGAGGTCGCCTTCGACCATGAGGGACGCCTGCTCGCCGTGCGCGGGGAGATGATCCACGACGAAGGCGCCTATACGCCGCAGGGCATCAATCTTCCCTACAATGCATCGACGGCGCTGCCCGGGCCCTACATGCTGCCGGCCTTTGCGCTCAACGTGCGTGTCGCCGAGACCAACAAGGTCGCCACCATGCCGGTGCGCGGCGCGGGCTATCCGGAAGGCGCCTTCGCGATGGAACGGCTGCTCGACCGCATGGCCGACGAGCTTCACCTCGACCGCGCCGAAGTCCGCCGCCGCAATCTCGTGCCGCCGGAAAAGATGCCCTATGTGTTTCCGCTCAAGACGCGCGCCGGCTCTCCGATCACTCTCGATAGCGGCGACTTTCCGAGCTATCAGCGCGCCGCACTCGAGGCGATCGACTATGCCGGATTTCCCGAGCGCCAGCGGCGCGCGCGGGAGAGCGGCCGCTATCTCGGGATCGGCATCGGCAACGGTATCAAGGGCACGGGCCGCGGCCCGTTCGAGTCCGGCATCGTGCGCATCGGACGATCCGGTCGCGTTTCCGTCTACACCGGCGCGATGCCCATGGGGCAAGGCATCAAGACCGCGCTCGCGCAAATCTGCGCCGAGCAGTTCGGCATCGCGCCGGGCGACGTCAGCGTGGTTGCCGGCGATACCGCTGTCATTCCCCATGGCCAGGGCGGCTTCGCCAGCCGGCAGACCGTGACTGCGGGTTCCGCGGTGCATCTCGCCGCCGCGAAGGTGCGGCAAAAGGCGCTCGAAGTTGCAGCCCACCTCCTGGAGGTAGGCGTGACCGATCTCGAAGTGCGCGACGGCCGGATCGAGATTGCCGGCGCGCCGGGCAGCGGCCTTTCGCTGCGCGAGATCGCCGAAGCGCTATCCGGTGTGCCCGGCTACGCCATGCCCGGTCAATTCGAGCCGGGGCTCGAGAACATGCAGAGCTTCCTGCCGAGCGCGCTCACCTATGGCGGAGGATGCCATGCCGTCGAGGTGGAGGTGGATATCGAGACCTGCGGCGTGCGCATTCTGCGCTATGTCATAGTCAACGACAGCGGCCGGATCATCAATCCAATGATCGTTGAAGGACAGCTCGTCGGCGGTGCCGCGCACGCCATCGGCAACGCGCTCTACGAGTGGATGGGCTACGACGATGCGGCGCAGCCGCTGACCACGACGTTTGCCGACTATCTCATCCCGACCGCCACCGAGGTGCCGAAGATCGAGGTGACATTCGCCGAATTTCCCTCCCCCCTTAATCCGCTTGGCGTCAAAGGCGTGGGCGAATCCGGCTGCGTGCCGGCCGCAGGCGCGATCGTCTCGGCGATCGAGAACGCGCTTGCCTCTTTCGGCGTGCGCATTACGGAATATCCGGTCACGCCGGCGCGGCTATTCGCGTTGCTGGCAGGCCGCCAAAAGAAGCAGCAGTAACGTGACGGTGGACAGGACGAGCGTCTGCTCCGACAGACCCCGGCCATCGGTTTACGATGGAGGCGACAATGGCGCTGCAGATTCGACCGAACTGCGAATATTGCGACAAGGATTTGCCGCCAAATGCAACGGACGCCCGCATCTGTTCATACGAGTGCACATTCTGTGCGGACTGCGTTGAAACCAAGCTGCATAATGTCTGTCCAAACTGTGGTGGCGGCTTTGCGGCGAGGCCAATTCGTCCGGCAACGGAGTGGCGTCCGGGACTCTCAGTTGCGAAGCGGCCGCCCTCGAGCACCAGAGTGCACTTGTCATATGGTCACCAAGAGATCGCGGCCCATACCCTTCGGATCAAAGATATTCCGCCCGAACATCGCTGAGTGCATCGCTTGACCGAAGCGCAGCGCGCCGCATCGAAGCGTTATTCGGGCATCCCGGCTTTGCGCAATCCTTCTTGGACCCGTGCGAACAGCTGCCGGTAGGTCGCACTGGTGAGCGAAAGAGGAACCGGAGCCTGCGTGCGGAACGTCGACACTCTCGTCCCGGGCCGCCTTTCCAAGTACGCGGTGAGTGCCGCGCGAGCTTCTTCTGAGCGGCCGAGGAGCGCGTAGGCTACCGCCAGAAAAGCGTGCGGTGAGATGTTCTTGGGATTAGCATCGAGCGCGTTGATCAGCGCGCGGATGGCTTCCTCATCGCGCCCGCGAAGGATAAAAGCGTGGCCACGGCCGTCCAGCCAGGTCCACCGTCCCGGGTCGCGGGGGCCGATGCGATCCGCCTTGGCGAACCAATCAAGGGCCTGTTCCGGCTTGCCGAGATATAAGGTCGACAAACCGATCTCCTTGTAGGCCCACGGCTCACCAGGATTTTCCAAGATGACCGCTTCGGCCGCGAAGATGCCGTCATCAAATCTGCCCTGCGCGCGCCGCAGCGCCGCGTTGGCCTTCAAAGCCATCAGGTGACGTGGCTCGACTGCGAGCGCGTGATTGAGCAGCTGCTCCGCCGTGCCAAGTCGCTCGTCCCCGCCGGTTTCGTAGTAGCCGTTGAGGAATTCGAAAACGAGCGTCGTGGCGACGCCAGCCAGACCATCGACGCTGGACGGCTGGACCTTGAGCGCCTGCTCGAACAAACCACGAGCCTCTATCATCGTTGCCGCTGATGACGGCAGGTTGAGCACCGCCTTGCCGCGCATGACGAGGTCGATGAGTTCGGCGGTGTCCGGCCTTTCGCGCCAGCTTCGCCGCGCTTCGATGTTGACGACCTGCAAGCCGATTGCGCGTGACACTCGGGCAACTATTTCATCTTGAACCTGCAGAATGCTCTTCAGTTCGGCATCGAAACGTTCGGCCCACAGCTGGCTTGCTTCTTTGGTTTCGACCAGCCGGGTATTGACGCGCACGCGTTCATCCTCGAGGGCGACGCTACCCTCGAGCAGATAACGTACCTCCAGCTCGCGGCCGATTTCCCGCGCGTCCATCCCCCGGCCCTTGTAGGTGAATGCGGTATCACGGGAGACGATGGAGATCCCGGGGAGTGCGTGCGCAAGATCGCTGATGAGACTGTCGGTAATTCCGTCGGCTAAGTAGTCCCGCTTGGAATCGCCGCTGAGATTGGCGAACGGAAGGACTGCGATGGATGGAGCCACCCCCTTGAGCCGCTCGGCCGAGGACGGAACCTCGCTTGCCACAGCAACGCGGTCTTTGACGTGCGGCATGGATGGTGACGACAAGCAGCCACCATGCGGCGGCAGTGGTCAATGAAGCGACGACAAGCGCCGCGACGGTGATGAGCAGGGTTCGTGTAGCCCGCGGCCCATTCGACGCTGCCGCTTTCGTTTCGGCGGCAGGAGCGGCATCAAGCTCAGCTTGCAGCATCGGGACTTCATCGGCGGCTCCCGATACGCGATCGGCAACCACTGGCCGGGTGGCCACGGCCGCGGCGAGACCATGCGCAAGGTATCCCTGGTCCGCATCGCGGCTAACGTGGACGAACGAGAGAGTCGCAACTGAGGCTTGGTCGGACACCGGCAGCGATTCGGGACCTGGCACGAGCTTTCCTGTCTCATGCACCGGGCCTTCCAGGGTAATAACTCCTGTTTCGATCGCATTAGCGACGGCCACAGAGCTATCGCCCTCGACGTCACCGACGAAACGAAATCCGCGCTTGTGCAGCGTGCGAATGAAGCTTTGGTCGTTGCCGCTATCGCCGAGCGCGCGCCGGGCCGCGCTGATCCGGGAGCTCAGCGTCGCCTCCGATACGATGCGTCCCTGCCAAACCGCTTCGAAGAGTTCGTCCTTGCTCACGATTCGATCGCGGTTGCGAATGAGGTGCATCAGCAGATCGAACACCTGCGGCTCGACGTGAACGATCGCGCCGGCGCGCCGCAACTCTTGGCGTGCAAGATCGATTTCGAAATCGGCGAACCGGAAATTCAAAGCGCCCCTCGATGCTTAAGCCGGACTCCTGTCGCTCCCGCGCGACCATTTTGTCAAATAGTCGCCGGCTATCGAAACGGTTGCACGGTACCGCTTGAGAAAACCTTTAGGGAATCTCCAGAGAGAATCCAAGCAGATTCAAGGCGGGCTGAAGCTCTAGGTCAAGCTTGTCATCCGATCCGCGGCTAAGCATCCGGTCACGCGCTAACGCGCCCCATCCGAGTCTGTTCACGACTCGAGCCCCGTTCACAGCCAACGCGCATCTGCGCCGCGGCCAAATTCTCGAAAGGACGACGATCATGGCTATCAAGGCCACGTTTTTCCCAGGCGCCGGGTTGCTGTCGGAGACTGGCGACGATGTCGATAACACCATCGTGACGAGCCGCGACGCGGCTGGACAAATTCTCGTGAACGGCGGCACGGTACCCGTCAGCGGAGGCACGGCGACCGTCGCCAACACCGCGACGATCCAGGTGTTCGGCAAGGGCGGCAACGACACCATCACGCTCGACGAATCCAATGGCGCGCTGCCCGCCGCCCAGCTGTTCGGCGGCGCGGGCAACGACGTGCTGACCGGCGGCTCGGGCGCGGATCAGCTGTTCGGCGGCGCGGGCAACGACACCCTGTTCGGCAAAGGCGGCAACGACCTGCTGTTCGGCGGCGCCGGCAATGACGTGCTGACCGGCGGCGATGGCGACGACCAGGTGTTCGGCGAAGCCGGCAACGACCGCATGATCTGGAATCCGGGCGATGACAGCGATCTCTTCGAAGGCGGCGACGGCACTGACACCGCCGAGGTCAACGGCGGCAACGGCGGCGAAACGTTCACCATTACGGCCAACGGCACGCGTGTGCGTTTCGATCGCGTCAACCCCGCTCCCTTTTTCCTCGACATCGACACCACCGAGAATCTCGTCGTCAATGCTAATGGCGGCGACGACGTCATCACCGCCGGGAACGGCCTCGCCGATCTCGTCAAACTCACGATCGACGGCGGCGCAGGCAACGATACGATCACCGGCGGCGACGGCAACGACACGCTGCTCGGCGGCGACGGCAATGACGTCATCACGGGCGGCCGCGGCAGCGATACGGCGCAACTCGGCGCGGGTGACGACACGTTCGTCTGGAACCCGGGTGACGCAAGCGACGTCGTCGACGGTCAGGACGGCACCGACACGCTGCTTTTCAACGGCGCCAACATCGCCGAGACCATGAGCATCTCTGCCAATCACGGCAAGGTGAGCTTGGTGCGCGACATCGCCAACATCACCATGGACCTCGACAACATCGAGCACATCCAGGTCAACGCCCTGGACGGCGCCGACAAAATCACCGTCAACGACCTCACTGGCAGCGATGTGACCCAGGTGACGCTCGATCTGGGCGCGAACGACGGTGCGGTCGATCAGGTGACCGTCAACGGGACCAGCGCCAGCGATCAGATCAATGTCGTCGCCACGGCGACTGGCGTGGCGGTGATCGGGTTGCCGGCCCAGGTCAACATCGACCACCCAGAAGCCGGCGACCTTCTGACGGTCAGCGGCGGCAACGGCAATGACACGATCAATGCGTCTTCCCTGGCGGCGGATGTCATCGGTCTCGCCATCGACGGTGGCGGCGGTAACGACACGATCATCGGAAGTCAGGGCGCCGATCGTTTGCTCGGCGGCGACGGCAGCGACACCGTGGTCGGCGGCCGCGGCAACGACACGGCCCTGCTCGGCAACGGCAACGACACGTTCATCTGGAATCCTGGCGACGGCAGCGACGTCGTCGAGGGCCAAGCCGGCACCGATACGCTGGTGTTCAACGGCGCCAACATCGCGGAAAACATGGATATTTCGGCCAATGGTCAGCGGGTGCGCCTCACCCGCGACGTCGGCACCATCACCATGGACCTCGACGGTATCGAGAACATCCAGGTCAACGCCCTGGGCAACCCCGACACCATTCCCGACACCATCACGGTCAACGATCTCACCGGCACCGACGTCAAGCAGGTCTCGCTCGATCTGTCGGGCACGGTGGGAAGCGGCCAGGGTGACGGGGCGGCGGACCAGGTGATCGTCAACGGCACCGCCGGCGACGACGCCGTCACCGTTGCCAGCAGCGGCGCGGACGTCGTGGTCAAGGGATTGGCGGCGAAGGTGACGCTCGCCGGGACCGAGGGCGCCCTCGACTCGCTCACGGTCAACGGCTTGGCCGGCAATGACACTATTGATGCCTCCGGACTCAAGGCCGGCCAGGTCAATCTCACCATCAACGGCGGCGCCGGGGATGACAAGATCACCGGCAGCCAAGGCGACGACACCGTCACCGGCGGTCAAGGCCACGACACGGCCCTGCTCGGGGCGGGCGACGACACGTTCGTCTGGAACCCGGGCGATGCGAGCGACACGGTGAATGGACAGGCGGGCGTCGACACCCTCGTGTTCAACGGCGCCATCATCGACGAGGACATCGACATCTCGGCCAACGGCGGGCACGCCCGCCTCACCCGCGACATCGCCACCGTCACGATGGATCTCGACAACGTCGAGACCATCGCCGTCAACGCCAAGGGCGGCGCGGACACCATCACGGTCAGCGACCTGTCCGCGACCGACGTCGACAAGGTCAACATCGACCTTGGCGGCGCCGACGGTGCGAGCGACACGGTCGTCCTCAACGCGACCAACGGTGACGACGCGATCACGATCGTGAACAACAACGGCGTGGTCACGGTGTCAGGTCTCGGCGAGGACATCACGATCTCCAACTTCGAGGCGGGCGATCGCATCGTGATCAACGGCCTCGGCGGCGACGACGTCATCACCGCGAATGGACCGACCGGCATGCTGCTCACCGCCAATGGCGACGACGGCGACGACATCCTGATCGGCAGCGTCGGCAACGACACCCTCGCCGGCGGCGCAGGAGACGACGTGCTGATCGGCGGCGGCGGGATCGACGTCCTCGACGGCGGACCGGGCAACAACGTCGTGCTCAACGCCGCCACCCCGCAAGCGGAGACCGCCGCCTTGCTCGGCCAGTTCATGGCGTCGAGCTTCGTCACTGCCGGCGATGGCCACGCTCCGACGCCGATCGCCGACTCGGCGTCGAGCCAGCCGCCGTTGCTGACGCAGCCGCACGCGTGAACGCGACCTAGCCCCGGAGAGCGCAGGTGAGCACTGAAACCAACGGCGCTCGACCGGCCGATCCGGGGCTCGAAGCCCTCGTGACGCTGCTGCACTTCCAGGGCGTCGCAGCTGATCGCGGGCAGCTCAGGCACCGCCTGGGAACCGACAAGATCGGCGCAGCGGAGATGCTCCGCTGCGCCAAGGATCTCGGGCTCAAGGCCCGAGCCTACCGCACCGACTGGTCGCGGCTTGCCAAGACGCCCCTGCCCGCTATCGCGGCGCTGCGTGACGGCGGCTTCATGGTGGTCGCCAAGGCCGCCGAGGACAAGGTGTTGGTGCAGTCGCCGGCGTCCCGGCCCGCCTTGATGACGCGGGACGAGCTGCTCGCGGTGTGGGACGGCGGGCTGATTCTGATGACCCGCCGGGCGCGACTGTCGGACATCACCCGCCGGTTCGACATCACCTGGTTTCTCGGAGCAATCCACAAATATCGACATCTCCTGGGCGAGGTGCTCCTCGCGTCGTTCTTTCTGCAACTGTTCGGTCTGGTCTCGCCGCTGTTCTTCCAGGTCGTCATCGATAAGGTCCTGGTACACCGGGCCTTGACCACCCTCGACGTGCTGGTCATCGGTCTACTCGCGATCTCGGTTTTCGAGACCGTTCTGGGCATCCTGCGGACCTATCTGTTCGCGCATACCACCAACCGCATCGACGTCGAACTCGGCGCGCGCCTGTTCCACCATCTGCTGGCCTTGCCGATGGCCTACTTTCAGGCGCGGCGCGTCGGCGATTCGGTGGCGCGGGTACGCGAATTGGAGAACATCCGCAATTTTCTCACCAGCTCGGCGCTGACCCTCGTCATCGACCTGTTCTTCACCTTTGTGTTCCTGGCGGTCATGTTCTTCTACTCGCCGCTGCTGACCGCGATCGTATTCGGCTCATTCCCGCTTTACATCGCGATCTCGGCAGCGGCGACGCCGCTGTTCCGGCAACGGCTGAACGATAAATTCCAGCGCGGCGCCGAGAACCAGGCCTTCCTGGTCGAGAGCGTGACCGGCATCGAGACGCTCAAGGCCATGGCGGTCGAGCCGCAGATGCAGCGCCGTTGGGAAGAACAGCTCGCCGGTTACGTAGCCGCGAGCTTCCGGGTGCTAAGCCTCGGCAACACCGCGAGCCAGGTGGTGCAGCTCGTCAGCAAGATCGTCACCGCGTGCCTGCTCTATTTCGGCGCCAAGCTGGTCATCGACGGCAGCTTGTCGGTCGGCGAGCTGGTGGCCTTCAACCTCCTGGCTGGCCGGGTGAGCGCGCCGGTGCTGCGTCTCGCGCAGATTTGGCAGGACTTTCACCAGGCGCGCCTCTCGGTCTTGCGGCTGGGGGACATTCTCAACACCACGGCCGAACCGACCTATACGGTGGGGCGCGCGCGGCTGCCCGCGATCCGCGGCAACATCAAGTTCGACCATGTCGCGTTCCGCTATCGCATCGACGGACCGCAAGTCCTGCACGATGTCACTTTCGATGTGCCGCCGGGACAGATGGTCGGGATCGTCGGGCCTTCCGGGTCGGGCAAGAGCACGTTCGCGAAGCTCGTCCAGCGCCTCTACGTTCCGGAGAGCGGGCGCGTCCTGATCGACGGCATGGATCTCGCCATGGCCGACCCGGCATGGCTGCGCCGCCAGATCGGTGTGGTCCTGCAGGAGAACGTGCTGTTCAACCGCTCGGTGCGCGAAAACATCGCCCTCGCCGATCCCGCCATGCCGATGGAGCGCGTCATCGCGGCGGCGAGACTCGCGGGAGCGCACGACTTCATCCTCGAGCTGGCCGAAGGCTACGACACCATCGTCGGCGAGCGCGGCTCTACTCTCTCGGGCGGCCAGCGCCAGCGCATCGCCATTGCCCGCGCCCTCATCACCGACCCGCGCATTCTGATCTTCGACGAGGCGACGAGCGCCCTCGACTATGAGAGCGAGCGCATCATCCAGCAAAACATGAAAGAGATCGCCAAGGGACGGACGGTTCTCGTCATCGCGCACCGGCTCTCGACCGTGCGCGCGACGGATCGCATCGTGACGCTCGAGCGCGGACGCCTGGTCGAGGACGGCACCCATGACGCGCTGATCAAGACTGGCGGCCGCTATGCATCCTTGCATCGGTTGCAGGCAGGAATTCATGAAGTCCGCTGAACTCGCCACGCCCGTCAAGCCGGTGCCGCGCGTCATCCCGTTTCGCCGCGCGCATGATCGGCGCAAGGAGGAGCTGGCGTTCCTGCCGGCGGCGCTTGAAATCGTGGAAACGCCGCCGTCGCCGATCGGCCGCACGATTGGGGCCACCGTCATCCTGCTGTTCTGCGCGGCGCTGGTGTGGGCCTGGTGGGGCACGATCGACATCGTCGCATCGGCGACCGGAAAAATCGTGCCGAGCGGTCGCACCAAGGTCATCCAGCCGTTCGAGACCGGGGTGGTGCGCTCCATTCGGGTGCAGGATGGGCAGGCGGTCAAGGCCGGCGACGTGCTAATCGAGCTCGATCCGACGGTCAACGCGGCCGAACGCGATCGTCTGCAAAACGATCTGCTCGCCGAGCAGCTGAACGTCGCGCGACTGCATGCGGCGTTTGCAGGCAGCGACGATGCTCTGGCCGACTTCAATCCGCCCGCGGATGCACGCCCGGCGCTGGTGAACGCCCAGCGCCAACTCTTACTCAACCAAGTGACCGAACACCGCGCCAAAATCGCCGCGCTTACCCGCCAGCAGGCACAGAAGGAAGCCGAGCACGCCACGACCTCGGCCACAATCCGCAAGCTGGAGACGACGATTCCCGTCGTGCAGCAGCGCGTCGACATCCGCAAGACGCTGATGGACAAGGAGCTGGGCTCGAAGCTGACCTATTTCGAGATCCTCCAGCTGCTGCTCGAGCAACAAGCCGAACTTGGCGTACAAAAGAGCCATCTACAGGAGGCGGAAGCGGCCGTGGCCGCGGTCCGCGAGACGCGCGGCCAGGCGGTGGCCGAATATCGGCGCACCCTCTCCGACGAACTCGCCAAGTCCGAGCAGAAGGCGAACGGACTCGCCCAGGACCTGATCAAAGCCGAGCAGAAGACCAGGCTTCAACTGCTCACCGCTCCGGTGGACGGCGTAGTGCAGCAGCTCGCGATCCATACGGTCGGCGGCGTGGTCACACCTGCGCAGCCGCTGCTGGTGGTCGTGCCGAGCGATAGCCGGCTCGAAATCGAAGCCATGGTGTCGAACCGCGACATCGGCTTCGTCCACCAGGGACAAGAAGCCGAGATCAAGGTCGATACCTTTAATTTCACGCGCTACGGCCTCCTGCACGGGCGGGTACTCACGGTCTCGCAGGACGCCATCATCCGCGACCGGCAGCAAGACCGCCCCAACGACCGGTCGCTGGGAGCGCAGAACGACAGCAGTGAGCCGAAGGGTCAGGAGCTCAATTACAGCGCCCGCATCTCGCTCGACCGCACGCAAATGCAGGTCGAGGATCGGATGGTCAAGCTCTCGCCCGGTGATGGCGGTGACGGTCGAAATCAAGACCGGATCGCGCACGATCCTGAACTATCTCTTGTCACCGTTGCTCCGCTACGGGAACGACGCGCTGCGCGAGCGGTA
>WNGF01004932.1_pt1 | contig 17236 bp, 11 predicted proteins | sample 5400641 | NCBI WGS metagenome assembly WNGF01 (sample SAMN13153371, study PRJNA577476) | soil metagenome | isolation source: 80 cm soil or saprolite under grassland replicate 2 | place: USA:California | collected 2016-06-15
CTGCGCGAACGCGCCGCCCAGTACTCCGCCACCGTCGATGGCCAGCCCCTCCACGTCACCGTCGACGCCCCTGAGCACCTGCCGCCACTGCCGGCCGCCGTCGAGGTCGCCGCCTACCGCATCGTCCAGGAGGCGCTCATGAACGTCGTCCGCCACGCCCGCGCCCACTCGTGCACCGTCCGACTCGTGCTGTCCGATGGCTTGCACCTGGACGTCACCGACGACGGCATCGGACTGCCGCCCACCTATCGCGCCGGCGTCGGTCTGCGCTCCATGCGTGAGCGCGCCCTCGAGCTCGGCGGCCGCTGCGCGATCGACCGCCTCGACGACGGCGGCACACGCGTCCACGCCTGGCTGCCCGTCGCGGCCGCACCGACCGGAGGTCAGCATGGCCATTGATGTTGAACACCGAGAGCGACAGCTGCACGCGCCTGGCGAGGTGCACGCGGTCCTGGAGGTACGCCACACAACGTGCTGCGTCGTTGGCGCGGGGCCCGCCGGCGCGATTCTGGCGCTCATCCTGGCCCGCCAGGGAATCGCGGTCACATTGCTGGAGGCGCACTCCGACCTGGATCGCGACTTCCGCGGCGACACGATTCACCCAGCCATTCTGCAGATCCTCGACGAGATCGGGCTCGCCGAGCGCCTCCTCAAAACCGTGCCGCATACGCGCGTGACTCGGATCGTGCCGCCGATTCCCATTCCGCGACCGCCGACGATCGACTTTAACCACCTCGGCGGTCGCTTTCCGTACATGGTCTTCATGCGTCAGGCCGAGTTCCTGGAGTTCATCGTCGCCGAGGCCAGCCGCTACCCGACCTTCAGACTTGTTCTGGGAGCCAGCGTGCGCGATCTGGTCGAGGAGGACGGAGTTGTGCGCGGGGTGAGATACCAGGCCGCGGACGGATGGCACGAGGTACGCGCGCTGCTCACGGTTGGTGCTGATGGCCGGTTCTCGCGACTGCGTCACCTCGCCGGGTTGCCCGCGGCGAGAAAAACGTCGCCGCCGATTGACATCCTGTGGTTTCGGCTCACAAAGCAGCCTGGCGATCCCGAAGGCCTGATCGGCAACTTCAGTATGGGCCGCGGGCTGATCATGCTGGAGCGCATCGATCACTGGCAGATCGGGTATGTGCTGCCCAAAGGCACGTACCAGCAAGTGCACGCCGCTGGTCTGGAGGCCTTCCGCCAGGCGCTCTCAGGCATTGTGCCGTGGCTGCAAGGCCGCGTAGAGGAGCTGCGTGACTGGAAGCAGTTCTCGCTGCTCGCCGTCGAGTCGGACCGGCTGCCGCGCTGGTATCGGCCGGGCTTGCTGCTAATCGGCGATGCCGCGCACGTCATGTCACCGATTGGCGGCAACGGCATCAACTATGCGATCCAGGACGCCGCCGCGGCCGCCAACATTCTGTCAGGCCCCCTCAAAAGCGGGCGGGCTTCGGTGCGCGACCTGGCCGCCGTGCAGCGGCGGCGGGAGTGGCCCACGCGCATCACGCAGGCGCTCGTGACGCAGATCCAGGACCGAGTCATCGGACCGGCCGTGAAGAACACCTCCGGCGGTCCAGGTATACCGCTCCCGCCGGGTGCTGCCGTGCTGCTGCGTTTTCCCCTGCTGCAGCGCCTGCCGCTGTTGTGGTTTGCATACGCATCTGGCCAGTACACCTGCGTCCGGAAATTCGTGGCCCATCAGCGTAATTCACGGCTGGTGGAGAGCGGGCCGGCCAGGCACAACCGCGAGCTCGAGTTCGGCCTTCCCGAGAGCGCGTCCGGCCGGCCGGCCGGCCAGGATGCCGGGACAGGGGTTCCCGTCGAACAATGAGTGGGATCCCGTAGTGGTGACCGCCGCCGGCTGAGCTGTGCCACTGGCCATGCGGAGCGATCGGGAGAGGAACCTCGACGCTGGGAGTCGGCCGAACTCTGCTTAAGCTGATTTGTACCGGTATGTCGTGCCGCGGCGGCGGGACCAATGACTGCATCTGATGCACTCGAGCGAGGCCGAGCCGCGTTTATCCGGCCGGCATGGGGCGAGGCGTATGCCGAGCTGTCGGCGGCGGAGAATCGTTCCGAGCTCGGCTTTGAGGACCTCGAACGACTCGCGGTCGCCGCGTTTCTGGTTGGCCGCGACGCCGACAGCGCGGCCGCCTGGGAGCATGCGCACCAGGCCTGTCTGAACGCGGGCGATGCGGCGCGCGCAGCCCGCTGCGCGTTCTGGTTGGCGTTCGGCCTGATCAACCGCGGCGAGGTCGCGCGCGGTGGTGGTTGGCTCATGCGCGCCCGCCGGCTCCTTGAGGAACAACAGCATGAGTGCGTCGAGCACGGCTACCTCCTCATGCCAGCCGGCATCGAGATGTTCGCCACGGGCGACCCCGCAACGGCGCACACTACTTTTGCCCAGGTGACCGCGATCGGCGAGCACTTCCGCGATCCGGACCTGGTTACGCTCGGGCGAACCGGAGAGGGCCGGACACTGATCCGGCTCGGTCACGTCGATGACGGCATGGCGTTACTCGACGAGGCCATGATTGCCGTCACAGCCGGCGAGGTGTCGCCGATCCTGGTGGGCGCGACCTACTGCAGCGTGATGGACGCTTGCCGGGAGGTCTTCGATCTGCGTCGAGCGCGAGAGTGGACGGCGGCCCTTAGCCACTGGTGCGCCACTCAGCCCGACCTGGTGCCCTACCGCGGCGAGTGCATGATCTACCGTGCAGAGATCATGCAGGTGCAGGGCGCCTGGTCGGATGCCGCGGAGGAGGCGCGCCGTGCGTGCGAATGGCTCGCCCAGCTGCCCGGCCCGGGCGTGGGACCCGCGTTCTACCAGCAAGCCGAGCTGTACCGGCTGCGCGGCCAGTTCGCGAAGGCCGAGCAGGCGTACCGAGAAGCTACCAGGTTCGGCCACACACCACAGCCAGGTCTGGCCCTGCTGCGCCTGGCCCAGGGGCAGTTCGACCGCGCGGCGGCGGCGATCCGCCGCGCGGTGGAAGAGGCGCAGGACCGTCTCGCCCGCGCTAAGGTGCTCGCAGCCCATGCCGAGATCATGCTGGCCGTGGGTGACGTGTCGGCGGCGCGCTCGGCCGCCGATGAGCTGACCATCATCGCGTCCGACCTCGACGCGCCGCTCCTGCTCGCAGTTGCCGCCCACGCCACCGGCGCGGTGCTCCTCGCGGAGCAAGACGCGCGCGCCGCCATCGATGCGCTGCGCCGAGCGTGGACAGCCTGGCAGAAGCTCGAAGCGCCGTACGACGCCGCGCGCGTCCGTGTCCTTGTGGGGCTGGCGCACCGCGCGCTCGGCGACCGGGATACCGCGGCCATGGAACTAGACGCGGCGCGCTGGGTTTTTCGGCAACTCGGCGCGGTCCCCGACGTCATTCGGGTCGAGGCGCTCATCCGGGAGGCAGCGCCGCAGGTGGCCGGCCTGACCGCGCGCGAGGTGGAAGTGCTCCGGCTCGTGGCGGCCGGCAAGACCAATCGCGCCATCGCCACCGACCTTTTCCTCAGCGAACGTACGGTCGACCGCCACGTGAGCAACATCTTCAGCAAGCTCGGACTCTCGTCTCGCGCGGCGGCCGCTGCGTACGCCGTCGAGCACAACCTGGCATAGCGACGCTCCCGAGAAAGTACCCACGCGCATCCATGTGCATATGGGTACTCCTGCCGATGCCGCGGGCTGGCGGACTGCGTAGTTTCAGCGACGAGAACTCCTGCTCACGAGGAGGACGAGCATGACCACCAGTCAACCGACAACATCAGGGCTCATCGACGTCGGCACCACCAAGCTGTACCACGAAGTGCGCGGCCGTGGACCGGCGTTGTTGCTGATCACAGGCGGCGACGGCGACGCGGGTTTCTGGGCGCGCATCGCACCGGCGCTGGCCGAAGACTTCACGGTTGTGACCTACGACCGGCGCGGCCTGTCGCGCAGCCCGCGCCCGGACGGCTGGACCGCCGCAAGTGTGGACGAGCACGCCGACGACGCCGCCGCGCTGCTGCGCACGCTTGATCTTGCGCCAGCCGTCGTCGTAGGCCACAGTGGCGGCGGGTCGATCGCGTGCAGCCTCGTGGCGCGCCATCCTCAGGTCGTCCGCCATGCCGTCGCGTACGAGCCGCCGCTGCTCGCGGTCGTGCCCAACAGCGAGGGTGTGGTCGGCAGCATGCGGTCGAGCATCCAGCGCGCCATGGCGGAGGGTGGGCCGCGCCGTGCCATGGAGGTGTTCATCCGAGCCAACGCAGGAGACGCGGCATACGAGGCGTGGCTCGCGTCCATCGACCCGGAGCTCCGCGAGCGCATCTTCGCGAACGCCCCGACGTTCTTCTCGATCGAGCTGCCGGCCTTCGCGGCGTTCGTACCCGACCGGGACCGCATTCGCACGAGCCGCGTGCCACTGACCGTCATTGTGGGAGAAGACAACCGGGATTGCTGGTACGCCGACGCAGCGCGCTGGTTGGTCGAGGGCTCCGGCGCCGAGTTGATCGAGATGCCGGGTGGGCACGGAGGGTTCGAGACCCACCGGGAAGACTTCATTGCGTTCGTGCGGCATATCGCACAGCGCCCTTTCGCCGCCCCCGCAACGCCGGCACCGACCGGCGTTCAGTCCGCCTGATGTAATCTGGATGGTCAATTCCGGCCTGCAGGCCGCAACCAGCGTGGGACGCTGCGCATGTACTCCAAGTAGCGTTGGCCAAACCGCGCTTGCAGTTGGCGCTTCTCGTCGGGAACGATGACAAACACAAACGTGATCCACCAGGCGACAAACGCCACCAACAGGGCAGGACTGCCATAGAAGATCGCCCAGCCCAGCCACATCGCAAGCTCACACACGTACATCGGGGTTACGAGAGAAGCGGTACGGGCCGCTGCGCAGCATGTACCCGGGCGTCCGCTGCAACTGCCAACCCTCGGGAGCGGAGATGATGTGCAGACTACCTGCCCACGCGATCATGCCGAGCCCACGCGACTGGAACGAGTCCAACACAATTCCACAGCAGCGCGGGCCTTGAGAGTGGCCCGAGTCGGTCCCGCCCATCGGTCTCAGGCGTGCGGACCGACCGTCACCGTGCCCACCGTGAGGGTCGGCTTGGCGTCCATGACTGCGCCCACCAGGTCCACCTCGTCGTCAAGCTGCTGCGATGCGTCGCGGTCAACCTGCCGGCGATACGCTGCGGCAGTGGTTGCAACACGCGCAGCCGCTCGGTGGCATTCTCCCGGGCGAAGTGCAGTTGCTCAGCGTACACTGTATACAGCCATAGACGCCTCAGTGTCGGTCGCCGCTGAGCAGGACCGCCGCCGCCTGCAGCCAGGGTGAGTCAGGCACATGGTTGTGCTCATTCGCATGCCCAACCTGCGCATGACCGCGATCGATGCCGCACTGCTTCGGCAGCGGCCGCGAGGGGATCGGACTCACCGAACGCTGGCGGCGACAGCGCGGAATCCCGTGAACGATGGCCCGCCCGGGCCCGCGCGAGGACCCGGTTACCCATGCGACGCGACCGCGCGGCTCGTCATGCGGCATGGTCACCCATGGTACGAGTCCTTTCGCCCGGGGTACCTTGTGCATTGGCGAGAGAGGCATGGTAGCGAGCGCGAGGCCGCGGGGTGAGCGCGATCATGAATGGTGGGTGCGTCCGGTTGGTTGGGCCGCACTGGTAGTGTGGCTGGCAATTCCGATCCTGGGACTGACGGCCCAATCGGTCGCGGGTCGGATCGTCTGGAACATGGCCATTGCCAGCCTGCCGCTGTTCATCGTCCTGGTCGGCTACCACCGCTGGCGCCGCATCTGTCCGCTAGCGTTCGTTAACCAGATTCCGGTCAGGTTGCGGCGAGCCGGAACACGGCGCGTCTCCGCCCGCTTCGAGGAACACTACTATCTCGCTCCACTGATCATATTTGGCATCGCTCTTTGGCTGCGGCTGATCTGGATGAATGGCGATGGGGTCGCCATCGCGATGTTCTTCGGCCTGTTGTCGCTGTTCGCACTCGCCGTAGGGTTCGTGTTCACTGGCAAGACCTGGTGCCACTATGTCTGCCCGGTCTCGTTCGTCGAGAAGATCTACACCGAGCCGCGTGGACTTCGCGAGACGCAGAATTCGCAATGCGCCAGGTGTACCGCGTGCAAAAAGGCATGTGCGGATATCGACCAGGAAAACGGGTACTGGAAAGAGATCGACTCGCCTTCCAAGCGGGCAGCTTACTTTGCCTTCCCGGGCCTTGTGTTCGGCTTCCACCTGTACTACTTCCTCCAGGCGGGTACGTGGGACTACTACTTCGGCGGCAATTGGACGGACGAACCCGGAGTCATTCTCCGCGCGTTCCTGCCGGGGAGCGATGCTCGGACGGCAGGATTCTTCGTCGTGCCTGCGGTGCCGCGGGCACTCGCAGCCGCCCTCACGCTGGTCGTGTGCGGCGTGACGAGCCTGGTTGCGTTCAGACTTGCAGAACGAGCCGTCGAAGGCTGGCTACGCCGGCGCGGCGCCAACGTCGACGCTGCCCACGTCCGCAACATCATGTTTGGCGTCGCCGCCTTTGTTGCATTCGTGGCGTTCTACAGCTTTGCCGGTCAACCAATGCTGCGCCAACTGCCGTGGTTAACGGCCTACACCGGTGTGGTCGTGGTGCTCACCGCGGCGTTGTTCCTCGTGCGCCGCCTCGGCCGCACACAGCGCGCATTCGCCGAGCAGACCATGGCGCGCAACATCATCAAGCGCTGGACCTGGGCGGACACCGCGCCACCGTCTAACCTGCACGATGCGTATCTGATCCATACCGCGCGCACGACCGAACGGGAGCGTATGTATGCGGAGGTGCTGGAGGTCTACCAAGACGCGGTCCGCGACCTGCTCGCCGAAGGCATCATTACGCGCGCGGACGTTCAACGCCTGGAGAACCTGCGCGATCAGCTGCACATCAGCAGAGCCGATCATGAGCGGGTTATGGCTGCACTGGCAGAAGAGGAACGCCTGCTGCTTGTGGATCCTGCACAGCACGCTTCGACTGAAAAGCGGTTGCAGCTCGAAACCTACCGTCGAGCCCTGGAGGCTCAACTGGAGCGTATTCTCACCTCAGCTGACGACGACCAGGACCGCTACGTCCAGCGGCTTCGCCTGGAGTTCGGCGTCACGCCCGAAGAGCACCGCCTCGTGCTGGATCATCTGCTCGGCCGGGACGAGGGCACGCTCGTCCGTATCGCGCGAGCGGTCAGTCTGATGCAGGTCAGCGCGCACTGCATGCGCCTGCTGCTTGCACATCCATCCGCGACGAACGCTGCGCTTGCCGATCTGCTGCAGCGCCAGCGCGATCGCGGTGTCGAGCGTCTGCTGCGAGCTCTCGAATATGCTCCCGATGAGGCGCCAGTTCGCAGTATGCGAGCGGGGCTTTGTTCAGACAGCGCAGGCGTCCGTCTGGCGGCACTCAGCGATCTGAGTGCGCATTTGCAACCGATCGCGCGTGAGGCGCTCGCCAGATCGTACGAGGATGCAGCACGACAGGCCAGCACGCTCGTCAGCCTCGTCGATGCACTACATGTATGCACATTTGACGCCGACCCCTTCGTTCGGGCGGTCGCGCTTTTCGCCTTGGCCGAGGGGGATGCCATCGACTCTGAAACGCTGCATCGGCTGAGCAGTGATGCGTATCCGCTCGTGTGCGAGACGGCCGCCGCGCTGACCGAGCGCCGCCAGGATCAGCCCCTACCGATCGTTGCGAAGATGGTCGCGCTGCGCAGCGTATCCATCTTCGCGTCGCTGGGTCCGCATGCGCTCGAAGAGCTCGCCCGCTCGACCAACGAATGCGAGTTTGCGGCACACGAGGCGGTCTGCGTGCAGGGTGAGCTCGGACACGAGGTATTTGTACTGCTGAGCGGTGAGTTCAACGTCATCCACGGACCGACTCCGGATAGCGCCCCCATTCGGACCGAAACGACTGGTGCTGTAATCGGCGAGATTGCCGTTCTGGACGCCGCACCGCGATCCGCTTCGGTGTTCGCCGGCCCACATGGCGGCCGCGCATTGCGAGTGGACGGTATCGCGTTTCGGCGCGTCTTGCACATGGATCCAGGCGTTGCTGAGGGAGTCATTCACGCGCTCACTCAACGCCTGCGCTCGATGCCGTCACCTCCGGGCTGACACGCTGTAGCCGCGCTGCCGCGTTCGCTTGATTGGTAGCTCGCCCGGTGGAGGGTCCTTAAGGAGCGTCAGCGCGTACTTCCGCGCATAGCCCGTCACTCACACACCTGGTCGAGGATCTGGCCCTTCTCGCTCTTGCTCACGTGCCCCCACCGCGGCGCCAACGCGCGTACCAGCTCATGTCGACTGGCTCGACCGCATGCGAATACGTGCTCGATTTGACCTCAAAATCGACCGCCAGCCACGTTATGCGACGCCCAAAATTCGAGTCCCCCCTTCCGCACCCGAGATCAGCGACTCAGGCACGCGCGCGGGGACCAATCTTGGGACCAATGTTTGTCGGGAATCGCCCGTCAGGAGCGGAAAACAACCGAGGTTCGGTGTTGACATCGAGTTCAAACGGGAACCTCGGCGGACTGACGCGGAATCGTGCTCAAATTTCCCAAAGTTGAGGTCGCGGGTTCGAGCCCCGTTCCCCGCTCTGGTTGAGGCGAAGGCGCAGTGTGCGGGCATGCGATCATCGGCCGTGCCACAGACGCTAGCCGCAAGCACGCCCAGCATCCGAGCTAGACGGCGACACGCCAAACGCGGAGACCACTTTGACGTCGAACTGCCGATCGCCGACGCGCGAGTCAGTGGGGTCGGCTAACCTGAAGCACGTACAACCGGGGAAGGATACGCAGTCATGGCTCAGAAGACCCTCGAGGACGCCCTCCAAGCAGCGGGTAACCCAGCGACGATGGTGCGCAATTCGCAGATCGGCGCGTACATCTATCCGGTCGTGGCGCCTGAGTTCAGTAACTGGCGCGACGAACAGCGCGCCTGGCGGGAGTCTTGCGTCCTGTTCGATCAATCGCACCACATGGTCAACCTGTTCGTGGAGGGTCCGGACGCGCTGAAGATGCTCTCGTATCTGGGAATTAATAGCTTCCGGAATTTCGCCGTTAACAAAGCCAAGCAGTTCGTGCCGTGTAGTTACGACGGGTATGTGATCGGCGACGGCATTCTCTTTTATCTGGACGATCAGCAGCTGGTCTTCGTCGGGCGCAATCCGGCGGCTAACTGGATCCGCTTCCACGGCGAGACCGGCGGCTATGACGTAAAGGTGACCTACGACGACCGCTCCCCGTCTCGGCCCATGGGTAGGCCCGTCGCGCGCTCCCTCTACAGGTACCAGATTCAGGGCCCAAACGCCCCCGAGGTAATCAGAAAGCTGAACGGCGGATCCGCGCCGAATATCAAGTTCTTCAATATGGGTGTTGTCAACATCGCCGGGCGTCAGGTGCGCGCCTTGCACCACGGCATGGCCGGCACCGACGGGCTGGAGGTGTGGGGTCCATACGAAGAGGGCGAAGAGATCCGCACCGCGATACTGGAAGCCGCCAAAGATTTCGGCATGGTCCAGGTCGGCGCCCGCGCTTACGCGGCGAACACGCTCGAGTCGGGCTGGATTCCATCGCCGCTGCCGGCGGTCTACACGGGCGACAAGATGAAGACGTACAGGCAATGGCTACCAGCCGCGAGTTATGAAGGGACCGCGGCTGTGGGCGGGAGCTTCGCCTCGGACAATATTGAGGACTATTACGTCACGCCTCACGAGATGGGGTACGGCTCGTTCATGAAATTCGATCACGACTTCATCGGCCGTGAGGCTCTCGAGAAAATTCACGGTCGTTCACACCGCCGCAAGGTCACGTTCGAGTGGAACGGCGAAGACGTAAGCACGATCGTGCGGTCGATGTTTGACCACGACCAGCTCCCGTACAAGTACATCGAGATGCCGGTGGCGAATTACGCCTCGTCGTCGTACGACACCATCATCAGCGATGGACGCATGGTCGGCCTGTCGATGTTCGCTGGATGCAGCTACAACGAACGCGCGATGCTGTCGCTCGGCATCATCGACGAGGAGTACGCAGTGCCGGGCACGCCAGTAACGCTCGTCTGGGGTGAGTCCGATGGCGGCACCGCAAAAACCACCGTTGAGCGCCATCAGCAGTTCGATCTGCGTGCGACGGTCGCCCCGGTCCCGTACGCGCCACAGGTCCGAGAGACTTATCACGCCGGGTGGCGAACGGTCGGCGTAGGGACGTAACCCGGGGCTATGTTTCCAAAGTTGAGGTCGCGGGTTCGAGCCCCGTTCCCCGCTCCATTTCACCCCTTCGAAGCTCAGTGTTGCGGCACGCGCGTGCACGCCGAGACCGGCCAGATGCCCATCGAGCGCTTCACCAGCGCTGGGCCACTGCACGCCGCCGAGCCGTCGCTGCTGCGCGAGGCCTTCCGCTGGTCGGTTGTGCGGCGCGTGACCCACACCGCCTCGGTCTCCGTGGCCGGCATCGCTATGCCGTCGATCAGGCGCTGGTCGGCCGTCGCGTCGAGCTGCGCTTCGATCCCGAGGACCTGACGCGGCTGGACGTGGGGAGGGCCACCCGGCCGGACAGGCGGTGCCGTTCATCCTGGAACGCCACGTCCATCGGCAGCTGCCACAGGCCCAACCACGTACACCTTGGGCGTCGACTACCTGGGCCTGGTGCTGGCCAGCCACGACGCCGAAACCCTCGGCCAGCTCGCCTTCCGCGACCTGCCCAGCGCACACACACGGCGTGATCAACGTGACGACCAACACCAGCGCGTCGAGGAGCATCAGCCATGACCACGCGCGCGCCGTGGGTCACCCACTTCGGCTTCAGCAAGACGCGCTTTGGCAAGACCATCCCGGCGAACAAGCTGTGCGAACGTGCCAGCCACCAGGAAACCGTCGCACGCATCCGCTTCTGCGTCGCCGAATCGCTCCTGGGCGTCATCACCGGCGAGGTCGGCGTGGGCAAAACCGTCGCCGTGCGCGCCGCCACCAGCCAGCTTGACCAGGCGGCGCAGCACATCGTGTACCTGGCCAACCCAGCCGTCGGCACCCGCGGCCTGTACGTGAGCAACGTGCGCGCCCTCGGGGCGATGCCGCGTGGCTTCAAAGCTGAGCTGATCGCCCAGACCCAGAACCTGCTGGCCGCCGAAGAACACGAGCGTCGCCGGCGCGTCGTCCTCATCGTGGACGAGGCGCACCTGCTGACGCCCGAACAACCGGAAAAGCTGCGCCTGCTGCCCAACGCCGACATGGACGTGCAGAGCCCGCTGGCACTGCTGCTGGTCGGACAGCCGACCCTGGCGCGGCAGCTGCGCATGGGCGTGTTCGCCGCGCTCGACCAGCGCATCGCCACCCGCTGCCAGATCGGGCCCATGGACCTGGGCGAAGCGGGTCGACTACCTGCGCCACCACCTGGCCCTGGTCGGCCGCGCCGAACCGCTCTTCGCCGAGGATGCCATCGCTCGTTTGCACAAAGCCAGCCTCGGCCTGCCGCGCGCCTTCAACAACGCCGCCATCGCCGCGCTGATCGCCGCGGCCACGGCCAGCAAGGAGTTGGTCGACGATGACTGCGCGAAGAAAGCGGTCGCCGAGCTGACCCGCGACTGATCAACACCCTGCCGACGGGCCAGCCACTCAGCTCTGCATGGGCGGCATGACGATGGCACCATGACCATGGGCCGGCATGCCGCTAGGCCGGCGACCTCGTCGTGTGTGTCGATCGCGCACTCTTGCGATCGTATAAACAGTATGGACACCCTTCTGACCGGACTCGCTATTGGCGAGTCGCCGCGGTGGCACCAATCTCGGCTGTGGTTTGCGCACTGGGGCACCCAGGAGATCATGGCCGTCGATCTGGACGGCAAAGCCCAGGTCATGGGGCGCGTGCCGAGTGCGGGGACATTTTCGATCGACTGGCTCCCCGATGGCACATTGCTCCTGGTCCAGGCCGCGGAAGCGAAGCTGTTGCGTCAGACTCCCGCCGGCACGTTCGCCGTTCACTGCGATCTCAGCCCGCTGTCAGATCGGTCGTGGAACGAGCTCACGGTCGATGGCCGCGGCAACATCTACCTCAACAGCCTCTGCTTTCGCTTTGGTCAGGACGAGTTCAGGCCGGGCATCGTCGCGTTGCTCACGCCCGACGGCACGCTGCGCCAGGTCGCAGAGGGCATCGCGTTCCCGAACGGCATGGTCATCACACCCGACAACTCGACACTGATCGTGGCGGAGTCGTTCGCTGGCCAGCTCACCGGGTTCGACATCCAGCCCGACGGAAGCCTCGCAAACCGACGGACGTGGGCTGACTTTGGCGGTCCTGGGCGTGCGGGCGACGGCATCTGCTTGGACGCCGACGGCGCGGTCTGGTGCACCGGACTTCAAAACGACAAGCGCCTGTGCATGCGCGTCCGCGAAGGCGGCGAAGTACTCGAGCAGATCGAAACCGAGTTGTTCGGCTTCGCCTGCATGCTCGGTGGGGAGGACGGCAAGACGCTCTTCATCTGCGAGGCCGACTGGCGCGGACGGGACACCATGGACGCGGTGATTGCTGAGCGCGGCGGTCGGGTCACCACACTGCGAGCGCCGTCAGCGCATGCTGGTTACCCGTAGGGCGTGCCATGTCGAAGGTCCACGCCGCCTGCGCGGAATCGGCCAGGGTTGAGTCGCACAGGTCCGGGTGCAGCGCCAGCGGCGCCTTACCGCCGCGCAACGATCCAGGACAGCGACGGCATCGTGACGATGGCACCCACGATCACGAGCGGCATGCCGTTAATCGTCATGCTCGTCGCCCGTCTCAAGGCGGCGCGCACCCAACACCACTAACTCATAACGGCTGGCATCGTCCAGGCGTGGACCGGTCGGAGGCCAACCTCCTCGAAGCCGGCGAGGCCGCAGTCTTCGACATCGGCCGTGCGGATGGCTCGGATGCTCATACTCCGCGTAGCAATTGGTCGTTCTGTGATCACGACATCACCTCTGCACCGACTGGGCGCGGTGCTTGCTGCCCGAAAAGGGGCGCGAGCGCCTCGCTGGCCGCGGCGACCACGCCCTGACCGAGGGCGTCGGGGATCTCGAAGATCATCTCGTCAATGCCGGCCTCGAAGAATGCCGCCACGCCATCGACGACCTGCGCGGGCGTGCCAACAAACACCCCGTGTTGGGCACTCAGGTCGGACATGCCGCGCGCCTGACGCCAGCGCGCCCACACGCTCTGGGCCCGCGCCTCGGATGGATCGACCACCAGGAGCCCCTTGTAGGTCTTCGTGATCTCGGCCGGGTCGCGCCCGACAAGCGAGCAATATTGCGCGAGTACCTCGAACTTGTGCGGCAGTACGCCCAGATGATCTCCCGACGGGAACGACAGGTTGCACTGGTCGGCGTACTGGGCCACCAGGCGCAGCAGGCGGCGCTCGCCGCTGCCAGCGACGAGGATCGGCGGACCGCCGGGCTGCACCGGTCGCGGCACGTTGTGGGCACCGCTGACCCGGTAATAGCGACCCTGGAAAAAGGCCACATCCCGACGGAACAGGGCGCGGATGACCTGCAGGGCCTCCGCCAGACGATCCATGCGCTCGGCGATACTGGGGAAGTCGATGCCGTAACTGCGCTGCTCGCCTTGCGTGCGCGGGTGACCGGCGCCTATGCCCAGCACCGCCCGGCCATGCGAGATGACGTCGAGCGTGGTGACCATTTTGGCCAGGAGCGCCGGCGAGCGGTAGGTGACGGAGGTCGCCAGGACGCCGAGTCGCAGTGCCTGGGTCCGTGCGGCCACGGCGGCGAGCAAGGTGTACGGCTCCAGCATCGGGGCGGTTGGGCCGTCGGGACCGAGATTGTGCACGTGGTCGGTGAGCCACAGCGTCTCGAATGTAGCGACGCCTTCCATGGTCTCGGTGAGCTCGAGCACGCGTTCGAAGATGCGCTCATCACCTTCGATGGGGTCGCGGAAGCTGGTCAGGTGCAGGCCGAAGCGTGGCATGGTGGATACATACTCCTCGTGTGTGGTCCCGCGTTCGAGATGACGCTGGAGCCAGCCTAGGCGTAGGATAGGCCTGGCAGAAGAGCCATTCCGCGCCAGGTGTGGTATGCCACTTTGCCTCAAAGCTCGTGCCGGCCGCACTCGACGTCCTCGTCCAGCTCGACTCCGCGGCGCGCCGCACTTACGGAGAGCAGCTGTACCGACAGCTGCGCGACGCGGCGCTGTCTGGCCGACTTCAGCCAGGCGCGCGCCTGCCCGCCAGCCGACGCCTCGCGTCCACGCTCGGCGTGGCCCGTCAGACAGTGCTGGATACGTATGAGCAGCTGGCGGCCGAAGGCTACCTGGTAGGTCGACATGGGTCCGGCACCTTCGTCGCGGAGGTGCTTCCGGACCACCTGCTGCGCGTCCGCGGGCAGACGGTTTCTCAGGCTAGTCAAGAGGGCCGAGTTCACCGAGGTATTTCGAAGCGCGGCGCGCTGCTGTCCTCCAGCCAGGTCATCCCCATGCCGCTTCGGACCCCGCTGCGCGCCTTCCGCATCGGACACCCGGCGGTCGATGCCTTTCCATTTCAGAGGTGGCGGCGTCTGGCGGACAGACGCTGGCGCTCGCCGCCGCGCGATCTGACCGGCTACGGCTATCCGGGCGGGTATCCGCCGCTGCGCGAAGCGATTGCTGGCTACCTGGGGGCGGTGCGCGCAGTGTACTGCGCGCCCGAGCAGGTGATCGTCCTGGGCGGTTCGCAGCAGGCGCTCGACCTCGCCGCCCGAGTGCTACTGGATCCAGGCGATACGGTGTGGTTCGAGGAGCCCGGCTACCTGGGTGCGAGGGCCGCCCTGGCGGGCGCCGGCGCCCGGATCATCCCGATCCCGGTCGACCAGGACGGACTCGAAGTCGCCGTCGGCACCGTCGCGGCCCCGGCAGCCCGTCTGGCGTACGTCACGCCATCGCATCAGTACCCACTCGGCGTGACGCTGAGCCTCGCCCGACGCCTGGCGCTGCTGGCCTGGGCCTCTCGAGCGGACGCCTGGATCCTCGAGGACGACTACGACAGTGAGTTCCGGTACGCCGGCCGTCCGCTGGCCGCCCTCCAGGGGCTGGACACATCCGCGCGGGTCATCTACATCGGGACGTTCAGCAAGACATTGCTGCCGTCGCTGCGGCTCGGGTACCTCGTTGTGCCGCCCGATCTGGTCGATGCGTTCACCAGCGCTCGGGCCGTCGTCGATCGTCAGTCGCCCTCGCTCGAGCAGGCCGTCCTCGCCGACTTCATTGCGGAGGGGCACTTCGGCCGACACATCCGTCGCATGCGGCAGTTGTACGCCGAGCGCCAGCAGTTGCTGATCGAGGCCGCGAGTCGCGAGCTCTTGGGGGTTCTCGAACTGCGCCCCGAGAGCGCCGGCCTGCACCTGGTCGGTCGGTTGCCCGCGAGCGCCGACGACCGGGCACTTTCCCGAGCCGCATATGCGCGTGGAGTGGACGCGATACCGTTGTCCGCAACCTACCTCGGTCCGCCGAACGCGAGCGGCTTGCTGCTTGGCTACGCCGCATATCCCGAAGCCGAGATCCGGGCTGGCATGCGAGAGCTCGCACAGGCTCTGGTTGCTGGTCTTGAACGCTGAGCATCCACCTCCGCGGTTCGCCCGCGCCGTCGCGACTGCGTCGTCCAGAAGCGCAAGGCCTCGACATCGCCACGTCGCGCGCGAATGACACCTGAGACCACGAGCGCATTGACGCGACTGACGGGCGACAGCGGCGTTCGAGTATTCGGGCAGTCAGATCAGCGGCTTCGCTCCACTTCCGCGCAGCAGCAGCAGCAGCAGCCTGCTGGAGCCCAGACGGCGCGCCGCGTCATTGGGTCCGAGATCTAATCCTCAAGCTGCGGCTGGCCCTCGCTGCCTGAGGCGCGGTGCGAAGTCGGTCACCTCAGCCTTTTACGGCACCCGCGGTCAGGCCAGAGATAATCCGGCGCTGGAAGAGGAGTACCAGCACCACCAGCGGGAGGGTGATCACAATCGAGGCGGCGGTGATTTGACCCCACGGGTATTGCGCGGCGATATCCGCTCCCTCGAACTGCGCAATGGCGACCGTCGCTGTCAAGCGGGTCGGCTGGCTCATGAAAGTACGCGCGAACAGAAACTCGTTCCAGGCCTGAATGAACAGTAGGATCCCCGCGGTGAACACACCCGGCGCCGAAAGCGGCACAGTGATCTTGTAGAAGGCCTGCATTCGCGTGCAGCCATCTACGCGCGCCGACTCCTCCACCTCGCTCGGCAGCTCACTGAAGAAGGCTGTCAGCGTCCAAATGCAGATCGGTAGGGTGAAGGTCACATTTGGCAGGATCAGCGCCAGGTAATTGTTGGTCAGGCCCCAGGCGTTGAATTGGCGGAACAGTGGTCCGATGATCGCTATCCCCGGGAACATCGCGATCGCGAGGACCAGCGCCAGCAGGAGATTCTTGAAGGGAAAGTTGAGCCGTGCGATGGCGTAGGCGCACACGGAGCCGATTACGAGGGACAGCGCGGTCGCCGAAGAGGCGACGATCGTGCTATTGAGGAGCGCCCAGCGAAAACGATCCTGCCTGAAGATCTCCACGTAATTGACGAGATCCGGCGGAGTCGGTAGGTAGCGGATGGGGACTTCGAAAATCGTCGTCGGTCCCTTCAGTGCAGTGAGGAACGTCCAGACAAAGGGCGCAAGGCAGAAGACGACGAAGCCAACCACAAACGTGTAGAAGGTGAACCCTTCGAATAGTTTTCTCCGACTCCGACTCCGAGTGCGCGCGCGCAAAGACGTACTAGCAATCGGAACCGAGGCAATGCCCCCTGGTGCGGTCACCGTCGTGCTCCCTGCGTTGGCGCACCGAGCACTTTGATAAAGATGAAGCTGACGCACAGGACGATGAGAAAGATCATCACCGCCAGCGTCGAGCCGTAGCCGAAGTTCAGGGCGGTGAAGAAGGTGTTGTAGGTGTACAGCACCACGGTTTCCGTCGACTTGCCGGGCCCACCATTGGTGAGGACGCGCGGCAAATCGAACATCCGCACCGCATCGATGGTGCGGAACAGCAGCGCGACCAGGATGGTCGGCCTCAAGAGAGGGAGCGTGACCCGCCAGAACGCTCCCCAGCGGCTCGCACCGTCGAGTGCGGCTGCCTCGTAGAGCTCGTGCGGAATCAACTGCAACCCAGCCAGGAGCAGCAGGGCCATGAACGGCGTCGTCTTCCAGATCTCGGCGGCGACCATCGCCCAGATCGTCACCTCCGGCCTGACCAGGAAGATGATCGGCTGATC
>WNGF01005264.1_pt1 | contig 17233 bp, 10 predicted proteins | sample 5400641 | NCBI WGS metagenome assembly WNGF01 (sample SAMN13153371, study PRJNA577476) | soil metagenome | isolation source: 80 cm soil or saprolite under grassland replicate 2 | place: USA:California | collected 2016-06-15
TCTCCGAAACTGCGGCCTCGCGGGCCGTGAGATCGACCTCGAGCGGCTGGATGTGCGCTTCTCGGCGTGCGAGGTCCTCGGCCTTCGCCGCCGCTTCGTGTTCGGCCTTCTCGACTCCGACAACGCGTTCATCGACCGTCCGTCGGAACTCGAGGAGGTCTTTCTGATCCGACTCGAACTGCTGGCGGTTCTCCTTGAGAACCGCAGCGTCACGGACGACGGCGGATTCGCGGCCGTCGACATCCTGTCGCATCGTCTCGAGGCTTGCAGACAATGCGTTCAACCGTATGGACTCTGCTTGCAAGCGGGCATCCTTTTGCCCGAGCGTCTCCTCCCGCTCCCGGAGGACCGCCTCCTTCGTCGTCGCGCTTTCCTCGCGCGCCAGGACCGCGTCGGATCTCTCGCCGACCGCCGCGGCCTGACTCTGCGTCTCCGCCGCACGCCGGTCCAGGGAGGTGCGCGACTCTTCGAGTTGCCTAGATAGGTCATCAACCGCCTGGCGGCCTTCCGCGAGCGTCTGCTCCCGGCGGATCAGGTCTTGTTCCTTCGCCGCCACCGCGGCGCCGTTCGCGTCGATCTTGGCTTGGGCCATTTCCGCCTGCCGGAGCATCGATTCGACCTCGATGGCCCGCGCTTCGCTGGCGCTCTGCCGTTCGTCGAGGACCTTGGCGCGCGTGCCGAGTTCCGTATCCCGTGCCCGCGCTTCCCGTCGAGGACCTTGGCGCGCGTGCCGAGTTCCGTATCCCGTGCCCGCGCTTCCTCGAGGCGCTGCTTCACCGCTTCCTCGAATTTGTCCTGGATTTGGACGAGCATCTCTCGAGCGAACCCGACCTGTTCCGAGGTCACCGGACCGTAGGCGAGCAGCACGACCGCGAGGGCGTCCCCGCGGACCGTCTGCCCGTGGTACTTCGCGACCTTGATCGGCTTCTCGACCGCATCGAGCACGCCGGCCTGAACCGCCTGGTCGTACGTGACCCGGCAGCCCGGGTCCAGGGTGAATTCCCTGAGCATTCGTCCGTTCTCGTCCACGAGGAAGGCTTTGGCGGGCTTCCACCGCGCGCGTTGCGCAAACATAGCTACCACCACGAAGACGCCGATCGGCGGCATGGCGAGGATGTAGGGCGCCTGCCACCACGCGGGTGTGATATGGAAGGCCACCGACACCTCGCGGGTCGCGATCGACGTCCCATCGGAAATTGTGACATTGAACTCTGCGCTCGTCCGGTCGGCCGGGAACGTGAGCGTGAGTCGATGGCCGCTCACGTTGACGTACGGGCTGTCCGTCGTCACGGTAATCGAAGCGAGTGGCGTGTCGACGTCGGAGATGTAGGAATCGAGATCGAGGACGTAAGCGGTCCCCGCTTCGATGGAGAGCGTCGGCACGGCGGCGAGGACCGGAGGGTCGTCGACGGAGCGAACGGTCACGGCGAACCCGACTTCGGCGAAGCCGCCGGACGGATCCGTCCCGCGGAGCCGCATCGCCTCCGATCCGAACCAGTTCGGGTCCGCCCAGAAGTCGAGCGTGCCGTTCGGGTTGACGCGGAAGTGCACGGAACGATTTCCGAGGACCGTGAAGGTGAGCGGGTCACCGTCCGGATCGACGATGAACGCCGTCGCGATCGCCCCCAGGCCGTTCGGCGCAGTCGTGTCCTCGTCGAACACGACCGATGGCGGCGTGGAGACGACGCGCGGGGGATTCGTGCTTGCCGCGACGATTGTGAGCAGCGTCCACGCGGTGTCGACTCCGTCCGAGACCCAGAGGGTCACGATGTACGTGCCCGCGGTCGCGTACGTGATCACGAGGGACGGGTACGGGCCGCCGAGCGCGGTGACGTTCGCGCTGTCCGCATCGGAAACCGTGAGGCCGGAGAGCGGCGTGTCGGGGTCCGACACGTAGAACGTCAGGTTCAGGCCGTATGGCGCACCCGTTTGGACGTGAATCGTGGGGATGCTCGCGATCCGGGGAGGATTCGTCCCGATCGTGCGGCTCCCGACCCCGATCTTGTCCGCGGACCCCTTCAGATTGACGTCGTCGATTGCGACGGCGTGGACGGTGACCCCGTTGACCGGGCCTCCGGGGGTCCAGACGTAGGAGCCGTCGACCGTCAGCTCGGTCCCAATCACCCGCCAGGAGCCATCGAAATACGTTAGGTCGACGCGGACGACGTCCGAGGAAGTCGCATAGGTGAGTGTGAGCGTGCCGCTCGTCGCCTGGTTGTCCGTCACGGCGCCGAGCGTGATGGCCGGCGGCGTGTTGTCGACTTCGATGGGGGTGACGAGCGTGCTGTTCGAAATCGTCCGGTTGTTGGTCACGACCGCGCGGAAGCTCCCGCCAACGAAGTTGAGCGGCGTCGTGTCCCAAAGGAACGTTCCGTTCGGCGGCGCGGTCGTGCCGATGGTCGTCCAGCCGGACCCGCCATCGTAGTCGAATCGGACCGAGATGGCGTCCGCGCTGTTCGTGTACGTGATCAGGACGAGGCCGGTGAGATGGACCCCATTCGTCGGAGAGGCGACGGCGACCCATGGAAGCACCCCGCTGACGACGTGAATTTGGGCGATGCCGCTGACCGCCCCGACGGATGCGACCACCGTCCCGTTCGCCGGAGGCGGGCTTGCGGTGAAATTGACGCTCGGCCCCGTCGTCACGTTCAGGGAACCGACGCCTCCCGTGACGGTCCAAGAGTACGCGAGCCCTGCGATCGCGTTGTTCCACCGGTCGTACCCTTGGGAGGCGAGGTCTCGGCCGTCGAAGGGTAGGATTGTCACAACGCTCGGCGTCACCACGAGGTGGTCGAGGGCGCCCGGTGCGACGACGACGGGCCCGCTCAGGCCGGACGCGCTCCCGAAGCTCGCTCGGATCCGGATCGTCTCCGCCTTCGTGTAGGTCTCCGTGCTAAGGGTCGTGGACCCGCCTGCCGTGATCGCGATTGACGTTGTGCCCAAGGTGCCCCCGCCCGGCGTGACGCCGTCGCTCAGCCGCGCGTCGATGGCCACCGTGCCCGTCCACCAGGTCATCGTCGAGTTGCCCGCGTCCTTCGCCGCGATCGTGACGGTGAACGATACGCCCGCCGTTGCACTGGCGGAAGCCGTCACGAAGAAGTGGTCGAGCAGATGGCGGTAGCTGAGCCGCATTTCACTGATCGTCGGGGTGATCGTCGCGTTCGACGTCGACAGGGTCGCACGGAAGCGGATTTTTCCGGAGGCGATCGAGACGGCGAGCAGAGAGGCCGGCGGGGAGACGCCGGTCCAGCTGCCACCCGAGTTCGTCGAGTACTCGTACGCGATCGTCTGGCCGTTCAGCGTGTGGACCACGGCGAAGGAGCCCCACTGGCTCAGATCCGGAGGGGCGAAATCCTCGGTCGTGAGCGTGCCCGACGCGGGATACAGGGACCAGGAGACGTTGACGGCCCCGATGTTCGGCGTGTGGTCGGGATACGTCACCGCGAACGAGAGCCGGAATTCCGCGTACCGAGCGACGCCGGCCATCGCCGAGCCCGAAGGCGTCGGGTAGGGCGAGGACCAACCGGTCCACGTGCCGTCCACGGGGCTCGCGTTCCCGAGCCGAGTCGAGACGGCGACCGTCGCGTCGTTTGAAATCTGCACGCGGACGTAGTCGATGTCCACCGTGTGGGCCGTGCCGGACAGGCCATCCGCGACGAACAGCGCGAGCCGAACCTCGAGCGGATACTCCATTCCGGGGGTGTACGTGTCCAACGTCGTCCACGTGGATCCATCGGAACTCGTGGACGCGACGAGGCTCACCCCGGATCGGACGATTCGGAACCACGCCGGGATCGGGTTGCCGCCGGAGGTCGCACGGACCCCGGACACGGAGTCCGTGGTCGCTTTCGCCTGCCAGTCCACGGTCCCCGCGACGTTCACCTTCTGGAGCGCGTACCAGTTGCGGTTGTTCAGCAGGACCATGAGGCCCGCTTTCTGGCCCGCGACCGTCGGATTGCCGCTGATCTTCGCGATCGCGGTGAAGTCGCCGACCACTTCGTTCGCGAGGACGTTGCCCGTGAACGTCGCTCCGTCGAAGTCGACGCCCGTGCTCGAGACGATGTGTAGACTCCCCGGCGTCGTCGTGCCTTCATCGTACACAGCAGGCGGGTTCGTCCACGTCCACTTCGGATCGAGGGTCGCCCCGTTGAATTCGTCCGACACGTAGGAGCGCTCGGTGAGATTCCACGAAATGGACTGCCACGCCACGAGGGAGCCCGGGCCGCCGACTTTCGAGATGTACTCCCCTGTCGCGCCGAGGACTCGATATCGGATGTCGAGCTTCGGCCGGAGGGTCGGATCGACCGCGTAGTCGGAGGACCAGAACGTCTTGTCGAGGTTTGTCCCGCCGGCCGAGCCCAGCAGGATCATGCCGTTGTTCGGGACGCGGCTGCGATACCACAGGTCGACGATTTGCGTCACGTTCCACGTCTTCCACCCGAGGACCGCGTTGAGGCTCTGGACATCGATCACGCGCGCGTCGTAGTCGCCCCCGGCCGTCGTCCAAGGCGTCCCGGTGAGCCGGTCGTTCCACGTCACCTGGGCTTCGGCCCAGGTCGGCGTCACGGCGTGGAGCTCGGCCGGAGAAGGATTGGCTGCGGCGGCGGACATGTACAGGCCAAGTTTCGCGTCGTCGATGACCGCACCCGCGGGGATCGACGCCAAGCTGAACCGGAGGATCGGCCGGCGGTTCGTCGAGCCCCGGGCGTCGTAGATCAGGGTCGTATCGCCGCCGTGGTTGAGGGTCACGGAGCCCCGGTCGAGATAGGCGTCGAGGCCCGCGGCCGGGTCCGGCTGGATCGTGAGGAGCGTAGACGCTCCCGATGTCGTCGAGAGCACGATGTCGCCGGGATACGTCGTGTAGTCGACGTTCGTCGCACCGTCGGGTCCCGCGAAATCGGCGGCGGTCGTGCTGTTCCACCACGTGACTTGTGGAAGCAGTGTGGCCAAGCCACCGGCCGCTCGAACATTGGAGAGCGTGTAATTGGCGGGATTTGAGAAGTTCCAGACGACGTCCGAGGTGCCATCCAGGTTGTTCGTCGACGTGGGATCGGCGGCCGCCGGGTGAACCGGAACCAGCGCCACAGCGAGTGCGCTGAGAATCAGGATTAGGGCTATCGGGGCCGCGGACGATCGGCGCATTGCGGAAACCCTCCGGTGAAGGCGACTCCCCCCACCGAAAACAGGATTTCAGGCCCGAGCGACCTATATAAGAGCCCTTTGGTAGTTATCTCACCTGATTACACGGAGGGAATGGGCTACTCCGCCGGCACGCGCCCGGAGAGGCGGGACTCCATCGCCTCGAGTTCCGCGGCCCGCTTCCGCAGCTTCTCTTCGCGGTCGAGCAGCTCGAGCGCCTTCTGTTGGATGATCTTCACTCGCCGCTCGATGTCCTTCTTGGCTTCGTCGGTTTCGGCCCGGACCTCGGGGGGTTGCGGCCGCGCTTGCGCGAGGAGCGTCTTCGACCGCTCGAGGTCATTCTCGCGGGCGGCCAGCCCTTCCTCGCGGCGGTTGAGATCCCGCTCTCGTTCGTCGACCCGTCCTTCGCGATCCCGCACGCGCTCTTCGCGGTCGAGCAACTCAATCGCCCGTCGTTGGAGGAATTTCCTCTCCCGAGCGAGTTCCCCTTTCTCCCCTTCGACCGCCTTCTTCACTTCGTCGGACGGTTCTCCGGGCGGTCGGTGAGAGGCGACGAGGCGCTCCTTCGCCATCGCTGCAAACCGTTGGCTCAGCTCCGCGACTCGAATCTCGATTTCATGCCGGGTCTTCTCTTCCTCGGCGGCATGGGCTGCGGTCTCGCCCCGTTCTCGCTCGAGCGTCGCAACGGCCTCCTGGGCTTCCTTCCCGAGCCGCGCGTTTTCGGCGATCGCGTCGCGGTACTTCGTCTCGAGGTCGGCCTTCGCCGACTGCAACGCCTTGCGCTCCTGCTCGAGCTGCAGTCGTGCGTCGTCCGTGGCCTTCGATTCCGCTTTCTTCGACTCGGCCCGGGTCGCCGCCGCAACCGTCTCGGCTTCCTCGAGTGACTTCACCGCCCGCGAGACGCCCTGCGCGACGCCGTCCTGCATCCGGGCGGAGTAGTCGGCGACCGCGGCGAGTTGCGCCTTCTGTCGGTTCAGTTCCTCCTGACGTCCCTGGAGGTTCGCCGCTTCCGCCTTCAGCTTCACTTCGAGCTCTGCGAGGGTTCGTTCGCGCGCAGCGAGTCGGGACTCGCGTTCCCCGAGCGCCTTGTCCGCAGCGGGCCGCGCCTCGGCGACGCGAGGGGCGGCGGTCCGACCAGCGCTCTGCGAGAGATGCGAATCCGCGGCGGTGAGCAGCAGTCCCGTCCAGTCGAAGTCCTCCGAAGCGAGATGGCCGCGGGACAGGAGGACGAACACGAATTTACCGCTCTGGAAAGCGGTGAACACATACTCTCCGACGAACAGCGAGTCGCGATCGCCGATCCCTTCGTTCGGCAGCACTTTCAGGAAGTCGTTGAAGTCGAGCGGGCAATCCGCGTCGAGCACGTACTCGCCCGCCATCTCGCCGCGCTCGTCGAGGACGTAGATTTTCTTCAGTTGCGCGCGGGACACTTTCTTCAGCGGCGCGGCCATGAGGACGGAGAGAAGCGCAGGGCTGAGTCCTCGTACTAGGATGCCGGAGAGCAGGGTCTCGATCGCCCCTAGCATTCGCTGCCCGCCTCGTATCGCGAGGGCATTCCCTCGCAATCTACTGATGAAGAAATCGAGCGGGCTGAATGTTATTAAGGGAAGGGATTTGGTTATCGGGAGTGAGAAGCTGAGGTCACGGAGGCGGGGCGGAGACGTCGGGCGGAGGCGGATTCTCTTCCGGGCCATCGGAAACGTCCGGCTTCCCGTTCGCCGTCCGGAACGCCCGCTGCAAGGCGACCGCGTAGTCCCGGAGGGCGTCGATGCGCATTTCCCGTGCACGGACCCCCGCCTCGAGTTCCCGGACGTTGGCCGTCGCTTCTTTGGCGTCTTCCTCGAGCTGCGCCGCGCGCGTTTCCCGCACCGCGACGTTCGATTCGCGCCGCTCGATGTCTCGCTCCAGGTCGCGTAGCGTCGCTTCTCTCTCCGCCAGCGCGGGCAAGAGGCTCGACGGGAGGTGGGCCTGCATCGCGGCGAGCAAGGTGCCGATCGCACCGCGTTCCTCGACGCGCGGCACCCCGTGGGTGAGCACGACAAGCCAAAGCCGTTCGACGCGGAACGGGGTGAAGGCGTATTCGCCTTGGTACACCGGCACCAGGTGCCGCAGTCCACTCACGGGGATCAAGCGCCTGAGGTCGTCGTACTCGAGAGGGCAGTCGTCCCGGAGGGCGTACTCGCCGAGGAGCTTCATCTCCTCATCGAGGACGAAGATCCGTTCGTAGTCGACCCGCGGAACCTTCTTGGGACCCTGGATCGCGAAGTGCGTCGGGACCTGACCGAAGCCATCCCTTGGGACCGCGTCGTCGCCGGACGTCTCTCTGGGCACTCGTTCGCCTCCGGTGTGCCTGGGCGGTCATGATAGACACGAGTTCGCTCTTGAGCGTTTCGTTCCGAGGCGCGCCGTTTCGTTATCGGATGCGAGAATGAAGCTCGAAAACCGACGACGGGCCGCTCAGACGAGGGAGCGCGCCTTCTCGAGGTTGTCCACGCCGAGGGCCACCTGGGCGTGTCCGCCCACGCTGCCCAGATGGATCAGGCTCACGATGTCGACCCCCGCATCGCCGAGGCGGCGGGCGAGGCTCGCGAGCGCGCCCGGCCGGTCGTCGAGGCGGACCACCAGGACCGTTCGGCTCGAGCACGCATACCCCCGCTTCATCAGCGCCTCTCGGGCCTGTATCGGCTGGTTCACGACGAGGCCCATGTAGGATCGTCCACCGGTGGACTCCGCGCTGATCGCGTCGATGTTGATTCCGGCTTCGCCGAGGATCGCGGCAAGTTTCGCGAGCTCCCCCGGCTTGTCGGGAACGTCGACATCGATCTGGATCAGAGGGTCGACCCCGGCAGGCGCATGGCGTTTCCACGTTACAAGGGTTCCGCGCCGTCGCTCGGCGGCAGAGCGCTTATCGCGGCCGGCCCGCTTGACCGAGCGATTCCCATGCGGTACCGTCTCGCGTACGTCGGGATCCAGGTGAAGGACATGGACCGATCGATCCGCTTCTACACATCCGCGCTCGGGATGCGCTTGGGCCGGCGGCAATCGGTCCCCGAGACGGGGGGCGAGTGGGCCGAACTCCACAGTGCAGGATCGAAGCAGGTCCTGGAGTTGAACTGGTACCCGGAGGGATCGCGGTTCTTCAAAGGTCCGTACCGCCACGGGGATGAACTCGACCATATCGCGTTCGAGTGCGAGGACGTCGACGCGGCGTACCGCGAACTCCTCGCGTCGGGGGCGCGTGCCGGCGAGCCGCCCTTCGAAGAGGGCCGGTCGATCCTCGCCTACGTCGTGGATCCCGACGGAATATGGATCGAGCTCTGCGCACCCTCGTCTGAACCCGGGGGATGAGGGAGCTTCGTGGCCGGGCCGAGGACGATCCGGGCGTCGACGGCGCGATAGCCGTCTCCTTTCCGAAGCGCGACGACGGGATTGAGGTCGATCTCCTGGATCGACTCGAAGTCGAGGACGAGTTGGGAGAGCCGCAGGACGGCATCCACGAGCGCGTCGACATCGCTCGGCGGCTCGCCCCGCACGCCTTCCAAGAGGGGATACGTCCGGATCGATTCGATCATCCGCCGCGCGTCTCGATCCGTGAGCGGCGGCAGTCCGAACGCGACGTCCTTCAGGTACTCCACGTAGATTCCGCCGAGGCCGAAGACGAGGAAGGGGCCGTAGACCTTGTCGCGGGTCATCCCGAGGATGACTTCCTTGCCGCCTCGCACGAACTCCTGGACGACGTACCCGTCGAACGCCGTCCCGGCTTCGCGAAGTCGGTCTCGCATCTGGGTCGCGCCGTCGAGCAGGTCTTCTTCTGTGCGGACGTCCAGGACGACGGCGCGGAAGTCGGTCTTGTGGACCAAGCCCGACCCCGTGGCCTTCAAGACGACCGGATATCCGATGTCCTTCGCGGCCGCCGGAAGCATCGCGAGGTCGGTGACGAACCGGCTCCGGACGACTCGGATGCCGTACGCGTCGAGGACGTCCAGCGCTTCCAAATCCCGGAGCATCGTCCGTCCCTCATCTTGCGCGCGCCGGAGGATTGCGACGGCCCGCCTCCGATCGACCGGGAACGTCCGCGTCTCCCCGTCCTCGCGCGCCCGGTATTTCGCGTACCGGTACATCGCGCCGAGGGCGCGGGCCGCGCTCTCCGGGAAGAGGTACGACGGCACGCTGTGATTCACGAGTTCCGCGAACCCCGGACTTTCCTCGGTGCGTCCGAGGAAGTTGCAGAGGACCGGCTTCCCACGTTGCGCCGCCGTCTGCCAGATCGCGCGCGCGACCTCTACTTCGTCCACTCGAACCGGCGGCACATAGATGGCGATCGCGGCGTCGACGGCGTCGTCACGAAGGACGGCGTCGAGCGCGCGCCGATAGTCGTCGAGGCTGCCCTGAGGAGTCAAGTCGATCGGATTCCGGAGCGAAGCCTCCGGCGGCGCCCATGTCCGCATGAAATCAAGCGTTCCGGCGTCGAGTTCTGCGAGGCGGAGGCCTTGCGCCACGAGTTCGTCGACGCACATGATCGCGGGCCCTCCGGCGTCGGAGACGACGGCGACCCGGTTTCCGCGAGGGAGGGGCTGGAGGGAGAAAGCCATTGCGTTGTCGAACAGCTCCTCGATGGAGTTCGCACGGAGCACGCCGGTCTGGTTGAACACCGCCTCCGCGGCCAGATCCGAGCCACCGAGGGAACCCGTGTGAGAGACGGCCGCGCGGCTCCCCGCTTCCGAGCGGCCCGACTTCACCGCGATGATCGGCTTCCGTTTCGTGACATCCCGCGCGATTCGCACGAAGTTGACCGGGTTCCCGAAGTTCTCGATGTACGCAAGGATCGTCTTCGTCTGCCCATCGCCATGCCACATCGCGAGGAGGTCGTTGAGGCTGACCTGGGCCTTGTTTCCGAGCGAGCAGAACTTCGCGAAGCCGATGCCGAGCGACTTCGCGTGGTCCAAGATCGCGATCCCGAGCGCCCCGCTTTGGGAGACCAGCGAGATGTCCCCGCGGAGAGGGGGCGTCGGCGCGAACGTCGCGTCCATGCGGACCTCGGGGTCCGTGTTGATGACGCCCATGCAGTTCGGACCGATCATCGTCATCTGATACTGTCGACAGAGGGCGAGCAGCCGCTCCTCCCGTTCGATCCCCGCCCCTCCGACTTCCCGGAAGCCCGCCGTGATCACGACGAGACCCGGGACCCCTTTCTTCCCACACTCTTCGACCGCGGCGAGCGCGACCTCCGCCGGCACCGTGATGATCGCGAGGTCGACCGGATCCGGGATCGCCAGCACGCTCGGGTACGTGCGGATCCCGTGGATGCTCGTGGCTTTCGGATTCACCGGATGGAGGGTCCCTTGATATTCGTTCACGATCAGGTTGTGAAGGATCGAGTATCCGATCTTCGCTCGGTGGCGGGACGCGCCGATGACCGCGATCGATGTCGGGGAGAAGATCGCATCGAGGCCTGCGCGGCTCACGGCGCGCGAACTTCCCCGGTGGTAATGAACCTTGTCGCATCCGGACGACGAGCGGGCCGGACCCAGCCCGGGATAGGTTATCCCACGCGATAACGGCGGCACGTGGATAATATATCGTCGGCGGAAACGGGGAGGCGTTCCGCCGGGGCCCTGTCGGCCCGGGAGCCATCGCCCACATGCGCCCCCACGATTCCCCCTCGGCCCTGCGAAGCATCGCGCTCGTCCTCCTGCTCCTCGCCGCGGCGTGGGGCGCCCTCCTGCTCGTCGCGCCTTCGGTCGCCGCGACGACGTACGTCCGCGGCCTCATCACGACGGACACGGTGTGGGGCGACAACGACACGACGTACGTCGTCATGCGGGACGTGACGGTCCGAGCGCCCGCCACCCTGACGATTCGACCGGGTACGACGGTCAAGTTCGATCCGCTCACGCACCTCTTCGTCGAAGGTTCTCTGGTCGCCGACGGGACGTCGGGAAAGCTCATCACGTTCGGGGCGAACAACACCGCCTCCGCGTCTCCATGGACGGGCGTTCAGTTCAATGCGAGTTCGTCGGGTTCCGTCTCCTGGTCCACGTTCGATCGCGCGGATCGCGCCGTGACGGCGCTCTCGAGCTCCCCGTCCTTGCACGACAATACGATCATCCAAGCGGGCATCGGCTTCGCTCTTGTCTCTTCGAGCAGCGACGTTACGCACAACACGATCCGGCGGACGACCGCGTTCGGCATCTACCTCAACGCCTCGAGCGGCACGGTCGACGGCAACGCAATCAACGGGACTGCGGTGGCGATTGACGTCGAGCAGCCCTCGACGCCGACGATCACGGGCAACACGATTACGAACGTGAGCGGAGCGTTCTCGGTCGGCATCCTGGTCTCGGGCGCGACGGCGGACGTTTCGTCGAACGTCATCACCGGCGTCCAGGGAGCTCGCGGCGGCAACGCCATCGTGCCGGGAGCCGATGGCCGTGACGGGGCGATCGCCCTCGGGATCTACGTCACGGGCGCGCCTTCCGCGTCGATTGTCGGGAACACGATTGACACGATTGTCGGCGGCCGGGGCGGAGACGGCGCGGCGAACGCGGGCGGCTCGGCCGGTCGAGGAGGAAACGGCGGCCCCGCGGCGGGCATCGTCGTCGCAGCCACCCCGGATGCGTTCGTGCAAGGCAACACCGTCACGGGCGTCAGCGGGGGTCGCGGTGGAACGGGTGGCGGGAGCGCGACCACCAACGTCGGGGGCCGCGGCGGGGATGCGGGGACGGCAATCGGCGTCGAGATCGCCTTCGCGGACGTCGCCGGTCGGGTCGATCAGAACCAGATCACGGCCGCCACGGGAGGCGTTGGCGGCCCCGGCGGACACGGCCTCGTGACGGATGGGAACGGTGGCATTGGCGGGGACGCATACGGCGTCTTCCTGATTTCCGTTGCACAATCGACTGCCACGTCGAACACGATCCAGGTCCTTCGCGGCGGCCTGGGTGGCAACACGAGCTCGAACGGCGCCGGGAACGGCCTGGGTGCGCCGGGCGGCGGCGTGACCGGGATTGAAGCCTTGTCCGTTATCCAGTCGGCCGTCGTCGATTCAAACACCATCTCAACGCTGACGGGCGGCGACGGAGGCCGCGGGGTCCGCGGCGGTCACGGCGGCAACGCCACCACGGCGATCGCCCTCGGAAACAACGACGGGGCGTTCAACGCCACCACGCTCACCTCCAACGACGTTCAGGCCGTCACCGGCGGCACGGGTGGAATCGGAGGGAAATTCGGCGGCAACGGGGGAAGCGCGGTAGGGCTCGCGCCGATTCTCGTGACGCCTACCCTCGTGTTGAACTCGATTACGACGCTCCAAGGAGGCCGTGGCGGAGACGCGGTGGACGGCAACGACGGCGGCCGCGGGGGCGATGCAATCGGCATCATTGGCGGGTTCGTCGCGAACGGATGGTCCTCGGGCGACTCGATTTCCGGCATCACGAAAGGAGGCGTCGGGGCGGGTCCGCCGGTCCAGATTTCGTACGCGGACGGCGTCTACATCTTGGGCAACGCGACGTTCACGTCGCGCCTGACGATCGAGAACGGTACGTTCTCATCCGTGGGCAGTTACGATTTCTACGTTGACAACTACACCGAGGCCGTCGCCCTGAACACCCCGTTTGCGACCCACTCCGTCCAAGCGGCCGGGAACCTGACGGTCCGAAACTTCCTCGAGGTCGACGTCTTCTGGCCGAACGGGCTGACACCCGTCGCGGGGGCGCACATCCTCGTCGACGACAACGGATCGCCGATATGGGATGCGTCGACGGCTAGCGGAATGCAGCCTTGGATCCTGGTGACGGACCGGCGGTACATCAACTCGAACACGGCGACGGACAACAGCACGACGGTCAAGGTCTCCTACGCGTCATACGGCTTCCAGACCAATCCGCGCGGGGTCGACATGGGTACGAGCCACTCCGAGGGCTTCGTCATGATCGACCAGGACGCTCCGACGTCCGCTGCGAGCGCCCTTCCGCCGTACGAGAACTCGTGGACGTTCTTCGTCGGGTACTCGGCGAGCGACGGAAACGGGACCGGCGTGGCCAGTGTCACGCTTTGGTACCGCACGGGCGGGAGCGTCACGTGGACGTCGTACGCCACGCAATCGGGAAACATCGGCCAATTCAGTTTCACCGCCACCGCCGACGGAACCTACGAATTCGCCACCACGGCGGTTGACGTCGCGGGCAACGCGGAGGCGACGCCGGGGGCGAACGACACCTGGACAATCGTGGACACGATCCGGCCGGGTTCCCATGTGGACGCCTTGCCGGCGTACGAGACCTCGAGTTCCTTCGTCGTCTCGTGGTCTCCGGACCCGGTCGTCACGGACATCGCCACGTACACGATTCAATACTTCACCGGGGGCGGCTGGGTGAACTGGCTCGTCAACACCCCGTCGAGGTCGGGGACGTTCAACGCGGGCGGCCAAGGCGTGTACGCGTTCCGGTCGATTGCGACGGATGATGCGGGCAACGTCGAGGTACCGCCCGCGGGCAACGATACCTGGACGATCGTCGACACGGTCCGGCCGTTCTCGCACACCCGAGAACTGAGTCCCTACCAGACGTCAACGAGCTTCGTGGTCGTTTGGGAACCGCAGCTCGACACGACGGACATCGCGACCTACGAGATCGACGTCCGGGACAATGGCGGCGGGTGGACGATCTGGATTGCGTCGACGACCGCCATCTCGGCGACGTTTGTTACGGGGGTGGACGGGCACACCTACGAATTCCGGTCCCTCGCGACGGACCGCGCGGGAAACCGCGAACTCCCGCAGTCCGGCAACGATTCGTGGACGATCGTCGACATGACGCCTCCGGACTCGTCGATGATCGCCCTTCCGGGGTACGAGAACGTGCTTCAGTTCACGATCTCTTGGGGTCCCGTCGCGGGGACCTCGGACATCGCCGCGTACCGCGTGCAATCGAAGGACGGTGCGGGCACATGGACGGATCTCGCGGGATACACGGACACGACGGCGACGAGCGCTTCCTTCGTGGGCGTGGACGCCCACGTGTACGCGTTCCGCACCATCGCCCGCGACCGCGCGGGGAACGTAGAGCCGACGCCCGCTGGCAACGATACGTGGACGATCGTTGACGTTGTGAATCCCTACGTCACTGCAACGGAGCCGATCGGCGCGAATACGAACACCACGCCGCTGATCCAAGTCACGTTCAGCGAGCCGATGGACCAAAGCTCGGTTCAGCAGGCCTTCCAGATCACGCCTGATATCAACGGCGGGTTCAGTTGGAGCGCCGACTCCCGGGTCATGACGTTCACACCCGCCCGCGAACTCCAAGCGGGCACTCCGTACTTCGTGGTCATCGACATGCGGGCCAAAGACCTAGCCGGCAACTCGATCCTGCAGCCGAAGAGTTTCGGCTTCACGACGGCGGCCGCCACCCTAACGCTCTCCGACTTCTGGTGGGTCCTCCTCATCGTGGGGGCGGTGGCGGGTGCGACTCTCTTCCTCGTCATGCGGCGCCGGACCGCCTCCGCCTCGAAGCCCACGCCGGCCGCTTCGGCCAAGAAAGGGAGCGAGGCGATTCTCGAAGACGTCTTCCTGCTCTACCACCGGGACGGCTTGCTGATCAAGCACGAAACCCGCCGGCTCCGGCCCGACATCGACACGGACATCCTGAGCGGCATGCTGACGGCCGTTCAGGCGTTCGTCAAGGACGCCCTGCGCGGCGACGACTCCGGGGACCTGAACGAGATGACCGTGGGCCACATGCACATCCTGATCGGCCGCGGGAAGTGGCTCGTCCTGGCCGCTCGGATCGAGGGCGATGGCTCCGAATCATGGACGGACCAGATCCAGCGGTGCATCCAGGACATGGAAGACCACCACTGGGACCAGCTCGAGGACTGGGATGGCGACATGGTCCTGGCGGGCGTCCTATCACCGTACGTCAAGAAGCTGATCCGCGGCGAGTACGCGTGACCCGGATCGAGGCTCACGCCGGCAGCAAGGTCAGGAGCGCCATGACCTCGTCGCCCGGCGGTTCCTGCGCGCGGGTCTTCGCCGCGAGACGCTCGAGTTTCCGTCGTGCGTCGTCAAAGATCTCCTGGACCTGCTGAACCGAATCGCGCCGCCACGGGACATGGTAGAAGTACGCCCGTCCGACCTCGAAATCGACCGTGCCGCGCTCCTGGATCCGTTTGATCGACTCGTTGATCATGCCCTTCAGCATGCCGAGGACCGCGAGCCGGTAGTTCACCTTGTCCGGATCGGTCAGCCGGTCCCAGATCTGACTCGAATCGATGCCCGTGGCCGGGATGCGATAGTACTTCTCGACGAGGTTTCCGCGGATCTCGCTCTTCGTCGGGATGATGAGGTTCGCCTCCAAGAGCTGCGCAATGTGGTGGTGGACCGTCGCGGGGGACAGCGACAACACGCGTGCAATGTCGGAAATCGACATGTCTCGTTCCATCAGCAACGTCAGGATCCGAAGGCGGGACGGCTCGCTCAACACCTTCAGTTGGTCGACGGACACGGCGACGTCGCGGGCGGGGGACGGCTCGGGTGTTTCCGGCGTGAAGGGGACCCCTTATTCGACTTTATCAAAACGTGTTACTGTCGTCAACATACTTAAGTACCGACCTGTCCAAGGCGTGTTTCGATAACAACCGGATTGGCATGCGAGGTGAGCTACGATGAAGAGTGTGAAGGAATCCCAGCGGATCGTGCGAAAAGACCCCCCGGCAGTCATGCTCGTGTTCGACATCGGGCGGCGGGTTCTGATCCGCTGAGGACGGGTTGAAGGCCTTACGATGTCCACCTTTGTCCTCCCGAGCGTCGCCCGGTCATTCGTCCGGCGTCCGCCCGTTCAGCCGAACGTCGCTCCCGCGAGACGCGACGCGCCAACCTGACCGCCGGTCACCATTCGAGCCGGTCCGTTCGCTTGCCTCCCACAGCCTTGGGCGTGGACCGTCGCCGTATGGCGGACGCGCTTCCACCCGAAAGTCCCGGCTTTCCGGTGTCAGGTACCAAGATTTCCGAAACGCTAAACGCCGATCCGGCGTTCCGCGGATGGGCATGAGCCTCGCGGGCCGCGCCGCTCTCGTCACGGGTGGATCCCGGCGGATTGGGAAGATGATCGCCCTGGCTCTCGCGCGAGCCGGCGCCGACGTCGCCATCGGATATCGGGCTGACGCGCACACAGCACGGCGGACGGTGGCATCGATTGAGACGCTCGGTCGGCGCGCGTTCGCCGTCCGCGCGGACCTGACCCACGGGGCGGAATGTCGACGGATCGTCGAGACGGCGGTCCGAAAGCTCGGCCGAATCGACATCCTGGTCAACAACGTGGGCGAATGGGTCGTCGAATCGGTCGCATCGATGGACGCAGGGACGTGGCGGCGCATCTTGGACTCGAATCTCACTGCGACGTTCCTCTGTTCCAAGTACGCGGTGCCGCACATGCGCCGACGGAGGTGGGGTCGCATCGTCAATCTGGGCGCGGCCGGCGCCTATCGCGCTCACGGGTCCGCCCGGGTGTCGGCGTTCTATGCGGCGAAAGCGGGAATCGTCGCGTTCTCGAAGTCCCTTGCCCGGGAGGTGGGGCCGTTCGGGATCACGGTGAATGTGGTCGCGCCCGGGGTAATTGATGATCCGGAACTCCCGATCGCCGACGCCCGGCGAAGGAAGGACAAGCGCCTCGCGGTCCCGCGCGTTGGGACCGGGGAGGATGTCGCCAACGCCGTCCTGTCCCTGGTTCCGAGGAAGCCGAGTTCGTGACGGGCGATGTGCTCGGAGTCACCGGAGGCTGGCTCCTCTGAGCCACGGCCTCATTCGTCGATCGGCACGCGCGACGGATTTGCATTCGCATGAGCGTGCCTCGGTCCCTCTTTCAGCACCTCGCTCGATCCGATCGGGCCAACGGCCTCGCTGATGTAGAGCTTTCGCGCCGCTTTCGGCACGAATTTCCGATTTCCTCGTTCGGACGATGTTCGTCCCATTCGACCGACGCACGCAATCCTCGTCGATTCGGTGAAAACTTGCGTTTGTCGCATCTCCAGTACCGATAACAAAAGCTTTAATTTCGGATGCCACTTTCTAACAAGGGATGGGACGAGGCAGTCTCTT
>WNGF01004937.1_pt1 | contig 17227 bp, 17 predicted proteins | sample 5400641 | NCBI WGS metagenome assembly WNGF01 (sample SAMN13153371, study PRJNA577476) | soil metagenome | isolation source: 80 cm soil or saprolite under grassland replicate 2 | place: USA:California | collected 2016-06-15
ACCCCGACGCGCTTGCCAGGCCCGCGTAGGGAGCCCAAACGGGGCACCGGTCGCGGCTTCCGCTCAGATACACAATGCGAGCGCCCGGCTCGCCGCCCGGTCGCGCGCCTGGTTTGGACGAGGAGCGAAAGCGCTGCGCTGAGTGCACGGCGCGTCCGCAACGGCACGAGTTGCGGGAGCGCGTCGCGTCGCGTCCGAACAACCCACTCCGTGCGACGAGCTCCGCACGGACGTCCCTCTGGTTCGACGGTGGCTCAGCTGGGTCAGCTTGCTCACTAGGCAAACGCCTTACGTGCTCGCGTTCTCAGATCGGCCGTGCGCTGATGATGCAGGCGGCACGCCTGGCCGCTCGACTCGATCGGGAACTCGACCGAGCGCCGACGTACCGTACGGCGCATGGCCACGAACGTGTACGTCGACGCCTTCAATCTCTACTACGGGTGCTTGAAGGGAACGTCGTACCGCTGGCTCGATCTCGGCGCCCTCTGCAGACGCCTGCTGCCGAAGGACCGGATCAACCGCATCCGTTACTTCACGGCCACGGTCAGCGCCCGCCCGGACAACCCGGACGCGCCCCAGCGGCAGCAGGTCTACCTGCGTGCGCTGGAGACGATCCCTGGGCTCTCGATCCACTACGGCCATTACCTGAGCCACGTGACGCGGATGCCGCTGGCGCGTCCGCGTCCCGGCGGTGCGCGCACGGTCGAGGTGGTGAAGACGGAGGAGAAGGGCTCGGACGTCAACCTCGCCACCTTCTTGCTCGTCGACGCCTTCACGCGCGACTGCAACGTCGCGGTCGTGATCTCTAACGACTCCGATCTGAAGCTGCCGATCGAGGTCGTGCAGCGAGAACTCGGCCTCCGTGTCGGCGTCGTCAACCCGCACCCGCCAGCCCGGCGCAGCCGCGCGCTCCAGCCGACCTTCTTCAAGCAGCTGCGCACCTCGACGCTCGCCGCCTGCCAGTTCGCACCCGTGCTCACCGACGCCAAAGGCGAGATCCACAAGCCCGCCGGCTGGTAGGGCAGGGTTGACCCCTGAGACGCAGAGACCCGCCGAAGCGGGCCTCGCACCCAACCGCCGAAGCGGCTGGGGGGATAACCGCATGATAGCGCTCCAGAGGACGGGCGACCTGTCGCAACGGGGCTATCCCGCGAACGCCGAGACGCCGCTCCGGCTGGTTCGTTATTGATCAGAGGCCATTCTCAGCGCCAGACCGCATCGGCGAGGCCCGCCGCGGTGAGCGCCTCGTGTCGGCGCCGGTAGTCGTCGATGCGCACGATCCGCCCCTTGCGCAGGCTGAAGACGTTGAAGATCTGGCCCTCGAGCGGCTCGCCGCCAACGTCGGTGATGCTCGCACCGCGGGCGCCCATCACGACCTGGTCACGGCCGCGGGTGAATTCGAGCGCGTCGATCTCACGGCGCTGCTCGAGCCCCCAGCGGAAGGTCTCGATCACCGCTTGGCGCCCCTTGCAGGCCCACTCCTCGCGCAGCCCCTGCCACTCGACCCCGGGATCGAGCAGCGCGCCAGCGGCGTCGAAGTCGCCGCGGCGGAGTGCACCGAAGAAGTCGATCATGACCGTCTCGAGATTCTCTTGGCCGGTGCTTGGCATTCGTCTCTCCTCCTCTTGTGAACAGTCGCTCAGCACGCTCAATAAAAGTCGCGTAAGGGGGAGCTCGCGCGCCGCCGCCGAGGCGTTCGGGCGTAGGCGCCAGCTGCGACGGCAGCGGGGTCGACGGCCTGAGAAATGAAGAATCGAGAGCGCTCTAGCGTCAACCAGGCACAAGGAAAGTGTAAGGGTCGAGCCGCCAACGCGCGAAGTCGCCACGAAGAAGACACCTCACGCGCGCGTGCCTATAGAGCGCATCGCTGACCACGAGAGCATCGCTACCGAGGCCCTCCAGCGCGCCGAGCCGCGGCCCGGAATGGTCTCCGCCACCTGCCCTGCCGGTGATGCACAGCTCCGACCCGGTGACGCAGTCGCCCGGTCGGAGCGGACGGACCGCGCCGATTCCTCAGTAAGCAACCGCCTTTCGAGCTTGGCCCCGCGCCGAGAGCGACCGCGCGACTTCTGGCTCAACTCTGCGGGTCCGCGACCTGCGGCCGCGCCAGCACAAACGCGAGCCGCTTCCGACCAGTGCTGATGCACCGGTGATACACGTCGCGCGAGCCCGTTACTAATCTTAGGAGCCGTGGACAGGATGCGCCGGCACCACGAGGTGGCGCCGTGGCACCTCGGCGATGTGCCCGAGGGCGAGTGGCCCTCGTGCGACGCACTCACCCAGAACATTGACTGGGTGACGGGGGTGCGGAAACCGTGCTCACGGCCAGCGCACGTGATGTACGGCGAGCTCGCCTTGTGCTGGCAACATGAGCGCTCGATCGTCTACCACCTGGGCCGCGACGAGCGAACTGTTCCGGTGGGCATGAGCGAGACGCGCTTCTCCTACGGAGCGATTGCAGAACTCGACCAGTGGCTCGACGCGAAGCGCGCCCGCGAAGCCCACGCCGCCGAAGCAGCCGAACGAGAAGCCGCACAGGCAGCCCGGCGGGAGGCGGAGGAACGACGCCGGCGTGCCGCGACCCGGGCAACTCGGCGTCGGCACCCGCGCGAGTCGCGGCCCAACCACCTTCGCAGCGTCGAGTAGCGCGCTCACCCTCGGAAGGTGTTGTCTGGTCAAGCGACAGGTCGCGGACACAAAACGGACACATCAGAAACGACACACGCGACGCCTCGCGACGCACGCTCGAGCCGCGAACAGGCCCGATTTGCAGGAAAAACGCGGTCTCGCATGATCGCGCGTGATCGCGCATGACCCTCTGGCATGGTAAGGAGGGGGTCGACGGTTCGAGTCCGTCAGAGGGCTTCGCGAAATCCCTGCTTTTAGGTCCTTTTGTTTGCGATCGGGACGACAGTTGGACGTCTCGGCGTCCACCGAGCGTCCACGACTCGCCGCGATTGCTTCCTGCGATGCCCGGAAGCGCTGGCGCTGAGTGGCTTTGCGCCCTTTCGGTGCGACGTCCACCCAGCGTCCACGGCCCGCTCGAGCGCCGCGTCGCTGGCAAGAACGCCCCGCCATGGGTCGCGGAGCCAACCAAGCTCATGGCGGCAGCGATTTCCTCGGCCAAGCTCGAATGGATCGAGAGCGGGCACCTCGTCAGCCCCGCCCACCCCGTCGTGCTCGCCTTCGTGGAAGAGGTACTCGCTCGCCGTTAGATGTCCTACGTGGGGTGAGCGGGCGGCTGCGGCGATTGCGCGGTCGTTCTCCATCTCGTCGGCTGTGCTGCTCGGGTTCGGCAGGAACTGCGACGGTGCGCGCGGTGTAGCAAGGGTGTATGCGCAGCCACGGAGAGGACTACCCATGATCCGGCATCGTCTCCCGCTCCCGGCCGTCGCCTTCGCGATCTCCATGGCGCTGACTGCGGCGGCATGCGCCGGCTCCTCGAGCTCCACGAGCGCCACGGCAACGGGATCGATCGACGTCGCCCGTCTCAAGGGCCGAATCGCGTTCTCCGCCGGGCCGCCGCACGCGGAGGATGTCTACATCGTCGCCGCCAACGGCTCCCGCCTCGTTCAGCTCACCCACGATGGTGTGAGCGAGTTCGATCCGAGCTGGTCGCCCGACGGCGACCGGATCGCCTACCGCCGTCAGCCCGGCGACGACGACACGACCGAGATCTACGTCGCCGCCGCGGACGGCAAAGCCGCCCATGATGTGAGCGGAAACGACGACACGGCGGACTGGGGGCCGGCCTGGTCACCACGGGGCGACTGGATCGCCTGGAACGCGGCCCGAAAAGCGAGGTTCGGCGGCTTCGACCTTGGTCTCGTCCGGCCCGACGGCAGCCGGCTGCACCTCGTCAAGCCCGGGATCCACGTCGAGTATCCCGCCTGGTCGCCCGACGGCCGTCGGATCGCCTTCATGAGCCAGGTCGCCGCCGAGGGCCTGCAGTACGACATCTTCGTAATCGACGCAGACGGGTCGCACATCCGCCGCCTGACCACCTCGCCGGCGACCGACGGGTTCCCCAGCTGGTCGCCCGACGGAACGACGATCGCCTTCAGCTCAACGCGCGACGACTGCGGCTTCAACTCCTCACCGCAGTGCCTGACAACTGGCGATATCGGCCCATTCCACACGCTGTACCTGATGAACGCGGACGGCTCGCACCAACGGCGGCTCTCGAAGCGGTTCGTGCACACGATCGACTGGTCGCCGAACGGCCGCTACCTGGTCTTCGGCAGCCGGAGTGGTCTCGCCGTCGTCAGCGCGGACGGCTCCGCAAGCGCGAACATCCCACTCGAGGTCGGCGCTGCAGACTTCCCCGACTGGAGTGGCTGACGCGCAGCCGAAACCAAGATTCCGACCCCGAGCAAACATTTCCGAGCGCCCTCACCCCCACGAGCCGCCGCGCCGCAGAAATCGCAACCACACCCGGCGGACTGGCCCGGCGTAGGCGAACGATGCTTGGCGCCGTCAGCACGCGCTCAGGATACCCCGCTCCCGTTCTCGCCCGATGCCCTCAGGGCCGCCAGGTCCCACGATTCAGCGAGCGAAGCACGCACTGACAGCAAGCGACTGTCAGATAGGCGGCGATCTGCGAAAGTCGCCGCACCGATTCCGCATGAACAAAAGGATCGCGGTCATGCCGCTTCCGCAATCGCGGTCCTCGTCGCGAAGTGCGTGATGCATCGGTGATGTACGGCGGGCGAGCGATCAATAGGAAAACCCTGCAAATGCAGGGTTTTCCCGTAGCAGACCTATAAGCCGGATTCTGTCGAGGATGACCATCCGTCTTTGCGGCTTACCCGGCTCCTCGGCGGGCCGTCTCGAGCGGAGCCTGTTCGCCTTGCACCGGACGGGGTTTGGCTAGCCGCCGTGTCGCCACGGCGCTGGTGGGCTCTTACCCCACCGTTTCACCCTTACCTTCAGCGTCTCCGGAGAATCGCTGCTGGCGGTCTCCTTTCTGTGCCACTTTCCGTCGGCTTTCGCCGCCTGGGTCGCCCCAGCGTCCTGCCCTGCGGTGTCCGGACTTTCCTCGAGCCACGAAGGCCCGCGGTCACCCGGCCTGCGAGCTCAATTGTAGCCGCGGTTCTGCCGGCTCACCGTACTCGGCGCCACATTCCGGGCAGGCGATCCCGTCCACGCGGTGGAGGACGAACTCGCCGCACACGAGGCACTCGAGATTCACCCCGCGCAGGAGCGCATTCAACTCCTGGTCGAGCGTGCGGTTGAGCGGCCGAACGGTCACAGGCTCCTGAACACCCCGGTCACCTTGCCCAGGATCTGAACGTGGTCGGCGTAGATCGGCTCGAGCGCATCGTTCTCGGGCTGCAGCCGAACGCGGCCGTCCTCCTTGAAGAAGCGCTTGACGGTGGCCTCGTCGGCCAACTCGTCGGCGCCGGCAAGCGCGACCACGATCTCACCGTCGCGCGCATCCTGCTGGCGGCGCACGACGACCAGGTCGCCCTCGAGGATCCCGGCGTTCACCATCGAGTCGCCCCTGACGCGGAGCAGGAACTCCTCGCCGCCGCGGGCAAGGGGCTCGGGTACCGCGACGTAGTCCTCCACGTTCTGCTCGGCGAGCAGCGGCCCGCCGGCGGCGATCTCGCCAAGGAGCGGCAGCCGGTGCACGTCGTCGGCGCTAGTCGCGTCGGGCTTGGGGTCGCGGCGCAGTTCGAGCGCGCGCGGCTTCGTCGGGTCGCGCTTGATCAGGCCTGCTCGCTCGAGGTTCGCAAGATGCGCGTGCACTGTGCTCGGCGAGGCGAGCCCGACGGCCTCGCCGATCTCGCGCACCGTGGGCGGGTAGCCGTGCTCGTCGACATAGTCGGTCAGGAACTTCCAGATCTCTTGCTGTCGGCCTGTCAGCATCAAGCCACCTCGGGGTCGGGAGCAGGGAACGAACATACGTTCGCCACAGAGGGTAGCCCTCCTCCCGGACGGCGTCAAGAACTATGGCTCGGATACGCGTACGCGCAGCGTCGGGGCGCAACTTCGAGGTGCGTACGCCCAGCGCCGTTCATCCGGCGAAAGCACCCAGCTTCCAGGCACGGAAAATCTCAGCCAGGCACGCCACAGCCATGGACGTGCGGGGTCCCGTCGAAGCCGGACATTGAACGCCGCTCCGCGCGGCGGCGAGACAAGGATGCGCAAGGGATCTCGCGTAGGCAGAGTCGCATGCCGTCCGAATTCGGCATGGCCCTGCACCCAATAGGGCATCCACGTCGTCAGCCTGAGCTCGGCGCGTTTCCCGGCCACAGGCCGTTCTGGCAGCACGCGGACAGTCGCACAGACCTTCGCATTCGCCGCTGGGGGAGCAACCAGGACGGCGCCGAGGATCAGCAGCAGCTTTCGCATGCCCTTCTTACACCGACCGGTCGCGAGGTGTTCCTCACGAGGCGTCCTCTTTTCAAGACTGCGAGAGCCGAACGGAGCCGTCCTCGGCCAGAGTCCAGTGCGGGTTGTGGGCGATCTCCCACGCGTGCCCGTCGGGATCCGCGAACGCGCCGGAATACCCGCCCCAGAACGTCTCGCCCGCCGGCCTCGTGATGGTGGCGCCTGCATGCTCGGCCTCTGCCATCACGCTGTCGACCTCCTGCGCAGAGCGCACGTTGTGCGCGAGCGTCACTCCACCCCAACCGCCGCCATCCGCGACGCCACTGTCCTCGGCGAGTTGCCCGCGGCCCCAGAGCGCGAGGATCACCCCGCCCGCCTGGAAGAAGACGACGTCCTCGCCCTCCTTCCAGCCGCTCGTCCACCCGAGCGCCTCGTAGAAGCGCCGTGCCCGGTCAAGGTCCGCGACTCCGAGCGTGACGAGACTGAGACGCTGATCCACACCGACAGTCTTCCACCAATGTCGCGGAGCTGGGCTTTGCTCGGCTCCGCTCGCCGACGCTCTCCGAAGGACCATCTCGTGCGAAGTCGACATGGTCTCCGCGAAGCGGAGGCCGGACTTCGCACGACGACATGCGCTGGAGAGGACTTGAACCTCCACGGGGTATTAACCCCACAAGGCCCTCAACCTTGCGCGTCTACCAATTCCGCCACCAGCGCGCGGCGGCCATTGTAGCGGCGACCCCGCCCCGCCGAACCGTCGCTGAGCCGGGCTTTGCTCGGCTCAGCTCACCGGCGAAGTCGGAGAAGGCACCCGGCCCGAAGTCGTCATGCCCGCGCAGCGGGCGGACTTCGGGACGTTGAAGGCCTCTCAACCTTGCGCGTCTACCAATTCCGCCACCAGCGCGCGGCGGCCATTGTAGCGACGCGCCGCCGACAACTAAGGTACGCGCCGTGCGGGAGCTGTGCGAGCAAGCGGTGGCCGCGGCTCTCGGGGCTGGGGCATCGTACGCCGATGCGCGAGTCGTCGTCCGCCGGTCCCAGGTCGTGGGCACCCGCAATCAACGAGTTGAGCGGCTCGACGACAGCGAGACCGAGGGAATCGGCGTCCGCGTCCTCGTGCATGGCGCCTGGGGTTTCGCCTGTGACCGGCGCCTGAGCGCCGAGGGGGCGAGCGCGGCGGCCCGGAAAGCCTGCGCCTTCGCCAAGGCCGCCCCGGGCGGGCACAGCCGCGACCTCGCGCCGGTCGAGCCGGCGCAAGGCGAGTTCCGGACACCCTTCGAGCGCGATCCCTTCGAGGTCTCGCTCGCCGACAAGGTCGAGCTCTGCCTCCGGGCCGAGCGCGCCCTCCAGCACGACGACGTCAAGGTCACCTCGGCGTCCGTGCGGGCCCAGCGTGAACACAAGGTGTTCGTCTCCTCCGAGGGCGCCGCGACCGAGCAGGAGCTCGTCGAATGCGGCGGCGGGATCGACGCGCTCGCGTCGCGCGACGGCGCCACCCAGATCCGCAGCTACCCGAGCGCCCACGGCGGCTCGAGCTCCCAGGCGGGCTGGGAGTTCGTCGAGTCGCTCGGGCTCGAGCGCGAGGCCCCGCGCGTGGGCGAGCAGGCGGCCGCGTTGCTGCAGGCCAAGCCCTGCCCCTCGCGGCTGACGACGGTCGTGATCGACGCCGAGCAGACGCAGCTCCAAGTGCACGAGTCGGTCGGGCACCCGACCGAGCTCGACCGCGTCTACGGCACCGAGGCCGCCTACGCGGGCACGAGCTTCCTCAAGCCCGAGGACCTGGGCTCGCTCCGGTACGGCTCCGAGCACATGAACGTCACCGCCGACTCGACCACGCCGAGCGGGCTCGGCACCTTCGGCTTCGATGACGAGGGCGTCCCGGCCGGGCGCGAGCCAATCGTCGCCGAGGGCGTCCTCAGCGGCTTTCTCACCTCGCGCGAGACTGCGGCGACGATCGGGAACGGCTCCGGCGGCTCGATGCGCGCCGACAACTGGAGCCGGATGCCGCTCGTGCGCATGACCAACCTCCACCTCGAGCCCGGCGAAGGCTCGCTCGAGGAGCTGATCGCAGGCGTGGACGACGGCGTCTTCCTCGAGACGAACAAGAGCTGGTCGATCGACGACAAGCGCCTCAACTTCCAGTTCGGGACGCAGGTGGCCTGGGAGATCAAGGACGGCAAGCTCGGCCGGATGCTGCGCGACGCGACCTACACCGGCCAGACGCCCGTCTTCTGGGGCTCGCTCGACGGAGTGGCCGGCCCGGAGGAATGGGCGCTGAACGGGCTGACGAACTGCGGCAAGGGCCAGCCGGGGCAGCACGCGCATGTCTCGCACGGCGCCTCTCCCGCCCGCTTCCGCAATGTCCAGGTCGGGTTTCGACCTTGAACGAGGCCCTTGAGCTCGCCGGCCGCCTCCTGCACGTAGCCGAAGGCGACGACGCTTTGGCCCTCGTGCACAGCGAGCGTTCGGGCATGGCGCGCTTCGCCCGCTCGGAGGTGCACCAGCCGACGCTGATCGAGAACGGCGTGCTCGAGCTGCAGGTCGTCCGTGACGGGCGACTCGGGATCGCTGTGGCGAACCGGACCGACGTGGAGGGCCTGCGCGCCCTCGCCGCCAGGGCGGAAGAGGCCGCCGACAGCGCGCCCGCGGACCCCGACTTCGCCGGGCTCGCCCCGCCCGCCGACCCGCCCGAGGTCGAAGGCTACGACGAGGAGACCGCCGGCCTCTCGCCCGAGGACCAGGCACGCCTGGCGGCTGCTGCGATCGACGCCTCCGAGTTCGACCTGTACGGCTTCTTCACCAGCGGTGTCACCGAGTTGGCACTCGCCTCGACGAGCGGCCTCGCCGTCTCTCAGACGATGACCGACGCAAGCGTCCTCGCGCTGGCCGCGGTCGACGGTGCCTCCGGCTACGCCGAGCAGACCTCGTGGCGGCTGGGCGGCATCGACCCGGCCGGAGCCTCGGAGCAGGCGGTCGAGAAGGCCAAGCGCACGCGCGGCGCCGTCACCCTCGAGCCGGCTTCGTACCGCGCTGTGCTCGAACCTCCCGCGTTCGCCGAGCTGCTCCTCTACTTCGGCTACGACGCCTTCAGCGCGCTCGGGCTGATCGAGGAGCGCAGCTATGTCTCCGGGAGGCTCGGCGAGAAGGTCTTCGACGAGCGCTTCTCGCTCGCCGACGACTCACTCGACCCGCGCGGCCTGCCGAAGGCGTTCGACTTCGAGGGGACGCCGAAGCAGCGCGTCGCGCTCGTCGAGAACGGCGTGCTCACCGGCGTCGTCTGGGACCGCACCACAGCCAAGCGGGCGGGCAACCGCAAGGAGAGCACCGGCCACGCGCCGCCGAGCTCGCTGCGTCACTGGGGCCCGCTCCCGTTCGGGCTCTCGGTCGCGGGCGGAGAGGCCGGATCCGCGCAGGAGCTGGTGGAGCTCGTGGATGACGGGATCTACGTCACCCGGCTCCACTACCTCAGCATCGTGGACGCGCGCGAAGGTGTGATCACGGGGATGACGCGCGACGGCACCTTCCGCGTGCAGGGCGGACGGATCGCCGACCCTCTAGTCAACCTCCGCTTCACGGTCTCGGTGCCCGAGCTGCTGGCCGAGCTTCCAGGGCTCACGCGAGAGCCGGTGCTGCTCAACCAGAGCGCCTACTACGACGAGCGCTACCCGCAGGGGATGCTCTCGCCGGCGGTCGCGACTGCGCGCTTCGACGTCACCGGCGTCGGTTCCGGGCCCGGCGTTTAGCGCCTGCTCACGCGCGTGTAGTCGATCGAGCCGAGCTCGTCTTCGCGCCAACCACGCAAGCGGGGAGAAACGAGGCGCGCGTCCACGGCCCAGGCGATCGGCACGACGGCTCGCCTCCGCGCAGCGGCCGAGAGCGCACTCGGCCGCGGATAGGGCGCGAACAGGCGCTCAAAGCCGGCATCCCGGCCGCCCCCCACGACCGCGCCCAGGCCGAGATCCCGCCACGCGGCGACGAGCAGATCGACTCCGTAGGCCAGGTCGGGGTCGGCCGGTCGGGCGAAGCGAACGGCCACACGCGGGAGCGTCGGGATCTCCTCACGCGCGTCTCGCAGCGCGATCACGGCGGCGCTCGCCTTCGGTGGCCCGCGGTGGACGAGGTCCTCCGCTGGCGGAGCCTCGAACTCCGGCACGAGCGCCTGGTAGTCGGCGCGATCGGCGGTGTCGTCGTAGACGCGACGGACCTCTCGCGGGACGGCTGGGTCGAAGATCGCGACATCGGCAGCCAGCAGCCGACGCACGCGCAGCGCGCCGGCGAGCTGCGGATCGAGCTTGGAGGCGCGCAGGTCGCCGAGCGGCACCGGCGCCTCGTCCAGCTTGCCCGCCCGGAAGAGACGCAGCGCTTTGTATGGCTCGAGCCTGCGCACGTCCAGCCGGAGCCCGCGCCGCTCGGCGACCACCCGCTCGGGGCTCGCCGAGATGAGCCTGAAGGGCCCGGGCACGCCCGGCGGCGCGGCCGCGACCTCGGTCAGCAGGTACGGCAGCTCGGCCCGGGGGGCCGGCAGCGAGATCACGAGCGTGTGCTCGTCGGTTGCCCAAATCCGCCGCGCCGGGAAGAGGGTCGCGCGCCGGAGCTGCGCAGCGATCGCGCCGGAATGGCGGCAGCGGAGGCGCCAAGTGCGGCCGTTGCCGTGCCAGGCAGAGCAGAGACCGGGCCGCAGCGCCCCGGTCGCCGGATCGGTGCGGAGCGGCGTCGCGAAGAGCGCGCGCGCCAGCGTCACCTCGTCCCGGCCTTCGGCGTGCGTAGGGTCGAGCGGCCAGAGAACCCGCGCGAGCCCGATCCGCACGACCCCGCCGGGACCGCCGGCCGGCAGACGCTCGGGCCGTTGAGGCTCGCTCGAGGCGCAGCCTGCGAGCAGAAGCGCGAGCAGGGCGAAGGCCACCACGGCCCGCCGAGCTGCCATCCCGCTAGTTGAGCAGGTGGAAGAGCACGACGGTGTTCGTGGCGAACAGGATCCCGACGACCACCGTCAGGCGCGTCAGGTTGCGCTCGACGATGTGCGTGCCGCCCTGCGAAGCGGGCGTGAACCCCATGCCGCCGAGGCCGGCGTCGCGGCCCGAGTGCATGAGGATCAGGGCGATGAGCGCCGCCGAGAGGATGACGTGTATGACCGCGAAGAATTGCAGCACGACGGCCGCAGGATACCAGCGGTCAGTTGTCGCCCAACTCGCGGATCGCCTCGATCAGCTGGGCTGCGATGCGGTCTTTCGTGACGTAGGCGGCTGCCCCCGCGTCTCGCGCACGGGCGACGTCCTCACGCGAGTTCGAGCCCGTCAGCATCAACACGCAGGCCCGGCGCCACTTCTGGCGGATCCGCTTCGTCGCCTCGACGCCGTCCACGAGCGGCATCGCGATGTCCATCAGGATCACGTCCGGCTCGAGCGCGAGCGCCTGATCGACGGCTTCCTCGCCGTTGCGGGCGCGGCCGACGACCTCGATTTCCGGCTCAGAGGCCAGGATCGCGTCCAAGGCCTCCGCGAAAAGGCCGTGGTCGTCGGCGATGAGGACGCGGATCTTCGAAGGCATTTGGCGACGGCTTCCGCTGCCTACAACGATTTTCTGCCGCCCTCGACTCCACGATACCCGGCTGCCCGCTCGAGCACTTCCTCGACCCGGCCGGCCTGCTTCCTGACGTCGTGCGTCTCGGCCGCGGCCCGGGCCGCCGGATTAGGGCACGGAAGCGCGGCCGCTGCTCGCAGGGCATCGGCGATCCCCTCCACGTCCAGTGGATCCACGAGCACGCCGGCCTCGGGCGGCACGAACTCCGGCGGCCCGCCGATGCGAGTGGCGACCACCGAGCGCCCGCAGGCCAGCGCCTCGACCAGCGCCTGGCCGAACGGCTCGATCAGGCTCGGCTGGCAGAGAACATGAGCACGGCCGATCCAGGCCGGTACCTCGTCGTGCGGGATGCTCGGAACGATCTGGACGCCCGGGCGGCCTTCGAGCCGTGCCCGCAAGGGCCCTCCGCCGACGAAGGTGAGCGAGCCCGAGCCGAAGCGCTCGAAGGCCTCGGCCAGTCGGCTGACGTTCTTGCGCTCGCTCAGCGCGCCGAGGCAGAGGAACGCGGGCCCGTCGGGCGGTGCCGGCTCGACCCGGAACCGCTCGAGGTCGACGCCGGAGTCGATCACCTCCGTCTTGCCGCGCGCCTCGGGCACCTTGGTCTCGAGCTCGCGGCGGAGGTAGTCGGAGACGGCGATCACCCCTGTGGCTCGGCGGACGGTGAGGCGCGTGAGCGCCCGGATGCCCGGGATCGCACCGACGTTCCGCACGTCGCGGCCGTGGGCGGTGACGACGAGCGGCGCGCGCGAGGCGAGCGCGGCGGTAAGTCCGGCCGGGACGAGGAAGTGGGCGTAGACGACGTCGGGCCGGAAGCGGCGCGCTGCCTTCAGCGCCCGGGCCGTGAGGGTCGCGTAGCGGCGTTTCCCACCGCTGCGGCTGTCGAGCACCGCCCGCTCGAGCTCGTGTCCGCGCTCCTGCAGGGCCAGCTCGAGCTGCGCCACGAAGACGCCCAGGTCGGGGTCTTCCGGGCCCGGGTACATCTGCGATACGAGCAGAATCCGCACCGGCGCAAGCTTGACGGTTCCGGCACGCAGCCGCGCCCCTCCAGCCTGGGGGCGCGGCTGCGCTACCGGATGCGCTCAGGCCCGGTGGGCATGACCGTGATGCATAGCGTGTTGACGCATCCACTGCCACATCGCGCGCAGGTGCATGTGGCGCTCACGCTCGCGCGGTCGGTCGTCATGCCGCGGAGGGCGCTGCGCACGCCGGTACTCCTCGCGCATCTCGGCCATGCGCTCTTGGTGGCGCTGGCGCCGATATTGGGCGTCGTGGTAGTACACGCTGTCCTCCTCTCGTGTTTCGGTCTCGATCGACGGGTTGTCAGCACCGAGTCCGACACGGAAGGCGGGATCTATGCGCGGCTACCGGAAAATGCGATCGCTAATTACGCCAGGCATTTTTCAGCCTTTTTCTCGAACGGCGCGAGGAATCTCGCTTTCCACTTAGGGCTCGATACGTTCTACAGTTCATTGACCAGATCCACTTGCGGAATCACCTCCTCCTGTGTGGATTTGTAGACTTTGCGCGCTTCCAAAACGACGAAAGCGACCTGTTGGGTCGCCCTCGCTCGAAACTTGCTATGCAGCTAGTACGTCTTAGCCGGAGCACCTCCGAGCAAGGACCATGGAGCCGAGTCCACCGTCACGGCCCGTGGAGAAGGCCTGACGGCGATTGGACGGATTGATATTCATAGTCGCCTCCTCCTTGTCGGAAATGAAGGCCGGAGAATACACGAACGGAATACCTCTTGGCAAATCATATCTTTCCGGATTTCTTACGTGCATTCAGGGTCCGGTCTGGGCGTCGTACATGCCGAACTCGTCGCGAAGCGCGTTGCAGATCTCGCCGATCGTGCAGCGTGCCCGCAGCGCATCCCGCAGCGGCGGGAGCAGGTTCTCCGTCCCGCGTGCCGCCTCGCGCACGCGCTCGAGTGCCGGCTCCACCTCACCGGCGCTCCGCTCGGCGCGCAACCTCGCGGTGCGCTCGAGCTGCCGCCGCTCAGCCTCCGGGTCGAGCCGGTGGAGCTCGATCGGCTCGGCCTCCTCCTCCTCGTAGCGGTTGACGCCGACGATCACGCGCTCGCCGGATTCGACTTGCTGGGAGTAGGCGAAGGCCGCGTCGTCGATCTCCTTCTGGACGAGCCCCTGCTCGACCGCGGCGACCGCGCCGCCGGCCTCGTCAACGCGCTCGATCAGCTCGCGCGCCCGGGCCTCGAGCTCGTCCGTGAGGGCCTCGATGAAGTACGACCCGCCGAGCGGATCGGCGGTATCCGTGCCCCCTACCTCGTGCGCGAGGAGCTGCTGCGTGCGCAGGGCGATCCGGGCGGCGTGCTCGGTCGGCAGCGCGAGCGCCTCGTCGAACGAGTTCGTATGAATCGACTGGGCGCCCCCGGCCACGGCGGAGAGTGCCTGCACGGCGACGCGCACGATGTTGTTTTCGGGCTGCTGCGCGGTCAGCGTCGAGCCGCCGGTCTGGGCGTGGAAGCGCAGCGCCTGGGCCTTCGGGTTCGTGGCGCCGAAGCGGTCGCGCATGATCTCAGCCCAGAGCCGCCGCGCCGCTCTGAACTTCGCCACCTCCTGGAAGAAGTGGTTGTGCGCGTTGAAGAAGAACGAGAGCCGCTCGCCGAACTCATCCGGCGAGAGCCCCGCGTCGACCGCGGCTTGCGCGTAGGCGATGCCGTTGGCGAGCGTGAAGGCGAGCTCCTGCACCGCCGTCGAGCCGGCCTCGCGGATGTGGTAGCCGGAGATCGAGATCGTGTTCCAGGCAGGCAACCGCTCCGCGCAGTAGGCGAAGAGATCGGTCGTCAGACGCATCGACGGGCGCGGCGGAAAGATGTAGTTCCCGCGCGCGATGTACTCCTTCAGGATGTCGTTCTGGACGGTGCCGCGGAGCTTCTCCGGCGGGACGCCCTGATCCTCGGCCACGAGCTCGTAGAGGAGCAGCAGCAGAGCAGCCGGCGCGTTGATCGTCATCGAGGTCGAGACCCGGTCGAGCGGGATCCCGTCGAAGAGGAGCTCCAGGTCGGCAATCGAGTCGATCGCGACTCCGGTTCGGCCCACCTCGCCGGCCGAGCGCTCGTCGTCCGAGTCGTAGCCGAGCTGGGTGGGCAGGTCGAAGGCGACCGAGAGGCCGGTCTGGCCGCGGTCGAGCAGGTAGCGGAAGCGCTGGTTCGTCTCCTCGGCCGAGGCGAAGCCCGCGTACTGGCGGATCGTCCACGGCCTCCCGCGGTACATGTCCGGGTAGGGGCCACGCGTGAAGGGGTACTCGCCGGGTCCCTCGAGCTCGCCCTCGACGTCGTCGGCCGAGTAGACCGGCTCGATCTCGATGCCGGAGTCTGTCTCGCGGTCCTCGGTTTTCGCCACCGAAACTAGGCTATCGCCATGCCGGTCACTGTGAGGCTCTTCGCCGGCCTGCGCGAGCGCGCGGGCTGGGCCCGGCGCGAGCTCGACGGGGTCGAGCGCGTGGCCGACGTGTGGCCGGCGCTGGAGCTCGGTGAGGAGCCGGGCGGCTTGCTCTACGCGGTCAACCGCGAATACGCCGAGCCGGGGCAGGAGCTGCACGACGGCGACGAGGTGGCGCTGATCCCGCCGGTCTCGGGCGGGGCCTTCCGGGTGACCGAAGCGCCGCTCTCGCTGGAGGCGGCGGTCGCGGAGGTGGCGGACGAGCGCGCGGGCGGCATCGCCACGTTCACGGGCACCGTGCGGCGCCAGTCACGCGGGCGCGAGGTGCTCTACCTCGCGTACGAGGCCTACGCGGAGATGGCCGAGAACGTGATGGTGCAACTCGCGGCCGAGCTCGGCGAGACCCACGACCTCTGCGGGATCGCGATCCACCACCGAGTCGGCCGCGTCGAGATCGGCGAGCCGAGTGTGGTGATCGCCGTCTCGGCGCCGCACCGCCAGGACGCACTCGCAGCGTGCCGCGCGGCGATCGACCACCTCAAGGAGACGGTGCCGCTCTGGAAGAAGGAGGTCTACGAGGGCGGGGAGGAGTGGGTGGGGCGCGGCTCGTGAGCTGGGTTCGAAGCCGTGCGCAACGCGCTGCCCTTCGTCGCTAACGCCAGCTCGACCGCCGCCGCTGCGTCGAGCCGGCCCCAGCCGAGCTCCGGGTTCCAGGTGTCGCCGCCCGCGCTCTGCTTCAGGACTTGCGCGACCTGACGGGCGGTCAGGCGCGGGTTGGCACCCCAGACGAGCGCTGCCACGCCGGCGACCTCGGGCGCCGCGAACGAGGTGCCGCTCGCCCAGCCGTAGTAGCCCGGCGACTGCCAGGGGAACTTCGCGCGCGGCCAGTCTGAGTCGGCCGACTCGGCTGCAAAGACGTTGTAGCCCGGCGCCGCGAGTGAGACGTAGGAGCCCGTGTTCGAGAAGTACGCCCTCGAGCCGTCCATCGAGGTTGCGCCGACCGAGAGCCCGATGCCGCCGCGCCCGCGAGAGCCGACGGGCTGGAGCAGCGCGGCCGGGTATTCGACCGGGTTGCCCTCGTCGTGCTCGTTCCCGGCGGCAGCGACGATCAGGGCGCCCTGCCGCGTAGCCCAGCGAATCGCCCGCTGCTCGATCGCGGAGGTCTCGGTGCCGCCGATCGAAAGGTTGATGATCCTCGCGCCGCGCTTGACGGCGTAGACGATCGCCGCCGCCTCGTCGACGTCGGTGATGTAGCCGTCGGCGTCGATCGCCTGGACGACCAGGAGCTTCGCATCGCCGCCGAAGCCGGAGATGCCGATGCCGTTCTCGACCGAGCCGGCGGCGAGCGAGGAGACGAACGTGCCGTGCCCGAGCCGGTCCCGCACCTTGTGCGAGCGGTTGAGGACGCTCCAGGTTCTGGGCGACTTGTCGGCGAGATCCGGAGCGCGCACATCGGCACCGCTGTCGATCACTGCGACCGTCACGCTCGAGGCCGCGCGCAGGGCCCAGTCCGGCACCTCGCCCACGCGAGTCGCGTCCCACTGCCACTCCCAGGCGATTCCCGGTTGGTAGGTCTGGGCGAGCGCGGGCTCGTCGACGGTGAGCGCGCGGCGCAGGACCAGCCGCCGGCCGGCGAGCGGGCGGCTCGTCTCGACCACGGCGCTGTGGAGGGCAGGCAGCGTGCGCACGATCCGAGCGCCGGTGCGCTCGAGCGCAGCGAGTTCCGTCGCCGAGCGATAGCCGACGACGATCTGTCGATTGGCAGGGCTGTAGGAAGGGCTTGCACTCGGCGCGGCGACGCAGGTCAGAGCGGCTGCCGCACAGAGCGCCCGGGCGAAGGCGCGCATGCCTGAAGCTATCGGTGCGCATCACTCGAACGAGCACCCTGAGTCGAGGGATGCCGGGCATGG
>WNGF01007494.1_pt1 | contig 17224 bp, 17 predicted proteins | sample 5400641 | NCBI WGS metagenome assembly WNGF01 (sample SAMN13153371, study PRJNA577476) | soil metagenome | isolation source: 80 cm soil or saprolite under grassland replicate 2 | place: USA:California | collected 2016-06-15
TGGGGGCGATGCAGTATGGAAGCGCCGTCCTGTACTTCCAGGAAGGCGAGATGTCGGCGCGCAAGTTTGTCCCCGAGGGAATCGAGGGGCGCGTTCCGTACAAGGGACCGGTGAGCGACGTCATCTTCCAGATGGTCGGCGGACTGCGCAGCGGAATGGGCTACGTCGGCTGCGCGACGATCGATCAGCTTCGCGTCGAAGCGGAATTCGTTCGAATCACGACGGCGGGGTTGCGCGAGTCACATCCGCATGATGTTACGATAACGCGCGAGGCGCCGAACTACTCGGCATAAGTTACTCGTTGTTTTCGCCTTGACGCCCCCTCTGTAGCCCTGCAACTTCTCTCGCTGTCGCGCTGTCCAACCAAGTTGGCGTTCCGCGCGTAATCGCTCGTCACCCTACGGAGAATCCGCATGAGCTTATGGTCGAAGAAAAGCGTCGCGATACTGCAGGCGGAGGCGGCGGGCCAGGTTGAGGGGGACATTCACACCCTCAAGCGGGCCTTGGGCGCGCTCAACCTCACGACGCTGGGAATCGGCGCGATCATCGGCGCCGGAATCTTCGTTCTCACCGGAAGCGCCGCCGCTCAGTACGCCGGCCCCGGTATCGTCTACTCCTTCATTCTCGCCGGCATCGGCTGCCTCTTCGCCGGACTCTGCTACGCCGAATTCGCGAGCATGATTCCGATTGCCGGCAGCGCGTACACTTACGGCTACGCTACGCTTGGCGAATTCGTCGCGTGGATCATCGGCTGGGATCTGATCCTCGAGTATCTCTTCGGCGCGTCGACCGTCGCCGTCGGCTGGTCGGGATATTTCTCCGCCTTCATGAACGAGCTCGGCATCCATATGCCGGCTTCGCTGAGCAATGCGCCGTATCAGTACGCGGCCGCTCCAGTCTACGATCCCGTCACCCACGTGATGACGCAGGCGGCGGGGCTCACACGCACCGGCGCGACGCTGAATCTTCCCGCGGTGCTCCTCATCGGCCTGATGAGCACGCTGCTCGTCATCGGAATCAAGGAGTCGGCGCGGTTCAACAACCTCATCGTCATCCTGAAAGTCACGATCGTGTTTCTCGTGATCGGCTTCGGGTTCATGTACGTCAATCAGTCGAACTGGCATCCATTCATTCCGCCAAACGGCGGCAAGTTCGGCGAGTTCGGCTGGAGCGGAATTCTTCGCGGCGCGGGCGTGGTGTTCTTCGCCTACATCGGATTCGACGCGGTTTCGACAGCCGCGCAGGAGGCGAAGAATCCGCAGCGAGACATGCCCATCGGCATTCTCGGCTCGCTCGGCATCTGTACCGTGCTGTACATCCTGATGGCGCTGGTGATGACGGGACTCGCCAACTACAAGACGCTGAACGTTCCGCACCCGGTGTTCGTCGCGATCGAAGCAGCCGGTCCGGCTCTCTCATGGATGCGTCCGATCATCAATGTCGGCGCAATCGCAGGCCTCGCGTCGGTCGTGCTCGTGATGCTCATGGGCCAGCCGAGGATTTTCTATTCGATGGCGCGCGACGGCTTGCTCCCGTCAGTGTTCGGCAAGGTGCATCCGCGGTTCCGCACGCCGTACGTGACGACGATCCTCACCGGCATCGTCGCCGCAATCGTCGCCGGACTCTTCCCGATCGGCGTCCTCGGCGAGCTCGTCTCCATCGGAACGCTGCTGGCCTTCGTCATCGTCTGCGCCGGCATTCTCGTTCTGCGCTATCGCTCTCCAAACCTGGCGCGTCCGTTCCGCACTCCGCTCGTCCCGGTCGTGCCGATTCTCGGAATCATCTTTTGCACCGGCCTGATGCTCGGACTGCCGAGAGACACATGGCTGCGTCTCATCATCTGGATGGCGATCGGTCTGGTGATTTACTTCGCATACAGCCGGTCGCACTCGAAGCTCGGGCGCTCGGACGCGGCGGGTACGACGAACAGTACGGTTGGTTGATCTTCTAAGCGTCCCGCCACAACGCAGGGAAGCGATAGAGCGTCTCGCGCGAGAGCTTCGCGCGGGACGCTCTGTTGCATTGTCGACCCACATCAACGCCGACGGTGACGGGTGCGGCTCGCAGGCGGCATTTGCGCGGCTGCTGGGGCAGATCGGCATCAACGCGAAGATCGTCAATCCGACGCCGTGGCCGGAGATGTTCCGCTTTCTCCTCGGCACCGATCTTCGCGATGAGAGCGAGAAAGGGCCCGCCGCTCTCAAAAACATAGACGTGCTGGTGGTGCTCGACATCGCCGACGTGAAGCGCCTCGGCGTGCTCGCGGAAACGGTGCGATCGCTGAAGATCCCAAAGCTCGTCATCGATCATCACGTGCCGTCGGAAGAGCCGCCCAGCAATCTGATGGTCGCGGATACGACTGCCTGCGCGACCGGCGAGATCGTCTTCGATTTCGCGACTGTGCTCGATCTCAAGATTACGGCCGAGGTCGCTCTAGCTCTCTACGTCGCGATGCTCACCGACACAGGCGGATTCCGCTTCAGCAATACCTCGGCGCGCTGTCTCTCGATCGCCGGACAATTGATCGCCGCGGGAGTAGAGCCCGAGGAGATGTATCGCCGGCTGTACGCGTCGCTGCCGATCGGCCGTCTCCATCTGCTCCGTGACGCGCTCGCGACTCTAGAGGTCGATCCGGAGTATGGCCTGTCGTGGATTTCAGTCGCTGCCGGCGCGCCCGAGCAATATGGACTCCGCGCCGAGGATCTCGAGGGGATCGCCGAACATCCGCGGTCCATCGGCGGCACGAAGCTCGCGCTCTTCTTTCGAGACCTGGGACACAACCGTGTGAAAGTGTCTTTCCGAAGTACCGGCGGCGTGGACGTCAATGCGTTCGCGAAGCAGTTCGGGGGTGGCGGTCACGCCCGTGCGGCTGGCGCCCTCGTCACGGGAAGTCTCGAGGAAGTGCAGCACGCCGTGGTCGCGGCGGCGAGACAATTCGTCGGAGCGGCGGAAAAGAGCTGAGCCTTCTTGGAGCGACGCTCCTCGAAGTATCGTTATTGGCAGCCATGACCAAATACCCCTCGCGCATCGTCTGCCTCACGGAGGAAACCACCGAGACCCTGTATCTCCTCGGCGAAGGCGATCGCATCGTCGGAGTTTCAGGGTACACGGCTCGCCCGCCGGAGGCGCGGACGAAGCCGAAGGTGTGCGCGTTCATCGACGCGAAGTTCGACAAGATCGAGGAGCTCAAGCCCGATCTCGTTCTCGGATTTTCCGATCTCCAGGCGGATATTGCCGCCGAGCTGGTTCGCCGGGGGATGCAGGTCGCGATCTTCAACCAGCGGTCGATCGCCGAGATCCTTCAGATGATCCGCATCGTCGGCTCCCTCGTCGGCGTGCAGGGGAAAGCGGAGCTTCTTGCGACCAAGCTCGAGTCGGAGCTCGACCGGATCCGCGAATCGGCGTCACGATTCCCGTCGAGACACCGCGTTTTCTTCGAAGAGTGGAACGATCCCCTGATCTCCGGAATTCGCTGGGTCGAAGAGCTCGTCGCCATCGCCGGCGGCGATCCGCTTTTCCCGGAGCTCGAGCACGGGAAGCTGGCGCGCGATCGCATAGTCGATCCGGCCGAAGTCGCCCGCCGCGCTCCCGAGGTGATCATCGCATCCTGGTGCGGACGCAAAGTCAAAAAGCAGACAATCGTCTCGCGCGCCGGATGGGACAAAGTCTCTGCGGTCAGGAACGGCCGTATTTTCGAGATCAAGTCCACTTACATTCTCCAGCCGGGCCCGGCGAGTCTCACGGAAGGAGTGCGACAGCTTCACGCGATTCTCGCGCATGTACACGGGCTCGACGTCCAGAGTGACCTCGCTCCCGAATCGCCCGTCGATCAGGGGTTGGTGGAGACTGCTCGCGCCGGGTAACTTGCGGGCAATGTCTACCCTGAATCGCACCAAGCCGGACCACGAATGAGCGCCAGTTTTCAGGACCGCATAATCGGCGCGCTTGCCGGCGTCCAGAACCGCCGGCTCGGCTACAGCGTCATCGACGCCGACATGATCCGTGACATCGCGACGACGATCGACGGCAAGATCCGCGTCACGCTTCTCATGACCGCGGCCGACGACGCCAATCTCGTCAAGGAAGTGCGTCAGGCACTCGAGAAAGTCGAAGGCGCGACCGACGTTAGGGTCGACGTGAAGAATGCGGGCGAGGATCGTGAAAGTGCAGCCGCTCAATCGGGCATCGGGAAGCACGATGCCACCCCCGCCGCCAACGTCGCGATCGCCCTCGCCCGCCAGGGCAAGCATGTCGGTCTGATGGACGCCGACATCTACGGTCCGAACATCCCGAAGATGATGGGCGTTCACGAATCTCCGCCCGTCCGAAACGAGAAGATCGTTCCCCTCGAGGCCCACGGCGTAAAGCTCATCAGTCTCGGGCTCCTGATCGACCGCGATCAGCCGGCGATCTGGCGCGGGCCGATCATCATGAAGATCGTCACGCAGTTTCTCCGCGATGTGGATTGGGGCAAGCTCGATTACCTGATCGTCGATCTTCCGCCCGGCACCGGCGATGCGCAGCTCTCGCTCGTACAGGCGACGCTCATCGCCGGGGCAATCATCGTCACTACACCGCAGGACGTCTCGACGGGAGACGCGCTGCGTGGCGCGAAGATGTTCGAGCGCGTGAACATCCCGGTGCTCGGAATCATCGAGAACATGAGCTACTTCATCTGCCCGCACTGCGACGAAAGAACGGATTTGTTCGGAAGCGGCGGTGGCGCACGTCTCGCAGAAGAGCTCGGTCTTCCGCTTCTCGGCGAGATACCGCTGTATCAGCCGGTCATGTCCGGCGGTGACACCGGCGCTCCGATCGTAGTGGCCGAGCCGGAATCCATTGCAGGCAAGACACTGCTGGATCTCGCTGCTCGCCTCGCCGGAATTGTCGAGGGGAAAACCTCAGCCGCAGCACCGGGGAAAAACTAGATCGTCCGAGCGGACGATCAGGCAGCGGCTGTTTTTCTTTCCTTCCAGAGCTGCCGCGAGGCGATGATCACCGCGCCGAAGCCTGTCGTCACGGCGACAAACGTGATCGATGCAGCGAGTACTCGCAGCACCGTGCCGGCGACCGGGAACCAGGTGAAGGCGGCGGCGACGATCCAGAGCGCGCTGTAAGCGAGTATTCCGCTCACGAGGTACCGTAGCTCCTTTCCTGCGGGAGTCTCGGTTGCAGTCGACTCTCCTGAAATCGCAATTCCGGTGACCTGTGCGACGCCGAGGAAGCCGAGCAGTCCCATCGCCGAAAGCGCGACGAAAAATCCGACGACGCCAAACGGGATGAAGACGATCCCGATGACCGTGATCGCCATCGCGACGACGAGAGCGATCAACAGTGGGAAGGTTGAAATCCCGCCAAGCACGCCGAGGAGGAGCGAGCGTCCGGTCTCATTCGACACGGTCTGCACGACACGCTTCAGGTAGTCTCCCGCAAAGAAGAGCGCTCCCGTTCCGACGAGCAGCAGCGCGACGAGCCAGACGATCGCCGAGCGAAGCGAGCGTAAGGTAGACGGCGGGCGGCCGTAGCTGATGCGCGTATCCACGCCGTTCCGGCCGACGTTCTTGATGACGCCTAGGATCGAGCCGCCTTCGTTTCTGACAGTCCCGAAGAAGGCGACCGCTGCGCCGCGAACGCGTCCGCTCGGATGAACGATGATGTCGCCGCCGACCGTGGTTGCGGCACCGGCGACGTCGCCGTAGACGTCGAGATTGCCGTTGATCACGAGGACGGATCCGCGGGAGACCGTTCCCGCAGGAATGGTTCTGCTGCCGCGGGCGACCATCGAGTATCTGCTGAGCATCGCGCGCGGCCGGTTCGTCTGCGCCGAGAGCATCGCCGGCGCAGCGAAGGTCACTCCGAGCAACGCGGAAACGACAAATCTTTTCACTTACGCCGCCTTTCTCTTCGCGATTTCCGCCGCGAGCTTGATTCCGGAGAATCCGGAAATGAGTCCTGTGGCCATGACCAGATAAAGGAGAGCTGCCTGCGCGGAGCCCGCTCCGAGGGTTGCAAGCGCGGCATCGCCCAGCACCGCGCTGCCGACGCTCGTACCGATGACGCCGACCACCCCGCTCATTTGAACCAGACTCGCCGTGAGGAGAGAGGCGAGCAGATCGAGCTGTGTGAAGAGAATCGAAACGGCGATGAGCACGCCGGCAGCCGCGGGAACGCCGATGGCGAGCTTCACGAGCTGGCGCCGTCTCTGCTTGACGAGAGCCGACTCGGGAACGTGCGCAACGGCGCCGCCGCGAATTACCTCGAGGCGCGGTTGCACGGCGACCACGTCAAGGCCTTCCGTGCGCTGCAAGCGCTCGACGCGCGAAATCACCCGATCGGCGAACCCTGCCGACGGCGACAGATAGGGAAGGCGCTGAAGGCCTGCCGCAATCGGGATAAAATCTTCGGTATAGTCGATTTCGCTCAAAGGATCCTCACGGAAGAGCTTACGGTTCGAGACAGGGGGCGGTTTCAGGAAATTCGCCCGGATTTTCGACGATTTTTTGCCCCCTGTGCAGAGGGAACTTTTCGCTCGAAAAAACCTGCATTTTCGTCGCTTTTAGAGTCGGATTGACACGGTTAATGGTCATTTTACCCCTGCGAGCGACTCGCGTAACTCGGCCCGGGCCCGATGGATGTATGTCTTTACTGTACCCAGCGGCAGCTTCACGATTTCCGCGATTTCATCGTACGAATAGTCCTCGACATGCCTGAGCAGGATGCATGCGCGATACTCGGGGCGGAGCTTCGCGATTGCGCGCTCGATCTGCTGGCCGAGCTCCTTCGACTCGAGCTGCTGCAGTGGTGATTCGCCGGCGCTCGCGAGAGTGACGGCTGTCGCCCGCTTGCTTTCAGCGGTCACCGCGTCGGGCGCGCCGTCGATGCTCACCGTGTCGATCTGTCTGCGGCGGAGAAAATCGATCGTGATGTTGTTCGCGATCTTGAACAGCCAGCTCGAGAATTTGAACTCGGGCAGATAGCGATCGATGTTGTTGAGGACCTTGATGAACGTTTCCTGGGCGAGATCTTCCGCTGTCTCCCGGTCGCGCACCATACGGAAGATGAGCGAGAACACCGGACGCTCGTAGCGCGCGATGAGCTCGCGGTAGGCATCCTCGCGGCCCTGCTGGGCGAGGACGACCACCTTCTGGTCGGACACGTCGGTGAAGTCGGTGCGAGGGGCCATTCGGGAGGCTAAGATGCGCCTTCAAAATAGCTTGCCCCACCCCTGCCCGCCGGGCAACTTACACTCGATGCCTGCCACCGAGTTCGACAGCACGACGGCCGCCGGAGGCGCCGCTGCTGCGGCGGCGGGCGGCGCGGGGAAACGTGAATACGTCCAACGCATCTTCTCCGAAATCGCGCCCCGATATGATCTGCTCAATCACCTCCTCAGCCTCAACATCGATCGTCAATGGCGCAAGCGCGCCATCGCGGAGCTTGGAATCGAGCGCGCGCCCTCCGGCTCATATCTGGATCTTTGCACCGGCACGCTGGACGTAGCAGCGCAGATCATAGCGCTCGACAAGTTCCACGGTTTCGTGCTCGGCGCCGATTTCGCCGAGCCGATGTTGCGCGCGGGCCGCGATAAAGTGGGGCCGGAAAAGGGAGCTCCGGTCGCCGCGGACGCACTGAATCTGCCGCTGCGAAGCGGCGGCTTGGCTGGGGCGATCGTCGCCTTCGGGATCAGGAATGTCGCCAGTCTCGATGCTGCGCTCAAAGAGACGCTGCGCGTCCTTGCGCCGAAAGCACGTTTCGTAATCCTCGAGTTCTCATTGCCGAGAGCCCCGCTGATGCGGAATCTTTACCGGATGTATTTCAACCACGTTCTGCCCGTACTGGGGAAGCTGATCAGCGGCCATCCCACGGCGTATAAATATCTGCCGCAGTCGGTGGCAAACTTTCCCGTCGAAGAGGAGCTCGCGGCGAGAATGCGCGCGGCCGGATTCGCCAACGTTCGCTGGACGAGCCTGACGTTCGGTATCGCCGCGATTCACGTCGGGGAGCGAGCCGCGTGAGTCTCGACAGCATCGGCGATTTCATTTCCGCGATAGACAGAATCGGAGAGCTCAAGCGCATTTCCCAGCCGGTGAAGGCCAAGCTGGAGATCTGCGAGATAGCCGATCGCGTGATGAAGAGCTTCGGTGGCGGGGACGCGCTGCTCTTCGACAACGTGATTCTCGACGACGGCACGCGCTCGCAGTTTCCGGTCGCGATCAATCTCTTCGGCTCGATGAAGAGGATCGCTCTCGCGCTCGGTGTCGACTCGCTCGATGAGATCAGCGACCGCATCACGGGCATGCTCGATCTCAAGGTTCCTGCGGGCTTCCTCGGCAAGCTGGCGATGATTCCGCGTCTTCTCGAGCTCGGGAAGTTTCCGCCGCGCACAAAGACGGGGAAGCCGGCATGCCAGGAGATCGTTCTTCAGGGAGATCAGATCGATCTCGCGAAGCTTCCGATCATTACATGCTGGCCGGAGGACGGCGGCCCATACATCACCCTGCCGATGGTGATCTCGAGGGATCCGAAGCGCGGCATCCGGAACGTCGGCATGTACCGCATTCAGGTGCTCGGCCCGCGGTCGCTCGCGATGCACTGGCAGCGGCACAAGGTCGGCGCGGCGCATTGCCGTGAGATGGCGGAGCGCGGTGAAAAAATGCCGGTATGCATCGCGGTCGGCGCCGATCCGGCGTCGGTATACTCCGCGTCTGCGCCGCTGCCGCCGACGATCGACGAGTTTCTCTTCGCCGGATTTCTGCGGAATGATCACGTCAGTCTTGCGAAAGCGGTGACGTGCGACCTCGAGGTGCCCGCCGACGCGGAGTTCGTCATCGAAGGATTCATCGACCCGTCGGAGCCTCTCGTGACGGAGGGTCCGTTCGGCGATCACACAGGCTTCTACTCTGAAGCCGATCTCTATCCTCTCGTGCACGTCACCGCGGTTACGATGCGCCGTTCGCCCGTGTACGCGACGACGATCGTCGGGCGGCCGCCGATGGAGGATTACTACCTCGGCCACGCGACGGAGCGCATTTTTCTCCCGCTGCTCAAGCTCACGATTCCGGAGATCGTGGATTACCATATGCCGGCTGAGGGGATTTTCCATAATCTCGTGTTCGTCTCGATCGACAAGCAGTATCCCGGTCAGGCGTACAAGGTGATGAATGCGCTGTGGGGCCAGGGGCTGATGTCGCTCGCCAAGCTGCTCGTCATTGTCGACAAGGACGTCAACGTGCAGGATGAGAAGGAAGCGTGGTGGATCGCTCTCAACCACATCGATCCCGAGCGTGACGCGAGGTTCTCGATGGGTCCGATCGACGTCCTCGATCACTCGAGCCGGGCATTCACGTACGGCTCGAAGATGGGTCTCGACGCGACGCGAAAGTGGCCGGAAGAGGGATTCACACGGAACTGGCCGGCGCTGATGAAGATGGACGACGCCACCAGGAAGCGGATCGACGACTTGTGGCCCGCGCTCGGCCTGGGCTCTTCAACGGTTCCCGGCAGATGATATTCCCCGCAATCGCGGTGAGGAATACGGGCATCTGGGCAGGCGTTCCGTATCCGCTCAGCCGGCTCGTTTTTACGCTGATATTCCTCGTCGTACTCGTATTGGGCGCCGTTGGACTCGTCCGCTGGCGTTTTTCGAACCGGCTGCTCGCCGAGATCGCGACGACGATCGGAATATTTCTTCTCATCATCGGCGTCATCGTGTATACCGTTGCGTTCCGCGGTCTGCGTCCGACCGAGATGGTGTTCGCCTGGCTGCTCTCCGGGATTGTCATCTACTGGTTCGTGGTGCGGATGAACGACATCATGACGAGGCCCCTTGGCCATCTGGAGCGGTTGAGCAAATCGATTCACGAAGGCGACTGGTCGTCGCTGCTTGCGATGGAAGGTGCAACCGATGCGCCGGCGGAGCAGCGAGAGTTCGGCTCGGCGCTGAGAGACGTCGCCGATCTGCTCGCCGAAACGCAGCGCACCGCGGAGTACGTTCTCACGGCATCGTCCCAAGTGACGAAGATCGGAGCCGCCGCCGCCGACGGCAGTCTTCGCACGACGCAATCGTTGCAGCAGTTTACCGCGGCCACGCAGAGCAGCGTACAGGTTGCCGGAAAGATCCGTGACACCGCGCGATCGTTGACTACCGGTGCGGCAGCCGTGCACGAATCCGCGCACGAAGCGCTGCAGATATCACGGGCCGTGCAATCGCGCGCGAAGACGGGCGTAACCGAAGCGGAGCAGGCGACCAACGCGGTAACAGACATCGCGGCGATCTCGCACGAAACCGCTGCCCGGATCACGGCAGTAAAGGAGGCGACGGGCACGATCGGCGAGATCACCCACGTCGTGCGGGACATCGTCACACAGACGAACCTGCTGGCGCTGAACGCAGCGATCGAGGCCGCACGGGCGGGCGAGCATGGAAAGGGATTCGCCGTCGTCGCGGATGAAGTCAGGAAGCTCGCCGCTCAGAGTGGCGCTTCCCTCGAGCACATCGAAGAGCTCATCTCGCAGGTGACGGCGCGAATCACTGAAGCGACCAGTCAGATCGAGCACATGGACCGCTCGGTAGGTGATGCGGAGAACGTGACGCACAGCGCGATGACTGTTTTCCGCGGCATCGAGCTCGACGCCCAGCGCACGCTGGAGCTCGCTTCGTCGGTCGTTGCCGCATCACAGCAGCAACAGGTGCTGGTCGCGCAGCTGCAAGCGGCCTCGGTGGAAGTAATGCAGGTGGCGGACAACACCGCGAATGCGACGCACGATGTCTCGGAGGCAACAGACCGCCAGCGCGAGGTCACCGCGCAGCTCAAGAGGATGTCCGCCGATCTCGGATCAGCCGCCGCTTCGCTGGCAGCCGTCGTAACGAAGTTCGGAAAGGTCTGATGGCTGCTTCGCCGGGCAGGGAGGGCCAGACCTTCGGCGGTACGAGCGTGTTCATCCGCCACGCGAACTTCGTGAAGCTGCCGCACACCGTTTTCGCTCTTCCGTTCGCGCTGGTGGGCGTCACGCTGGCGAGTTATGTCGCGCCAGTCACGTTTCAGCAGGTCGTCTGGGTGATCATGGCGTTCACGAGCGCGCGCTTTGCGGCGATGGGATTCAACCGTATTGCCGACAGGGAGATCGATGCGCGGAATCCGCGAACGAGCGCGCGCGAGCTGCCCTCGGGTGCGATGACGCTGCGCGAGGCGGCGCTCGCCGTTTTCATCGCCGGCCTTCTGTTCTTTTTGTCGGCGGCGATGCTCAACCGGCTTTGCCTCGAGCTCGCTCCGGTCGCGCTCGGCTGGGTGCTCTTCTACAGCTACACGAAACGCTTCACGCGCTGGTCGCACCTCGCGCTCGGACTCGGACTCGCGATCGCGCCCGTCGGCGGATATCTCGCGGTGGCGGGACATTGGAGCGATCCGTGGTGGCTGCTAATCGCCCTCGCGATTGCTGTCGCGACGTGGGTCGGAGGCTTCGACATTCTTTACTCGCTCCAGGACGTGTCGTTCGACAGAGACGAGGGCCTTCACTCCGTTCCGGCAATTTGGGGAGAGCCGCGCGCTCTTCTTGTCGCGCGACTGATGCATGCTCTGACAATCGTTGCGCTTGCGGCGGTCGCGTTGTCCGCCGTAACCGGCCTGCTTTACGTCGTCGGCGCGCTCGTGGCTGCCGCGCTGCTCATCTACGAGCATTCGCTGGTGCGACCGAACGATTTTAGCCGCCTCGACGCCGCGTTTTTCACTATGAACGGCGTCATCAGCATCGTCTTTTTCGGATTCGTGCTCACCGAGCGGTTGCTGCGATGAAGGACGCGCCGATCATGTTTGCGATCACGGGCGCGTCGGGTGCACCCTATGCCGTCCGCCTGCTCGAGCAGCTGTTGGTTGCAGGCAGGAAAGTCTCGCTCATCGTATCGAGCTATGGTCTCCGGCTTCTCGCCACCGAGGCGGACATCGCCTCGATCGATTCGTTGCGTGATAAAGTCGGAGCGAAAGGCTGGGACAAACTGGTCACGAGCTACAGCAACGAGGATCGCGGTGCGGCGCCTGCGTCCGGCTCCAGCGTGACAGCGGGCATGGTGATTTGCCCTTGCTCGATGGGAACGCTCAGCGCAATCAGCGTCGGCGCGTCACGATCGTTAATCGAGCGTGTAGCCGACGTCACGTTAAAAGAGCGGCGCAAGCTGATTCTGGTCCCGAGGGAGACACCGCTCAGTGCCATTCACCTCGGCAACATGTTAAGGCTTGCACGGGCGGGTGCGGTGGTGATGCCGGCGTCGCCCGGCTTTTATAATCGCCCGGTGAAAATCGAGGATGCGGTCGATTTCATCGTCGCGCGGATTCTGGATCATCTCGAAATCGAGCATCAGCTCGGACGGCGTTGGGAAGGCAATAACAGGGAGGCGTAATCATCGGTTAATGACACCATCATCAACTCGTCATGAAGCCCTCCTGACGCGCTGACACAGGTGGCGCTAGCGTGATGATCATGAAAGCGATCTTGCGCTGTTTAATTCTCGCCGTGATTCCTTTCTTCGCGTCCCTCGCGCAGAGCACAGTGCAAGGTATTAGCGACTCAACGGGGACGGCGACTCTCGAAGGGCTAGTCATCGATTCCCTTCACCAGCGCGTGGCGGGTGCCGAGATTTATTCGCTGGACGGACCCTTCAAGGCCACCAGCGACACGGTCGGCGTTTTTCGCATATCCGGAATCCCGGCCGGTACGAGCAGATTCGCGGCGCGAAAGCCCGGTTACGGTCCCGCCGAGTTTGAATTCACAGTTCGGTCCGGAGAAACAAAACGCGTCGCCATCGTGCTGCTGCGAGTAGAAAACGTGCTGGCACCGGTTGTCGTTGAAGAGTCGCAGGTACACCGCGCCCTCCGGGATGTCGGATTTTACGAGAGGGCGGGAAATTCACGCGGAACGTTCCTCTCGCCTGAGATCCTGGCAACAAGACGTAGCGGCCGCGCGAGCGATTTCCTGAAAGGTGTAAATGGGGTCTACATCAAATTCGGACGCGGGGGAACCGGTGGGCTGCCATATGGTACCGGAGGATTCATGAAAATCGGCTCGGCAGGCGTGTGCCTCATGAATCTTTACATTGACGGCTCGCGTGTGGAAATCGGAACAGCTTCGGATAGGGGCCTCTCTCGCGGCAGTAGCGAAGAAGACAACACGACTCTGGATGACGTTATCTCCGCCAACGACGTCGGAGCAATCGAGGTGTATCCGAGCGGAGTGACCGGGCCGCCCAAATACAGCGGCGTCTCGCGCGGCTGCGGAACGATTCTAATCTGGACGAAAGTAAAGCTCGACACGCCACCTGACGGCGAAAGAAACTGATAATCCGTCATCAACTCGTCATGAAGCCCTCCTCACGCGCTGACACCGGTGGCGCTAGCGTGATAATCATGAAAGCGATCGTGCACTGTCTGATTCTCGCCGTGATTCCTTTCTTCGCGTCCCTCGCGCAGGACTCGACGCTGGTAGTAGGCAGTGTCGTCTCCACCGACGGGGCGCATCTCCCATATAGCACCTATGCCGTTTCTCCCGGCAGCGTACACCGTTTCACGAATTCGGAAGGCGTCTTCAGCCTCCGCGTTCCATCGCACCACAGCTATCGAATCGCCGTCAAGCAGCTCGGCTACGCTCCACTGGACACCATTATCGCCGTCGGGGCCGGCTCTGCCCCAGTGCGGCTTCGGTTGGCGCTGCGATCGGTAGTGTATCGTCTCGCTGCAGTGCGCACCGTGGGGCGGCGAACATGCGCCGCTGATATCCGAGCCACCGAGCTTGCCGGCATTCTTGAAGAGGTGGAGAAGAACGCCGAGCGTGAGCTCTTGTTGCGGCAGAGCTATCCGTTCGAGTACCGCCTGGAGCGAACGCATCGCTCTGAATGGTCGGGGAACGTGAGCAGATACTCCCGGGATACGCTCGCCTTTCTCAGCACTGCGTTCGACCCCTATCGTCCTGTGGGCGTCGTCCGTGAGACGAATTCGGACAGTGCCATCGGGCGGGAGATGCGAATTCCCCAGCTCACCGACTTCGTGAACGAGGCATTTCTCGCAAATCACTGTTTTTCTTATGGTGGTGTTCAGATGATCGAAGGCGCGCCCGCTTATCAGATCGATTTCGAGCCGGGACGCCACGTGCGCGCGCCGGACGTCGAGGGCTCAGTAATGCTCGATACGGCGACCTTGGTCATACGACGGGCCGTTTTCTCGCTCACCCGCGGTGATGAGTTGAAACCGCCGGTCGCTGCCCTGGAAGTAAGCGCTACCTATCGGGATCTCTTCAAGGGAGTCGCCATCTTCGACCGCATTCGGTCGGTTCAGCATTTCCCCCACGAGCGGCCCACCGATGCGATTCAAACGCAGACGGAAGAGCAGCGACTCCTTGGCGTGAAATTTCTTGGTCGCTCGCCGGGACAGATGAACGATTCCGGGTTCGCGGCATCCAGGATTGAAGTGCCGCTCCGAAACGCTTCGCCGGTGACGCCACCGTTATCGCCAAGCGAGTTCACCGATAGCGCGCATCGCGTCGTAGACGCGCTGATGGATGCCGATCTGCGGCACGTTGGCTTTTTCGATCGGAGATCACGCTTTCCGCGCGCGATGTTCTTGGGGCTCGACGAAATCGAGCGGAGAGTCCTGGCCGATTCTGCCCGGCTCTTGCCGGAGATTAAATGGGTGGATGTCGGCGCAGCCAAAAGCACCGGATCGAAGCGCGGCGGCATCACGGTCAGATCGCGCGATTGTGCCGTGAATCTCTATGTCAACGGAAAGCTCGCGGCCACACCCGATGCTCAGAGTGCCGGGGTGCGAAACGTGAGGATCATGTTCGGACCCGAGCTGTCGCCATCCAAGCTCGGCGCGATCGAGCTTTATCCCGCTGGTGCGGGAGTGCCCAAGGAGTTTCCGCCGGCGTCGCCCGGATGTGGAACTATCCTTATCTGGACGCGACCGGAACCGCCCGCGTGAGCCGCTATCAACTGACCGACTTCGTCCTCCGCATCTCCTTCGGGAACCGCCGGAACCACGACGACAACAGAAGAAGCTCGTCGATCTCGTGCGTTGGAACCGAGGCAGTCGGCTTCTCTTCGATCGAAAAAATGTCATCAACGAGGCACTTCATCTCCGTCCTCTGCTTTTTAGACTTCGGCTTGTTGAGCTCCGCCCTCACAATGCCGCGGCGAATGAGATAGACGCGGTCGTCGCCCTCGTGACCCGGCACCGTATACGCAAATGACAGCGTTTCGACTGCGAAGCGCAGTCGCTCGAATTGGCTGCGCAGAACCTCGAGCCGCTCAAGCTTGTCGCGGTACACCGCCGCTCTCTCAAACTCCATCTCCGCGCTGAGCGACTCCATCTTACCGCGCAGCATGTTGAGTGGCCCGTCGTCGGTCCCTTCGAGGAATGCCTTCGCTAGAGCGACTCGCTCATCGTACTCGTCGATCGAACAGCCGCCGACGCACGGGCCGAGGCATTTGTCTATCTCATGACGGATGCAGCCCGGCGTTCTGGCGCCGATCTGAAAGAGCTCGCGCTGGTCGCTGAAGAACATTTTCAGATCGCTTCTGCAGTCGCGGAGCATGAGCGCGTCATTCAGCTCGCGAAGCGCTTCGCCGACACGCTGCGCTCCCATGAACGGACCGTAATAAATGGACGCATCGTCGCCCGATGCTCCGCGAACAACGACCATCTTGGGCGCCGGACCGCGCGTGAGCTTGATGAAGCTGTAGTGCCGCGCGTCGCGCATCATCGCGACGTTGAATCGCGGCCGGAACCGCTTGATCATCCGCAGCTCCTGAAGCAGTGCGGCGAACTCGCTCGGTGTGTATTCCCAGTCGATCTGCTCCGCCGCGCGCAGGATGCGCGCGCCTTTCTCTTCGGGAAACGCGCAGCGGAAATAGCTGAGCAGCCGCGAGCGCACCCGCTTCGACTTGCCGACGTAGATGACCTCGCCGTCGGCGGTGAGCATCCGATAGATCCCCGGACGGTCCGCCGCGTCCTTCTTGACGACGGACCGCATCACGGCGAGCTGCTCGTTGCTCGTCGGCGGCTTGAGAGGTGTTCCGCGGATCATCTCAGTGTTGACAGTGGGCGCAGAACGTCGTCGCGCGCCCATCGATCGCGTGCGTCGCAATCAGCCGGCGCGAGCATCTATGGCACGGCTCACCTGCGCGTCCGTAGACAGCGAGCTTCTCGGCGAAGGATCCGCGCTCGCCTTTCACGTCTCGGTAGTCACGGAAGCTCGTGCCGCGCGCTGCGATCGCCTCTTCGAGCACGGAGACGATCGCTTCTCTCAATCGCTTCGCCTCTGCGGTTGTAGCCGTGGACGCCGGGCGTGACGGATCGAGCCGGGCGCGCCAGAGTGCTTCGTTTGCGTAGATGTTTCCGATCCCCGCGATTTTTCGTTGGTCCATCAACACTTTCTTCAGCGGCTGGGCGGTCGCCGCAAGAACACCCGATAGATGCTGGCGCGTAAACGTGTGGTCAAGAGGCTCCGCGCCGAACCGCATGGTGTATTCGGTGAAACGCGTCGGATCCATCAATGCCAGCGTGCCGAGACGGCGGACGTCGGCGTAGTGGAGAGCTCGTCCGTCGTCGAGGTCAAATCGGACGGTTGAATAGCGGAGCGCATCCTTGGGAAGCTTGCCATCGTCGAGGAGCAGCGCGCCTGTGAACCGCGGCTGGACGACGATCCGGTCGCCCGTAACCAGGTCGATTACGATCAGCTTCGCGCGCCGCCAGCTGCGCAGAACTTTGGTTCCCGCTACCCGCTTCGCGAGAGTGCGGGCACTGACCTCTCGAAGCACGTCGGGACGCTTGACGGTGGCGCGCCTGATCGTTGCGCCGGCGACGCTGCGGTCGAGATCGCGGGCGATCGTTTCAGTTTCCGGCAGCTCAGGCAAGCCGGGACATCTCCCGCCAGCCGATGTCGCGACGCAGCTGCTTCCCCTCGAGCTGTACCGATTCGGCGTATGCGCGGGACGCCGCTGCCGCCGCCGTCACGTTCCTGTCCACAGCCGTCACGGCGAGCACACGACCACCGTTCGAGACGAGCGCTCCGTCGCGCATCGCGGTGCCCGCGTGAAATAGGTGAACATTCGACGGGACAGCGGGCAGCTGGATCTCGTCGCCCTTGCGAACTGCGTCTGGATATCCGGCGGCCGCGACGACGGTGGTTACCGCGGTGTCCGTTGACCACTTCGGCTGCGCGCAGTCCCGAAGCGAGT
>WNGF01005532.1_pt1 | contig 17221 bp, 22 predicted proteins | sample 5400641 | NCBI WGS metagenome assembly WNGF01 (sample SAMN13153371, study PRJNA577476) | soil metagenome | isolation source: 80 cm soil or saprolite under grassland replicate 2 | place: USA:California | collected 2016-06-15
GGCGCGATCATCGTCGGCAAGCCGGAGGACTCCGAGCGGGTCATGACCCAGGGCACGCGCGACCTCGTGGCGGCGGCCCAGGAGGCCGGCGTCCGCCGTTTCGTCCTGATGAGCGCGCTCGGCACGAGCGAGAAGACGAAGGAGCTGACCCCCTACTTCAAGGCGAAATGGTCGATGGAGCAGGACGTCAAGGGCTCCGGAATCGAGCATGTGATCTTCCGGCCAAGCTTCGTCTTCGGTCGCGACGGCGGCGTTCTGCCCACATTCATGCGGATCGTCCGCTATCTGCCCGCAATTCCCGTGGTCGGGCCCGGGACCCAGCGGATCCAGCCGATCTGGGTCGATGACATCAGCGCGTTCTTCTCGCGCGCGGTCGGCGCTCCAGGCGCAGCCAACCGAACATTCGAGCTCGGCGGGCCGGATGTCGTCACCTGGGACGAGCTCTACGACCGGATCAAGCGGGTGCTCGGCAAGCGCCGCGCCAAGGTCCATGTGCCCTTCGGGCTGATGCGGGTCAATGCAGCGGTGCTGGAGTCGCTGCCGGGGCCGACGCCGGTGACGCGCGACCAGCTGAAGATGCTCGAGAGCTCCGACCAGACCTGTGACGTTCGCCCGGCGGTCGAGACCCTCGGCGTCGAGCTGACACCGCTCGACGAACAGCTCCGCCGCGCCGTGTGAATGACTGCCTTGCTGATCCTGTCAGCCTGGAGGTAAGGCAGAAGCCGGCCGCGCTCCTGCCGCCCCTCAAAGCGGGAAAAGAAAGAGGGCCGCTTGCGCGGCCCTCAATCCGGTCACCAGCTCGTAGTGATAAGGACGCTTCCTGCCGGCTCCTAGGACACCGGCGGCGCTTGTCAGCGAGTCCCCTACGCTGGCTAGGCGATTCCCCGAAGGTCCGGGGGACACGCCCCTACCCGCTGGTACCTCCACTGCCCGTACTGGAATCTGTCAACTCGGACCACCTCCTTTCCGCGGTACCCGCACTGTAGCGGCTCCAACGGTAGTCAACCACCGCCCAGTGCGGGTACCAGTGACCGGAGTGGCCGGCCAAGCCGGCCACTCCTTCATCAAGGGGGAACCCGGATGGTTCCCCCTTGAGACCCCCTCCTCCGACTCTCTCTCTCTACGCTACGAGAGTCGCGCCGCTTCTCGTGAGCCTGGCTGCCCGAGACCGGAGGCGGCGGCAAAGCCGCCGCCTCCTCTACCAAAGGGGAACCCGATGGTTCCCCTTTGGGATCCCCTCCTTCGACCCTCGTTCCCTATCTGAGGATCACGGTGACTTCGAGGCCGCGGTCGAGCGGGACCGTCACCGACTCGAGTGTCGGGTCGGCCTGGCGCGCTTCCGAATACGCAGCGAGGGCATCCGCGTATTGATCCTTCTCCGCATCGAGGAAGGCGACGTCGAAGACATCATCGATCGCCTGCAGCGTCTCGAAGGCGTCTCCTTCGAGCAGCTCGGCGGTGTCCTCGACCCCGGCTTCGGCGATGTTGCGGCGCCAGGCCTCGCACTTGGCCGGGTCGTGCTCGAGCGAGAGCACGCGCCCGCCCAGGTGGCGCACGCCGGCCGCGAGCCAGATCGTCGAGTAGCCGCGCGAGCCGCCGATCTCCAGAACCTCGCAGTCCGTCTGCGGCGCGACGAGCGCGAAGAGGAACTGGCCGGTCGTACGCGCAACCTGGCGGCCGCGCTCGGCCGCTGGCAGCCCTGCCGCCCGCTCCTCGGCGTCCTCCTGCTCGAGGCGCGCGAGCACGGCGCGGATCCGATCGTCGAGCATCAGGCGGCGACCAGGGCGCGTTCGCGCTCGACCGCCTCGCGCACGAAGCAGTCGACCACATGGTCGTTGACGACGCCGATCGCCTGCATGGTGGCGTAGACGGTCGTCGGTCCGACGAACCGGAACCCCGCTGCACGAAGCCGTTTCGACAGCTCGCGGGACTCCGGCGTCTCGGCAGCCCAGGCCGCCGGGGCGCTCCCGTCACGGCGGTACTTCCAGACGAGCTCGCTCAGCGGCGTCGAGTCGCGCAGCTCGAGCGTTGCCCGGCCGTTTGCGATCGCAGCTTCGATCTTTCCGCGGTGGCGGACGATCCCGGCGTCGCCGAGCAGCCGCTTGACATCCCGTTCGGTGAAGCCGGCGAGCTTCTCCGGATCGAACTGGTCGAAGGCCGCGCGAAAGTTCTCGCGCTTGCGCAGGATGGTTAGCCACGAGAGCCCCGACTGGAAGCCCTCGAGACAGAGCCGCTCGAGAACCCCGTGCTCATCGAGCACGGGCCGGCCCCACTCCTCGTCGTGGTACCCCACGTAAGCGGGATCCGCGCTTTCCCAGCAGCGGACGACGCCGGTCATTCGCCGAATCGGACCTCGAAACGCTCGGCGCCGTCATCCGGGAGCGTCTCCCAGGGCGCCACCGATCGCACGTAGATATGAGCTGTCGGCTTGTCGGGATAGGACGGCTCGATTGCGCTCAGCCGCACGCTCGTGTACTCGGATGCCGGCCAGCCGCCTCCGAAGAGGTTCGAGCCGCACTCGCCGCAGAACGTCTTGGCCGTCCCCTCCTCGGGCTGGTAGGTACGGAGCAGTTCCTCGCCGGACAAGATGCGGATCGCATCGGTGCGGACCTTGCCGCTGACCGTCCCGATACCGCCGGAGATCTTCTTGCAGTTCGTGCAATGACATTGCGCGACGCGCTCGAACGGCTCGGTCACCTCAAAACGAACCCCGCCGCAGAGGCACGTCCCGGTCATGACACCTTCACTTTGACGATCCCGTCCTCGACCCGGACCGGGAAGGTCTCGACAGGCACGTACGCGGGGAGCGTGAGCGCTTCGCCTGTGCGCAGGTCGAAGTTCGAGCCATGCCGCGGGCAGGTCACGACGCGCTCCTCTGGATCCCAGTCGCCCTCGCAGAGGGGGCCGTCGTCGTGCGAGCAGCGATCCTCGATCGCGTACAGGTCGCCGTCCACGTTGTAGACGCCGATCGCGAGCTCTCCCGCGCGGACGATCTTCACCGAGCCCGGCCCCAACTCGTCGAGCGGGCAGACGTCGAGCTCGGCCACGCTTACTTGAGCTCGAGCTCTTCCATGCCCGCCCACTCCTCGGGGAGGGGCGTCCCCTTCGCACGGTGGAGCGCGACCTTCAGGACGCCGAGCCCGAGCAGGGCGCACTTGAGCCGGATCGGAGTGAGCGGGATCCCGACCTCGTCGAGCAGCTCGTCCCTGGGCATTGCGGCGACCTCGGCGGCCTTCCTGCCTTTGACCATGTCCATCAACATCGACGTAGCGGCCTGGCTGATCGCGCAGCCGCGGCCGTCGAACATCACGTTCTCGATCGTCTCACCGTCGTCGCCGAAGGCGACCGAGATCGTGACCTCGTCGCCGCAGAGCGGGTTCATCCCCTCCGCCAGTGCGTCGGCATCGTCGATGACCCCGTGCCCGCGCGGGTTCTTGTAGTGATCCAGGATCACTTCCCGGTACATCTGGTCGAACGCCATGCGCGCTCCTCGCCGCCGTCTACTTCCGCCGGGCGAAGCCCGGCTCCGTCGACGGCTGACGCCGCTGGCGGCAGGATGCTACGCCGTCGGCGCTTGGCCGTACCACTTGTACTGTCCTGCGCGCCGCCGGCTTGCCTCCTTGGCCAGCGGCGTTCGAGGAACGCGCATACGACTTCGCTGAGTTCATACCTCTTGGAGGCTAGCGCAGGACTCTCAGCCGAGGACCTTGTGCACCTTGTGGAGGCCGTCAACCAAGCGGTCGATCTCCTCCCGAAGCGTGTACAGGTAGAAGCTCGCGCGATTCGTTGCGGGGACTCCGAGCCGCTCCATCAGGGGCTGGCAGCAGTGATGGCCCGCGCGGATCGCGATCCCCTCGAGGTCGAGGATCTGGGCGACGTCGTGGGGATGAATTCCTTCCAGGTTGAACGAGACGATGCCGGCCCGCCGCTCGGCCGGCGGCCCGTACAGAGTGACGCCCGGCACCTCGCCCAGCCGCTCCAGCGCGTAGGCGGCCAGCTCGTGCTCATAGGCCTCGATCGAGTCCAGCCCGATGCCCTCCAGGTAGTCGATCGCCGCTCCCAGCCCGACGGCCTCGGCAATGGGGGATGTCCCCGCTTCGAACTTGTGGGGCAGCTCGCCCCAGGTCGTCTCCTCGAAGCGAACCCGGCGGATCATGTGGCCTCCGAGATTGAACGGCTCCATCGCCTCCAGCAGCTCGGCCCGGCCCCAGAGCACACCCACGCCGCTCGGGCCGCACATCTTGTGAGCCGAGAAGGCGAGGAAGTCGCAGCCGAGCTCCTGCACGTTGATCCGGCGGTGCGGTGCCGCCTGCGCAGCGTCGCAAACCATGATCGCGCCGCGCTCGTGGGCCCATTCCGAGAGCTTCTCGACCGGATTGATCGTCCCCAGCGAATTCGAGACGAGGTTGTTGGCGACGACCTTGACGTTGCCGTCGGCGCCCACCCGGTCGAGCTCGGAAAGGTCGAGCTCCCCGGTCTCGGTGAGCAGGATCATCCGGAACTCGGCGCCGGTCCGCTTCGCGATGTACTGCCAGGGGACGAAGTTGGAGTGATGCTCGAGCTCCGTCACGACGACGACGTCGCCGGGGCCGAGGTTGTTCAGGCCCCAGGCGTAGGCGACGAGGTTGAGCGCCTCGGTGGCCTGCCGGGTGAAGATGATCTCGCGGCTCGAGGGTGCGTTGATGAAGGCGCGGGCCTTCTCGCGCGCGCCCTCGAAGGCCGCGGTGGCCCGCTCGGAGAGCGTGTAGACGCCCCGGTGGACGTTCGCGTACGACGTCTCGTAGAACGTCTGCATCGCGTCGAGGACTTGCCGGGGCTTCTGCGCGGTGACGGCCGAATCCAGGTACGAGAGCGGCTTGCCGTGGATCACCTGCTCGAAGATCGGGAAGTCGGCGCGCAGCTTGCGCGCGTCCAGCTTCAGCGCGCTGGTCACGGCCATGGGTCTATGGTAACTAGAGGCCTGACGTGAAATTGGGCCGGGCCGGATGACGCCCCAAGACACGGCACCGGATCAGCGCGTTCGCCCACGGTACGTAGCGCTGCTACGCCCCGCGTCCGCCCGCACGGTCCGGCTTGGTCTGGAGCGCCCCCGACTGCGGCCGAATTTCCCATCAGCCCTTTAGGCACCCCGGAAGCGCCGAACCCACTCCGCTACTGCAAGCGTGGAGGCCTGCCGCGAGTCGTGCTCGAACAGGGCGCTCACGAAGCGGGCGAACGCTGTCCGCTCTCCGGGCGGAAGGAGGGGTTCGGTCCGGCGCCGCGCTCGGAGAACAGCGGCCCGAGCGCGCGGGACGGGACGGAATGCCTGCGGAGGGAGCCGGGGCCCGAGCGAGAACTCGAACCACGGAGCCCACGAGATCGTGAGGGCCGTGCCGCGGTTGCGCGCGCGCTTGCGCGCAACCTCTTCCTGGACGACGAGATCAGCCTCGGTCAGGGTGCTCGCGGGATCATCGAGCAGGTGGCGCAGTAGCGCGGTCGTCCGATTGAAGGGCAGGTTGGCCAGGACGCGAAACGGCTCGCCCGGGAGTGGGAAGAGGAGCGCATCGCCGTGAACGACCAGCACGCTTTCCTCGTCTGCGAAGCGATCGAGGAGCCGCCGGGCCCAGGCGGGATCGAGCTCGACGGCGAGCACTCGGCCGGCGCGTCGGGCCAGAGCGGCCGTGAGAACGCCGGTGCCGGCGCCCAGCTCCAAAACGAGGTCGCATCTGGAGACGTCGGCTTCTCGGACGAGCCTGTCGGCGAGGGCGCGGCTACGAAGGAAGTTCTGCGCGAGCGCCCGCCGACGAGCGTCGCGCTCGGTTCGCGAGCGCCGCTCGGCCACGGATGACCACCGCGTACGTCATGTCCCCAGATCCTACTCTCGCCTGCGGTGGTGGAGACCGGAGGGCGCGGCAAAGCCGTCGCCCTCCTCTTTCAAGGGGGAACCCGTGTGGTTCCCCCTTGAGACCCCCTCCTACGACTCTCCGGCGCTCCGAGAGCTCGGGTCACTCTCTGAAGGTCATCGCTCCCGAAGACCGGAGGGCGCAGCAAAGCTGGCGCCCTCCTCTCCCAAAGGTGAACCGATGGTTCCCCGTTTGGGATCCCCTCGAGAATCTCCAGCACCGTCTGCCGCGTGATGAAGCTCGCCTGCTTCCCGAACACCACGTGGATCTGGAGCCGGCATCCGGTCGAGCGCTTCCTTCGTGCTCGCAGCCGTCGGCCCCGCTGTTGTCGCCCGGGAGAGGGTAGGACGCGACCGCGAGCGCCTGTGAGGGAGAAGTGACATACGTAAGCACCGCGCGAGATACGACCGGAGGGTCGGAAAAGCCCTAGCGGCGCGGGATTCGGGCCTCGAGCGCTTCGCCGAGCGCCTCGCGGACCGGTTCGAGCTCGATCCGGCTCAGGAGATCGGTGAAGAACCCGCGCACGATCAGCCGCTCGGCCTCGCCGCGCGAAAGGCCGCGGGCCATCAGGTAGAAGAGCTGGTCGCGGTCGACCTGGCCGACAGTCGCGCCGTGGGTACAGCGGACGTCGTTCGCCTCGATCTCGAGGCCGGGAATGGAGTCGGCGTGCGCCTCGTCCGACAGGAGCAGGTTGCGGTTCTCCTGGTAGGCGTTCGTGCGCTGGGCGTCCTTCTCGACCTTGATCATCCCGCGCCACACCACGCTGGCCGTGTCGCGCAGGGCGCCCTTGAAGGCGAAGTCGGAGGTCGTATTGGGCGCGAGGTGCTCCTGGAAAGTGTCGTAGTCGAGGTGCTGCGAGCCGTCGGCGAAGTACGCGCCGGTGACACGCGACGTCGCACCCTCGCCGGCGAGGTCGTTTTCGATCCGCACCTTGCCCTTCTTGGTGCCGAAACCGGCGGTGACCCAGTCCAGCTCGGCATCTCGTCCAACGCGCGCGCGATGCGAGGCGAAGTGCCAGGTCTCGCGCGCGAGGTTCTGGACGGAGATGTACTCGACCTTGGCGGCCTGCTCGACGTGGAGCTCGACGACGGCATTCATGTAGGCCCCCAGGTCCGGGGAGGCCGAGGCGTACTCCTCGATCAGGCTGAACCGGCTCTCCGCCTCGGCGATCACCAGCATGCGCCAGAAGAGCGTCCCGTTCTCGGCGGAATTCGAGATACGCACGTACAGCGGCTGCTCGAGCACGAGCCCTTTCGGAACATGGACGAGGAGGCCGCTTTCCCAGAGTGCTGTGTTGTGGGCGGCGAACTTCTCTTCGGCGCCCACGAGCTCCCCGAGGCGGGGGTGATCGGCCGAGAGCGGCTCGAAGGTGATCCCCTCCGGCGCGCGCTCGATCTCGATGCCATTCTCGGTAACGCTCGCCACCGCGCCGACGTCGATGTCGACGAGGCCCGGCGCGACGGCGGCGCTGGCGCCGTTCGCCGAGAAGGAATCCGGATCGAAGCCGGCGAGATCCGTGAAGCGCCACGCCTCTTCGCTGGTGGTCGGAAGCGGAAGCGCGCGGTAGCGCTCGAGCGCCTCGGTCCTACTCATAGGGCTTGTACCTCCGGTGGAGGATCACCGCGTTGCCGTCGGGGTCGAGGCAGACGGCCATGCGGCAGACACCGGTGTCCCCGTCGCCGACGAACTCGACGCCCTTCGCTTCGAGCTCGGCCTTCGCCGCGTCGACGTCCGGGACGCGCACCGCGAAGCCACCGATGCTCGGCTTGAAGTCGATTTCCTCCTTCTCGGGATTCCAGAACGACAGCGTCACCTGGCCCGCCGTGAGCTCCGAGGAATTCTTCGGATCCGGCGAAAGCCCGAGCATGTCGCGGTACCACGCGCGAGAGCGATCGACGTCCCGCGTCGCGATCGTGACGAAGTCGACCCGCTCGACCTGCATCAGTCGCGTGGCGCGTAGCGACGGTGGAGCATGAGCATGTTCCCTTCGGAGTCCTGGAGGAACGCCATGCGGCAGACGCCGGTGTCCCTGATGTCTCCCTCGAACTCAATGCCGGCATCCTCGAGCCGCTTGCGCGCGTCGGCGACGTCCGCGACGCGAAGGGCGATCGGAGAGCCATGCGGCGCGAACTCGCCGCCCCACCCCGTCGGATCGACGAGATAGAGACTGACGTTGCCGGTTTCGATCTCGGGAAAGCCGGCGTCCCAGTCGGGACTGTGCATGCCGAGCGTTTCGCGGTAGAACCGCTTCGCCCGCTCCATGTCCTCCACCGGCACCGAAACGAAGTCGGTGCGCTCAATCACCCGACCGAGCCCTCCATCTGCAGCTGGATCAGGCGGTTCATCTCGACCGCGTACTCGAGTGGGAGCTCCTTCGTGATCGGCTCGACGAAGCCCGAGACGATCATCGCGGAGGCCTCGGCCTCCGAGAGCCCGCGCGACCTGAGGTAGAAGAGCTTCTCCTCGCCGATCTTCGAGACCGTCGCCTCGTGCTCGGCCGAGACGTCGTTCTCGTCGATGCGGATGTACGGGTACGTGTCGGAGCGCGACTCCTCGTCCAGGATCAGCGCATCGCAGACGACCTTCGACTTGGCGCCGTGTGCGCCCTTGGCGATCTCGAGCAGGCCGCGGTAGCCGGCGCGGCCGCCGTTCTTCGAGACCGACTTCGACGTGATCACCGAGGAGGTCTGAGGCGCGACGTGGACGGCCTTCCCGCCCGCGTCCTGGTGCTGGCCGTTGCCGGCGAACGCGATCGAGAGCACCTCGCCGTGCGCGCCCTTGCCCATCAGCCAGATGGCCGGGTACTTCATCGTCAGCTTGGAGCCGAGATTCCCGTCCACCCACTCCATCGTCGCCTCCTCGTGGGCGACCGCCCGCTTGGTGACGAGGTTGTAGACGTTGTTCGACCAGTTCTGGATCGTCGTGTAGCGGCAGCGTGCACCCTTCTCGACGATGATCTCGACGACCGCCGAGTGGAGCGAGTCGCTCGAGTAGACCGGCGCGGTGCAGCCCTCGACGTAGTGCACGTAGGCACCCTCGTCGACGATGATGAGCGTGCGCTCGAACTGGCCCATGTTCTCCGCGTTGATGCGGAAGTAGGCCTGGAGCGGCATCTCGATCTTCACGCCCGGCGGCACGTAGATGAACGATCCGCCCGACCAGACGGCCGAGTTGAGGGCGGCGAACTTGTTGTCGTTCTGCGGGATGATCTTGCCGAAGTACTTCTTGACGATCTCCTCGTGCTCGCGCAGCCCGGAGTCCATGTCGAGGAAGAGCACGCCCTGCTCCGTCAGGTCTTCCTGCAGCTTGTGGTAGACGACCTCCGACTCGTACTGGGCGCCGACGCCGGCGAGGTACTTCTTCTCGGCCTCGGGAATCCCCAGCTTGTCCCACGTGTCCCTGATGTCCGACGGTAGGTCATCCCAGGAGTCGGCCTGACTCTCGGTCGGCTTGATGTAGTAGAAGATGTTCTCGAAGTCGATGCCGGCGACATTGCCGCCCCACGTCGGGAGCGGGCGCGCGTTGAAGTACTCGAGCGACTTGTGCCGGAACTTGCGCATCCAGTCCGGCTCGTCCTTGTGCGACGAGATGGCGTCGACCAGCTCGTGGGAGAGCCCGCGGCCGGACTTGAAGAAGTAGTCCTCGGGGACGTTGAAGCCGTACTTGACCTCGTAGTCGGAGCCGATCCCCTTGACGATCTCACTCTCGGTAACAGTCACTCGGGCTCACCTCCGACGTGCGCGGGCATGAATGCCTCGTACCCTTCCGCCTCGAGCTTGTGCGCCAGCTCGGGGCCACCTTCCTCCACGATACCCCCGTCCACGAACACATGCACGAAATCGGGGGTGATGTAGTTGAGGATCCGCTGATAGTGCGTGATGACGATCGCGCCCATCTCGGGGCTGACCAGCCGACCCACGCCCTCGGCGACGATCTTGAGCGCGTCGATGTCGAGCCCGGAGTCGGTCTCGTCGAGGACCGCGAGCTTCGGCTTCAGCATCGCCATCTGCAAGATCTCCACCCGCTTCTTCTCGCCGCCCGAAAACCCGTCGTTGATGTAGCGCTGCGCGAGCTCACGCGAGACCTTGAGATCGTCCATCGCCGCGAGCAGCTCCTTGCGAAACTCCGGCACCGGCACCGGGTCGTCCTTTCCGTCGGCGCGCGCCTTGCGGACGGCGTTGATCGCAGACCGCAGGAAGCTCGTCACCGTCACGCCGGGAATCGCCTGCGGGTACTGGAACGCGAGGAAGAGACCGCGCTGAGCGCGCTCGTCCGGCTCCATCTCGACCAGGTTTCTTCCGTCGAAGAGGATCTCGCCCTCGGTGATCTCGTAGCTCGGGTGACCCATCAGCGCGTAGGCGAGCGTCGACTTGCCGGACCCGTTCGGGCCCATAACCGCATGGATCTCGTTCGGGTTCACGGTCAGGTCGACGCCCTTGACGATCTCTGTGCCGTCGTCGAGCGCCACGTGCAGGTTCTTGATCTCCAGCAGTGTCAAGTTTGTGCGGGCCTCATTCCTTGATTTCTCAGGGATTCCGGGCTAGTTCGTAACCTATGGTAGCCGACGCCGTTTGGACGACGTCTTTGACCCACGGTGCTATCTTTGTCGCATGCCAGGCTGGATCGGCCCTTGGGAGATCCTGATTCTTCTCCTCATCGTTCTGCTCGTCTTCGGCCCCAAGCGGCTGCCCGAGCTGGGGCGTTCGCTGGGGCGCGGCATGCGCGAGTTCAAGGACTCGGTCAAGGGCGGCGGCGAGGAAAAAGCGCCCGAGCTGCCTCCGGCCGAGGACGAGACGACCGCTGCAGAGACGCGCGAGCGCGAGCGCGACCGCGTCTAGCCCACCATGGCGCGGCTACCCCGCCGGCTAACTCACGGCGAGGAAGCGACGCTCGTAGAGCATCTGGGTGAGCTTCGCGCCCGCCTGGTCATAAGCCTGCTCGCCCTCGCCGTCGCTTTCACGGTCGCCTTCATCTTCCACGCCAACCTGATCCACTGGCTGAACGAGCCGCTTCCGGCCGTGCGGCGCCACCCCGTCACGTTCGGTGTCTCCGAGCCGTTTGTGACCTCCGTGATGGTCAGCCTCTACGCCGGCTTCCTGCTGGCGCTCCCGGTGATCCTCTGGCAGGTCTGGAGCTTCTTCGCCCCGGCGATGCAGGAATCGACGCAGCGCGTCGTCGGCGTGTTCGTCCTGTTCGCGACGGTCTTGCTCGCGGCGGGAATCGCCTTCGCCTACTGGATCGCGCTCCCGGCTGCCGTCCACTTCCTGACCAACTACGACTCGAACCTCTACAACATCCAGATCCGCGCGAGGGACTACTACTCGTTCGCGTCGCTCGTCCTGCTCGCGCTGGGGGTCGTCTTCGAGCTGCCGATCTTCATACTCGCGCTTGTCCGGCTCAGAATCGTCACGGCGGCGAAGCTGCGTCGCGGCTGGCGCATCGGGATCGTCGCCGTCGCCGCGCTCGCGGTCCTCCTGCCCGGGATCGACCCGGTCACGACGATGGCGGAGATGGGGCCGCTGCTCGCGCTCTACTTCCTCAGCATCGCCCTCGCCGGCGTGTTCGAGCGGCGCTGGGACGCAGTGCGCCGGCCGCTCGAGCCCGCGCACGAGTAGTGACGTACCCGAAGATCGAGCTGCACGTCCACCTGGAAGGGACGGTGCGGCCCAAGACGCTCCTCGAGATCGCGCGCCGCAACGACTACGCGCTGCCGGCCGATACGGAGGAGGAGCTGGCGGCGCTGTACGACTTCCGTGACTTCGGGCACTTCATCGAGGTCTGGGTGCTGACGACGCACGCGCTGCGGACGGCGGACGACTTCCGCCAGGTCGTCGTCGACTACGCGGCCGAGGCAGCCTCGCACGGAGCGGTCTACCTCGAGGCCATCTTCTCACCGGCGGAACGCATCTCCCGCGGCGTGGACTGGGACGAGATCTTCTCTGGCTACTGCGACGGGGCACTGGAGTCGCGCGAGCTGCACGGGGTCGAGGTTCGCCTCACGCCGGACATCTACCGCGGCGCGCCCCAAGAGAAGGCCGAGAGCGTCGTCCGTTATGCGGCGAAGTACCGGGAGCGCGGCGTCGTCGGCGTCGGGCTCGGCGGCCTCGAGGCGGAGTACCCGCCCGAACCGTACGCGCCCGCTTTCCGCCTCGCCCGCGAGCTCGGCCTCGGCTCCGTCCCTCACGCGGGAGAGCACGCAGGCGCGGTGTCCGTCCGGGGGGCGCTCGACGCGCTCCAGGCGGATCGCATCCGCCACGGCTTTCGCGCGATCGAGGACCCGGCGCTCGTGACCGAGCTCGTCGAGCGGCAGGTCGTCCTAGACGTCTGCCCGATCTCGAACCTCCGGACCCGAGTCGTCCGCTCGCTTGAGGAGCACCCGCTCCCGCAGCTCGTCGCCGCCGGGGCGCTCTGCTCCATCTCGACCGACGATCCGGCCATGTTCGGGACCGACCTCTCCCGGGACTGCGAGGCCGCGGCCTCGCTCGGGCTCGATCCGCAGGCCATATTCGAGGCGGGGCTCAAGGGCGCTCTCTGCGGTGAAGAGACCCGAAAGCGCCTTCGCGCGATCGGGGACGATTACGACTGGGCCCAGCTACCCTAAGCGGCGCGATGGCACGAGGAGGGGCCCAGGCACGGAAGAAGGGCAAGAAGGCCGAGGTCCGGCGGCCGTCCAAACAGGCACGGTCGCGCCGTCCCGCGCGCGCGGGTGAGCAGACGATGTTCTTCCCCATGCTTCGCCGGCAGGCGAAGTGGGTGTTCGTCCTCCTCGCGATCGTGTTCACGCTCGGCTTCGTCGTCTTCGGGGTCGGCTCGGGCTCAGGCGGATTCGGCCTCGGCGACCTCTTCAGCAACTCGAGCGGTACGAAGCGCCAGGTTTCCGCCTCCGAGGCGCGGAAGAAGATCGCGGCGAATCCGAAGGACGCGAAGGCGTACAGCGACCTCGCGACGGCGCTCGAGACCGAGGGCAAGCTCGGCGGCGCGATCGCGGCACTGAGGCACTACACGAAGCTGGTGCCCAAGAACACCGACGCGCTGATCGCGCTCGGTGGTCTCTACGCACGCCAGGGGAACCTGCTCCGGACCAAGGCCCAGGTCGCGCAGGCTCAAGCCCAGGAGTCATCCGCGAACGCCGTGTTCGGTGGCAGCCTCCTGGATCCGAAGACGAAGCAACCCGCGGTTCCCGCCCCCACGATCAACGAGACGATCTCCACCCAGGCGACGACACGGTTCCAGACGCTCTTCGGCAAGATGCAAGGCGCGTTCACGAGCGCCGAGGGGGTCTACAAGAGGCTGGCGCGCCGCACCTCGGATCCGCAGATCGTCCTCACGCTGGGACAGGTCGCACAGCAGACAGGCGATACCAAGACGGCCATATCTGCGTACAAGCGATTCATCAAGCTGGCGCCCAACGACCCGACCGTCCCGCTCGTCAAGCAGCAGCTGAAGGCGCTGCGGCCTCCTCCCAAACGCGGCGGTTAGACTCCCGCGGTCAAAGACCGTCGTTGGGAGAGGGATGGAATTCAGCGTCGAATCCGAGCAGGTTGGAGAGGCAACCCACGTCATCTCCCTCGCGGGCGAGGTTGATCTCTACACGGCTCCCGAGTTGAAGCAGGAGCTCCTCGAGGCGATCGGCAACGGTGCCAAGGACGTGGTCGTCGACTTCACGAACACCACGTTCATCGACTCGACGACGCTCGGTGTCCTCGTCGGCGGAGTCAAGCGCCTGCGCCCGAACGGAGGCACCCTCTCGATCGTCTGCAGCGACCAGAACATCACCAAGATCTTCGAGATCACCGGTCTCGACCGCGTTTTCACGATCTATTCCACGCGCGCAGAGGCGCTCGAGCAACTTGACTCCACCGAGTCGCCTGCGTAGCAGAGCTTGGTGGGCGTCGGGGGCGCTCGGTGCAGTCGTCGCCGTCGTGCTCGCAACCGGGTGCGGGACGGGCGGCGTAGACAAGAGCACGAACACCTCCGGGGGCAAGCAGCTCTTCGTCTCCAAGTGCGGGGTATGCCACACGCTCGCCGACGCCGGGACGACCGCCAAGGTCGGCCCCGATCTCGACAGCGCCTTCGCGTCGGGGAGATCCCAGGGCTTCAGCGAGAGCACGATCCGCCAGGTCGTCCGCGACCAGATTCACTTCCCCTCGCCGGCCCGCGGCGCCGAGGGCTTTCCGGTCATGCCCGCCGACCTGGTGACGGGAAGCGACGCCGAGGCGGTCGCGGCCTATGTCTCCTCGGTGGCCGGGACCGGCGCGGCGCCCTCACCTCCTCCGCCGCCTTCGCCTTCGCCTTCGCCTGCGCCTCCGCCGTCACCGCCGCCGACGACCACCGGCGGCACGACCACGGCCCCGACGCCACCCTCCGGTGGGGACGCGACGAAGGGGAAGTCGCTCTACTCGTCGCTCGGCTGCTCCAGCTGCCATTCGCTGGACGGCTCGTCAGGCGTCGGGCCGACCTTCAAGGGTCTCTACGACTCGCAGGTGAAGCTGACAACGGGCAAGACGGTGATGGCCGATGATGCCTACCTCCTCGACTCGATCGAAGACCCCGACAAGGACATCGTCCAGGGGTACCAGCCGGGCGTGATGAGTGGCGTCATCAAGCCACACCAGGTCGCGCTCGCCGACGCGCGCGACCTCGTCGCCTTCATCAAGTCGCTGAAGTAATCGGCTCTATCGAAGTTCTTCGCGCTCGGCTTCGAGGTCGACAACGACGTGCGTGATCGGAACGGCGAACCGCTCTTGGGCCCCGCTGACGACGCCGCGCTCCAGCCAGTTGGAGCGGCCTTCGGGATGCGTGGAGATGATCACCTCGTCGGCGCCGAACGTCCGCAGAGCGTCTTCGATCGCCTGGAGCGGATCGGCGTCGCCGACCTCGCCTCTGGCGGAGATTCCGACCTCCGAGAGCCGCGCGAGGCTCTCCTGGAGCCGCTTCCGCGCCTCGCTTCGAGCCTTGTCCTCGTCCGAGACCCAGTGCTTGAGCGGTGCGTTGAGGGCGGGCGAGACGACGAGCACCTCCGCCCGAGATCCCTCCGTGCGCTGCCGGATCATCTCCCGAAGAGGCCTTCCCCCGACCGTCTCGTTTGCGATCACGAGGATCCGCTTCTGATCGTCGCCCCCCTGATGGCGGGGCGCGGTCACGATCGGCTCCAACTGCTCACGCCGGAAGAACCAGAGGACAACCGCAACGGTCAGGACTGCGAAAACACCCACGCCCCACCAGCGGCCGCCGACGAGACTCGCGAGCACGATCGCGGCGAAGTAGACGACCGACCCGAGCAGGAATCGATACGCCTCCGCTTCGCTGCGGAATGGGTTCCGCACGGCTAGAGGATGTAGATCGTCGAGTAGACGACGATCCACATCACGTCGACGAAGTGCCAGTAGATCCCGCCGATCTCGACGCCGTGGTGCTCCTCCGGCGTGAAGTGGCCGCGGAAGGAGCGGATGGTGACGAAGAGAAGGATCATCAGACCGATGAAGACGTGGGCGCCGTGCAATCCCGTCAGGCAGTAGAAGATCGTGCCGAACGCCCCGTCGTGCGGTGAGAACCCGACCCGTGCGTACTCGGTCGCCTGCGTGAGCAGGAACGTGAGGCCCATCAGGAACGTCAGCACCATGCCTGCCTGGAGCCCGGCCCGGTTCCCACGCTTGATCGACTGCAGCGCCCAGTGCATCGTGAAGCTCGACGTAACCAGGATGGCGGTATTCAGGCCGGCGACGAAGACGGGCAGATGGAACGGCGGCAGCGGCCAGGGCTCGTCTCCCGCCACGCGGATGAAGAAGTAGGCCGTGAAGAACGAGCCGAACAGCATCACCTCGGAGGCGATGAAGAGCAGCATTCCCAGCACGCGCGCGTCGACGCGCGAGCTGGCGTTCGCCGTGGGCGGGTGAGCGGCGTGGTCGCGCTCGGCCGCGGCGTGGGCTTCCATCAGTGGCCCGCCACTACACCGCGGCTCCGACCTTCGCGGGCTCCGTCACGACGTGCTCGACGGGAAGCCCCGTATCCGCCTTCACCCGCTCGACGAGGTCGCGGCGCAGCCACCCGGAGCGCTCGCCCTGGAAGGTGGAGACGATGATCTCGTCGACCCGCTCGTCGTCAACCGCGTTCATCACCGCGGTGTAGGGATCGGGATCGGCGATCTGGCCGTGGACGTCGATGCCCTCGCTGCGAAGCAGGGTCAGCGCCCGTCGCAGCCGCCGCTCGGCCTGGGGATGGTCCGACCGAGCCGGATCGCTTTGCGGGGAGATGATGAGAAAGCTTGCCAACGAGGCCTGCGCCCGGGCCCGGATGCGATCGAGCAGCGGATCACCGAGGACGGTCTCGTTCGCGATCACGAGCACGTTCGCCTCGGCTCGCTCTTCGTCGAGATCGACGACCACGTGCTCGACCGGGATACCGCCGACCGCCGCCCTGATCCGGTCGACCACGTCCCGGCGCAGCCAGCCCGACTTCTGCTGCCGGTGCGTGGAGACGATTACCTCGTCGACGTCTTCCAGCTCGAGCGCGTCCCGCACGGCGCTGACCGGGTCGGTGTCGACAACGAGCCCGTGCGCGGGGACACCGGCCTCCTGGAGCACCGCCAGGGTTCCTTCGAGCCGCCTGTGAGCGGATGCTCTTCGCGTGTCCTCGTACACGACGTGGCCGTGGCGGGGCTGATTGATCGGGCACACCACCGTGACTCTGATCGGCCCCTGCGCGGCGTGCTGCTTCAGCGCCTCGATCAAGCTCGAGCCCGCGACCGTCTCGTTCGCCACCACGAGCACATGCCTCTCCTCCGACATGTCAGCCCACCTTCTCGGGCTCGACCGGATGCAGGTCGGCAGTCCGGCCGCCGTTGAAGACGGCGTGCCGAGCGCCCACGACGCCGTACTCGTACGGCGCTCCCACCACCTGCGGGATCTCGTCGAAGTTGAAGATCGGTGGCGGCGACGACACCTGCCATTCGAGGGTCAGTGAGCGCCACGGGTTCGCAGCCGCGCGCGGGCCACGGGCCCAGCTCACGACGACGTTGTAGACGAAGATCAGGAACGAAGCCCCGAGGAAGAAGGACGAGATCGAGATGAGGAGGTTCAAGGCTCCGAACCGCGGCAAGTAATCAGCGACGCGTCGCGGCATTCCCTGCAGCCCGAGCCAGTGCATGGGGAAGAAGGTGAGGTTGAAGAAGATGAAAGTCGTCCAGAAGTGGAGCTTCCCGAGTCGCTCGTTGTACATCCGGCCCGTCATCTTCGGGAACCAGTAGTAGATGCCGGCGAAGATCGTGAACAGCGACCCGCCGAGCAGCACGTAGTGGATGTGGGCGACGACGAAGTACGTGTCGGAGACGTGGATGTCGA